>Ga0102934_1000328_pt1 | contig 30563 bp, 36 predicted proteins | sample SalPonR2_A_D1_MG_FD_78175 | JGI IMG/M metagenome (GOLD analysis project Ga0102934, IMG submission 78175) | Salt pond soil microbial communities from South San Francisco under conditions of wetland restoration - Salt Pond MetaG R2_A_D1_MG | ecosystem: Environmental > Aquatic > Marine > Intertidal... | reverse complement strand
CAGGAGGAAGTCATCGAATGAATATTTGGCAGGGCGACTTCCCGCACTCGAACACGGGCGAGGACGGGTGGCTGGCGACGAATCCCGTCGGCGCCTACGGGCCTCAGAACGTCCTTGGGATGTACGACGTGCTCGGGAACGTGTGGGAGTGGGTGGAGGACACGTGGGCGGTGGAGTTCTCGACCGGGGCGGAAGGGGGTGGCGGGGAGGGGGAGGACGAGGCCGTGGTGGTGAACCCTCTTCAAGGTCCAAGGGATGGGCCGGAGAAAACGAAAAAGGGGGGTTCGTACCTGTGTCACAAGTCGTACTGCTACCGGTACAGGACAGCAGCCCGCCACCATGCCACGGCGGACTCAGCGACGAGTAACAATGGGTTCCGATGTGCGGTGTCCGCCTAGCGGGAGACAAGAAGGGGGCGCCTGACAGGCCATAGCAGAGGCTGTATTTCAGTCAGGAAACTGGAACGAATATATATGTAATTTAACATGAATGTCAAAACGTGAGAAGGAATGCTTGGACTGCGAAATTTGTGAGGGTGGAGCCAAATTAGGATCTGCAAAAGGAAAGCGCAGAAGAAGTATGGGGAAACATGCTGTGGTTTAATGAGATCATCTTGAAAGAGATCGCTGCCCGGTGAAGCACATGAGTCAGTTGCTTTCAGAAGTCTAATGATGTTCACGACCTTCAAAGATCCTCCTCCTCCACCTCTCACAGGCAACTGCCCAAAACGCTCACCGAGACGCCGGACGCAGACATTGACATGTCTTTCAGTGCTCACGATATACAGCAGCAGCAGCAGCCGCGGCCGCATCCGAACTTCAAGGACGAGCAGACACAGGAGGCCGCACTCTTGGAGCAAGATTGTGCGGCAAGCTTCCACAAGGCCGTGGGCATGGCCTTTTCCCACATGTTCGACGCCGCCATCCATGTCGTGGTGAGAGCTGAGACCCACGTCAAGGAGCAGTTGGAGTCGATTGACCGCTTGGTGGAGTCGGCAGAGGAGGAGAAGAGAAAGGTTGATGCTGAGCTGGAGACGATGCTGCGCGTCTTGGAAGAGAATAAGAGAGCGATACATGTCATATACAGCGCGCAGCGCGCGTGTTGAGTCCGTGCATCCCTTCGATTTCTTGATTCCGTTGACAAAGCCATGGGGCTCAAGATTAGTGGGGGGTGGCACGGTGGAATTTTAGGGTATAGATTATGCTTAGGGTTAGGGTATTGTGTACGAAATACCGCACAAATGCGAAGCTGCGGAGGTAGGAGGGTACATGAAGGCGCCCAAATGTCAGAGCAAAGAAGATGGTCGTGCGGTTGGAGCTGGTGCGTGAATGGGCTTCCGAAACAAGCGTCAGGTCAAAACGAGATCCGGACCCTAGACACATGTGCACTTACGTACAGAGTCATTGGAAGAAACAGGTGGATACGAACCAAAAAACGATGTGAATGGGACAAAGGCCAGTCAGTGCCTATCCCTTTTTATTTTATCTTTACGTCACCACGAGATTGCTATATAATCATCTCTATTTATCGCAGCTATATTCACATTCTGCCTCATTGATCTTGATACTTCTATATACATGCACAGGAAAGCAATTTCAGACCTTGTCTCTCCCTCACTTCCGTTCCATCCTACTTAGTCTGCGCCTACGTCATAAAAGGCTTGGCGCCACCGTTTCCCCTGGCATCGTTGCCCGCCATCAATGTTGTGGCCACCGCGCTCGCATAGCTCACAGAGGAGTCTGTCTCATGCATACACCGGCTGCTCTGAGCATACCTGACAAATTCTACTCGCACGTCCAGACCCTCCTTTCCTCCCTCCCTCAAGGCCTGCGCCGCCTGTAGAAACACGCCAAGCGGATGGCGGCCGCAAATCGTGTTCCTGTACTGTCGAAGGTAGGTGGTGAAGGCCTGGGGATCGCCTTGTTCGATGAGTGCCATGCCCTGTCTGTCCAGCCACTCGATGTACTCGTGGATGTCCTCGCCGTACGCGCGGTCGAAGGGCTGGTATTGAAAGCGGCGGCCCCAGTGGCAAAAGTCGGTGCTGACAATGAAGAGGTTCGCGGGGTCGGAGAGGTACTTGGCGAGAATCCTGCGGTCAATGAGGGAAAGAAAGGATGCATATCATGTGCGTTTGTTGGAGTGCGTTGGGTTCACAAGATCTTCCCTCGTCGACCGAACCCCTGCGACCACGGAACATCACATGGATAGTAAGAGACGAAGAGAGCCGAGAGATCCCCTAGATTCTTGCATCCAAACCAAGATGCATCCATCTCTCCAACTACACCGAAACAGAGCTCACGGCTCTACCCCAAAAATTTCCTTACCTCCCGTACACAGCCTCCTGCGTGGGATCTAAGGATCCCACCAGTATGGGAACGATAGAGACGCCCTGCACCTCTCCGACCAGGTGTGCCACGTAGGGTAGGTGCATCTCGATAGAGTGCTCATCCTCGTCCACCCGTTGTGCCATGGTCTGGAAGAGGGGGTCGGCTAAGAGCTCGGCGCGGACGGCCTCGTCCACGCTCAGGGGGCCGACCGGGGTCTCGCACACTGAGGCGCCGGACACAGCGCAGGCTCGGAGGTACACGTGATGGGAGGGACCCAAAATGAATACCCGTTGGATCACGGAGGGGTCCAGGTGCATGTACGCATGAGCTGCAGTCGGGCCGGAGTAGCTGTAGCCGGCGTGCGGAGCTATCAGGGCCTTGACACAGCGCTGGCTCGGGGTGGATGAGGAAGCTGAAGAGGCCTCAAGCAACCATTCACTCAATTGCTTTCTCAGCACTTCGCCTGACTTGGTGTACCAGCTACCACTGTGGCTGGCTTTACGGATATAGCCATCCTTCCCCATTTCACTAGGATCGACACAGCTGTGGGTGTCAAAGTAGACGACAGGTTAGAATGTGGTACCAGGAGGTTCGCTTTCATGGTACTTTGTTAAAGCTTCAGAAATCCGATCAATAGATTGCTGGTTGGCCACTCAAGCCGTGATGTTTGGAATGCTCACGCTGACGTATGAAGTCATTCAACCGTGTTGTGCGGGAAGCATGAAGCGGTCATTGCACAGGACCTGTCGATTGTCTTCGCCTTCTATCATCCCCTGTCAGGCAGTCTGCCGAAATGCCTGCACACTCTTTTTCACGCCTTCTGCGCCTCATATATATCTGGTCATCGAATATTATGTAAAACAGTGACGACCGACAGATTTCAATGTCGCAAGCTTGTTTTTTCGTTTCACTTCATCAGGATCGGAGTTTAGCTAGTACCTTTTAATCCTTTGTTCTCATTCGTTCATTCCCTTCCTGCCACCTTCCTTCCGTCATGTCGCCACCATACTTCTTTGTGTTCATGCCTCATCAACCAACATGACAGCATCAACCATATTTTACGGTCCTTCCAGGTTTTGAAAATCTAGATTAAGAGCACGAAAAGCCTGTTATTGACGTCTACACTAGCGGGGGAAAGACATGACCTCCTGTCTCTCGCTTCAGCCCGCGCGGAGCGCACTTTTGCTCGATTGATCCTCATAGAGGTCATGACTGCTGTACAGTCAGCTTACCTAGTCCGACGTTTCATTGTGACCGGACAATGGTTACCTAGTGTACGTAGCCGAGTGTTCTTCTCCTCCTCAGCGTCCTCCTCGTCCTCCTGGTCTGACAAAGAACGGAGCAACCGATCCGTGCCATCACTGGGCGTACCTGACACAGACGATCCTTTCCTTATTCTGGGGGTGAGTATAGACGCCAGTGAATCAGAAATCAAAAACAATTTCTACCAATTGGCCAAACGGGTGCATCCTGACGCCGTTTTACGACAATCACGCGACGGAGTGAAAAATGGCAGAAGAGAGGCATCGAATGCTGCGGCCGACTTTCAGAAGCTGGTGCGTGCAGTGCTGCATAAGAAAGCCACGGTTTTGCTGTATGTATTCAGCATTTTATGATTTCCTCGAAAAATGATGAGACAAAGTGTGTCGGGCGCTCCGCCGGCTCACGTGTTGTTGATTTCACCTCTCACGTCCGCACAGGTGCGCGCCTACGAAATCCTCTCAGACCCAACAAGGCGGGCGGAGTACATACTCAAGAACCCGCACCGGCCACGTGGGTGTGGCTCTGGAGGAGTGGGAGCGGCACCACCCTCTTGGGGCGGCAAAGGTCCGAGCCCTGTAGATGTTTTCAACGCCTCGCTGCGCCAGGGCCGCCGTCGGAGGGCCGGTCTGGGTGATGATCGCTTTGCGAAATGGACGCGGAGCAAGGAAAACACAGGTAGCGAGGACGAGGAGTTGAAGGGAACACAAGGCGCGGGGCCGGGGGGAGGAGGCAAGGCTGCGAGGTCATGGGACGCTGTCTCGCTCCTGAATCCCGGACTCTTGGGCCGCCTTCAGGAGTCCTTCCAAGAGGCGATGATCCACGCTTACCTGGGCCCGTACGTAGCAGACAATACCATTCCTTGGGCCTTCGAGGCCGAGGAGCGCCGGGCTCGAGGAAGCCGGGGGCGAGACGAGACAAGGCGGGGGAGGGCAGGACACCAGGCGCTGCATCCGCACATTCTGGAGATGACGTCGGGCCAGCAGCTGCTAGGGTATGTAGAATCCGCGCCCGTCTCTTTCGAGGCCTTCCTGGAGGGTATGGCTGTCCAGGAGAAGCGCCTGGTGTCAAGGCCGGGGGCCGACATGGCAAGCAAGGGGGAGGGAGAGGGGGAGGGGGGGGCAGACGGCCTCTGCCTTCGATCGCAGCTGAGTGGGATGGTGTCATTGCCTGACAAGGAAAACTTTGCGTCGCTGCGTGTGATGTGGCAAGGGCAATGTCTGGGACGAGGAATGAGGTTTTGGGACTCCGACAAGAAGGAGGACGTAGTGCTGATCGAGGCTTTCGCTTTGCGGGACAACGAGGCCCCGCGTCCCGGCTGGTTCGGGCCACAGGCGCCTGAGCAGACAGGCAACGAAGACATGATGGGTGTGGGCAGCTACGTGGTCAGGGGCCTGGGGGCTCGACGCTTGCTCTCCAGCCATCCCGTGCGCCATGCAGCCTCTGGTGCCGTGAGCCACGTCCTCGTCTCCCATCGGACCCCGCTCGTCTCTCACTTCCACCTCCTGCAGGCGGAGGGTGGCGTGGAATGTCGCGTCAGCAAGGGGGATTTGAAGGCGTACATTCCTTCCGAGTACTGGCGCTTCCCTCCCCGCAGTCCCGACCATGACGTCGGGAGCTGGTACATTGAGCGAACGGGCTTAGCTTCTCCAGAGACGGAAAGGACTTTGCGGGCGAAGCTGCGGGGCAAAATGCTGCCACCTGTGGTCATGATGTTGGTGTGTGCCTTCAAAACGCTTGATAAGGAGGAGCAGGAGGTCGGAAAAGGAGGAGGGCCGTCGCGGTTACAGGAGACACTGAGAGGCTGGGTGCAAAGGATCATGTGAACGTGATGTGGATAAGAAACAAAGGTGACTAGCGGTTGTACTTCTAGCAATAATGAAAGTGGAGATACACTGGAAGGATGTTCTGGGAGTGCCTGCGACGCACAGACCACTGGATTCGATTGCTTTCCCTGTACACTGATTTACTGCCTCTCATCAAAAGGCTTTATGCGAGAAAATGCTCTTTTTCAGCACACTGAAAAGCGCCGAAGGAGGCATGGGTTTCTCTTGAGTATAGCTCGCGGCAGGGGTACATCCCGGAAGGCAACGCTTTGACACCGCGGAGGCGCTCTTTCCACCTGAATCCTCCCGACCCAAGCTCTTCTTCTCCATCACTGAGCCCCCCCTCCCTTCCGTGCCATAAGCAGCGCCCTCAGGCGATAAGCCTAAAAAGCGAGGGCGAGGAGAGAAGAAAGATCCCATCGATCTCGACTGGTGACTTCCTGTGCTGCTGCCTGAGCCCGAGGACAACCTCCTTGTGCCGCCGGCCGTCAATGGGGCGGCTCCACGGGCCTTGCATGGCATGGTAGGTGTTACATGTGCCGTATCGCTGCTGGTGCTGGTGTTTACATGCTTGGGTACAATTGAGTTGCGCTCGGAAACCAGAGCAGTGCGGGACTGGAGCCATTCGCCCCCGCACGAAACGTCGCTTTCCTCTCCTCCTTCTCCTTTCCGACAGCGCACAGCCTGTTTTGATTTCATCGCCTTTTCTTCAGCTACCTTGTATCCAGTATTTGGACCACGTTGTCGGGAAATTGAAAGGGATACGTCCAAGAAATCGTCCTCCGCTGGCGCTAACGGTTTCCACGCACTCCTCAATTTCTCTTCGTCGTAATTGGGTGGACGCGGGGATATAAGCGCCCGACATGCTTCAACTTTTTCAAAGTCAACGAAGGAAGCTCTTCGTCGCTTCTTGGAAACGGGAGCCACAGGCGTTTTCAGCCGTGTCACTTCCTCCTCTTCGTCATGCCGGTCAATCATCCATCTGTTGTCCTCCAAGTACTTTGAAGAGACTTTTCCCTGATGATTTTGAGAGGATAAGACAATAGCGCCATCAATGTCGTCTTCAGTAATTTGATTGCCACTGTCGTCCTTTCTTCCAAAAATGGAGGCGTACAACAGGTCGAATTGGTCTTTGACGACGTTTGGTTGCTGTAAAGCCTGGGTGAATGCATTTTCCGCTGCTGGGGAGTCAAGATCTTGCATTTCCATGCCCACGCCCTGTGCTACAAAGACATTTTTGATATGTGAGAGGCGCGCAAGCTCAGTTACTTGGAAATGGCGTTCCTTTTCCCGGCCCTCAAGACACGGGGCTCCTATGCTTTTCGCTCGCCTCTCAAGGCTCGCCTACCCCGGCTATGGATGGCGTCATCCTTCAAACACCGTTGCTTTTGCCACTTAAGTACGCTCCTGCCAAAACGCTTAGCTTACGAATATCTGTTTTTTTCACGCCACATTAGCGCAGACAAGTCTAACACACATAAAGATAGCGCAGACAAGTCTAATACACATAAAAAATGGATGTTCATAAAAAAATTCAGTTGTTGCGTAAGTGGTTCTCTCTCTTTTGCATTTGTTGGAAATATTTTTACATTTTCGTGTCTTCACCATTACAACATAAAAGAAAACGACCACAGGTCCAATATTGAATACATGGAAAGCAATAAAAGAAAACAAGATGAACAAATTATCCGTCTGAAGGAAGAAAACAAACATCTTCGGGCTCAATTGCTCGGAAAGGTCTGTAACATCTCTGAGGGTGTGGTCAGGCTTAGCTACATTCAAAATTGCGCGCTTCCTAACGGTCTGCATAACACACACTTGCGATGTTTGCGACCGGCGGAATTGATGGCTGGATATGTCAAACTAGCAGGTGTCTGATATTGATGCGAAGAAGAAAAGAGGAAAGACATATCGCGAGCGCCTTGAAGCAGCAGCGGAACAATCCCGAAAAGAAGGAGACCAGATAGCAACCGATATCATGCAGCAAAAGAACCTTCTCGACGAATTGCGGGTAAGAAAGGTACACATTTAAGAAGAGAAAAACTCGTTGCATTTCTATAGCTTTGGCATTTAAAGGCTTTGCGCTGAATAATATGCTCCTCTCGTTTGTTTTTACCTCTGGGCATCCGTGTACGTACAAGGATGAGGCCCGGTCTCTGCAACTTGAATTGAGCACCATATATCCATCCTCGCTTACTTCAATGGGTGTGGAGAATGAGCGCGTTCGAGATTTGGAAGCCCAGCTTCAAGGAACGACAGCACAGTACAATGACGCGCAGACAATTTTAAAGACGTACGATGGAATTGTCAAGCGCCTAAAGGTAAGCTTGTAAATGCAAAGAATGAGATGTTTCGCAGCCCAAAAAGAGAGGCACCAGGGGGCATCAGAATCTATGCCGTATATGAGCTTATGAATGTCATCCATTATCTCATGTCTGTCAACGCGGTCCTCGGGTGTAACAAAACACAGGAGGAGCGTCTCACTTTTGACCAGCAGCTTTCTGCCTTAGAGCGCACCGTCCGTGTCAAAGAAAATGAGCTCAAAGAATTGGAGCTTCTATCTAGTACGTGACATTATATAAGGAGGCAAAGTGCTCTATTAATATGTTGACGAGAAGGTTTAATACATGCAGCAGGTAACATATGCAGGACAAGTGTGTGAAATTTAACCGGCTACTTCCTATGAACCAAACAGAAGATGCTTACAATGCACAGGAGATCGCTGAACAAGAACTAGCAAAAGAGCGCTCTGAATATAATGAGGAGCGTGCGCGAAGGGAAAGAAGGCTACGGGAACGACAGCGTAATGCAAAATATTGTTTACAAAGACAAATGCAAGAGCAGGAGAAGTCGCAAGGCGAAAGTGCGGGTGGTAGCATATGCCAACAGGAAACTGACCAGCAGGACGAGCAAGACGACGAAGCTGGTAGCGAAGATTACGTGACTACACAGCAAGTGGAAGCGGACAGATTAAGAACTTTGACAATGCTTGTCAAAAGTATAACTGGGATCGGTGATGCACAGGCATTGCGCTCAAAACTTGAGCACCAAGGGGAGGTCTTGCGGAAGTCACAAGAAATTAGCAAAGATAATCAGGTGACTACAAGAATGATAGACTGGTACTACCCCAGACTCGTTGACATCCGGCGTGTCGAGCGTTCACATCAGAGATATGAAGGTAAATGACGGTAAAAGTTTCCTAAAATCGAGCACGCGACTTTTTTTTCTTCTTCAATATCTGAGCAGGATCGCTTAGAGAAGCTACAGAAAGAGCGGGACATCCTCTGGAATCAATTACAGAGTTCCAGATATTCACCGCGCCCCCTCAAGGTCTGTAACGAATAATAAGAGAGGTCATCACTTGGCCCTGATCGCGATGCTGTAGAGGTTATTGATGAAAGGGGAGGAAAGAATGGCAGGGGCCGTATAGAAATAATCCTCAGGATTTTGAAGGCGTGCGTCATCCTAGACCAAATTTGCAGGAAAGATGCTTAGAAATCTCAAAATTGACGCGGATATTTTTGACTAATCGACAAACATGCTTTCACGACCACAGTCCGAAGGCCTACTTCGCCAGCTGTTGCACGACAAGGAAAAAGTCAAGGAGATCGAAAATAGGTGCGAGTACTTAGCACAACTTGTGGCACATTTGCAGTGTGGTTTAGTGGAGCGTTTATGGCCTTTAGTAATGCGAAGCAATCGGAATCACCTTGCTGCTTCGCCAAAGACGGAATATCTCGATCGAGTGGCGCTTCAACGTATGCTTAAAAAGTTAGAAGTCCGCTGCTTGCAGCTGCTTGACACCAAATCCATCCCACAAAAGCATTGAAATTCTCAAATATGGGGAACCAAACGCTCATCCAACCCATCCCAAGCCCCAGGCTTGCTTCTGTCGAATCCGCAGCACTCAGCACGCATGTGTAGTATCTTTTGGATAAATCATTGCAAAGAAGGTGTATAAGGCTTTTTCCCGGAAGCAAAAGCTCCCGTGGGCACTGTAGAAACGAAAGTGAGGTGATAGTTATTTTTCGATGCACGGAACGGTATATATATTCGCAAAGCTTGTGGAGGCTATCGCTGTCCTTTGTTTGAAGCAGTCTTCAGCGAAGCTGCCACGGAGCTTCGTTCAGGACCGTTTCTTGGCATTCAAAACTCTACGACTATGATACTATCGAGCATTCCGCATGATTACAGCGCAAAGCCTACCAAAAAGATGCGGTAATTCACTTGCGGGACCGCAATCATTGTCAGCCATCAGCGCACTGTACTCGTAAAAAGGCGAACATTGTCCGGTAACTCGCTCATGTCTCACTTGAGCTGATGTCCTCTCTAAAATAATAGGGTCGGTCCCAAACTCTTTTAAACTCCGATGAAACTCTATGTGCACTACGAGGAGGCTGGTCAGGATGAAAAGGCATTGACGCTTAAGTTGACTCTGCCCAAAAGCTGGGCGGAGCAGCCGTTGCTTCAAGTACTGGAGCTGTTCATCGAATCCTACAACAAGAAAAAGACCGGTCTACCTCCCTTGGACAAAGACTTTGTCCACATGGAAAAAGCTGGGTAAGTCCTTACTCGTGACAGCGTTCCCTTTTTCCAGACTAGACGCCTAATAGTGTTCTAATGTACCACTGGGACACGCCTCGCTGCCTGTGCACCATGCTCCATACTCAACGCTGCTACAGGGGCGTAATCCTTCCAGTCGGCAACATTGTGAGCGACATGTTGAGCGATAGAGATGATTTGTATATCAGATCCGGGCCAGGGCCTGCTCGTGGGAAGATTGCCCATCTCAGTTCGCCCCCAAACGCGCACGCTTCGAGTGAGTCGAGCACAGGATTGTTGCGCTGCAAAAACTATGGATGCAATCAGTCATTTTCGGAAGAAAACAATTCAGAAGAGGCGTGCCGCTTTCACAAGGCACCCCCCGTCTTTCATGATACGAAGAAAGGGTGGTCGTGCTGCGCGAAGCGAGTATATGACTGGGACGAGTTCCATACGGTAAGCGTGGAAGTGTTCGTTCTCGGCCCCAGGACTTTGTTTTGAGGCAATTGGTGTACTTTAATTGGCGGATAAAGGGGGGACTCACAACTTTCGATATTCACCGTCTCCAGATCGAGGGGTGCACCACAGGACGGCACAGTCTCATCGATCCGAAGGAAATTTTCGCGCCGTCCCCCACCCTGGCTGCAGCCGCGCAGGCCGAGAGGGGAGATTGCAGCAATACGTCAAGCGCTGCTACAGTCATCAAGAGTATTCATGAATTCAATCAGTCGAATCCAAATGCCGCCGCTGCATGCAAAACAGCAGCCTCGATGACGCAGGCGGGCACGCGCTGCACCGTCAAACCGGACGGGTCTGCCACCTGTTTGAACAAAGGCTGCCAAAAGGACTACTTGCTCAAGGAGAATCACCCCTCTGCATGTCGGTAAGGACACCGCGCTCGATGGAATCGTGAGCTTTACGTTCCCACGCCAACACTTCGCCATTTCTCCTCCCTTCCTTTCTTTAGCTACCACGCAGCCGGCCCCGTCTTCCACGACGCGGGTAAATACTGGTCATGTTGCCCTGGAACGGTCAAGTACGACTTCGACGACTTTCTCAAGATCCCTGGATGCATGCTCAGTAGTCATTACGACGGAAGCCAGGAGAGCCTGGAGGCGTTCACTAGACACGCCAAAACGTCTGAGGGCACATGAGAATGTGGGATGGGGAGAAAGAACCACGTATCCCCACGAGGAATGGCGCATTGGGAGCGAGGGGGATCGACATAGGAAGAAGCAATAAAAATTCTGCTCAATACGGTATTTTTTATTTTTTGGCGTCTTCCGTTCGTAGCCGGCGGACGAACAGCGATGCAAACTCGAGACGGACAGTGCCCCACGGTCTTCGTTCGAAAACATCATTGCCAACAACCTCGCACACTTACTTCCAGGATCCTATAAATATCTTACAACCACCATCCGCCTCTTCCTTCTCACGCGCATGGATAATCAACGCCACGATTCACACCGTTGCCTGGACATTTCCCCCCCATGACGGGTAATCCTACCCGTTTCCTTCCAGCGTTCCCCTTCTCTTCCATTCGAACTTGAATGCACTTTACTTATTTCTCTTGTGAGCATCGTGCATCCGCTTGCTGGCAACGGCAATGGGAATGATAATCACAAGCAGGATTGCCAGGATTGCCAGTCCCATAACCATTTTCATCTAGATCGTATGGAGCAAAGGAAGAGAGAGGGGGTAAGGGCGAGAAGATCGCAATGAAAAGGGATGACGGCCCACGCCGCCTCCTGCGACTTCCAATCGTCCGAGGTTTACACACATGGCACAGCCAGAAACACCCCCGGCATAGGAGCAGGATAGGGGTAAGACAACCAAGCACGTACTCGGAGCTGTTTCCAGCACATCTGTTTCTTCAGAGTAGTGGCGTTTCTCTTGAACATGCCGGCTTGAGCCTGCAGATCCTCTGTGCGTGTGACGGTCATGTGTACGAGTCACCGGGGGACCGGAGAAGTGAGCTTTTCCTTTTTTAAAAAAGCGAAAGAGTCCTGGCAAATTCTATCCCTGAGCCCTCGTGCCGACTGTCCTTACCAGCCGCCTTCTCGATGTTGTCCAAGGCAACACAATTCGCCAGGGCCACCTGGACGTTTTCCTGCAGGACGAGCTTGACCGCGTCCACCTTATTCATGACCGCTGCCAGTTTATCCACTTCAGCGAGGTTGTCGTATTTCTCGCACAATTTTCGCAGCATCTCCCCAGAGCTCTTATCCAGACCTTTTTCTTTCACTTCTAGACTCTTCGTCCCCGTCTTGGCCAAAAACTGTGTGAGTGCACAGGGTAGAAGTCAAACGAGAAAGGTCACGTGCGCGACGACACGAACAGGAAAGGCCACTATAAATATTACGTCTCAGGTGGTCGGACGCGATGACGGGCTTGCTGCGATCCAAACACACATACCCACCACCACTCATGCTCACCGATCTCTGGAATTCCTCTAAACAGGCATGGGCGGCCCGTACGGGATACGTGCGCTCGGATATAAGAATAAAAATTCTTCCCTCCACATCGGACATGAGGTGCCATGAGGAGCCACCCGAGGCAAAGGAGAAATGCACACCCGGTCGGACACTAAGCTGGTCACTCTTAAGCACCTCCTTGACGCCTGTCAGGTCAATGACTGTGTTGTAGGCATGACTGGCGACGATTGCACGGTCTTGGAAACGAGCTACACCTAGAAAACTTAACATGGAGGAAGTACTCAATGTAAGGGAAGCATTTACGCATGCATCTGTGAACGATGAATATCATCACGAAGCTCGGGTATCGTTTGCCAAACTCAGGCAACTCAGAAGGAGCCCCACAAAACATATCATCTCTGCCACGAAGAATCGCACTTACTGAATGTTGCCTGAGGCTTTACGCTCCGCCATTTTTGCTTAAGGTACCGAAGGACAAACACACTTGTCAAATAAGGGTCCTCTGTCAAAACTTCGGAATGTGAGAAATTCCGTTGAGGGACATTTTAAATGTCCTTACATTTGTCATTAAAGAATAAAACGTACGAGTGGGAGAATAGATACGTTGAATAAGGCAAGCGAATGAATATGGGAGCAAAGGAGAAGCATTAAGAAGGAAATACCCTCTGGAGGAGGAAATACAGAGAAGAAGGATAGAGATGGCACCTAGAGCCATGAAGGTAGAGGGCCCATGAAAGCAGCAACGAATTACTTTAGGTTCCCACACATGCCGGACGCAAGTAAGCAACACTCACCACCGAGTCGTAGAAAATCGAATATATGAAATACACAAGTCCGCATGTCCGGGACACGAAAGGCATGATGCGGCGCGTATGCGGCGGCGGCTGTGTGGAGACCGACACGACTGTCCCGGGCAACGGCTGGCCTTAACGGCCTTGAGGAGACGGTCGGCAATGTCGGGGAGGTCTGAAACCCAATCTCTGAATGCCGCAAAAAGGGACCAAAAAGAACCTAAGTGATTTGTGATAAACGAGCCAGAATTTTCATCGTCCATTTACTTTTTTTTCATTCCTTTCCATAATTCTTGGAGCTTTTCCGTCGCTATCTTCCCTTCCCGTAGATTTTCCTCCCCCATGTTGGCAGCGTCAAGCACCCAGGAGTCTTGTCTCGGACACAGCGTCGCTTGAATGTTTTGACGATCTTCATAAGTTTGGGCAATCGATGGGGAATGAAGCAGAGCATCTCGCGGTTTGTAGTATAGATGACAATTGATGCCCTTTTTTTGGCTACAACCTGTCACTGTTGCTGTAGATGATGACTCGGGTCGCTCCCATGCGTTTTGCTTTCGACCACCCTCTTTCATATCACTACTAGTACAAGTACAGTAACAGGATAGTTCCAAACCGAAAAGTCTCATGAAGTCGAAAGTTTGCTTCGCATTTCCAAAGCAAAGAAGGCGCTGCACTTCGTCTACTGACATCTTCTCTTTTTGAAACATAACTTTGCTCCACAACTCCATGCTCCGTCGCCGCGTGATGGGGAAAAGCTTGAAAATCAAAGACCGAGCGAGCACATGAAATGTTCTATCCTCCTCTCTCAAAACCAGATCCCAGTTCATGCACAATCGATGAAAGCGTGCCCAGTTACCAGCCGCTAAAGCTTTCGCATACTGCAGCGCCCATTGCGTTCTGGGAAGTGAAAAATCTCGTCTTCGCAGTTTCGTCTTGGAATTTTCGCAAGATTTTAGCTCTGTCTCCTCTAGGACCCGATAGGTATGTAAAAACAGCTTTGTCCACCCGTCGCCGTCACAGGGTCCAGCTTCCCGTCTTTCCCCACTCGAGAGGACATCGTGCAGTTGAAGTAATGTGTAATAAGCGAGAAACTCGTCCAAATGAGGTTCAACTTCGTTTTCAGAGTCAGCCATTCGCCCATGTTTATGTGCCTGCATGAGAAAGGACGTGGAAATGGAGTGTGATGAGTGTAGGAACGGACTACAGCTGACATGCCCCCCGTCGGATTCGCTTTACATTTTGGAAAAAGTCTAGCAGCGTCGCAAGCCCAGATCTAACAGCATTCAGTCTATATTGTAGAAAAGGAGGAATGAGTGAGAGAGTGACTAAGGATTTGGCTGATAGATACATAGATTTTTTTTTCCGTCCTGAAGTGAAAGAGTGTCCACGTACCCCATGTGCGCATCAAAGACTGGTGGCACCTGTGTGGGTTTGCAGTATGACAATTTTGGCATGTGCTGTAATCGATTCTAAGAGTAAAAGAGTATCGAGCACGCAAGTCTTCTCAAGCCTCATACCTGCTCTGTCAAAAGGTAGTCGAACAAAATGTGGAAACGAATGATGCGTTTGTAGATGGCCTGTGCACCGGAGCCCGCCAAGCCTTGCACTATGATGTCCTTTCGCACAGCCATAAACCGATCACTCATGAAGTCATACAGCTCCACAAGTCGCAAAAGATCCTCTTTTCTCGGCGCTTTCTCCTGACCCTGGCTTTCTAACACGCTCAGCGCAACACTCCACAAGTGCGCCACAGTTCGCTCTAACCATTTGAGGGGACGTACGTCACCGGCTGTCTCGCCACGTCCATCAGCGGCCCGTTGATACCGCTTTACAGCTCTCTTCCAGGAGGTTGAGGTTGTGAGGAAAAGATCAGTGTGAGTCCGACAAAAGAAAATGTTTCTACTTTCATTTTCTCAATATACCTCGGGGTCCATTTTCCTCAAATGCCGCCGCAGCATCCTTGTCGCATCCGTTGCCTCAAATTGGCTTATATCGTGCTGTTTTTGTCGTTCTTCTTGCTCTTGTATACTACACATAGCCTCACATCTCCCCTTGATGTGCACGTCGGACGTAAAAGTTAGTGCCTAAAGCTTTTCGTCAAAACATGTTTGACCTTTTAACTTACTTTCATTTGCGAAAATAGCAGGGATAAAGCGCACCCTATTTCTTGAACCCACAAACTTTCTGTCTTGTCATGGATGACGTATTGCGTCGTGAAATGTTGCATGAGTGTGAACTGCACGGGCTTGTAGTCGGGAGGTCAAGCATACTAAAGCACCATGATGTGAGGGGAAAGGTCCCTTGGTCGGGATGATATGATGGAAAAGGTACCCCTCGAAGCCTTCGAGACTCGAGTCGAAGGGCCACGGTAGCTGATATGATGGAATAGGCACCTCCCTCTCAGGGCCTCCTCGAGCCTGCGAAGGGCGAGGCGAGAGAGGGCAAAGGGAGAGAGCTTGTGCCCGAGGTTGTTGTCCGCTTTGTGGGCGCCCTTTCGTACGTCGACACCGGCCTGCAAGGAGATGAAGAGAGCAGCCTATATTTTGTTCCATGTCGTGGGGAAGCAGACATTCGCCCACACAAGCGTTCACGTTCGGTATCCCATTGCCCGACGTATGTCGTACTCTTGCTGCCCGTCGCTCCGTCATCTTCGATTTTCCAATTCTCACCGCAGCATTTCTCATGCCTTCTCAATTTCGAATCATCTCACAAAACAGCGTCGACCCATGCTTGTTGCACGAGGAATCTTTCAACTGGCCGCCCGCCGCGGCGTGCACACAACGCGGATCCTGGCCTCGACTGCTCGTGAGTTTACGCGGGGAAAGAGCCGCCGGGATGTCATCATTCGTGACCTGCAGTCAGTGATTTTTAGAGATTCACCTTACTCACCTCTCTCTTACTTAATACTACAATACCTGACTCACAGCTGCCGCGGCGGACGCATCTTCGGGCGACAACTTAATCCTGAACTTCTCCCTCCCGGCTGCCAGCATCTACCGCAACAAGCCCGTGGCGTCTGTCGTCATTCCGGTAAGTAGAGCCTGCATTGATAGTAACCTTTTCCCGTTAAATCCAATATATTTCGTCCATTTACTTCACTCGCATGCGCATAGCACCCAGTCATCCCAATGAACCCTCTCTCCTCCGACTAAATCTACCATTACACAGGGGCTTGCTGGTGAATACGGTGTGACAAAGAATCACTCTCCTGTCATCGCTGAGCTGAAGGCGGGTGTGGTTCAGATTGTGCATGAGACAGGACAGGCACCGGAGAAATTCTTTGTCAGCGGTGGCTTCGCTCTGACCCATGCCAACTCTGTCACGGTGCGTACACGGATCCCGCGTGGTCTGGGAGAGAGACGGGCACTGGAGGGAGGGGGACGGTTTTGGCTTTCGGAAACATCAGCAGCATCAGACCTAGTTGCGCACACGGTAACTAGTCAATAATTTAGGGACATGCAACGCTTGGCGAGCCTGTGGAGTTCGGGTCCGAGGAGGGGTCCTTGGCCCATGTCTGCCGCCGTGTCATGTGATTTTCTGAAAGCCTCTGTCCTTTCTTTCCAACATACATACAGGACATTGCGGTTGTGGAAGCCGCCAAACTTGAGGACATAGACGTAGAGGAGGTGCCCAAGATCTACGCCGAGGCCATGAAAGACTACAATGCGGCAGCGGAAGGGAGCAAAGAGAAGGTTGAGGCGCAAATTGAAGTGGAGGTCGCCAAATCGCTGGCAGGGGCGCTGGGTGTGGCTCTCACGTGAGGGAAAAGAGCGAAACCGTGTGAGTCAGTGGATATGCGGGGGGATTATGCTTATTGAGAGTGGTGAGGTGGAACGGACCGTGGAAGGGCCTCTCCGAAGCGAGGGAGCCCTGGAGTTCACAGAAGCACAGAAGAGGAAAAATGTTCTGGGTCGCACGGCGATTCGTTGTGTTGGAGTCGTCCTTCTTTGCTTTTTCCCACCCTGTTAATACGCCTCCGCCTCTCGAAGCCCGCCCTTTCACTTCGTTGCAGCCACGCCTTCCCCTCCTCTTCCTCCTTCCCTGTCCCCCCACGCCAAATACGCCGCCGCCGTCCCGACTCGCTCCGCGGCCACCCACACTTGTCTCTGCGCCAGCTCCCAGTCTCCATCGCTGAGCGCCTGCGTGACCCCCGGAAAAGACACGCCGGCGTAGCCGAGGTAGAGTCCCGGGGCCTGGAGGACATGCTTGAACCACTTCCGGCGAGGCAAGCCCTCCTTGGCGCAAAACCGTCGTTCTGTGAACGCCAGCCTGTCATTTAATGCTGCCAGTGCCTGCTCTCTGTCCTGCTTGACGCCCGAGCTCCTGAGGCCGGCCGCCTCCCTTGTCACTTGCTCCGCGGCGTTTTCATACGCCCGCACTGCCGCTTCCAGTGGCGCCAGGTCCAAGGACTCGGGCGCCACCTCCATGCTCGTCCCCACCAGCGCCTTCAATTCCTCCACGTACGCGTGCAAGGCTGTCGCTTGCGCCGTGTGCTCGAGAGGGAGGACCAGGGCGTCCGCGACACGGAGAGCGAGCCGCCCCCACAGCTCGGCCACCATCACGTGGAGCTCGAATGTCGGGTCGCCGAAACGTGACATCCATGAGAAAGAATCGTAGGTGCTATGGTACATCCCGTAGGGCCGCTTGAACCGATCGATCACCGCGCCCATGTCTATGCTGGAGATGCCTGGAGGGGAGGGAAGGGGGAAAGGGAAGGCACAGGATACAAAGCTATCAGCTTGACGGATCCGGGCAAATAATACACAAACCACCCTGTCCTGGCAGGAAGTAGCGGCCTGTTTTCTCCTCAGGCGTGCCGCGGCCGACCGACATACGCACCGAGATGATCCAGAAAAACGGTGTAGTCCGAACCTGAGCCCAGGATCTCGATGCCTCCCTCGGCCGAGAAATTTCGGGCCACCGGCTCGCCCGAGTAAGGGTGGAGGACATCCTCTTGCAGTGTCTCCAGCAACGGCCGCAGGGACGGCGTCGCCCCAGCATGGAAAAAAGGGCCTGAGACCGCGGAATCCACATTCACGTAGAGAACTGCCTTCTCTTTCAGCTCCGCCGCGTGCGCCTCCCCCCAGGCGGTGCTTCCAATCAACCCGAGCTCCTCACCGCTCCACGAGGCCAAGACCAGGGTCCTTCGCGGCCTCCATCCGCGTCGCAAGAGCGCCCCCAACCCCTTGGCCACCTCCATTTGCGACGCCGTGCCTGAGTTCGGGTCCACTGCCCCGTCCACCCACGCGTCCCGGTGGTTTCCCAACACCACCACCCGGTCCCGGGCTCTCCCATAGTGGGGGCTCTCGACCACGCCGATGACGTTCCACACGGTTCCCACCACCTCCCGGTTGTGCGTGGCCATGACGACCCTATCCCGGGAAGGACCCAGGTGGTAGGTAAGGTTTAGCGCTCCTTGAAAGGAGGCAGGAGCCACGGGGCTCTCCGCGCCTGCGTTTGCCAGGCTCTGCAAGAATGGCGTGGCGTCCCCGTAAGAGATGGGCAGGACGGGGATTTTCGGCTTCAAGTCCTCAGTGGCATACCCGCACACGTCCTCCGCGCTTCCCCCATCCTCTGCCAAGGCGGTGCGACCGGGATCCCCGGCACAGAGGGAGAGGAATTGCACCGAGCCTCGCTGGACGCCGAAGGCGGGGCGCCAGGGTCCCGCCGGGTAGGTGGGTCCGAGGGCGTAGCCGTCTTGTTCGGGGTCGGAATAGATCAAGGCCCCCACGGCGCCTCGTTTCTCGGCGTTCATGACCTTGAGCCCCCGGAAGCATTCGCCGTACCGCATCAGGACAATGCTTCCTTCCACGATCACGCCCGCCTCGGCTAGCACCTCGAAGTCTTCGGGCCGACCAAAATTTGCGTAAACCAAGGGGGCTTTCACTTCCCCACTAGGCGCATACCCCAGAAAGGTATGATTACGAAGCCATGTGTCAGAAGTAGAGTCCTCGGGAAGAAATGGCTCCGACAAAGTGGCGGCAAAAAGCGTCGACTTTGTGCTGCCGTCTTCCAAAGTCAAGCTAGGCCGCGTGTCCTCGCGCGGATAGGACAAGAGCGCAGGAACCGGCTGAATTTCGGCTTCAATACCGAAGGATTGCCATTGCGCTTGAACGTATTGGGCCATCTTCAGATCTCCTGGCGTTCCAGCCATGTGTGGAATTGACGTCAAGTAGTGGAGAGACGCCCTCGCAGACTGGGCACTCAGCGCCTGCACGAAAATATCTTCAGGATCTTCGGGGTACGAGCTAGGAAGATTGGAGGCTGGCCTACGCAAGCGAGCTTGGTATTCCTTGTCCGCGGTGGCCGACGAAAGAGTATCGAGAAGGAGCACGAGGAGGAGGAGTCCACTATAGCATGGGTACTTGGCCCATGCCCGGGTCTCTCCCATGGTTGCGTCTGAGATTTTGAAAAATGTGCCAGGGAAAGGAGGAGATGGCAGTGGGATGAGACTATGATGTGAAGAGTGACATGATGTTTCCTCGCACGTAGGGAAGGAAAAATGCGTGGTTCGTTCGTCCGTTGTCGAGCACACAGCGTGACTTCATTTCGGCCAGGGGGGGGGGCCTTATCGATCAAAGTTCCCGACGACAGCGTCTCGAGGCGACGGGCCACGACCGATTCTTCTCCTGGACGGCCGCCGCCCTTCCATTTCACGACGTGCGGGGAAGTGGAGGGTCGGCTCCATCACTCCGTATGCCGTCCGAGTTTGGGTCTGGCGGTTGTGGTGAGGGCGTGGACTTCGCGTGACCCGGCAGGCCAACCGACCGTCTCTACGCGTCGTCACTCGCTTGAAGAAGTCCCAAGCGGCGAACGAAGCCTGCAAGAGGACAAGGCCCACCCTCTGCATATAACCTGACGCACCGGCACATTCTCACCACGTCACAGGTCTTGGACAAACGGGACGGTGTCCAAGGATCGAGGAGCAGGGGAATAAATTCGTTTGAACGTCGCCTGCACCTCCCGCTGGTACTACCCTTCTCCTAGCCCTCGGTGTGGAAGGCCTCCCTTCAAATCCACTCATCAGCAATCATGGACATCACGCAGACGTTGATAAATGCCCAAAGTCCTGGTACGTAACGATGAAAGCCTTATGCCTTCGCTTTGAAAGCTCAAGTGGTCTCTGTCTGCATCTTTTCTCCCTATTGCTAGCGATTCTCACTTGAGCACTTTCCCGATTCCTATCATCATTATCCTCGGCACACGCCCACAGACCCCAACGTCCGCAATCCTGCCGAGGCATTCCTGCGCCTGGCAGAAGAGGATCAACTGGTAGGTGATATGCTCTTTGAACGCTGAGAAGCTCGCTGCACAATGTCACAGCGGTCTCGCCATGGCCTCCCCTCTCCTTGTAACTACTCGACCGCCTGAGGCATCACAAGCCTCTAGGATGGATACTTCATTTTCCACATGCCTCTATATCCTCCCCACTATCTCATGGCTTTTTCTTTTCTGGTCTCCCTTCCCCGGCAGTCGCAACTCCTCCTTCACCTCAGCTTTGAACTCGCCAATGAAACCAAGCAAGAGGGAGGACGGCAGTTGGCGGGTCTCTACCTGAAGAACACCATCACTGCCAAGGACCCACAAGTGCGCGACCATAAGCGACAACGCTGGCTGACGACGGTGGACGCCAATACCAAAGGCCAGATCAAAAGCATGATCTTGCAGGCACTCCAGTCCGGCAATCCCCGGGCAGGCGCAACGGCCGCACAAGTCGTAGGGACCATCGGCGCCGTGGAGCTGCCCTTGGGGCAGTGGGACGGCCTGCTAGACGCTCTGCTGCACAACGTGGTGCACACGGGCAACGACGTGGTCCGCGTCTCCACGCTGCAGGCCCTTGGGTACATATGCGAAGACCTCCAGATCCAAATGGGGCCTGGGCAGGAGGTGCCGCAGAAGGAGACCGATATGATCCTTACGGCCATCGTGGATGGGATTCGGAGCGACCGACCGGCTGATGTCCGGCTGGCAGCGGCGACGGCCCTGTGCAACAGCCTGGACTTCTGCCGACGGAACATGGAGAAGGAGGGGGAGCGGAACATGATCATGCAGGTGATATGCGAAGCCACCCAGTGCGAGGACGCGCGGGTGAAGAAGAAGGCGTTCGAGTGCATCGCCGTCGTGGCAAGTCTGTATTACGACAAATTGCAGCCGTACATTACCACCTTGTTCGAGCTGACCCTGACCTGCATCAAAGAGGGGAGCAGCGAGGCCGCCTTCCAGGCCATCGAGTTCTGGAACACGCTCTGCGACGAGGAGGTGGACATCATCAGAGAGATCCAGGAGTACCAGGAGTACGGGGCCCTGGAAACGAGGGCACCAGGGGATCAAGGGCCGCGGCAATGTTTTTACTACGTGCAGAACGCCCTCGCCCACTTGGTCCCCCTGTTGACCGAACTGCTTACCAAGCAGGAGGAGCACCACGACGACGACTCTTGGAACATGGCCATGGCGGGCGGGACTTGCCTAAGCCTTGTCGCCTTGACCGTAGAGGACAAGATTTTGCCCTACGTGGTGCAGTTCGTCGTCAGCAACATATCCGACGCGAACTGGCGCCTGCGCGAGGCCGCCACCATGGCCTTCGGCTCCATCTTGGACGGCCCATCCTCGGGCGCCTTGCAACAAATGGTGTCCGGCGCACTGCCTTACCTGGTCCAAGGCCTCCAGGACGCGCACCCCATGGTCAAGGACACCTCGGCTTGGACCCTGGGGAAGGTCTTCGAGCTCCACTGGCGGTGCGTGCCTCTGGAGCACCTGGGCGAGGTGGTGAAAGCCCTCCTGCACGCCCTGGGGGACCCGGCGGCCAGCGTCTCCAGCAAGGCCTGCTTTGCCGTCTACAACCTGGCCTCGGACAGGGTCGCGGAGGACTACCCGGCAGCCAGTCCCACCACCAACTACCTCTCCCCCTTCTTCCCCCATCTGGTCGAGAAGCTCCTTGGCGTGGCCGAGCGCCCGGACGGCTCCGAGTCAAACCTGCGGGCGGCCGCCTACGAAGCGGTCAACATGCTCGTGACAAGCGCGGCCCCCGACTGCAACGAGCTGATCGGGCAGCAAGTGGTCCCCCTCCTGCTCATGCGTCTGCAACAGACCTTCCAAATGTCCGACCTGACCCTTGAGGCCAAAGAAGAGCTGTGGGGGCTGCAGTCCCTCCTCTGCGGCACTCTCATGACCTGCACGCAGAAGCTGGACCAAAACATCGCCCCGTACGCGGATAAGATGATGGAGTTGCTCATTGAGGTCTTCCGTCGGCACCGTCACGCCTCCGCACACGAGGAAGCCTTCATGGCGGTGGGAGCCCTGGCTGATAAATTGGAAGGTGGGTTCCTCAAGTATATGCCTCATTTCCAAGAGTACCTGTACGCGGGGCTCCGCAACTACGAGGACTCAGCAGTGTGCATCGTGGCAGTTGGGGTAGTAGGTGACTTGAGTCGGGCGCTGGAGAGAAAGTTGGCTCCATTCTGCGACCCGATCGTCGAGATTTTCCTGATGAACCTCCGAAACGTGGATGTTAGTAGGGAGGTGAAGCCTCACATATTGGCGTGCTTCGGAGACATTGCCCTGCAGATTGGCGGGGAGTTCGAGCGATTCTTGCACGTGACGATGACGATCTTGGGCCAGGCCGCCATGACGACCAGCAACTACAATGCCGAGGAGGAGGACATGGTCGAGCACATCAACCACTTGCGCGAGAGCATCCTGGATGCGTACACGGGCATCGTTCAGGGCCTCTCCGCCGACAATAAGCAAGGCTTATTGGTGCAACCGGCGTACTTGCAGCCGCTTGTGGCGCTCTTGATGGCGATAAGTGAGGATCCGCACTCAGACGAGGGAGTTATCAAGAGGACCATTGGCCTGGTGGGGGATCTGGGCAGCAAGCTGGGGGACAAGGTGGCGTCGGCCATTGGATTTAACAACCTGTGGGTGCAACACCTGTACAAGGACATGGATGAGTACGGAGAGGAGACGAAGAAAATCGCGGCATACACTCGCCAAGTATTAGAGCGGTTGGTTGTGAGGTAGGCCGCAAGGAGAGTGTCGCAGCGAAGGAAGGGGAAGGATTTGTTTCGGTTTTGATGCCTGATAGAGATGGAAATAGTCAGAAAGGAGAAGGCAATGGAATAAAGTGTACCAGTACAACTGGAGATGGTGCCATGGGTGGAGGGTGGCACTGGAGCAGGCAAGCTACCTGCTTGGCCTTTCCTTATTGCCTTTTAGCGAGGGTGTCTTCAGGCCAGAAGGCGCTGCTCGCTTGTACCTGGGACGTGAGAGAGAGAGCCTGATAGTATCCTGGCCGTTGTAGACTGGAAAATAGGACGATGGGCGGCCGAGAGGACGACGGGAGATTAGCACCACTCAAATTGCTCTGTACTGGCCTCTAAAGGTTTGGCGTAGCAGGATACGTATGGGGAAGAGCGATGATAGTGCGAAGGGAGGCGAAGAAAGGATATGGTAGCCAAGTTTGCAAGCGTGAGGTGGGGAGGAGGAGGGGAGAGAAGCGCGGCGGTCATGGCTTGGGAAGGGGAGACCCGACTTTGTTGGGGGGGGAAGGGACGGAATGGGGGTCATTTTGTCACTGCGTTAGACGAGAGGCGTAAACAATAGATTGCGATGGGGGGACAGGACTGATGTCATGAAAGCGGAAGGGGAGGGAGGGGCCGAAGGGCTTTTGAGCAAGGACGTGGAGGCGTTGTTGACGCAACGAAGTAAGTGACAATTAAGAGCAGGTGGCCCACAAAGAACACAAGAGTTGCACTCATATGATCGGCCAGCCAACTTTTGTTTTATCGTCTAGACTTCTTTGCACCCAAGTCAATTTTTGAGTCCTCATTTCACACACTGTCGCGCATGTTTCTCTTCTCACGTATATACACACGTACAGCCAGCACACGCATGCATATCCTGCGTTTTTGGGCAAGCAACGGAAAGGACGGCTTTTCTCGCCTATTGGTTCTGTAATACCGAGTTCTCTTTCCCTCATGCTACTGGCAGTCCTGGCATACGAAACCTCGCGACGTGGCAACTGCCCGCCTCCCGTTGTCCTTCACACAGTTGGCGCACACTTCCTGCAGGCAAAGCTGACAAACGTATGACAACCCCAACGACCGCTTAGTACACTGCTTGCATAACTCTGTGTTCGCTTCCTTTGCCTGCTGTTTTTGCTGTTTCTTGTACGTCTTTTTTCTCGGACCCTCCCCACCTTCACCTTTTTTCCAATTTTCCTCATTCGGATTAAACGTTGCGTTCTTCCGCTGTACCGCGGGAGCTTTCACTGCTAGTCTCTGGCATCCCTCTCCGAAGTCGAAGGGATCGGTAGCGGTAAAGGCCTCCCTTTTCTCTCCCTCTTCTAGTTTTTCTACTTCCTCTAAATCCGCTATTTTTCCCACCTCGCCGTCATCTTCGTCCTCCTGAACCACACGAGAAACCGATCGCTTCTTATTCCTCTGTTCGTCTTCCATATCTTTCTTTCCCTTTGAAGCGTCCATCACGCCACGACTTCCAGCTGCTGTCCGGCGCGAGAGCAACTGGTTTAGGAGTCGGCTCTCTTGCAACTCTTTCCTTAAGGAAGCCACCTCCTCGTTTCGCTCACGCAGCAGCCGTCTTTCGTCCATCATCTCACGCTTCTTTTCTCTAGCTTCTTCTTCCATTTTTTCCCTCTCTATGCATGAGCGAGAATAGGCCTCCTCACTTTCCGCATGCAACTTTTTTAAACGCTCAAGTTCCACGCGTAGACAGTGGCCTTCCTCCCGTACCTGTGCCGCCTCATTTAGGCGAAAGGACAGATCTAGATTACGCGCACGTAGTGAGGCAAGTTCAGAGAGAAGCTGTGAAACTTCTTCATCCTTCTTTCGACAATAACTCCGCTCCTTTTCGAAGGCTGCCGTAAGCTCACTCTGCTGGCGTCGCAAATCTTGTAGCAAGGTATTTTGGGCCTGTAGGCTCTCTGACAACTTTTTCACCTGAGCTACTCTGTCGACGATTTCGACTTTTAAGCTTTCCTTTTCTTTGGTCGCAAGACTGAGAGCTTGTCCTAATAGATGAAGCTGCTTTAATGTCGCCTCGCCGTTTACTTGAGATTCCTGAAGCATCTCATGACATCTTTTCAGTCCCGCCATGCATTCAACACGCGCGTTTTCATCGGTTATTCCTTGTGTGACTAGCATATCCATGCGAGAATCAAGCTGCGGGAGGGTCGAGCATGTGAGTGTTTTCAGCTCACGTTGAAGTCCCTGTACCTGTTCGAGATGCTCTGCGGAAACTTTGCTTGAGAAATACGGCGAAGTATGCCGTCCTGAGTTGTAGGTAGGGCTCTCCATCTGGGCTTGTTCTAATTCATGCTGCAGAACCTGAACTTTTGCCTGCATCTTTTCTCGCTCTTGGATTCGCGCTTCATCGCATTGCTTCAATGCAGCCAATCTCACCTCCCGTTCATGCACCATCGCACGTGCGGCAGCCAACTCTTGTTTGAGCACCTCCCATTCATACAATTGAGCTGTTTTGAATAAGCAGGCTACAAGGCTATCGGTCTCGTTGGTGATATCCATCTGAAAGGGTGCTCTCGGTGCTTCGCAGACTTGATGTCCCCCTCCGTCATTTTCCTCGTCATCATTTTCCTTACGCAGAGGCCCCTCCTGACTTTCACCGACATACACGTTTGATTCTTTATATTTTCCAACCTCCATATTGATGCTGTCCGTATCTCGCGCCGTGACTGTTCGAATAAGAGAGACAGGGTGGACAGGAAGGGGTTGGTGAGGGGGGGAGAGGAGGTGAAGGCAAGCCAGTAACGGTCGAGGAAGAATTTTAAATCCGGACTGCTCAACGGCTGGGTCGACGACCGATTTGCTCGAAGCTAGAGCTCTACCTACCCAGATTGTGAAGCGTCGTCCGACTAAATTGTCAGATGCATGCATGATCAATTTGGGATAGTCTAATTTGCAACAGTCGAGTTTCTCATGCGGTCCAGATTGTGGGCTGCTCAAGCATTGCTGTCAACGGTCTCATGTGCTCTATCCGGTTCCGAATCGCGCAGTCTTTCGTACTTGATGTATACCGTTGCAGCGTCTTTATTGTAGATGTAAGACTTCAACTATCCACATTTGCATCCTGAATCACAGTACACTGCAGGAGATTGGAAGGGTTTTCCTGCACGACCATATTGTTGCTCATCCCATTTTGAGGATCGACTTGGCTGTCCAGCCGACAGAGAAAAGCTGTCCTTTTACGGGTTTTCACTGCTTAAAAGATAAATCAATTGTAAAATATAAAGACTTTTATTAATACACTACTCCATGGTCCGCCGGAATACGGACAATAATATAGCCATGTCGAGTCCCATGCAAGAAACAGATGAGACGGAGATAGACGCTGACGAAGAAGGTTATGGATGTTCGCGCATCGAAGAAGTTATGCTGGAGGATGAGTCCGAACGAGACAGGGCAGGTGTCCTCAAGCTATCTCCTAGGAACTCTGCTCCAATTGCGCCTCCTCCCGGGAAAAAAAGGGCAGCTCCACAGCAATCTCGCGCTGCCGGGGGGAGTTCATCTCTGGCTCCAAGCTCCTCATCGGAACATAACAGTTCTCTCGCTGGAAAAAGTGATAACGCTAAGGAAAAGCCCGGTACATCAGCTGTGAGTGCAGAAATGATGCGTGTAGCATTTGCGGGATGGAATGAGGCTGACGTAGGGCCCACGGACTCGCCCGTGGAGGAAGACATAGAGAGCGCAGATGACGTACAGTCCTACCGAAGCAGCTATCCAGACCCTCAGGCTCAAAAACTTCTACTTTCCGGACGCATTAATCAATTAATAGCCATTCTTAACATTGGATTTGGCCTGGTTTATCTATGTTGGCGTGTTTTCCGGTCCATGAATCCGAAACACGACTGGCATGACTGGGCCCCCGTCGGCGCCTACTTTATCGATCCCGAGGATCCGGAGCGTGCGTGGTCCCTCAAAGAGGAGTTCAAGTACAACTGGTTCTGCTGGTTACTATTCGTTGCTGAGATCTTTTTCATGGTCAGCGTTTGGCTGGGTCATGCCAGTCGATGCTTCCCGTCCAAGAGGTAAGGGGAAGAGGTCCACACATGCTCTCCATCGATGTGTTTCAGCAATGAACCTGAAACGTGCCCAATTGACATGATGTTCATACCTGTAGGACGAAGTGCACGATGGATGAGCTCGTGGACATTGACTACGAGCTTTCGGAGCGCACGGCTGTCTGCGTCGTCATTCCCACCCGCGGCGAGTCCTTGAACATCCTCCGCGAGGTAATCCTCAATGCTATGTCCCTTAACCTATGGCCTGGCCTCCTAGACGTCCGGAAAAATGCTCGTTTGGTGGTTGTGGATGACCGTCGACGTGCCGAGGTTTTGTTGCTCATTGCCTTGTGCTATCGATTCGCTGCGCTCTTTTGCAATAACCGCAAGGTATGTGAAGCGGGATCCGCGGCATCGCAATGGTTATGAATTTTAGACGTCTTGATGCGCAGCGAGAGCTGCATTCATACCTGAACTGTGTCTCCAGCCAAACAATGGCTTTTATGAATCCAGTCCCCATTCACGTTTCTTTCTTATCGCGATTTTACTTAGGTGCGCACACAGCTGAAATTGGAGGGCCGCGCAGGCATGAGCCTCGCCGCCTTCTATGACCATTACTTGGCGTGTACAGCGGGATTCGGGCAGACATACGCAGATAGTTTCATTGACATATTCTCCATAGCGGACATGATCCACAAGATGTGCAAGTACGTCCCGGTGGGATGCTGTCTTTTCCCTATCGCGTCATTAGTGAATATACTGCATGCTCACTTGCTTCCCACTTATTGTCCTGGCAGAGACGATTGCATCCCGCCCGAATGGGATGGTCTAGAGCTACCTTCCGGGACTCGGATCGAGCCTAAACAAACACAGACGGACCTGAGCAAAGTACCCCGCTTGCGGGAAGACTTTGCGGACGTGCGAAGCATTCTGACATTAGTGTACTTCTCTAGGCCAAGCAACGGTGCGGCAAATGCAGTTGTTGAGTGTTTGAGTATAATATTCTATCCAGACATGACCTTATGAAAGGAGGAACGAATGTGAACATTGATCCGATAAGCCCTTCCTTCCCAACCACATGCAGAGTTTCCTGCCTCCTGCCCGGTGGCGGGGATGCTCAACAGTCTTCTCTTCCCGGAGGACCCCGCCGATGCCAACATTCTGGGCATGGCCCGCTACATGGTAGTCAATGATCCTCGTCACGCGCTTCAGACCGAGTTCCTTCAGCGCACCATGCCGTACTTCTTCCGTCCCGTCGCCGACACAGAGTACGTGAAGCAGCAACCTTCCAACCCATTCTTCGATGCTCGTGCCATTTGCCTTTACATAAGATTTTTTTATCGACTTTACCCGCGCATTCGTACAGAATGGGCACCGTTGAGTACGAGGAATGCCAAGATGTGGCGTTCGTGCAGGTCGCTCTTCGTGTCAAGAAAGGTAAGCGCAGCCATTCTCCCCGCTTGTTCTGATTGCATCGCGAGGAACCTTACCCGCCCTCTTCACACCCACACCACACGCACACACGCCTCCCACAGCCGACAAGTTTGATACGGATCCCTTGTCCAACCGGGACCTGATCCTGCAGGATATCATAAACATTGGGCGGGACGGTGTGGGAGGAGCCATGGCCAAGAGCAACGGCTGCATGTATCGTATCGACGTCTTGAAGAGCGGCAAAAACGTCCGCGGGCGGAGCGTCGTCTCGGAGGAGGATCCGACGCAACTGCTGGGGAAAGGCCTGGGTTTCTCCACCCTGACGGTACACGATTCTCGAGTGAAGGGGGACGGATCCGGGCTCGGACCTCCATGTCCTCACTCCCAGACGCCCTCTCACTTGCCGAAACTCCCCCCCTCCTACCCCCTCGGTCAACTCACAGCGATGCGAGTGGCTGCCAACCTCCGTGGAGCTCTTCCACCGAGGTTTCCGTTCCGTGTACGTGAACGAGATCGACGAGACCCTCTCCTTGTGCTTCCACGAGACACCGCGCCTGACGGGCCGCGTGGAGGAGGTGTTTGACATCCACTTGAGCGCCACGGAAGTGCTCGTCCGGGACCCGCTGGGCCTGCTTAAAGCCCGTTACACGACCCGGATGCACCGGCTCTTCGTGATGGAGGACCTGTGGCAGGGATTCTTCATGGTACGTAGGCGAGGCGAGGAAGCCAGCGGGGCCTGCCTTCGGGTGCGAGTCTGCCAGACGTCTCAGCACCAAAGCGATTTACATTCTAAGCCTCGCGGCCCCATGTCCCACTCGTACACAGGCTATGGGCATCGAGCTCCTGCTCCTGTGCGCGGTCCTGTACTCGTACCTGTGGAGGACGCCTTTCTACACGCATGGCATTGAAGTGCTCTTCTTCTTCCTCCCCTACTACTTTACCGCCGCCTTGCCCACGGCCGCGGCCCTCAATTGGAAGCGAACCCCTCCTGACCCGGTGAGTGCTGGCCCCCTCCCCCCCACATCCTTGCCTCCCCATGACTCATCTTCTCCTCCCCTACGCGCCTTTCGGCATGCGCAGGCGTTCCGATCCGTCCAGCTCAGCTTCGCCACGGCCTTCGTCCCCTTCGTGGTGTACATCGGCTCTGGGCTCGCCGAGATGTCCCGGGTCGTCTGCAGCCGGTCGGGCCGGCGTCAGTTCAGCGTGGAGGGCTGCCCGACCTGGCCTCTGTACATGACCCTGGTCCTGCTCCTCGCCAGCATGGTCGTCACCTTCATCAATTGGGCGCGCGGGAATTTCCGGCACGCAGGCCTCTGGGTCACCTCCGTGGTGATGCTCGCCTGCGCCATCAGCATGATCCTCCCCACTGCCATGCGCGGCGTCAAGTTCCACGGCATCCCCAGCTTCTACCTCCGGTACGCGGCCCTGGCCGTGGTCCTGGTGGTGGTGGCCTTCTGGCAGGGGGCGGGGGTGGAGGATCCGCGCGCCCCGCCCTCGGCAGCATAGGCGAACAGTTTTCTTATTGTCCTTGGCAAGGGTGCACGGGGACTCTAGGGAAGGGGGGGGTAATCGGCCTGTCGCCTGGGCTAGGAGATTTCAAAGTTAGCATGCAGGAACCAGGAAGAGCTTCTCTTCGTACACATTCCTTTTACTTATTTGCTTTGCGTTTTAATCAATGTATAGAAACGCCTGGCCACAGGGGCACGCAGCACTCCAGGCTTGCACCCATCTAGGCCCTATCACCGGCGGCGCCTCGCTGCTTTCTTCTTCGGGCTGGGGCTTCTCTTGGCGGGTCGCCTCGACCGCTTCTGAGCCCTCCCTCCAGGTGGTCGCCTGCCCCCGCCCCTACCACTGCCTCGGCCTCTCACCCCTGTCTTCGCGCTCCGCCTGCTCGAAGTTGTCGACGGCCTTTT
>Ga0102934_1000327_pt1 | contig 30628 bp, 37 predicted proteins | sample SalPonR2_A_D1_MG_FD_78175 | JGI IMG/M metagenome (GOLD analysis project Ga0102934, IMG submission 78175) | Salt pond soil microbial communities from South San Francisco under conditions of wetland restoration - Salt Pond MetaG R2_A_D1_MG | ecosystem: Environmental > Aquatic > Marine > Intertidal... | reverse complement strand
ATGAAATATAGATCTGAGATTGAATCACTTGATAAGCAGGCTGAAAAGGCTAAAGAAGAAGAAGAATATAAGAGAATGATCGAGACTAAGAAAGGTCTTCTATCAGAACTTGATAAGTTGGCTGGCAGTATAACGGAAGATGGAGAGCAATTGCTTGATATAACCATTGGTGGTAGAAAAGAATTGGCCCGCGTTACTGAGGCTGAATTAGAAGAATTAAGAAAGCAAAGTGAAGATCCATTAATGACAAATTTAAAAACACCTAAACAATAAAATTTTGATTATTTTTTTATTTAAATCTATTTCTTTCAACATGTCTATCTTCGTTGTCATTGAATATTTTTCATTTAACAACAGTATTTTAAGTTTACACAAACCTAAAATTGAAGAAAATTTTGTTATGATGAGTGAAATAAAAATCTCATCTGATCCTTGTTCAGAGCACGTTTTATCTTATTTCCGATTTGAAACATTGAAAAAGATTCTCCAGTATTACCATTTGACAAAGCGGGTTGACACAAACCTATTTAACATGATCAAGTTATTTAATGATAGAAGTGCTTATTTCTCTATCAAAATGTCATCGGATTTACAAGTGGTCTATAAAACAGGTGCATTTGACTATGAAAATTGGGACAGTTTGACTCCATATTTTGTAGTCAATGATAAAGGTGTGGACTACAATTCGTTTATTAGGAAATATTGCAGATTTAAACAAGATGTATCAGGAAATGCTATCATGCCATGATTAATAAAAATATTTTTTATGTAAAATGCCTTGGAATTTATACCCTATTGATAATATAGAAACATATGGGTGTGAGATAACTATTAAGAATTTCTTTGATCCATACAAAGGTAAATTGAGTGATGATCCTTGGAGTAGAGATGTGCGGCTAACCATGGATGAAGATTGATAACATAGCAGGAAATACATTTCCTTATCTTTATATCGAACCGACTATATTAGCCAAATAAAGTCTAATAATTATCATGAATATGTAAATGAATCAGGCTATTTCAAATTTATGAAAATAGGATAGATAAATAAAGTATGCAAAATTGTAATTTAACTCACAATGTTTATGAAGAAATTATGGATCTTGAAAATGAGATTATAACACGACAAAAGAAAAAGGCTAGTTTACAAGATTACATAGGGATGGTTCAACTTTATACAATCTATGCTGGTTATAATCATGAATTTACAAAACGAATAGAGCATGCTAAAAAAGCAGTTGTAGAACATGGGTGTGATAAACTAATCACTGTTGAAGCAAATGATAAAAAATATCATATTATATTTGACTTTTTAGAAGATTATAGCTTAGGTGAATATCACACCGTGGATGAACTTTATAATATTATACCACCATCAATAAAGGATAAAATTCGTGATTCACTTCAAGAATTAGAAAAGATTTTGATGGATAATGTACTTATTATGTATGAAAAATTAGGAAGAGGTGAAAAAAATGCATATATTGAATTGCGTAGGATAATCAAAAGTAAGAAAAAATCATATCTTTATTACTATGGAAGCAAAGAATTGAAGAAAAAATCAATGGGATTCATCGTGATTGAAGAGAGTGAATAGAATAAATTTGATTTTTTTATCATCCAAAATTAATTTTGGATATTTTAAATTTAAGTTGTTAATATGATATACACTTTTGTAGGAGGATTATTAATTCATGAAAGCGTAATAAGATTTAACAATATCAAGATTGCTGATAATGGGAAAAAATTTATCGTGACCACTGATAAAAATGAATCTTATATGTTTTCCAATACTGGAGATGGTGTTCGTGTACAGCAAATAGATAATGCTACTTGGAAGAAGAAAGAAATATTCTATTCTCATGCTGATAATAAAGATTTTGACAAATTAAAATACTTCTTGATAAAAATATCTGAAGATAATTGTTTAACTGAGGAATTATTTATTCAATATGACACAGTAAATTGTCTATTTGATGATGTTATGTTATTTATTTACATCAGAGCATTTGATGAAGTAATAAAAATTGATCCAGAAAACAATGATTGGGTTCCTTGTTTACAAAATTTAAACTTTCCATTTAATTGGTTATTCAATAAAAGAGGGAAGTTCTATAAGCAATATATTGGAGATTCAAAGACTATAGAATATGTAAACAAACTGATAAAATTTATATGTGATGATGCAGAATTTCCTGAAATATATAGATGTCAATCTAAATCAACATCATAATATATTAATTTGATTTTTTATTACTGAAATTTTAAATTTCAGTTTGTTAATATGATCAAGATCAGTCATATTACAATTAAAAAAAGAACTATGCGGGTGGATAAACAAGAAAATCCAGATATGTTTTGTGAATTTGATAACGGTGAAGAGAGAAAATCTTTATATTTAAATTATGGTATGATTTCCACAATTATGTATGATTATGTACCAATTAATGATAGAGAATATTATGTTTTCAATAGTAGTTATAGTGAAAATTTCTATATAATTAGGGATATAACGAAGCTTTATTTTGAGCAAGGTTATGTAAATGAAAAAATATATCGCATGATTGAAGATATAAATTGTGAAGATTTTTATTTTACCTTGTCAAGAATGAGTGTAGGTGGATATGAAGATTGGAATAAAATAGATTTAGAGAGTCTAGGTGATGTAAATGATCTTCAGGTTAATTACACTTATGATGCTTTTTATAAGTTCTTGGAAGGAAGTATATTTCCATCCACTGAGAGTATATATAATAAATATAAAAGAGCATTATAATTTTTTTCACTTAAATTTAACCATCTATAAAAGAGTGATGCTTTTTAAATTCTTGAATCTAACCGGCAAGACTATATCTCTCAGAAATGCAAAGACAAATAAGAGTAAGGAATTGATAGGAACTGAAGGAGTTCAATTATTTGACTGCTCTCAATTTGATGATGATCACCATGAATTTAACTGCCTCAGTAGATATTTAGTAATTCAAGCAATCAATGGAAGCGTGATTAATGAGCCAGTGTGGGCATGTATAATTCCTATTCCTACTCCAACTGCGAATATCCAGATTCTATATGCTACCATTGGATACAGTGCTAACAAATCCTCCGTAATTGCTAATTATTCATGTCTTGATCCAACTCCCCAAACATTGTTCCCAAATACAGAGATTGAAGTAAGTGATGAATATATTAAGTTTAAATCACTTTTCATAGGACTCGGTCAATATGTAGTTGATCCAACTGGGAGGGTAAGCGATATAAAGGAGGATGTTTATTTAACCATCGATAAACCTGAAACATTACTCGGAAAGATATTTGAGGATGATGAGATAGGAATAGATATAAATAAAAAAGAAAATGAAGAAGTGGAAAAAGAACCTAAAACAGCAACAATTATCAAGGTTGAAGATATTGATAAATTCATGGATGCACAACCACTTTTGTCAACCTCAGAGACATTTCAACTTGGTATAATTGTATTAGCGATTATCGTAATCTGCGTATGTATATTTATCTTGGTCCTATCTGAATTGAGAACTCACCTAAATGAGATAAAGAATAGCAAGAATATAATTTAATTATTTTAATATTTTGATGTAATTAAACATGCCTCGAGTACAGAACCCTGAATTTGAAAAGAATCGAATTAAGGTAAATGAATTAATGAAAAAAGAAACCCCTAAATTCCATAAATTATTGGGAAGAACTTCTCTCACCAGAACAGAAAAGTCATATATTCTAAAAAGATGCTGGGCAATTGTAAAAACAGGATCAGGTGATAAATTTCCTATTGACAAAGCGGCTATAAAAAAATATGAAAATACATTTAAAAATGAAATAGCATCACGGGATAAAAAAAAGGAAAAAAGAAAAAAGCAAAAAGAAGAAAAGAAACAAAAACTTAAAGAAGATTTAAAAAATGCAATCAAAAAATTAAAAAACGCAAAGAATGAAAAAGAGGAAAAAACTGCCGAAAAAAGAATTAAAAGAATAGAGCAAGATCTTGAGAAATTAAAAAAGAAAAAGAAAAAGTAAATTTTATTTCATATTCAAATGTTTATAAATAATCGATGTGTAATCCAGTGTGAATCACCTACTTTTTTGAAAATAATTGGTATCTCCATTATCTCCATTTATAAAGAAGTAATTATAGATAATGAAAATTATGATCTTTCCATGGATAAAGAGAATATTTTGGAGTTGATTATTAATTTACTGCGTGATCATGAACCTCAATGTGATAATATATATCTATATAAAATGTTAATTGAAGAATTTCAATCTGACTGTATCTGCGAGACATCCATTAAAAAGACAATCATCGCATATCATAATAATGAATCGCTTATGAAAACTATTCAGTTCTGTAAAATGCTAATATTAACTCATTTTGATAGATATAAAGAGGTGGCTCAAATATTTAAAGAGCAAACCTCATTAGTAGAAGATGGTAATAATAAAAATAATAATTACATATTTACAAATTTAAGTATGAAAAAGTTTTTACATTATAGAAATTCTTTAGATTTAGATACAATTAATTTTATAATATGTAGAACCTCTGATAGGCTATTTGAAGTTAACTTAATTAACAAAAAATATAAATTTCTAGAAGACTATAATGATTTACTTGTTGATGATTATGAATTAATAAATCCACATAAAGTATTAGTAAAGGATAAAGAAGATGCCATAAAGATATGTTCAAATTATGAAGACAATATTGAAGTTAATAAATCTTATAAAAAATATTATATTGGTATTTTTACATGTGTTTTATGTGCGTCAATTGGTGGAATAATATATCAAAGTAAATTTTAAATATAATCTATTCAGAACTAGATTCTTCATAGATATCTTCTTCCATTATATCATGATCTTCATATGAAAGAGAGCCTTCATCTTCGCTATAATTATTTTTCATAAATGTAGTTATAAGAGGAAAGCCGAGCACTTTAATAAAATTATAAATTGATGATAAATCCTTACTGATTACTCCATTAAATTTTTTAGCAATCGCAACTGAGTCTCTTCTCAACTCGGAGATTCTAAGATTGACTTCTTTATCATAACCTTTTAAGTTAGGCAAAGTTAATTTATATATCTTCCTTTCTCCATTAAATATCATAGGAACAAATTTTGCAACAAAAAGTATAAATTCACGCATGTTGAATGCTAATGTATTTTGATCATATTCTTGTTGCATCAGTTGATTGATTTCAAGAGCATAATTTATATCTTTTCTTACTCTTTTTTTATCATAATTAATTTGCTTGATACCCAATTCCTTAGACCCCGTTTCAATATCATGTATATTGAGCAGGATCGCTCCGTGATTTTTATTTATTGTAGGCTGTTTTTTATGGGTAGATACAACAGGAGCAGAATCACTATCATCTACTTCTTCAATTTCATCTATATCTCCTAGTAAATCCACTGAATCTTCATCATTGTCATCCTCAGATTCGTCAACTGGATTTAATCCTACTGATTTTTCACCAGATTCTTCTACTTCTTCTACTTCTTCGTCTTCTATATCTTGAAAGAAATTTCTAAGAACAGTTTGATTAGTTATCAACGATCCATCATCAGAAATATCTAACTTGCTTTTAATTTCTTCTTCCGGTTTTACATTTTCTTCATTTAGAAATACATCAATCCCTTTATCAATATGTTCCATTTTGAACTATTTTACTTTATAGATTTATAATTTTAAAATTCAATTAAACAGTATATGCTGAATAAGTAGTAATAACACGGAAATCCATGGTTCCGGCAAGTCCACCTGTAATGTTATCTGATGCTAACAAATCAATAACTAGATCAGTTCCGGTGATTGATGCTTCGGTAGCGGCACCTACAGTAATTGCAGAAGAATAATAGAAATCAAATCCAAATTTAGTAACGCTGTAAGATACACCGTCGCTTAAAACTACATATCTACCTTCACTTACAACGCTACCTGTGCTTGATGAGTCTGAATCACGACCAATGACTTTAACATTTACAAAATATGAAGTATTTAAATCGAGTGGAATGAGCGTTACGGTAGTTGCAGCACCTTGTCCATTTACAACTACTGCATCTGCTTGAGTCATTCTAACTTGTTCAAATGTATCAGATCCGGATGTACCGACTAAAGTAGATCCTGATGAAAGTAAACTACCATTTGGAAAGGACATCGCGAATGATCCTGAAAGTGGATTAGTAAATGCATTTAATCCTGATCCAAGCGTAACTGAATTTGCTTGTGATGAAACGACACCTGCTCCAACTGTAAGTGAGTCAGTTGCTTGAGAATCACCACCAAGTAAATCAATCGCTGGTGAATCGGTGGTTGCAACTGCGTTTTTAACAGTCATGAATTTACCTGTTCCTGCTGAGTCAGCAATATCAAAAACTGGATCAAGGAAAGTAGGATCATCTCTAATTTTAAGACCTGCTCCAGTTGTATCAAGTTGAATTTGAGGGTCAACTGCTCCTGAATTATCATAGGCAGTTTGAAGAGTAGTCATAACTGGGGCTAATCCTGCTTCACTAACTCCACCCACAATATACCAATCATCAGCCTCATTTACGGAGGCATTAAGTATAACTGCGATTCCTGGATCAAGAGTAGTAATTAATGTAGTTGCATCATTAACAATTCTAAATGAGTTAGTTGCACTTATATTTTTAATCCAGACAGAATAACCATGTCTGACCGCTGTTCCTGCTAATGCACCCGCTTCACTAATTGCGGGAAGTTGAACATCTAATGGACCAACTACAGTTGGATTCAAAAAGTATCTATTTGCACCTGCTTCAAATGAGAAGAGTGTTGAATTGACAGCAAAGTTTGCATCATATGATACACCTAGTTGCCCACCTTTAACATCGAGATTCGCTCCAATTCGTTCAAAGGTTTTAAGTGGAAGCGGATTTGATAATGCCATTTTTTAATTGGTCAAAATAAAAATTTAATTTAAATCTTAATTGGTTCATGAGGATGATCTTCATCAATATAATCTCGTAAATCAATTTGGTCTTCATAATTATTTTCTCCTTTTTTAATTTCGGAGATTATATCATTTACAATCGATTGGGGAATTTTATCAGGAAGCACTCTTTCCAACTTACCTGACATTCCTCTATCAGCGATAGTTTGACTTCTAATCTTCGAGTTTTCTCTAAGTTTATGAATATCTATATCATCTTTTACTGAATCACTTCGAGTATCAATATAAGAATCTAGGAATTCGTCGGCTTCATCAGCATTGAATATAGTTTTTTCAACTGCATCAAGAAGTTGATTCATGATTAATATTTCCTTCTCTTTAGATTCTTTTGCATTTTTCATAAATTTTCTAAAATCAGCAATTGATAATTTTTCAGGTACATTTATATCCCGCACATTGAATGAATTTTTTTGTATAAATTTATCAAGATTAATAAAACTCATATTGTTTAAATTATTATTTTATTTTTATAATTCAAAATGAACCGCGTAAAAAATTGGGAGGAATCTTTAATACCTGAAAAGTTTAAATATGCACATGTTAATGTTTATTATACTAGATGTGTGGATACTAAGAAAAAATGGCAAATCAAGTTAGATCGCTGGTATAACATGACTGAATTTTACATCGCATTCGCAACAACGACTATGAGAAATAATCCTAGTTTAAATAACAGGCCTGTTAATGCCAAAACAGTTATTAATAGAATCGGGACAATAATTAACTATGACAGTTCTTATAATCAAATCTTGTTAATCCCTAAAAATTGTACAGAGGATGAAGTTATTGGTAAGTTCCTTGCCTTCAATAAGCACATTAATGATCTAATCTCCGTTCGCGAAACAGTTCCTAATTTTGGTGCAGAATTAAGTGAACTATTTAACAGTTATAAAGAAGCCCTTGATAAAACAGTTTGTTATTCAGTGAGTAAGAATTCATTTGCGGTTTACAGTGGTGAAACAATTGCTGTTGATCCAGGTACAAACAAGTTAGTTAATACATTACTTAACTTAGGATCAACAGGAATGAATATAACAGGTGGCAGGGATCCTAAATTATTTAACGGTGTTTCATCATTCATGGTAGATGATAAAACAACTAAGACTGATGGTATGATAATTCTATATGATGGATTTTTAATCACCAAAGTATCTGATCGAGTAATTGAAACTAGAGCAATGAAAGATACCGCAAGTGGTACCCATTATATCGAAGGAAATTACACAATGTGGGTTTTAAGCGGCAATACATACGTCCGCAATATGTGTATAAATATGAAGAATGGATTATTTCAAGCTGATGAAAATACAACATTCAATTCCAAATTCTTAGGCCAACATATCCGAGATGCAAAAAAATATAATGGAGCTTTATTTAAAATAAACTAATTAAATTTAATTATGATATTCAAAATTAATTATGATATTCAAAATTAATTATGATATTCAAAATTAATTTTGAATGGCACTCTTTTTACGATTCCATGTTTTATCTCGATATTCAGTTAATTTTTTATCATCAGTATCTGGCATACCTAATTGCTTATATAGATATAGAAACGACTCAGAATAATCATCCAACGTTCTTATATACATATTGATACATCTTATATATAAGGCTTCATTAATAACCTCATCAGAAATTAATTTATCTATATAATCAAAATTACTATCATCATTGTTTAAGATATCACCTAATAAAAGTCTCATGGTTTGATCTGAATTTATATTTATCTTATTCCAACTAAATTCGTAAATCCATTTATAATTTTTATGCATATCCTCTAAAATCACAGATCTTATTAAAATATTTATTTTTCCTTCAACTATATTATTAATTAATTCATGAAATAGATATTTGTCATTTATATATATATATCATCTATTATACTCCATATAGTAAGTCCATTTCCGGAGTTAATATTAGAAACCAATGAATTAAACAGATAATTAGGAATTGACATATCACACTTAAGTAATAAAAAATCAAATTTTAAAATCCAAAATTAATTTTGGATTGGTCCTTTCTTAGTATTCCATATTTTGTCTCGATAATCTAGTAATGTTTTATTCTCTACGTCAGGCATTCCTAGTTGTTTATAGAGATATAGAAATGTTTCATTAAAGTTTATATCATTCGCAAAATAATTAATATAGTAAACAAATTGTTCAATTCCAATAATCTCTCCTTCTATTATTTTATCTACAAGTTTGTAGTTAGGCTCTTCACACTTATTTATAGTAATTTTAAACAAATCACACATCCATGAAAAAGACTTTGGTATTCCTTTCCAACTGAATTCATATATCCATTTATATTCATTTATATCTATTAATATATGTTTTAATAAACAACCTATTTTTTCATCATTCATCAGATTCATTAGTTTATAAAATGATTCTTTGTCATTCTTATATATATCGTTAATTATATTACACATATTTAAACACCCGTAATTAATATTAGAAACTATCGAGTTAAGTAAATAATTAGGAAGAGGCATCTTAATTTAAAATTAAAATATTTCAAAATCAAATTAAAGTATTTAAATCTTAGATGATGCCGGTGAGTACCCATTCATGATTAATACCAAGTGTTGATTAGTTGGAACGCCATCCTTAAATAGTTTGGTCTTGGCTTTCTTCATTTGGCCTAGTCGAGCATTTAAGAATTTCTCTCGGAGTGAATCATAATCATTGCCAGCTGGGTTAGATTTCTTAGCGGGTATAAATGCTAACTTTCGAGATGAACCTTTTGCAACCTTGTATACTTCTAGAAATCCTTTATCAGACTTAGTTGATTTTTTCTTACCTCGACTTACCAATGATAAATTACGTTCTTCTGCTAATTTTTCATACTTCTTGATCTTGGACAAGGGTAAATATGGATATTTAGGTTTCTTAGATTTATTTTTCTTCATCCAATCTCCAAATATTTTTATAACAGCCTTTATATCGTCATTCTTGTTCTTTATATTCTTTGCTGATAAATAATTGATCGATTTGATATCTTTTTTATCGTTGCCTTTGCAGTTTTAGCATCTTTAAATCCAAGCCCTTTAATAGTTGTCCCGGGATTATCATCTGAATAAAGGGTCATATCGAAATTTTAAATAATTTGAAATTTAAATTATTCAATATAAATTACGCATTTCGATATGACATTTCCACATGGTGAGTTGGTATATTTACATCAAGAATTAGTAAACAAGGCTTATAGCGAGCCTAAGTATTATATAGTGCTAGGGATGATAAATGATTTTATTAATACATTTCTAGGATACAGAGTAGAAGATTTAAATGATACCAACTATGCACTTACAAAGATACAATTTATTTACATGATAAGTCCCGATTCATTGAAGAATAAAAAATTAAATGATGGAATAAGGCTTCTTAAAATAGCAAATGGTGAAGCACTCGAAATAACTAACCCAATTGAAGAAGTATTAGTTAACGTGATGCACTTTTAGTGAATAACATCTTGTGTTTATAATCCATCAATTTTTTATATTTGTCAATGTTAGATTTTACAGCCAATTCATTTAGCAATTTTGGAAATCCTATTTTCTCATAAATTAATTTAAGATTATTTATATGTAAATCATCTATCAGTGATATTTCTTGATACCCATGTTTAAATCCATTGATAATAATGTACAATATTGACCTGTTTACATAATCATTATCAAGATAAATAACGTGATCTAAGTATTGTTCTAGTAGTTCAATATTCGTTTGTTCAAAAACGTGATTAATAATGAAGTCAAGATCATAGCTATTTAATTTTTTAGAGTCAAATCTAGATAACAAATCATTTAAAATATCTATATTATAATGTTTTTCCCATCTTAATATAGAACTCCTATAAAATTTACTTATCTGATTATCTACCATGCTATCCATTAACTTATTATACATATCTATATCATATTTAAATAGCATTATTATTGAGATCAAGGCAGCATCATTTGCAATAAAATTATTAATAATGCAACTTCTCAATGTATTAAATTCTATATCTGAAAGCATCCCTTTTATTTAAATCTCAGATTTAAATACAATAATCAAAAAAATATAGATATCCAAAATTAAGATTATCATAATTTTAAATTATGAAATAGAACTTCTTTATTTGAATTTTCTAGACAAAGTATCGATTAAATTTTTAGGAAGAGTCATATTGTATGATTAAATATATTTATCAAATTTTTACATAAATAAAACTATGCATTTTTTGAGCAAAAAGAATATAAACTATTTAGGGTACCTACTTCGTAATTATTTACCTGAACCATATTGGTATAACACAAGTAAGGATTTAGAAAGCGATGCAATTATGTGGTATCGAAATAATCGAGATGCGATTCAACATGTAGTCGGCGTTGAAGGAATCAATGAAGAATTTCTAAGATACATTATTAATGTCCGCCGATTTGATGACACGCTTGGATTCAATCCTGCAAAAGATCCTAATTTAATCACCGATTATTACGAGCCTATTAAACCATGTGATAGCGAATACTTTGATAATGACATAACGTGTAGAAATATTGATTTAGGTCATGCGCTTGCAACAGGTGAATATGTACCTGACTGTAAAAATGCATGTTCGACTAATGACATAGTAGAAGATCTTAAATGTGGAGATGGTGATCTTAATGTTCGTGATTTTCTAAATGACTCTGAATATCATCAAGTGGCATCGACTATTTATAGAAGACGACATACTCCTGGTAAAAAACAAGTAGCGAAGAGAAGAATAATTGCTCCACCTACTGAAGATTCAAATGGAGAAGGAGATATAACAACGCCTGTCTTTAAGCGCTTTGAGTTGCTCAATACTAATTCAACTGATTTTGGAGTATGTCCTAAAACACCTATGAAATTTGGTCGCGATCATGAATTAAACGAAGCATCGATTCGTAGAATTGAGAATGAAGCAATGTATGAACCAACAATGGCTCAGAAAATATTAGGCCCTTATCATACTAGAATGACTGGGCTCGGTGAACTTAATACGCTCGGATCAGGAATTGCTCCTTCACCGACTGCTCATACTATGACGCGCTCTCTATATCAGGGTCTTGATGAAGGTAATTTAGATAATCCATATTCAAATTCCGAAGCGGTTTCAAGATGGACAGTAAAAGGAATGAGGTATAATCAACCTATTTACTATCGTGCTCAAGATGCTAATCCTAGATACAATCCTAGATCAGCTGCTGATAATATAACAGATGCGATTGAAATGGACAAGATGTATAAGACAACCTCACCTGCATACAAAGATCGACTATTCAGGTATTTCTTCAAGGAACAAGCTCAATCAGATGCACCTAGAATGGCTGTATGTGGAAAAGATTTTTGTGGAAGCCAAGGAGTAGCTGATAATTTATATCAAAAAGTATATGGAGTTGTAAAGCCTATCCAATATTAATTAGGTCCAATTCTGACAATATGAAAAAGTCCTTCTCTTAAAAATTGACCTGAGAAAGATGAAGAATATAAAACTTCTACTTCATCACCAGCAGTTAGGGACATTGATGTAGTGATGCGGCTTACAAATTGAATAAACCCGCCAGTCGCGGTTAGATATTCTTCTGTTCTTTGATCACTGCAGATTACCGAATTATTCACGCAAACGCTTAGTTCAGATGAAACTGTAGTTGATGCGGAGGCTACTCTTAATGTACATGATGCGGCAATATTATATATTCCGTCGGTTGGAACGGTATATAGTCCTGAATTATAACCACCATAATTATAGAGAGCCCTGCCGTAATTAAGTCTAAGCGGTTTAGGAGAGAAATAATTACGTAGACCAGAGATAGTTGTTGCTGAATATCCTTGAGGAGAGTCATCACGAATTGATAAAATTCCACCATTAGAGACAATTGTTTGATAACTAGTTGAAGACGGAAAGGAATCAATAGAAATATTACCAGCATTAATAATTGACAAAGAATTGAAGTCGGCATCAATAGTTCTATCTTCTGTTAAAGTGCCATCGCTGGTATAAAAGCTATTATCTGGATGATAAATGTTATTTGCAGTAAAATCAGCCATTTATATTGAAATTTAAATAATTTATATTTTAATAATTGTTTCATAATTATTATATCTATTAATATATTAGCATCTTCTGTTGTATACTTGGTCTGAAGAGCGGGTTTATCATGACCGCTGAAACATTTACCCAACCTAAATAGATTAAACAGCTTTCTCAATATTATTCAAGATAAAAAATTTGATTTTTTTTGTCCCTAAGTCTATTTGTCTGTCTAACTATCAAATTTCTAATCATGATGTCTACTTTATTTGTTAACTATGATTTCAGTGGTGCTAAATGCGAAACTCGTCTTAACTGGGCTAAGCATTTTCATGCTAACTCACATGTTGAATTAATTGGTTTGATTGGTCATCTCCATAGACTAGGGGGTGGTAAAACATACTCCTGTATCGTTAATTCAACTCCTATTTCTATGTACGTATTTGGTAATAATGGAATATTGATCTTTGATAATATCAAAGTGAACTTCTCCATTGTTTCTGAAACTATTTCTGTTGATATGCAAGAATTCTTCTTAGATTTCGATGCAGAAATAGTTAAGTTTGAAAACTTACACTTGTCAACCTTGGTTCATGAGGATGATTGGTGGAAGAGCATCAAACTTATGCGGGACATAGAAGTGGAGTTGTTTAAACGATTGCAAAATCAATAATTCAACACTTTTGCACCCCCTCCCTACACACATTAATCGTCGCTGATGTGTAGGCGTACGCGGCCTTGTCTCACCTAGGTATATCGGAGTAGTGAACCGATATATGTTTGGGTGGACATGCTAACTCACTTTTTTATTTATAATTTTTTATAATTATATTTAAATGTTGACAGCGAAAGTATCATTATTAAAAGAGCACTCCGAATATTATTATGAATTAGCAGAGCATGATCTAAGATACAGAAATGTAAATATGATGCATAATATTATCATGTTGCTGATTAGAAAATCAGGGCCTGGGTATATTAAATTGCTTGATCAACTTGACTATGGAGATGTAGATGAAGTGGAAGCAAATAACGTAATAAACCTGGCATTGAATGGAGAAGGTAGAAATATTAATTCAACCACTGATAAAATTTTATTTCTTCATAAATTTATTTTTGTATATGAGGCTTATTTAGATGGGCGTCTCCCTGAATTAGGACACAGCATGTATAACTCGGCAAATGTAGATATAGATAAAATATTTGTAGACACCTTAGGTAGATTTTTACATGAACAGTTTTATAACAGTGCTCAATATGAATTAATGAAAAGCACGGTAAATTATTCTTATTCAAAATTGTAAAAAAATTAATTGTAGAGTTCTAAGAGAATTTTACACAATAAAGCGATTCTTTCATCTTCAGACCAAAATGCATACGTCATGTTGTGGGAGCAGAGTTTAATATCAGTAAGTGTAGTTTCCCTGGAGAAATCTAACTTCAAATATCTAAAGTTAATTAGATGTTTATTAATAAACAATGTTTCAAAACGACATGGACCCATTTTGACTTCTATCTCGAAGAACTTACCATCAATTTCAATTGTTTTCTTAACATTAATTCCAACGGATTTGATAACTTGGAGAATAAGTAATCGGAGCAAAGAGTGAACAGGCTTAAAGCAATCGGAAGGGACTTCAGGAATAGCGGAAAGGATCATAATTAATGTAAAGAAAGAAATAGATATAGAAATATAAAAAATCAAATTAATTTATATTCTTCTATTTTTTTATCAAGTCTTTCTCTAATGGAAATTAATTCATCTAACTTCATTTTATTCTCACTATAAGAATCAGATAAATCAATATTAATTGTGTATTGATTAGCAAGGGGGATATCTGCTCTAACCAAATGAGGAAAAAGTCTCATTATGTCATAAAGAAATGGCTTTTTATATGGTTTGATAATTAATTCCTCTACTTTATTATAAGCTGCTCCAAGTCTAGCAGCATTTAAGAGTGTTAATTTTTTGGTAGAAGTAGGTACCTCTATGTATTTAGTTTTGCCTTTGCAATCAATGATTAATTCCTCTGTAAATTGAAGTTTGAATCTATCTGCATATACATCTTTGACAATATCTGAGATAATACTCAAATTTGGTTCATCCATATCTACAAAATATCTGGAATTATTTTTAAATACAGTAATATTATATTGTTTCTTAACACGCGTCGTGATTGATCCTTGAATGAATTTATTTATATCTTTATATACTGTATATTTTTTGAATACATCTATCTCTGAATCAAATAAGTTTGTTATAAGTAATTCGCAATTTATATTTTTAACTATAGCCATTTGAAATACCAATATAACCGCAACCATACAATTGAAAGTGTTAATTTTATAATTTGTATTACTAATCACGTAATATAAACCCAGTTGACTATCTATAAATTCACTATCATGAGTTTCATATGAAATTACATTTAAATAACCCGGGATAATAAGTCCTTTATCAATCACACTTCCTTCGAATATAATTAAATTGCATTTCTTAAAATCTGATGAACGTGTTTGATATGAAATGTAAATTGGAATATTTATCAATTCTTTAATTTGTAGATTTTTAATAGCCTTTTTAACTCTGATCCTAAATAGAATCTCCATATCATCATCGATATATTGAGCAAATTCTGACCAAATCATAATTAAATAATCAAATTATATAACTAGAATAAATCAAAATTTTAGTATAATACCCTCTTCTCAGATTAATTTAAATTTATCTAGTAAAAAATTAACTATTTTTTAATGGCGCTTTTCTTCTACATTGTTTGATTCTATTTATTAATTCTTCTTTAAATGAAGATTCGTGAATATCATCAAGAGTGATTTTGCCTAGTTCAAGCAACATGATATAGCATTTGAAATCATAGTCGGCTATTTCTAGTTCTCCATGATACCAATCTCTATTAGAATAAAATCTATTATTAGTTTCAATATAATCTTTCATTGACAAATTTATTTCATATTCAAATATATCCTGTCTGGCATTAAGTAATAACAACGGATATCCATTATAAGTATGAATAAGCGGTATATCCTTTCTTAAAGATTTATACTCATGAAGTGTCAAAATATTAATATTTTCTGGTATTCCTTCTATTTTAAATGATGTCATAATAATTTTGATTAATTACATTTAAAATCAAATTAATGAGAGAATTAAATTTGATTTTGCATTATCTAAATCTAAGATTTAGGTTTTTAAATTAACATATGAAATCAAGAATATTATCAAATACTGAATTAAGAATGATGTTTGCTAAATATCCGGGAAATGAAAAGAAGCTTCTTTCATTTATCAGGAATAATAATTATGCATTTGACATGACAAGTGCTGAATTCTTTTCATTCTATGATCAACATTGTAATTTCTGTCCACGATTTGATGAGCATTGTATTAACAGGCTTCATCAAATATATCACTTTGATAAGATCGATGATAAAATTAGGTTAATTCAAATTATAGAATGGAGTCAAAATAGGCATTTTATATATCCATATTTGAGAGTATTAAGCTTTTATGGACTTGATTATATCAAGTATATCCAACCCATGTTAGTCAACGAGATAAGCCAGAAATATTGTGATATGATATTAAAAGAATAAATTCAGATTTAAATTTGATTTTTTTTTATTATTTTATATCAAGTATAATTTAATGTCAGTTGAATATATTAGAGTTATTGGGGAAGGGGATCTAACAATTGATAAAGAATATGATGAATTATTTATATCTCTGGGATCCGATCATAAAATTGATGTAATCATCGATGCTAAGATTAATAGACTAACAATCCAAGGAGATCCTGCAAAAAATCATACTGTCATAATTAATGGCGATTTGATTAAAGAATTAGAAACCAACATTAATGTAATAATTGAATCAAAAGAGGAACCTTTATTTGATTATATTAATTTTAATATTCGATTATTTGGAGGATATTATCCGCTTAAACATGCAGTTGTAATCAGCGAGGAATACAAAGATAGATATAACTATGACTACCTAGATTCATTTCCAAATGTTAGTCATTTAATAATGGACTTTATTCCTGATATTAAATATCCGAAGATAAATATAATCACAATTAAAAAGGAATTACCAGTTGATGAGTTGCTTCAACTTGATCCAAATTGTATCATGATATGTGAATCTGTCTATATGGATATTCACAAATTTGGTGGCCATTTAATATTTTCATCATATAATCATGCAATTATGAATTTTAAGCACTATCCAAGGGCTAAAACAATTTCGTATATTAAGGGTGAAAATCGAAAGTATATAAAAGGAGCCTATGATGATCTTCCTATCAAAAGTTATAAAAAATCAGCAAGGTCATCATAATTTCAGATTTTGAGTATTTATTTTTTTTCCTTTACACTTCTGATAAACAATATAACCATTTGTAAAAAAATTAAATTTAATTTTTGTTAAAATTCAAAATCTTAATAATATGATTGGCTATGTTCTCACCATATTCTTCTTTTAGAAATTTTTTAGCATCAGGATTTTTTATTAAGTGTTTATAAAACATCTTGCGCCTTCTATCATCATCAATTTCAATTATTTCTTCTATAACTTTATCAGGCTTGGTTATTTGATGTCTTAAGTTGTTAGCAAATTTAACTATATTATATAGGTCATATACCCTACCATAGTATTCTTTCTTAATCCTTTTGACCTCAGCTTTGATTGCAGCTTGATTCTCACTAGTTTGGTCTTTAAGAATATCTCTCATCAACAAAAGATCAATGTAATATTCACATAATTTAGAAGTGAATATTACTGGTACTGAATTATGTAGTAAATAACTAAGGAAATATTCGCGAATTACATAGATAGGTATTCCTTCAACATCGTATGTGAGCTGAATTCTTTCTTTTTGAGACTCAGAAAGATGTTTTATAACAGGACATCCATTATATAGATGATGATTTTCCATACCACAATTCAAGCAAATGTAAATATCATGATTATATGCTGTTTCTTTAACGTGTTTTAATAATCTATTCATATTGGGTAATTTAATAATTTAAATGATAAAAAATCAAATTTAATTAAGCAACGCAATTATATCAGCCTTTTTAGACTTTGAAGGGATCTTAATTTTTTATTCTTGCATATTTCAATCAATATTGATATTTGGTAATACATGATTCTGAATATACTCAAGAACACTCACTGGGACGTCATCAAATCTATATTTGTCAATTCAAGATCTACTATAAATTGAAGGTAAGTATTCTTCTAATTGTTTTTGATTAACTAATGATAATATCCGAGTCAACAAGTGTAGAAACTTAACCTTCCTATTGATATTCAAATTTAACTCTAATTAATTTTTTTCCATGCATCTCTGATATCAGGTATGGATGAATCCTCTACTATACCTAAGTCTTTCAATCTATTGATAATTGATTCTATTTTTTTCCATATTTTAAATTCTAATTCCTTTCCATTTGATAATAAGCGTGTATATTGGTCTCTTACTTGGAGCATTATTTTTTTACTGGCTAAAATCTTTCCTACTAATTCATCGCATAAGCAATCTAATATTGGGGCCCATTTAACTAGCATCCCAGTATAGTCTATCTTGTAAGGTTTTTTAGACTCAAGGTGAACTACTACTAAAATGACTTTTCGGGGGTCATCTAAATTAAAATTTCTACTCCGAAATAAGAAATAAAAATAAATTAAATATTTTAAGTAGATGTCAGGAAGATTTAAAGTATTAAAATATGAAATAATATGAGTAGCTGTTATAAACTTGTCATTTATATTTAGCATTTCTACCCGAGGTGATATTAAATTTAACCCAGATTTAATATTTCCTAATATTCTAAAATCATTTATTTTAGAATCTTTTTGACATTTTAAGTACATTTTATCATTTTTTATAGACCCCAATAAGTATTTAGTATTAAAATTTACATTTCTCAATAAACTGATAAATTGTGAATATTTATTTTCTTCTACTGATTCTAGGCCTAATAATTTTTTACAAATACATCTACGACTTTGTAAATTTTGATGAATCATCCTACTTCCCCTACATTTTGCAAATACTTCTATAATGTCTTTTATATAACTTTTCCATAAATATGCAGGACTTGGGTAATAACTAACATATTCGATTAAGTAATCAAAGATCATCCACTCTAAAATACACATAGTTTCTTCGAATTTATAATTTATTCCGCCATATTTAGAAGTATTGTCATTAATTTTTGTAATCATGTGTTCAATGATGCTTTTCAATATCAATATTCTTTGGTCATGTCCAGTATGATTAGTATTGAAAAATGGCAAATATACTGTATCGCACATATCATTTATATCTAGGTTAAAATGATTTATAAAATCTTTGTCATTATCAGATATCTTGATCTGTTCTCCATTCTTTTTTCTTACTATTCTATCTCTAATTGAGAGTAATTTACACAATGTAAAATTTCCAGTCTCTTTAATGATCTCGACTTTTTTAATTTTAGATATTTCTAAAATTCGTGCATACCAACATTTATATGAATTTTCTATCTTATCAAAGGATTTATCATTATATCTTATTTTAGAGATCAATTTTGTACGAAACATAAATCTACCCGCTCTATTCACCATGATTCGGTCATTCATATCTATCGTTGAATCAGAAGAATGATTTTCTAGTTTATCTTTTATTTTAATAAAACTAGGTTCATTAAAAATATTTAGAATGTTTAAGAATTCAAAATCAGATAATAATCTGTTATAATAAATATTACTTTTTATAATCGGTATATGTAAATACTCATTTTTTAAACCGCTAGTTATTCTAGATTCAGCAACCTCACAACAATATAATTTTCTATAAATTGGACACCTCCTTGAACATGGTGCAACATAAAGACGTTCTTTCGCTCTAGTTAATCCGACATGAACCATAGAGTCATATTTTAATGAATCTATTTCCGCGTTAGGGTGTCTAGATATTTCATCAGAATCAAATCTAACTAAAAATACTACCTTTCTACCATCTCCTTTAGAAGCATGTATTGATACAATTCTAGAGGCATGTTCAGATATAGATAAATCTATGGACACCCCATCATTAGACATGTGTCTATACGATAATCGAAATTTATATTCTTTGATATTTTCTAGTAAAAATTCTCCCCAATATTCTTGCTCATATAACCATTTTCTATATTTATTATCTCTCTCAATTAAATCTATCCAAAAATGTTGTAATTCCGCATCTAGAATAGCAGAAAAATCACATTTAATTACAGGCATGATAAATAAAAAGTCTTCGGGTTTATAAAATTTTTCAGCCAGTAATTTTTTTATTTCTAATATTATTTTTTCAGATTGATATTTTTCAAATTCTTTGAAATCTGGGGGAGGTTCAATAAAACTAGGTTCTAATAAAATAATTGGATAAGGAGTATGATCAAATCCACATTCTTTATTGGTACATCCTGATTCGATTTTAGGTAAATTATATTTTTTAAAATCGACAATGTGATTTACAACTACCGCTAAATTAGGATTATGAAATCTTCTGACTAAGTTTTTTCCATCTATTAATTTAGTGGTTTCATCTTGGTTATACATTAATAAATACTTAGCAATGTTGTCTGGTGCATTTATACTTTGGAGGAAATCACCAATCATATAAAAATTAGAATTAAGTTTGTTTACAACGTGTTTAAATGCCATATAATATTCACATGGTAAATCTTGACATTCATCTAGAATTATTAATGCATTTCTTAGATTAACATCTGTTCCAGAAATAAATTGTATATTTTCTTTTATTAATTTATCAGGAATTGATGATACTAATTTTTTAAAATAATCATGTGTTCCTGCTTTATTTACCTCTTTTATTGAGCATGGTGGTAATATATTATATGCAAATGAATCGGCTGTAATTATGTAAACTGAAATTTCTCTTGATCCATTAGACAGAATGTAATATGTTTTTTTTATCATTCGAGAAATCATCAATGATTTTATATCCTAGATTATCTAGTTGACTTTTTAGTTCCAAGTTAATAATGTGCTTTGCTGAATGAGCCTTAGATAAGTAAACATATGTGTCGTAATGTTCTTTAATCATCTGGATACTTTCATAGGTTTTACCTGATCCAGCTCCTCTCTGAGCAAATGAAGAATTTATTTTTCTATTCAACTTAGGTAGAATTTTAAACGAATTTCTAAATTCTTTCTTACGTAAATCTGAAATAAATTCATCTATCTGATATATTTCTATTTCAAATATATTATCATAGGCAACTTCAATAGGCTTATATAGTAATCCATCTGCTTCATATAATAAATTTTTTGTATCTCTAAATGATTCATATGTCCAAGACTGTGATAATGTAATTAAATATTCTTCTACATCAATTTCTGATCTATCTCCATTTACATCAACAATCCAGATAGTGGAATATCCTTCATTATTATAATCGTTATTACGTTGATTAACTTCACTTAGGCTAATTGGACTATGCTGAACTTCAATCACCAGCTGATCAATTAGAATATCTGCCCTTCTTTTACCCCCACATAATTTTACTTCCTGTTTAAAGTTATTATCAAACTTTGCTTGAATTTTCTTATGCCAAGTTCTTTTAATACTTATTTTTCCCATTTGTTTAGTTTATGTTAAATTGTTTAAAAATATGAATAAAAATTATAGAGGAAATTAACCAACTATGCCCATAGTTTCGAATATTAATATAACGGGTAATAATATATACAATGCTAATAATTGATATGATAAACACGGCGATATTCAAATCACTCGTAAAATAGTACATTATTAAAAACACAGATGGTTGAGTTAATAAATAAGTTCTAATATTAAGTAATTCCATCCTAAATAATATTTAATCAAGCAACGCAATTATATCAGACTTTGAAGGGATCTTAATTTTTATTCTTGCATATTTCACGTAATTCCTTTACAGTCTTCTCAGTGTTAGATGCTTGCTCATAAATATAAAAAAATTAAGGACTTAGTAAATGATCAACAACCTCTTTATCAAATGTACCTAATAATAACCCAGATATATCTTTATTGATTAAAATTTTAAACAAGTCTTGACGTTTTTTATAATTCTGAATATTAATCAAGTATTCTATCAAAGGGGTAGGTAGAGATTTTAATTCTTTAGTTTTATTTGATCCTTCTTCTAATTCTATTTTTATAATTGGCTCATAATATCCTTCAATATGTATATATTTTCTACCTGTTTCAATTTTAAATAATCTTAATTGATTTTTCTTTTCAGAATCTAAACTAGAATTTATTAAGACCTTCATTTGTTCTAATTTCTTAAATACTTTTTGCAAATAATTTGTGTGATATAATACATGTGAACTCTCATTAAATTGAGAATTCTTGATAATATCTGGGCAAATAATTTTACAATCTTCATTACATAAGTAAATATTATTAATAATATTACTGCTGATATTATTACTAATATTATTATTACAGTTATTGCATTTTTTGCTAGAATTAGAATTACAATTCGGACATGTACCACTGTAATATTGTTCTCGAAGTATTTCTGAAGAAGATACCTCCATAAATAATTCAATAATTTTCTTATTATCATTTTGGATATCGGATTTTGTGAAAAATTCTTTAAATTCCATAGTTAAGATATTATAATAATAAAAAATCAAATTAAAATTACTTAAATTCTTGTTCAGTCTCGATAGTACCCTATAACAAATCAATTATTATTTCAAGTTCTATTCTAATGCCATGCACATATATGCTACTGCAGTCATTAATGTATCTTCAAATGATCTATGTGGTTCCCATTCTAGGCTCATATCTAATATTAAATAATTTATAGCATCTTCTAATTTGAATTGCGCTTTAAGTGGAGTATATTTAATTCCATCCCTTATAAATTTATATTTTTTGTAAATCTTCATTAGATCAACTGTGTTATTTTTAATTTTAATACCCTTTTCTCTTAGTAAATTATCATCACATGTACCCCATTGTATTAATGGATAATTTTCATATTTGTTCAAGAATTCTTGTATTCTATCAAAATCTTCTTCTTTTGCAGGTTTTCCAATTATTTTTAAACCAGTTAGTTTTTCAAATATATCCCCAGTCTCACAATCTTTTAAGTCTCTTACACCATATGCCTCATGGAAAATATCTACAACCATGCATTCAGCTATATTAACTACTATAATTGAAATTTCTCTAATATTTCTAGTACAGCACGGACCAAATCCATTAGTTTCAAATTCAATATCGAAGAATATATTTATATCCAAATCTAGATTTATTTCAGGTATTTTATTCTTATACACAGTTGCTGATTTAAGCATTGTACCGGCTCTTAAATATTTAATAGTTTTTTGCTTATCTTCAAATTCTATTTTATTATAAAATCCATTAAAAGTGTTAACTAGGTAGGTGTCTTTTTTAAGTAATAAATTATATAAACATGCTTGCTTATGATGAGTTTCATTATCTACAGCATGTTTGATTTCATATATATTATCTCCAACAAAATCACAACTACCTGAAATTAGTATTCCCTTTTTATCCGATCTATCTATCGGTATGGTATAATTTATAGGAAATTGATGTTGAGTAGAATCTTTGATTATTTCAATATAATCGCTTAAATCTAAATTTAAATCCGAAAGATTGCTATCTGATAAAGTCCATTCTTCATTCACTTGGATACTATAATTGATTTTAATATGTTCATATGGAGATACAATTTTACCGGATATTGAATCTATGTAATTTTTTAATTTTTTACTCATTGCACCTTTATCTACTCGAATTATATAAGTATCCATGTTATCACCTGTAGGAAATTTCTCTCCTTTATTGATAAATTTATATGATTTCTTAACTAAATCGAGTTTAGAAGCTATCATATATTCAACATATAATCCAGTAATATCTTCTATGTAGGTTCTATCAATCTTGGCTGGATTTACATCAGTTTTATCATGATATTTAATTTTACCAAGATTAAAATAATCTGCACAATCTACAACTGGATAAATGTGTCTAGGTTTAGGTAAACCCCCGACATATTTATTATTTTTAGGTAATTTAATACCTTTCAATAAAGGAAGAAGTAGATTATTTGCCCTAAACTGACTTTTAGAAAATACCAATACTAATTTTTTAACAGCCCTAGACATTGCCACATAATACAAACATTTAAGAGTAGTTTTTGATACAGAATAATTAGAATACATTTCAGTATTATCAGAGCAGATTATAATAACCTGATTCCTTTCTAATCCTTTGGCTGCATATGAATTTAAAATGTAATCATTACAATTATCTAATTCTTTCTCTCTAAATCCCATACAAACTGGCCTACCAAGTTGATAACATCTTTGCCTAATATTTGTGATAGTATTAGAAGTTCTAAATTTTTTAATAGTCACTGGTGATATTATGAATGTTTCACCTTGTGGATATGATATTAAATGATCAGCCACAACGGTTGCATAATGATCTATATCATCACAAATTTCTACTTTGAATTCTCCTATTAATTTATCACTATAATCTTGGACAATATTAATTTTTTCACTAAATGATTTAGAAGAGAATTCATTAAATTTCTTAATTAATAAACTAGATGATCTATAATTACTTTTTAATTTTACTATTTTGTATTCCTTATTATCGTTGATCAGGCTGCTGAAGATATATGCATTATCATATAATTGTTGTCTTGGATCACCCATGTATATGAAATATCTAGTATTAATAGTTTTTATTAAATCATAATGAATCTTTTTTATATCCTGTGCCTCATCAATAATAACATAATCCCATTTTTCATTATACCTTGGTTCAATCTTAGATGCAGAAGTAATTAATTCATTAAAAGAATCTGATATATAACCGAGCCTTGAGTGATATGCATATTCATGAAAAGTCATTATGAATATACCATTCTTACCTATTTGAGATTTTCTCATTAATTTAGTATTTTTATACTTAACCCTCCTCTCAAAATTATTCTTAGCATTCTTACCAAACATCAAACACAATATATTCTTAGTTATATTCCGTCTAATAAAATTAACTAAGGTTTCAGTCTTTCCTGCACCAGGTCCTGCTAACCCATAAACATTATTACATTCAGCGGTTTTAATAAAATCTTCTTGATACTTATCTATACTAGGAGGAGATTTTATTGCATATCCTAATAAAATATCTATTTTCATTTCTTTAGTATATGATTTAGGAACTCCATACAAGTTTGCATTATAATCAATATTACCATTATATTGCTTTCTTTCTATCCTTCTCTCTTCAATTACCGATCTATATCTTCGAAGATCGGAAGGAGATATCATACTTTCTAACATATCTTTTCTTTTTGTTGCTAATTCCATATAAGTAATAGTAGGATTCAAGTAATTAATTAAAAATATTAGATCCGTCTTAGAATAAACCATTTTTACCTAATTAATAGTTATTTTAAGTGAAAATTATTTAATTATTATTTATAAGCTACTTTTCAATATATAAAATGCATATTAACGTCTCAGAAGTAGCAGGACTTATTGGATACCATAAATATAGACCACAAAATGAAGAAATTGAAAAATATAGAAGAAAATATAATCATGATTATGAATATTCAGATAAATTAATTGAAGAAAAAATATTACTCGATAATGAACTTTCTAAATTATCGAAAAAATTATCATTAAGCAATCCTGGTAAACTTGATGATAATATTGAAAAGATTGAATCTAATATTAATTCCAATGAAGAACCAACATTGAGAAAAATATCTGATTTAATGGAGAATAGTGGATTAGATAAAGAAACGAAAAAAGAAATTGTATCTAGCAACTTATGTAGAGTTTATGGTACAAAAAATGAAATCAATGGTTTTGAATTATACAAAAGATTATATGATAGCAGGGTAGTAGAAAGTAAGAGATGTCGCAAATTGGTAATAGACCCGAATATTACTTTATTAGGTAGAATAGATGGAATTATTAGAAATAAAAAAATAATAGAAATTAAAAATAGAAAGAATCGCATATTTCACTTTCTTCCAGAATATGAAAAAGTTCAAATCACTTTATATATGAAAATGTTTGGATTGAATAGATGTGATTTTATACAATGTCATGGTAAAACTCATGATGTTAAAACTTATGAATTTGATGAAGAATACTATGAAGAAATAATTAATTTATTGATACAAATAGTTAATGAACAAATATTATAATAAAAAAATTAAACTTATTCAAATTCTTCTTCAAGTCTTAATAATTTATTCCTTAATGATTTAATTTTTTTAAGCTTCTCGCTATAAGAATCTGCTAAATCACAAATATCAATGTTAAATCCATATCTTTCTGGATCAGGCATATCTATTATTTTGATATTTGGAAAGTACTTAACAAAATCAGTAGGTAATTCAATCTCGCCAGTTAAGGTTGGTATAATAGTCAGGTCTTCTATCATTGAAGGCTTAGTTATACTTATCTTAGTTGCATTTTTTATTGTTAACTTCTTAACTTCAAAATCATCTAGATTAATAGGACCTAACTTGTTATCTAACACTGCTTCAATTAATGGTGAAGATTTAGGAGGAGCAACTGAAGAAGTAGTCTCAAAGATAGATCTTAAAAATTTCTTAGATTCATAATTTAATCTTTCATCGAGAATTGATCTATCTGGCTTGATTCCATACTCACATAGAAGTTCCAATATGCGAGGCTTTAAATTATTACAGATATTAATCCAATCAAGTTTAACATCTTTATGAACTAATTCACTTTCCAATAGTAATTTAATAATCTTTTCATCACCTTTATTACATATCTGGATCCATGCTAGGTCTGATATTTTTTCTTCATGTAAGAAATAACATGCTATATCTAATTTTCCATAATAACATGCCCTGATAAAATTAGCCCTCATTACGACCTCATTACGGATCATTAAGTTATTATTAACTAAATATTTAACTAGATCAATAGTTGAACTCTCATTTATTATAAACTTAATAGGTTGAGAATATCCATTTTCATGTAAATACTTAATAATTTCCAATGGTCTATCTAAACATATAAACTTAAAATTTATTTTGGATAACTTTTCGTCAAGCCCCATAGACTTTAATAATTTTATATCTTCGAGAGTTCCATCATCTCTACAATTTAAGAGCCACCATATATTCTTATTAAATTGTGTCTCGTTATCTAACAAATTATTATCTTTATAATAACAAATCAACTTAATATTAGTAGATTTTTTTAAGCGATCTGAATATTTAGATAATATTTTATCAGATATACCAAATTTACCTCGAATGTACTTTATGTAATCTACATCTTTAAAATATAAAGAAGTTGATAAGTAAGGAATAACATATTCTTTATTAGGATCTAATATATTCTTATTTACTAAAAATTGAATTAATTCTATTGACTCTAATTCAAATATCTTCCTGAGGCAAGTAAAAACTAGTTCTTTATCTTTCAAAATACATTCCTTAATTATATCTATATCCTTACTAATAACTGCTTCACCAAACAAGGTCGAATATCTAGTTAATGACAAATATAAATGATCCATTTGAAAATTAATAAAGTTAGACTTTAGTATAAAAAATCAAATTAATTAGTAGAGAAATAATTGTCATTGTATCTGTTATATAATTTTATAATCCCATTATTTGTTGTTATTATTCTAGATTCACAATCAGTAATAGAATAATCAAAATAATTAAAAGTTAGATTCAATGAAGTTGCTTTATTACTTCCAGTATAATCAATTATTGTATAACCACTTATTAAATTATCCCACATATCTATTTTATTAAATCCAGAATATCCATTACTAATATTATATCCAAGATAATCACAAATATTTTTTGGCACATCTGCAATAGACATTGATATTTTATCAATAGTATATGCAGTAGATATTGATCTATCTATAATATTATCATTGTTATCCGAAAAATAATATTTATAATCAGAAATATACGCAGGTGTACTATTTTTAGATGTAAAATAATCATGATCATAATTAAATAATAAATTTAAACTCTTTCCTTCATAATATGAACTACAAGGATATTCGTTATAATTATTAATAAATGTTAAAGAAATTTCATTTTTAGTTAAATAACCGTTCTTAACGCTGCTAACTTTTGTAAATCCATTATAAGATTCTACATACATTCCTGCTTGTAATTCAGAAATATTTATTAATTTAATCTGATAATTATCTAAAATATTCACTTGCGGATATACCATATACCTATCATTATATTCTGAATGATTTTCTTCATAATAACCAGTATAATTATATTGATAATTTTCAGTTAGGTTCAAATTAGTACATATTTCAAAATAACAAGATGATAAAGCAACTAATGATAATATAATAAGTACCTTCATATTTAAATTAAGATAAAATTGATAAAAATCAAATTTTATTTAAAAATCAACAAAGTATTTATTTAAATGGAAGTAATCAAAAGAGAGTTTCTTACAAGATATCACCAATTACAAGATAGTAAAAATTTTTATTGGAAACGAAAGGATATTAATATTGACCATCTTGATTATTCTAGGAACAACCAAGAAGTATGTCAATTATTTAATGGAATTAAGTGTGGTTGGTATAATGTTTGTGCTAGAGCAACATATTGTGTTCAATCTATTATTGGAGAATATTATATGAATAGATATGGAAATAACAGTATTATTGTAAGAAATCTAGTAAATCATAATGATAGATTTTGTGAGGAACAAATACCAAATGTGGGAACTGATATGGAAATTATAGAAGAATGTACTGAAGTATTAAAAGTGGCATTAAATCCTAATTATATTACAAACGTTGGTAACGACGATCTTCTAAGAAGAATTAGGACAATTTTATTTTACACAGAATGTTATTATCATTCATATCTTTATCAAACTGGTGAAGATAATCTTGTAAATATTTTTGGGGGTGCAGTAAAATTTGGTAATTTAAATCATAATTATTATGCGTTCAACTTAATAAGAGAAAACTACCAAAATTATGAACAGCAAATACTTGACTTATATAATCAAATAAGGAATGATCAAAGATATGTACCAAGTTGGGAATTTGAAATTCACTTAAGAGATGGTACTTCCATTAGAAGAACTAATTATGGTATAGTATAAAAAAATTAACTAGTGAAATGAGTGATTAATACTTTAACATCTTTGGATATGACTATATTAAACAATTTTTTTCTTTCATTATCAAATATTCTAAGGTCAATCTCTTTATATTATGATCTTAACAAAATTTGATTTTTTATCGTTTAAATTAATTCAATCATGCTTTATACCCATAAAGAAATTAACAACGGATTTTACGGTTATAGAAATGGTAATAACACTTATCATATTTGTTTAAATTGTGGGTCTAAAACATGTTTTGTTTCTATTCAGAATAACTGCAAAACTATTAGGCAATGTAATAATGAGTCTTATTTTAATGCTAAATATACTATTGAAGAAGTAGAAATATTAATAAAAAATAATCAAGATAAAGATATAGATGAGGCAATTGAAATAATAGACAAAAGAACAAAAGAGTCATTTAATAATAAGCCTTTCTTAAAGAACAACTATGGGTTATGGGAACGAATATATAATTTATTTATAAGTGATAATAAAAGTGAAATATTCAAAAAATCGGATAGTTTATATTCTGGAAAGCTATCTATTAATAATAGGGATAAAGTGGAATTTACACTCGATTTCATATTGGAATTCAAAGAATATATTGAAAAGAATTATAAGACAATTTCAAGCAATGATCTTCAAGAACAATTTTATAAGTTCTGTAATGGCGAGATTAGAAATATCCGTGGAATAACTAAGAAAGTATACTTAGTTGAATCTGTTGATAATGACTTACTTTATGACTATGTAATGGATCAGAATGTTATAGCAATTTTAAAGATGTTCGTGGATGAAGAAATTATTGATTACATCGATAATCCAACTAATAAGTATAAGGTAATTAAAAAAATATTAGATCATGAATTATGTGATTTATTATTCACTAATATAATCGAATCTAATAATCCGAAGCAGATTTTATATCACTTCCTAGATAAGGAAATTGTAGATTCATTGAAAGTCTAAAAAATAATTTGATTTTTTTTACATTTAAGTCTAATCTAGTCATTATGAGTAATCTTAAAACATTCTTAGAAAGAGTAAGAGACCTAGTGAATGATCATTCATCTTGCAGAGTGTATCGAAATGGTAGTTTTTGGGGGAAAAAGTGTAGTACAGGCGACATTAGGAAGATGAACAAAGTATTAAATCTTGCTAATGAAGAATTAAATAAACATCGATTAAAAAATGGTTATTATGAATCTGGTTCTGCTACATACAAAGAATTTATGAGATACTCCAATGATAATTTCGAAATTGGAACTAGAGTATATAGAGATGAACTTGATATATATCGAATCAGAATCAATAAAGAAGGTCATTTAATATTCAACAGAGATCTCAACGAAGGAGGTTGTTATTT
>Ga0102934_1000326_pt1 | contig 30709 bp, 31 predicted proteins | sample SalPonR2_A_D1_MG_FD_78175 | JGI IMG/M metagenome (GOLD analysis project Ga0102934, IMG submission 78175) | Salt pond soil microbial communities from South San Francisco under conditions of wetland restoration - Salt Pond MetaG R2_A_D1_MG | ecosystem: Environmental > Aquatic > Marine > Intertidal... | reverse complement strand
GACCTCAAGTCCTGCCAGGAGGAGCTCCGGGCTGCCCAGGGAGGGGGAGGGGGAGGGGCCCTTCCGGCGCGGACGGTCTTGACACGGCACCTGAGGAAGAACAAAGGGGGTGGGGATTTGTGGGAGGATGAGGAAGGAAGCCGGGGAGGAGGAGGAAGGAATGGGAATGGCATCGGGGGCAATGGAGGCGGGTACAAGCGCCGTCGCGGGCCGGGGGTGGTGCACGCGACGTTCCAGCGTCTCCTGGAGGAGGACGAGGCGGAAGAAGACTTGCACGCCATCGCCGAGGACGATAGGTTCGCTCTGGAGGAGATGGAGGGGGTGGGAATGGGGCGGGAGGCAGCGATGCCGGTGGAGGTTCGGATCGAGAAGTCGGGGGTGTATTATGATGGAATGCACCTGCAGAAGAACGATGCCCTGGTGGTGACGAACGCGCGGTTGCGGGACTCCTTTCTGGCCACGCTGCAGTCGTTCAACCAGACGGAGATCTTTGTCAAGGTCCAGGGGAAAGCCCTGATGCCGGGGGACACCCTAGCCAGCTCCCGGAAACGGATCACGGTGGAAGAGTTGAAGGCAACCAAGTACGTCTTGGGCCTCCCGTCCTCCTCCCCTTCCTCCTCCCCTGCCTCCTCCCCCTCCCACTTCTATGGCGGCTACCAGGGGACCATGCCGTCCTCCTTTGCCGTGGCTGTGGGCGGTGATGGGAGTGGAAGGGCCCGCGGAGGAGGAGGGAGGAGGGGCGTCAGGTAGCACCCGGGTTGGGGGTCTGTGGGGGCGAGAAAGGAAAGGAGGAGGAGGAAGGGGTGTGGGGGGAGAGAGGGAGAGGGGGGAGCCTCGACAGGAAGGATGTGCGTCGACTGCCACGTGATTTGCAGATACGACGAAGAGGAAGTGGAGTGCTTGGTAGGAATGCTGGGGGTCAGGAAGGAAGGGACGCAGCGGCGCCAGGTCCAGAAATCTGGGGGGTGCCGAGAAAAAGCCATGTGCGAAAATTATATACGGTGCAGATAGTGTAGGGTAGTAAAGATATGCCTGTGAAAAAGAAGGCGAGGCGTGTGTGTCTATGCAGACGGAGGGTGCTGGACGAAGGGGGTAGGAAGCGCCCAGGGGGAGGTGGCGCGCGCGAAACGGCGATGACGACACGGGACGATACCCGGAAACTGTGGATGGGACGTCACAAAATCACGCGTGGAAAAAGGAGGAAGTGGTGGGATGGAGGCTCGCGGATGGACTCCCAAATCGGGAAGATCGCAGGGTTGAGAAATATTCTTTAAAAAATGGCCGAGGGGACTCATGATCCCACCCATTCGAAAGAAAAGGCTAGGGAAAAACGAAGCATTTCTACGTCGTTGTCGCCGGCTTCTCTCCCATGTCGTTCTTTACGTAGACGAGACTGTTCTGAAATGTTTCGTGCCCCCCTACCCATAACCCCACGCGCACGCGTGCAAGCGCTTGTCCTTTCGTTGCCCTTGGCCTCCTTGGTCTTTAAATTGCCCCGGGCAAGTCGTATTTGCCGGCCTCAAATCCGGGTATGGGGGGAGTAAGGGTAGTGATACGCCTGGAGGCGGGAAAAGGAGTCAAGTCCAACGTCCGCGCTTCCTTCTGCAAGGCCTCTGGCAACGCGTTTATAGCCTCTTGCTTTAGCTTAATTTTTCGATGCAGATCCCCCGCTTGCCTGGCGGCACGCCGGTTGTATTCGACGTTGTATCTGTGACCTATGGCTTGAAATTTTGCTTGCTGATCCTCCGAAACGCCTTTTGCCCTGTCATCAGAAGGAGGGAGGATTTCAAAGGGGGAATAGATACGCCGTGAGTGGACTTCCAAAAAAATAACTTCGCAAGGAAGAGAGAAAAGATGATCGACGGCATCCCTGAGGCCTCGGTAAAAAGAAATGCTCCGTCAAAAGTTGAACTCTCCATCCCCCCCCACCCCCACTTTACACCACCGGACGTACAGCAATCCTGGGGGTGCATCGAGAATCTTGATGTACCAGGCATTCTTGCTTGCGTCGCCTCCCCCCTCTTCGTCGCCGCCTTTTTTCTTCTTCTTGTTCGACATGGTGGCCAGGCTGGCTGACGGTTGCTTCTGCTCGACCATCCTTATTCTTTCAGGGCACTCCCAGCAACGATGCAGGGTTCTACGACGCGCTCCAGAACTCATGGATAATTTGGAAACTGCTCTGATAAGGCTAGGCATGAGCAAACTGTGCAGGAGGGTGTATTATTTCTAATGTGCCCGGGTCAGGGGGTTGGCTATAAATTAATATCCGGAGACGCTATGCCCCAAGCGCGTGCAGTTTTACGAGTCGTCACTCGCCTTACGTCACGTTACCTTCTAGGCAAGGCAAATGACGTGAATCTAAAGTGGTGTGACATTAGGTAAAGGGAATGCACGGAAGTGACGCTTTAGATGACTCGGCCAGAAGCACCGGCACCAACACAGCATGCACGGCCATACAAAGCGCTGCATCGTCCAGAAAGATGGAGTCAAGCACGGGAGAAAGTCGATCGCAGGACCTACAGTGAGAATACACGGCGCCGGGTTTTCTGATAATCGACCGACAAAACCTGGAATGAAAGTCATTTCCAGTGGAGTTGGGAGCTGGGAGTAAGTACGTTTCTGCTAGCAGCCGTCGCCGGGAATCTCGCTGGTCGCCTGTCTTTAGTTTCCCATGCCCTTAAATACCTGACACGCCCACGTGTACACCCACTTGTACAGCATTGAACATCCCATGATAAGAAGAAGGAAGCCCCCAGGAGTTTTTCCCAGCCATGCCCGCGGGCTTGCACGCAATTATCTGTCGCTCCTTCTACTGCTGCTTGCAGTGGCTCAACGCGGTACCAGTGCAACTGACTGTCATGAACGCTCGATTTTGAGGCCTTTGACGCCCAGGACATGCCCACCTACACGTTCTCTCTCAACAAAAAGGGCACCATTGCGATGGATGTCCATTTTTCGAAAGGATGGTGTCCATTTTCGGGTCAATCGGGGTGGCGGAGTGCAGGACTTGCGGCCTCTCCATTATCGGGGAGGAGCCATGTTCACCCAGAGCCAGACAAACAGTACCCTGGCAAAAGACAGGCGTGATGCTGTTGCGGATGTGCAACCGACTGGCCAGGAAAAAGCACCCAAGACCTCACGACGGCCTCCACAGTCCTTCCTCTTTGGTCTACGCCGCAGTGGCGGCGCCTCAGAGGCGACAGAGCGAGCAACGACACAGCCACACCACAGCCACCACGCTCCCCCCACCGAACAAAATCCAAGTGCTCCCACGGCCCAGTCGACTCCTACGGCGTCGAACTCTGCGTCCTCGGCAGCACCCCCATCCTCTGTCCCTTCCTCCCAGCCTCCCCCCCCATCCCCGCCCCAAGCCAGACCGACAGAAGCAACCCCACACAGGGCTCCACAGACACACAAAGACTCATTACTGCCGCAACAAGTATCATCACAATCACCGCCACTGCCAGCGCAGCAGCTCTCATCGCATTTTCCCCCTGCCGCTGTCGCGTCGCCACCAGGCCTCGGGCGGGAGGAGGGCTCTCTCTCGGCATCAGCGTCATCCCTTCCTTCCCCTCCATCCCCACCTCCTTCTCTTTCCACGATGTCCACCGCCGTCATGATGACCTCCGCCAACATGCTGCATGAAGCCCACGGCATTTTCTTGCCCCTTCCCACCGTCACCCCACCGAAACCCAGATATTTGGACGTCGTCAGCATCTGCGCGAATGGCACGCTTACCCAGCGACAGGTTCGCAAAAGTGAGCTGGCAGTGGAGCTGCGTTGCCCCACCCGGGACCTTCGCATCCTCGACACCTCGTTTCCCAGCAGTGTCGCGACGTTTTTGGCGCGAAAGAACGCCATTGTGGTCCGAATGGATCGGATTCGTTGCGTGATCCGCCGAGACGAGTTGATGCTTTTCGACCCGTACAACCAAGGTGCCCGAGGATTGATCCCATTGTTGCAACAACAACTGGCCACGGTTGCAGCGCTCACGTCGGCAGCGGGTAAAAATGCCCCCGCGTCCCTCTCCCCTTTTGAGCTCCTTTCTTTGGAAGCGGTCTTGGCCAGCGTCTGCCACCAAGTGCACGAACGCCTCCAGGTGGTGTCGCCACAAATCATGCGGATTCTGGGGGATTTGAAATTCCGGCACGGGACCTTGAGCACTTTCCCGAAGCTGTTGGACGAGCTTCTGCCGCTTAGGAACGACTTGAGCGAGCTCCACTACACAGTGCAAGAACTCCGCAAGGCGCTAAACGAAGTGCTCCTCTCGGATGAAGACATGGAAATGATGTATTTGAGCTGCACCAGTCACTCCCACTACCACCGATCGAAGCTACACCATCAGCAGCACAGCTCCACCCATACCCCATCCTCGAGCTCGGGCGCGTCTATCCCGCCACCCGCCCCGCGAGCCACCAAACCCCACCGAGGGGGCGGGGGGAACGCGGACGACAGCCACCAAGAGGTGGAGATGATGTTCGAGAACTACTTGATGCAGCTGGAATGGGCCGACACGGAGATTCGGGAGGTGCAACACGCGATTCGGAACACGGAGGACACGGTGGAAATCCAGCTGGATCTGCTTCGCAATCGGATTTTGCGGTTCGAACTGGTCCTGAATATCGTGACCTCCGTGGTGTCGGTCGGCTGCCTGGTCACGGGACTCTTTGGGATGAATTTGTTGTCGGGCTTGGAGGCGCATCCGTCCGCTTTCTACATCGTGACGGTTGCGGGAGGGGTGACTATGGCGGCCATCTTGGCCCTGGCCTTTGTGTACGGTATACGGTGTAACATTTTCTAAGGGGACACAGGGGCGCAGGCGGAGGGTGGAATGGGGGGAAGAAGGCACTACTTGCGTAATTTGTGGAAAGCTGCGGCACGTCCTTTCTAATGTGAATACAAAATGTTGAAACACTCTATTATAGGATTAGGATGCATTGTGATCATTTTTCCCCTGCAGCCCTTTGACCATGTTGCCGACGAGTCGAAAATATTCTGGTGGTAAATTTTCTGTTTCAGGCACAAAGTGATACCACCTGCATGCGTACACGCCAAACAAGCCACCATCCATGATGTTGCCAGGCAATGGTGATGCAGGAACGATGCTTTACCATCGCAACTCCGAAAACATGAGGAGCACGCATTTCAAGTAAACATTGTATGAAAATGGACCTCAAGTCCAAGCAGCCGATTTTTTGTTTTGCTTTGTCATTTACGCAGCCATGCTTACAAATTTCAAATTGCATTTCATAAATGCCTCTGGGAGGTGATAAGGCTTCAACATACGATGACATCGCATCGAAACGCTATTTAGCAACCCAACAATTGCTATGATACATCTAAATATACAAACGAAAAAAAAAAAAAGTGTTCGTCCCTGAACACACGTTAGAGAATACCGCTACCACTAACTAAACGCACTAGATGTTCGAGCTCAACTCTCCCACAAATAATCCCAGAAACACTCCTTCATCGTCTTCATCATATCCGCATGGTTCGTCTGAAGCTCTTGCATCCACCAGGCCAGCTCTTCCCCGGGCAAGTCCTTCAGAGGCACGCGCTGTTTCACTGTAGTCCAGGTCCCATCCTCTTCGTCTAATGCCTCCAAGACGGCGTCATTGTCGGGTACCCTCAAGATAAGGGTATGCGAGGCATTGAAGACAAAGCCGTGGGCCCAATCGCAGGAATCGACAAACGGTGGGCCTTGCCACCCGGAGGTGACCCGATCGTGTTCGACAGGGCGGAGCAAGGAGACCCCGTGTTTGAAGATGCTCGGTACGCCGTCGAACATGCTGTCGGCCGATTCCCAACCCAGGATCTCCACAAAAGTCGGCATCACGTCCATGTTCGACGTTAACCTGTCCCCGTTGGCACGGAGGGTGGCACGTTGAGTGTCTGTGAGCAATGTGGGAGGGATGTGCATCCAGAGGGGCGTGGCTAAATAGAGAGAGTCCGGGTCTGCCAGACGTTTCCGCACCACCGGCCCGGCAGTTTCCCCGTGGTCGGACTGGAAAGAAATGAGGGTATTTTCCAGCAAGCCAGAGGATTGCAAGGTGTCGTACACGTCGTGCATCATCTTGTTCCCGATCTGCATGGCACTGACCGCCCGGTCTTCCTTCATACCCAGGCGAGTCAGTGCGTCCAGAGAGGAGGAGCTTCGTACTTCGGGAGGCACCAATGTTTTCTTCGGACGAGCCTTTGGTGGGGCTGACGCTGCTGCCCTTTTCTCGGAGGATTCGTCAATTGTAGTGGTTTCATCTTGTTTCCTTGCATTGGAAGCACGGGTAAGGTCCAGCAGTGTCTGATTTATTGGATTGGCTTCGTCGTTGACAAGGAAAGGTGTGTGCAGATGGTTCCAAAACACCACGAGTATGAATTTTTCAGCCTCTTCGTCGTCATTTTCGCTTGCCTCGGTGCCATGATGCCGTCTCACTTCCCCTACGCCCCCCTTCTCCTGATCGTGCTCACTCTCGACGTGGTATTCCGAGCCCGTGTACCCCACCTCTTGTTCATTACGTTGATGGTGTTGCTGCTCCCGCTCCCCCTCCTGCGGGCCATCCCCCTTGCCGACCTGACTGTCATGGTGCGGCCACTCTCCATACGTCTCCTGGCATTCGGATGCCCGCTGCTCTCTCAACAGTTCTTTCTCTCGGTGTCGCCTTTGCTTGGCCCCCTCCTCCTCCAGAAACTTAAGGACCTCGGCCGTCACCAGGCGGTCATCCATTCCCATGTCATTGACCGCCCTCTCCCCCAATGTGCTCCTGCTCACAATCTTATCGAAACGGTCCTCGTATATCCCCGTGAAAGGAAACCAATCCTCGTGGTCGTATGGCATAAAGAGGACAAGGCGGTAGCCTAGGGCCTTGCCCAGCGTGAACAGGTTTGGCAGATCAAAGAAGGTCCACGTGTCGGGGTGCAGATCAGGAGCGGCAACATAGGACCCAACCAAGGCGGCTGAGGCCGCTGTAAGAGTGTTTCCCGAAACTGCACGATTATTTGTGAAATCATAAATATCAGGATCCCGCTGCACAACATTTTCATAGAAAGGGAAAGCCTCTAAGCCCTCTTCTGTTTTGAGCAAGGAGTTGCCGAAGCTCTCGCTCAGCAACAGAATTACGTTGGTTTTCTTCCGTTGCTTCTGGATCTGTGCCTCCTCATTGGTACTTCTTCCCAATGCCTCCGCGGCATTCCCAGCGACCCGTTCGGGGAGAGAGGCGTAATCGTACTTGTATATCTTGTGAGCTTTGCGCGGTATACCACTCCCATATTTTTGGCTGCGCTTCAGACTCGACGGCCCTTTCATTCGACTGTATTGTACAAGCGAGTAAAGGGTGTTTGCCACGGGCGAGTACCCCCGCCAAAATACCACGCCCCGCAATAGCCCTATTATACTCAAGGCCAGGTACCACCGGTTGACAGTGCTGCTTTGCCTGGCAGATATCTTTTCCTGGACCTTGTCCGCTGCAGTATCATCATTTTTTTCGGTACGACACTCAACACTACGTGGTGTGAGGAGGGCGTACCACAACCATACCATGTCGATTGCTAGCGTGGCAGACAGCATCAAAGGGAAAAAATACTTGGCGTCCGTTTCCCGCCACGTACATGTCTTGACTGCGTACACCAGGTTGTAGATGAAGTCTCCATTCATTCGCGAGCCCATTAAGGCCAGCGCAGTCACTTGAGCGGCTACAATGAAGGCATGTGCAAAGACAAGGATTGCTGCCGATATGATCCCCAGAACCTGTCGCCGCTGCTGCTGTCGAGTTTTGGCGGGTGGGGCATGCAGTACGTGCCGCACGCTTGATACCAATAGAAAGTAAGCGAGTACATTCTCCAAGAGACACGCAAACAAATTTCGACGCCGCGCTTTACCACGGAGATGAAGGTAAAGGAGATGCAAAGGCGTGAATCCCAGTCCCACCAAAGCAACCGAAGCAATCCTTCCAACGGCAACATATGCACTTCCTTTCTCAGTGAGAGACCCTCTCCTTGAGAAAGTGATCATCCTGTTATTATGCCGTGAAATTCAGGCATTTTGGGTCAGTCGCAGTTTTAATCGGCGGATTGATTACCCGTAGACACCTTGCTTGTCCCCCCTATTGATTTTGAAATACGAAGAACAAGAACAAAGGAAACGGACGGCGATAGACGTCGGAGCCGACTTTCATGGCACCACGCGCAAGTGGGTATCGTAAAGTAGGTGGATTTAAAAGATTAATATGATGGGAGGGCATAAATAGAGTAATAGAATCCACCGAACTAAGATGATATTCTGGTCCGAACTTTGTGGACAGAGGGACGACTTGCGGTTTTAAAAAAATTCGAGCAGCGATACCCCTTCATGCCCTCTTGCATTTTTTCTTTCACCTCGCCGTGCTTTCACGTTTCATAATTTCCAGTCCGTTGATTTAAGTGAAACCAAACTGTTGTTCGATTGAATCACAGTATTCTCGGGGAGTTTAGACAAACTAAAATCCCACAGGACTTCGTTAATCGGACAACTCATGTGCTGCTTTCAAGACATATACCGCCGATAGGATGATTTACTTGATGTAAACATCCAGGCTCTCTTCGAAAATGTAGCTACCGGCAATCAAAGTCACAGATACTTTCCTGACCGTATTTCTTTCCACGCCTTTACCGACGCGGATTTTGCAAACAACTTTGTAAACCTTCTTCAACAACGTGCCTTCTTTCGGAATCCCCCACGCCACCGAGTACCATTCGCTCTCATTCGTGCGCAACCTATGGTGTGAGTCAAAACATATATCTTAGCTTGCTATGTGAGCAATCAGGCGTACAAATAGTCTCGCTATGATTCCCTTTCCTGTACCTACTCCCCTCCCTGATTCCGCTTCTTCTTACTTGGGCCTCCATTTATTGGGGGAAATTCTGGATCCTCTGATGACCAATTCATTAGCAAGCGGATCCATGCTCGCCTTGCCCTTCGTGGTGCGGTTTTTGTTGTTCAGTGCCGCGAGCTCCTGTGCTCCAAGCGTTGCAAACTATGCAGGAGGATGAAAGGAAAAGCGAGCAGGTAAGTTTTCAAGACATCAGACAGTCTTCGTGGTCACCAGCGTCGAAATGGCCCTCCTGGTTTCAGCCTGCCGACATGTGCTTCCGCCCTTTTAAACCTACCCCCACAGCTATGGCCGGATCCGTGGCGTTGGACGCAAAGCTTGAAACGACGAAGTTAAGGGTGGCAGTGATCCTGCCACCGGGCCTCACAGCAAGTGGCTTCACCATGGCTTGAGCAATCACTTGAGCATCGACAAAAGTCTGGGAAAGGGAGATGCAAGAGCATTGAGAATCGACATTCGTTCGAAACCGATGGACTGTTGGCGGTTCGGCCAGACTTACCGTCGAAGAGAAAAGCGCCATTCCGGCCAAAAACAGAGATAAACCGATGCTCTTCATAGAATACATTGTAATAGTGACAAATCCTGTCCTTAAGGTTTAAAGATTGAGCTTGTGTCATTAATTCCCTACTTTACGTATTTCATGCAGTTATAGTGTAGTTTACTCAACTAAAACTAATGCGTAATGAGTTGCATTGTGTCGATGGTAGCTACTCTCATGCATGCTCCAAATTACGACAGTTTACAACATTATTATAACATACATGATTGTGAGAGATATATCGGGAAAGAACTTAGCACGTGATCGTCTAATCAGGATAGAAACCGTGCATGGGCCAACGGAAAGATTACGTGCGTCTGACTGTTCCTCCCAGAGTGCGACACAAAAACCTCGCGCTACAAAGAAGGGTGGCGCCTGGATAAGTTCGTGTACACTCGCACTCTCTCGTCGCGCATTAAGTTTATCCTGGGCTTTGTACCGCTCACCAAAATCTTGGCAAGGAAAAGACAAAGTTGACTAACATGCGGGCGGAAGGAAAGTCATTTCTCGCTCGGACAACCCTCGGGGCGACTTAGTTTGAAATTGAAAGACCGTTTACACCGCTATTACCCTGGTCGAAATACCCCGAATCATTCTCGACCCAGGTTTCACGACAAAGCTGATATCCAGAAGTATCTCGAATTCATATAGGATACAGCAAAAGGCTATGGATGCACCTCATTGGAACGAATATCGAGGGCGCGCCTCAGCGGGAGCAGATTAGACGATTCCCCGACAGAGACGACCAAGGCATTCAGCAAATTCGCTTTCAACACGTGCAGGTAATTGTTATCCACAAAAGATGGCAAATGGCCACTAGTTTAAGAGAGATCCCCTAAATTGTAACATAGACTGAAACCATTTATCTTCACGATGTTTGAAGGCGGTAAAATAGAGCTTGCATGCGTACATCTATGCGTACTTAAATATATTGGTGTACAAATTTAATGAAGATAAAAAGACTGTCAAAAATTGCCTTTCCTTATTTGTATTTTAATTTCTCTTCTTTTTTGGGGAAAAAAATTCTGCGCCTATACGATATGTATCCTCAGCTTATTCTGATTTCTCCCCAATAGCATTTGCAAATGTTTTGAAGTACTGGCGATCTCTAGGCAAGGAAGACCCGAAATGTCGAGTACATAACAATAATGGGAGAAGGTTGTCGTAGTCTCATCACCTGGAATTCAGTGACTTGTACAAAAACCTAATTTACCGATAGTTTTCAGTGCCATTAATAAAATGCTACACTAACCGATTTCAAAGCTCCATAGTCACAAAGTCAACAAGGGCAACATGAATCCAAGAATAAATGTAATCTTGTGAATGGATGTCAAGTATAGTGGCCACAAAATTTCTGAGTCCTTGTCGTCTTCATTTTTAGTCCTGAGGATAAAACAAAGGAAAACTTTTTGTTGATCACGTAATGCGAACCTATCAAATGACAGAAACTAGAAAGAATGGTTTTGCGACAAATGGCATTTGTCAGCTCGCATGGCCGTAAAAAAATGTGAAAATGCCAATTTATTTGTCTCATTCACGCACATTTACATCGAACTCGCTCCGGCTAGCGGAAATGCTCGCGCTCCGCAAGCAGCGGTATGGTATGATACCACCATGCCTTCGCGGTCCTGGAACGCAAGCACGCGGGCCCGGACTTTGCCTTCTCCGATTTTATTATTTTGTGAGCGCATATGGAGTCATTTGCTGAGCACATGCTGTGAAATTGTGTCTTTATCCGGCTTCACACGAATACTGGAAGCTCTGACTGCCGGCGTGCTTCTTCGCCCGTCCCCGGTGGACTGCTTCCACCCGCTCTTTTTCTTGCTCGATTTATGTTGAGAAGCTCGCTCTATTTGTACCCTCGGAGCTCCCAGCGGTGAAGTCAATGATGGATTGGCGTAAATTGAATTCAAGCGCACCATTGTGTGCCGATCGTTTGCCAACCTCTGGTTTTAAGAAGCGCTTGGTATGCTCGAAACTCTCAATCTATGGAGACTGTGAGTCGAGTTTTTCTTCTCAAGCACAGTCGAGCATTTTGCTTTGTCCGTGCATCTTAAGTGCTCAGATTCTGGCCAATCAATTATCGTTGCTTGCGAATTGACACAGGCGTCGCATCGAGGGCTTTGTGACACGTGAAAAAACGGGCTGAAGGTCAGGACGCTTGTTCCAATGCTAACTATCTGTGATTTTCCAACACTCCTCAGCAGTAAACAGGGTCTCACACGTAAATATACTTTTTCATCATGGTACGTCCGTGTTTCACAGATTTTTGCAATTATTTCTTTGCCGGTGACCAGTTCAGAGTCTTCCTTAAGGGCCCCGGCCCATGCTCTCAGCCGGTGTAAGAATGCTTCGAAGGCTTTCGTACATCTTAGCACCATGGAATGTCCGGGGCCTTGTTTCCCAGGTTTACTCAAAACACGTAGTACTGGGCCTGTTTCATTTCTCGCACCGCACGTCAAGTGCTCTCTTGTAGCATCCCTTGTGCACTACGCCTCGTCTCCATCCCGCCGACGCCTATATTGACATGACATCATGCCTAAAATGAATGCACCACTTAAGACTAAGCACTCCCTTAATATCTTGTAACTTGCCAACAATCCCTCAGCCTGGTCGTGATGCCGGCAAGGCCAAGCCCCTGAAGGCACCGAAGAAAGCCGCCAAAGAACTGACAGAGGAGGATCTGGCTTTCAAAAACAAGCAGAAGGCAGAGGCTGCTGCCATGAAAAAAGCTGCAGAGGCGTTGAAGGCAAAGAAAAAGTAAGGCAAGAAGAAGTGCACTCCCGCGATGCCATCCAGGCGGGTGAGGGGAAGAGGCGCACAGGCTGATTATGGACCTTGGGGGATAGGGAATAGGAGGATGAAGATCTTCGTATCCATCAAAACATGATGCGACGAAATGACAATATTTTGCTCGCTTTTCCTTTGACCGCTATTTTGACCTCTCTTGCGTTTCCATCCGTCGTGCTGATAATGGTCACCACGAACGTGGTCTCACGACCTCGACTGCATGTTACGTTTGGGAAAGAAAAATCTGCTACAGCGCGTAACCCTCATCGCGATGCCTTAAAAGCACCATGCCGCGCCATAAACGCAACGAGCAAATCGATTTATCGATCTGAATTAATTCTTTCATGCCCAGAAAGCTTTCCTACCTTCTCTCGTGAGTGCCCGCGCACATGTGTCGAGGAAACGAGAAGTTGTGCGGGGTACGGTCCCAAGGCCCAACGTCTTCCTCCCTATCGTCACGCACGCATCAACAAGGCCGTCAACGCGTCCAATGGGCGTGAAACAACATGCGCAAAGGCAGAAGAGGATTGGAAGACTGAAAAAATGTGGTTGGTGGACGGCTTTCAAGAAAAGCTGAAGGCCAATCTAAACAATACGGGTAATGTCGTATGTGGTACCTGTCCACGCTCCCTCTTCTTCTCCCACCGTCCACCCATCTCTGCACCCTCTCCCTTCTTCGCATCTCCCCCGTCACGAATGCCCTTGAAAAGCATCACGGCTTCTGTCACAAGGATCCAGATCGTATGCGAAGCGTCCATGTATTCAGACGTATCAATCCCTTCTTTTCTATGTATAGCCCAACCCACCTTTCCTGGCGCTCAGCTCAATGCTGTGCCTGGAATTGGTGCAGATCCACCTCAAACTTGGCAAAGGCCTTGTTCAATCCGTACTTCTTGACGGTCCTCCACCCCTTGGTCGACAGACGGAGACGGACAAACTTGCTACCTTCCGCCCACCATACCCGCTTTTCGTGCAAGTTGACGCCTTGGGTTTTCTTGTTGCGGATGTGGGAGAAGGACACAGAACGGCACTGTCGGTTCGCGCGCTTGCCCAAAAGCTCGCACTTTCGTTCCCGCATCACCATGAGTGATTTACGGGCAGGAGCCACGGGAGATGGGGAAAGTGCATCCTGTGCGATAGAAGTCAAGGCAAAAAAGTGAGCAGTTTTTCCAGGCCACAGCCAGCCGGAGGAGGAAACTCTTGGCAGGGTAAAACTCTTCACGACAATCCGGATCGGTTCGAGGAAAATGTTTCCGTGATTCATAAGTTGAAGACAGCAGGATGTCAGGGTGTCAGGCGGCGGTACGCAACCCCAGAGGTACGAACAAACTCGTCAAGACCGTCATCTAAAATCTGTTCAATGTAATCCATCTTGAAAGTGCTCACGTCCACGCAAAAGCCAGCAACCGAATATGATCCTTCTCTCGACATCCAATCAGCTTGACAACACGAACGCACTTACCATCGCACGGGGCACTTGAAAAGTTGCTGGTGCCAAAAACGCTTGTGCCAGCGCCACGCTCAAGAAAACCATCAAAAACGAAAAGGCCTTCATGACTATTTTGTTTGAAATATGGATGACAATGTGAAAAAGACTGGTGATTAGATGCCACTGGCTCGATTAGTTTTGAGGAGGTGGGGTGCAAGCCATGAGAAGATATGTAATACAGTTCTTATGGCATGAAATTGCCTAGAGGGCTTACAAGACGTAGCCTTGGGCAGTGACCACGCTGGCCCGAGACAGCAAGTAGCCAACCACACGTGAGCGACAACCAATGGCCAACCTTGCCTACGACAGTGTTTTATTGACCCAATGGCTAATCACCGACACGAGCTCTCTGCCACCCATTCCCACTGCTGTTTTGGTCCCGGTGGCAACCAACGCGCAACTCGTATGCCAACCATACCCCATCCACCTGACAGTATCTTCCGCGCAACCTGTCCACCAGAGTTGCGAGCTGGCGTATGTGCGATCGCCCAGGACTCGCCTTTCCTTTCCCACTTGACGTTGTCGAAAGCCCCGGAACAGCGGGGGGGGAGGGACCAGTGAACCCTTGTATGATACGGGACATACTGCCACGGGATTCGACGGGTTTGGACAATCTGACGTTTCCCCCGCCTTGAGGGAATTTTGTGTGGATATGCACGCAAAACAACGTCGTCATGGGCAAAATCCTCACTTTGAATTGCAAGTCAGGTCTTTTTGGGTGGCGGGGACGTTGGAAAAGGGTGCGCCTCCCGCAAGCAACTCGTTTTGGGCGACCCCGCAAAATTTTGGACATCCCTGAGAGCACATCGGTTGCTTCATCACGAGCAATACTTGACATCCCTCCTGCAAAAGTTGGCAAGGTGGGAAGATGTGTCTGCCTTCATAGTTTTGTCTTGTGAAATGGCATTGTTGTAATTATTTTCCTGGTGGTCACACCTATGAATGTAGTTTTACAAGGCTTAATCTGGTTGCGTCCCTACGTCGAGCATCCTCAACAGCGGAGGACGCCGACTCCTCAACATTGTTTCTGAGCTTTCTCTTTTGTCTTGTGTTTTGTGTGCCTTCAATGAATGATTATATTCTTTTTTGCTATCACGTGCCGGACTTTACGTTTGAAGCACAGGCCTAAACGCAAGGGACCAAGCTGTCCGAACACCGCTAGGCAGCACTCGGCGCAATATATACTGCTTTCACCCCGGGGCATCCCTCCTCCTGCCATCCTTATGTCTTATATGCTTTGTGCCTTTTTCCTCTTCCATCTACCTACAGAAAGCTCAACAACTAGGATTAAAAACGAGAAAACCTTAAGCATGCAGCTCCACCGTACTCTTATTGGCCTTGCCGCCCTTGTGCCTTTTCTTGCTCTAACCAGCGCTGAGGTCGAGCAATTTGAGATCTTTCCTGGACAAGCCACATGGGACAGCTCCATTGAACTTCCTGGTATGTCCTCGAAAGCTGCCACTCGCGGACGGACGGACGGTGAGCCCACAACTGCTGAAGGCCACTGTTGCGGGATGAAAGGCTTGGGCGGTGCTACCATTGAAGTCATGTGCCACCCCGAAACGGTGGCCATGGGGAAGCCTTTCACGGTCAATGTGAAGTACACCAGCGACATCAAACGCCCTGTGGATGTGCACGTCGACGTTCTGAACGCGCACACCAAGGCTTTTTACGCTGGGAAATGGGAGGAATTTGACACGCAGGCCGGCGAAGTCTCCCTGACGATTCAAATGCCGTCGTGGGGGGTGGAAGAACCCTTCCTCTGGAAGGTGTTCCTGACGCCCCGTGGCGAGCCCTTCCCCAACATGTTGGCGGAGACCGGCTTTGTGGCCCGTAAGTGTTCGTGTGGTATCATGGGGGAGGAGGAACCTCTTGGAAGGAAATGTGCCTGGTCTCGTCTCCTTTCCGCACGGGCGAGACCGGAGTAGGATTTATGTTTAAGTCCTTTCTTTCCTGAATTGATGGCTTTCCAGGACTGTCTCCATGTAACACTGTGTTCATTGTTCTTCCTCTTCTCCCCCCTTCCGCCCCCCAGACTTGGCGGACTACGTGAAGAACGATTGCGCGCCTTTCAAGTCCTACGGCTTTGACCCCCCTGAGCTGGCCAACAACGTCAAGACGGTCGATTTCGTCGCCCTGCAGAAGGTGCCCGCCGTCCTCACGCCCGGGTCCCAGGCCATGGTGGACGTGGAATACAACTTGGTGGGCGCCGCCAAGGCCATCCTCTCTGTCGCCTTGATGCGCAAGGGCCCCAACACCATCATTTCCTCTTTTGCCGACCTGGCCGCACCTGGACAGAACAAGGTCAGCCTGCCCCTTCCCGTCCCCTATGATGCGCCCAAGGAGGCTGTGTACATTGTGGTCACATTGACGCCCGACGGCGCGAGCTGGGAGGATCGGTTGGCCGAGGACCGTACTTACCGCACCAAGATGGCGGGCACTCGCATGCGTCGCGAGTAAAGAGCTCCTTGGTGCGAACCAGGGCGAGAGCGTGCAGGCGAAGGTGAGGTGTGAGAATTGCTGGGTCCGTAGGAGATTGAATAGTGGAGCAGGAGGGGAGGATGGTCGAACGAGGGTTGCCTTGCATGTATTTTACTGTTTTCATTGAGCGTGGAAACATAGGCACGTATGCATCATCATGTGTAAGTGCAAAACAATAGGATGTGACACCAAGCGGTATAGGTAGAGAGGGAGGTGGTGCTAACGGAGGGGAATGGGGCCCGACACAAGAGGTGGCCGTGGACTGGCGGGGGGCAGAAGGGGAGAAGCCATGCCCAGGTACTTGGTGTCCAGTGCGCAGAAGACATCGCTTGACGGTTCTCCATTCCTTGGAAGACAGCACATCCAAGTACATTGTAGTGTTTTTTTAATTTCTGGACGCCAACTCGGCCGTCGTTACGTGCGCACACACGGAAAAGCTTCTTCGAATAGAATCCATGTGTTTTGTGTGCGCTCCACAGCACGATAGGCTCAGAGTGTATATTTGACAGAAGAATGATTGGTATGAAGGGACATGCGCTCTCTACGTGGCTGTTCTGTGCGGAGGCCAAGACCTTCACACGTGCCCACGACCGGCACTGGCATGCACGGCAGGGCGAGACATACTCAATCTGAAGAATGAACAACGAGATACATGATGATTTTATCCCTATGATGTGGAAACTCGTCCATTTTCTTGCTTCACATCCCAGGCTGACGAATGCTGCCACACTCAGACATTATCACAGCCTGCAGGCTGGTGCCAGTGGAATTTATGCCGGTTCTGGCTCTAGGTTTTTCCCTGCCATTATTGCCTTTTCACGTGCGTTTTGGGTCGTGTCAACTCGGTGTGTGTATATTTTATCCATGCAAGAGAGTAAATGATTTAAAGGTGACATGCTAAGCCCCCCCCCCAGCGATTTATACCGGCCGCGCACTCCCTTCAATCCAATCCGCTCAATTTCGCGAGGGTAACACAGCGCTTGGCTCTCTATGATGTCCGAACAAACCCCCCGCACGATGGGTCTTAAATGAGCAGCATCGCCCTTGCAAGGAGAAACCTCCGGGGGGGGGGATCGACGCCTTGGAACAAGCTCTCTTCGTTTCAGCCACCACCTGCTTGATCCCTTCTATGCTTTCCCCTAGCTTTTCCATATGTACACCTCCAGTTTGCAATTTTGTAATCTACCCGCCCCTGCCGTTCCCATATTTTTCTCCTTCTATCTTCGTGACTTCTCCCGCATCGAACACTTTCCTATCTCAGGCCCACCCGTCACGTCAATCCACATTGTTCCAGTTCCCCTCCTGCCGCTTTAATTCCTCATCATCCATCATAATTGCTCTACATCCTTAAATTTAATCGTTGCAACAGCGCCATCAGCCCCGTCGGCCTCCCCTTCGAAACCAAGGAAATTCTCGCGGTCACCTTCAAAACAACGAGGAAGCTCCCGAGGCGTACTCCGCGGCGCTGGTCAGCTCTCCATACGACAGACTACTCTTCACTTCATCCAGTGTAGAGTAAGTGGAGGGAGTCGAGATGAAGCCCGGAATGACGCCCGTGGCGGCGCTGGCGACCAGAATGACCAGGGGGCAGAGGAAGAAAATGGCCGTGTAAAAAGCAGGATTTTCCAGCAAGCCTGGAAGACAGCAGGAGTGAAACCAAGGAGAAAGATAAGGAGGTGTTTTTGTCTTATTAAGTGGTCCATCGATGGGTAGGTTGGCATCACGATGGCATGCCATTCCCGATGGGAAAAGTCCCCCCCGAGCGGGAAGACACGTCAGGCTGGCTTCGCTCATGTGCAAGCCTTCAAACTTCGAGCCTTTCAACGATGCCTCACCTATCTCGCCATTCGCCTCTCGTCGTTCCTGCTCTTGGAACCAACGCTCTGAATCCGATTCCAACGTTCGCAACCGCTCGTTTTCCCCTTTGTTACCTCCCGGCATGACTTTCATCACAAGCATAGCATTGCGTGCACTGCGTGCACTAGTCGTACCAAAGTGCTTGCGGATATTGGCTGTACTGCTCTGTGTGCTTAGCGCACCTGAAGAAATTGTATGGATAAAATACAGGTCACGTTATCTTTCACATTTTCATTACAGAAAGCATGGGTCAGATCCAATGCCAACGCACACGCGCCCACCACCGATGACCTTTCGCGGTTCAAAGAACATCTCTAAACAATCTCTATTTTCTTCATGTTCGCGGGCATGGACGCCCACTCTCCAATAATGCTCCACGCTGCACTTACAACGATGAGACGGAACAGTGAGAAAGGCAGAGACGGAAGCAACCGCGGCCAGGAACACTGCCAGCAGAGCAAGGACCTTCATGTCGTTATGACCACGGAAAACAATGCCACCTGGTGTGTGTGTGCCAATAATGTCGTGAGTAATAGGCTGAATGTACTGCTGTGGCCCCTGTCATAGTGGGACGACGCCAGCACCCAGGGCCGATCGCGTCGCACGCCAGGAAACACCGACAAGATCCGATCTTTTCGATCTTCCCCTTCTCCAAATCAGGTGTTACCACTCGACACGTCGAGTCGACCTTGAGTCTGTGATGTCGACACTTCTCGACATTTGCAATACATACGGGTAAGTAGCAAATCTTAAAGATCTATGCTGTAATATTTCTTCTTTTTTCCCTGCAACGAGTCCGAGTTCGTCACTACACCACGTCGTTCTTATCTCCTTCCCTTTCTCAGCCTGACCTATAGTGGGAAAGCTCACTGCCTCTGTTCCTCATCCTCTTTCTACCCTCCTCTCCCTCTTTGTCAGGATAGACCACAAATTTGAAGCAAAGCGGTCTAGACCCTCTATCCTGCTTGCCCATCTCGCGTTTGAAGTAATTGAAACAAACTTTCGGTCAAGTTCTTGAAGGCCTTAACTCCGCAATGCCATCGCCCTCAAAATTCACATAGATCACCCCATCCATCATATCTAGCCATACGTATGTTACACAAACCACCCAAAAATGCCTTCGCTCCAAAGTCTAATTATGAACGTCCGTCATCTATCTCTACCACATGTCCTCATACGCTCCTGGCTCACCTTGTTGCCGTCAGATCGACTTCTTGTTCGCATGACCCACCATCGCCCTCATCTCTTTACCCCATCGGTTTGCCCGGAAGTGATTCCCCAGATCATTGTGACGGCACCCCTGTTCCAGCAGGATGGGCGTCACCTTAAAGGCCGTTAGCTGCCTAAGATAAAACGGCTGGCGCGTGACGAAGTGATGGATAATGTGAGTGGCGCCAAAATTGAAACAGAAGAGCTGGAAGGGCCAGAGCACAGGATGGTTCAGGACTTGCGTTTGGAAAAACACGTCCCGCTCGGGAATGTCGCCGTAGTAGTGGCAGTAGGTACTGATGATGACGAGGCACGACTGGCGGAGGACGTTAGGGAGGTTAACTGTGCCGTTGTACACGACCACGAAAGGGAGAACGACGCGGAGGAGGAACGCGTAGAAGGCTGGAGGGAATATCCCTACAGAGACCAGCGCCTCTCCCACCCCCAGGTAGTACAAGAGGTGCAAAACCATCGCCACGGTCGAGAAGGCGATGACCGGCGCGTTGTATCGAACAAGAACTTTCTTGGAAAATTCGGGATCGTCCTTGGCAATGTCGTTGGCGATCAGCAGCGTGGCCGCTGGTGTGAAGGTGACCAAGATGCGTTTCCAAGAATACCAGGGCAGACCGAGACCTATCAGGCGCTCCTCCACGTCCACGACCTGACCGGCGTATTGATGGTGCCGGAGGTGATAATATCGTCGCCACCAGGGATTGGCATTGCTAGGGGTCAAAGGGGAGGGAGGACAACATGAGGACAGGTGGGGGTTGTAAGGGAGCATCATTTGGGGCAGCACGAGAAAGTAGAAGCTGCCCCACAAGAAAGTAGAACACTTGACATTCTCGACGAGCATCCCACGTACACTGGAATGTTCTCATCATGCATACCAAAGGCAGGAGTGGAAAAGAGCTCCATGCGTAACGGTTCGTTGAGAGGAAAGAGAGATGTGACATCGACATCAGGACTCACCTCTTGATGACCCATATGAAGGCAAACATAGCATTCTGCACCCACTTTACCCTCTTGAAATACAAGTCGTGAATGAGATCGTGCTCCATCTCGTGCAGAAGAGAGATGGCCAGGGCGTTGCCGACGATCGTCACGGGCGTCGCGATGAGCCCACAATACCAGGAATACGAAATGGCTGCCCATGATAACGCTGCTGTTAGGTAGATGACCGTACCGATCGTATCTTGCCACTCCTCTCGCAAAAAGAAATAGCGGGCTCGCAGCCGCTTGTCCTCAGCACGGATCGCTTCCCGGATGATTTTGACTTTGGCCGCCTCCTGACTTAAATGAGAGATCGATGCAGTACGCGGGATATCACCAGTGGCGGTGGCCGAGGAAGACGTGCGATCAATTGTGGAAGATGCCGGGTAGCGTGGGGATCCATCATCATCTGGGAAGGGGGTCAATAGGGAGAGGGCGATGCGGTTGTGAGATGCTGGGGGAGGTTCGTGAAGTGAATGGCAAACTTCTCCATCAGGATTCATGACATGATATGAGAGAACATATAACAGACATACACGAGCAATATCACGGGGCATCCACAGGGTGGGGTGTCCTTTCAGGCAATTCGCGACGGAGGATCCTGGGGGAAGCGCAACGAATGGGAGGTCGCCATCAACGAGGTGACGGATCGAGCACCTTAATTCCATTCAAATATGACTCACCAACAAGAGAGGATGATGATGGGAGGGTGTCGCGGCCTAGCATGTGTACGTTTTGAGGTGGCATGGCTGGACAAGGTAGACGCGAGTGGGCGTGGCGAATGATCTTGTGTTCTGGCTGCACAGGGAGAGCTGAGGTTCCGTCTTTCCCAACGAGGAGGAGCGACAACGACCTTTGAAAAAAAGAAACAGGCGGCGTTTAGTACCAACCCATTGGTCACAGCACAACATGACAAGACACGCATACGATTGCCGAGCACTCCAGCCCCAAACCCACAGCGTGTCGTCCGAATGCGACGGGTCGGCGGGGATAATTAAGTTTTGGCGGGCGCGGAATGAGTCATCAGCCTTCGCTAGAGAGCGTCGGCACTCGTTTCTCCAAGCCATTTGACCAGGTAGCAAATCCCATAGCCGTGGCATGCACGTACCCATGGGGCTGCCAATCGCAAGGGGAAAGACTACGAAGTATGTCGCACCTGGCTTCTGTGTCCGCCACGGATGGGTTATGATCAGGATTATGGACTTCTCTCTTCTCCCGGGATGCAGATGGTGACTGAGGTGGCATACCGGTCATCCCGCCGGAACGTTTAAATATGGGCCAACAGACACTTCCCTTTGTAGGCAGCGCATCTGCGGCATGTGGCATCCTTGTACCGGAGAGAGAGCGACCGGTGAATTGTGCCTAGAGTGTGAAATCGGACACGAGCTACGTGGGCTTGTGTCTTGTTCAGGGGCGAAAGGAATAAAATCATTTGCCAATAGACAACCAACCTCCCGTAGGTTTCTACCACTGCACACATATGAATTGCACAGATATATGTGTGCAATTCAACACACAAATGTTATCTGTATGCGTTTGTTAGAAAATGAACAAGTCACTTTCTTCCCAGAAGTCATTGAAATAGATGAATGAAACATACAACGATGATAAAACTTTCTCCCAAAAGACAAGGATCATAACATACCAATGAGACAGAAAACAAACTATAATTCCATCACCATTGGAGTTTTGCCAGATTCTTTATGAATCCCATTGCTTATAAACCTTGGAAGAGGCCTGTACAGGTCATATTTTGTCCTTCTCACCCTCACCATTTGACCAAATCCCGTCAATTCGCGTCATCTTGATCTTTGACTTCTCCCTCCTCCTTCACCCTCCGACAAGTCAACGACAACCGCACAGCTCGTTTTAGTCGGTCGCCTACATTTATCCGTCCTTCCAGGGACGCCAGGTTCAGCACAGGAGTCGTCCCCTCGGTCCCGCCAACTACCTCCTCTTCGACGGCTGCAATCTCATGCAGGTAATCGTGGTAGGCCTCTCCCTCAAAGACAATCAAACTCCGAGGTTCCAGGACAACAGTCCCTGCCGGTACTGATTCCTGGCTGTCCGCCGATATCTCTTCGGCAATTAATCGTCGTTTGAACCGAAAAATGGCGGGACCGCCTAGACTTATTATGGCGACGCGAGAGTGGTAGAAAGGTCCGTCCGCGTGGGCCATAATCCCTTGCCCTGGCTCATATTCGTTCAGGAGCTGTAGTGGGGGGTGCATCAAAAACATAAAGAGAATGAGGATACCATCGTCGCTGAAAGGGTCTGAGCCGACGAGATAGGGAACCCAGCGATAGAAGAAGGGGTGAGGGGTGCGCAAGATAGTTGCTTGGTACTGAAAACGATATATAGCCCTCCTTTTCATCTGGCATATCTAGCTACATCTTTCGGTCGACTAACCACATGGTTTGGTATGATTTCTTCGTCGAAAACCCCTGCCAGCATCAGCGTGCGACACACTTGACCGATCCACGGAGGAAGCGCTTCGGATTGAAAGCTGCGCACATTTTCGGTTGGCTTCCCGCCAAAACATTGCAGACGCCGGCCACGCAACTTGACCCACTGATTCACCGGCATGCTGTGTGCGACTTCCATTATCTCCTGCTCCATCTCTTTGGAGATATACTCGGGCACGTAGAATACTCCGTCTGGAGGGCCCCGTATTGCGTGCTTTGAGAGATCACACTCTGTCGTCGCACGAGTGAGGTATTCAGGATTCAAACGGGCCCGAAGGCAATGCCGCACTTGTTCGCTTTCCTCCACAACTTTAGCCGCCGCCGTTGCCATGATGTCCATGTCTCCGTCTTCGGGAGCGGCTGATTGGACATGGCTTGCCATTACAGAGTCCAACAAAGCATCCATGCGTGCAGCAAAATTAAAGCATGTCGTGTCCTCCTTATCATCATCATGATGTTGATGGCCTTCCTCCGATTCTTCCGCGCGTGGACTCCCGCTATGCGTTTTATTGTTTGTTTGATCCATCTCGTGACGCACCCTATTTCGTTCCTGCCTAAGCAAGGTTTGGAAGTCAAGCGCCGGCATTATTTGCCTGCCTGGTACACTGTACAGAAGCACAGCAGATTGTGGAGCTGTAGACGAAAAAAAAACGATGTCGGGCTGTCACTGCGCGGAAAGGAAGCATGTGCGTCAATGTGGTCTGTTGGTACTCGCGTCTCGCCAAGAGACAGCTAGCGAAACGGCAGTTGAAACAAAAAAGAGAAAATGGGCAGACGGCATTGGGGGGCTATTTCGACCACATCTTTGACAAACAAGAACTAATTTATACACAGAGAGTTTATGACGACCACACAACCACTGGGTGGTCTGATTCGGAGCGTGGTTGGCAATGTAGGCGGCGCAACGGGCGAGCCTGAGCCCCCAACACTCGAGGTGGGCCGAACAAGGTACGCTGGGAAAAAAGACGATGCTTCTCAAATGATGGTGTGAACAATTTGAAAAATTACAAGCTGGCTTTTCTTGAACCGCCAAAATCTGTATGCGTCGAAATGTGCGGGGACTTGGCGTTAAAAATGGAGTGAGGGATAGCCGACCCTGATATCCAGTCATAGTCAAGCCATCTCCGTATGAGACGAGCACGCATCTGACGGCAATCCGGGGGTCATCCGCGCATACTCTGTCTCTCTTACGATCGATATGAAGGAATATTTCTTGTTGTCATCCCTCTTGATCCTTCTTGATCTGGCTCATCGGCAGCGACCTCCTGTGCACAACCCCTCCTTGGCAGGGTGTATTTGGGACCGCTATTGGGAGAGGGAGGGTTTGCCTTTGTCTACGCGTGCAGAGGCGTCAACGAACCGTCCAATCAACTGGTTCTGAAAAAAGTCATCATCCAAGATAAGGCTCATCAGGTGCGTCTGATACGCGATGGGGGCCGTCACCGCATGCGACTGACCAGTCCTATTCCTTTTCTACATATTTCTTCCTTTATTCGGCATCGATGCACCCTGATCTCCACATGGCTACGACAGGAACAGATAGAAAAGGAAATTCGCCTCCTAAAAGTGTTGCAACACCCCAACATTGTCCGATACCACGACGATAGCGTCCAGTCCTGCGCGGGTCGACTTGAGGCCCTCATTTTGATGGAGCACTGCGAGGGGGGGTCCCTATTTGAGGCAATCAAAAGCCAAGGTCAGCAACGCCTCAGCAAAGATGCGATCCTCCGCGTGGCAATGGATGTCAGTCGGGCGGTGGCGACCCTGCACCACCACAAGCCGCTGCCCATAGCGCATCGCGATTTGAAACTTGAGAACATCTTGCTTGCGTTCCACCACGGGGGCAACGCCGGCGTGGAGAATAGGGTAATCTACAAACTGATTGATTTTGGCTCGGCGACGGAAGGCCCGGTTCCTCTTCGGAATGCAGTGGAACGGGCGGTGGAGGAGGAACGCCTCGCCAAGACCACGACCCAGATGTACCGGGCGCCCGAGATGATTGACCTCTACCTCCGTCGAGCCCTGGACGAAAAGGTTGACATATGGGCCCTGGGTTGCGTGCTGTCCACGGTCATGCACCTGGTCCACCCCTTCCAGGGCGTGGGCAACCTGGGCGTCTTGAACGGCAAACGTCGGAGCGTCCCGGCCGTGCCGGGCTGGGAGGATCTGGAGGAGGTCGTGAATCGGATGTTGCTTGCTGACGCCGACGCGCGCTTGGACATTGACGAAGTGCTGGCGCACCTTACTTGCCTCCAAGACGCCAAACCCTTGCCAAGCCGGTCCTGTGACGGCCCCGCGCAGGGACGGGAGCGGGGCGGGGGGAGGCAGGGAGGGGACCATCGGGCTGTCCACGTCCATTCCTGCCCCCACGAGCAGAAGTCGACCGAGCACCAGATCCTGGAGGCGCGTCCGTTGAATCCCAATTCTGCCGCCGCCCGACGACTGGCGGGGAGGAGCCGCGGGCATTCAGCGTCGGCGCCGGTCACGACGGAGACGTCCGTTGGGAGCGCGGACGCCTGGGTAGACACGGCCAAAGAGGCCGGGAGCAGGCAAGAAGGGGGAAGAGGAAAGATGGGTGGGTTCGGCGGTGCAAACCTGCCCTTTTTGGAGGTGTCGGGAAGCAGGGAGGGGGACGCCATTGCCTCGGACTTGCTGACAGAGCAGATCCAGGCCCTTGACGTGGCCACCCAGAGCACGATGAAGTCGACAACCGTCACGCGCACGACAGCAAGGGGGGGGGACAACGGCGCGCTGTCCCCCCTTCCTGCTACCTCGACGACTGCTTCGACCGTGCGCAAGCCCTCCTTTGACGACAAGGATTTTATGCAGTCGTCTTCCCTGCCTGGAAGACAAGGTGGCCGCCAAGAGGCCGGGTCCCCCGCCTCCTTTGACCCCTTCGCCAATCTCCACACACGCAGCAACGCTTTCTCCCACCTATCGCCCACATCTCCTACTTTTTGCTCTCCACCCCTTGCTTCGAGCGTGGCAGATAAGTCTATGCTTGCGGGGTTTCCTTCTACCATGGGCCAGGGGGGACGCGTCCCGCAGGAAGATCCGCCATCCTTTCTCAGCAGCACCGTCTGTGCTACACCCGTGAGAAAGGACACAAGTGCCCGTACCAGTGGCGAATTTCATGGTTTAATCAACCCAAAGAAAGATAGTCAGACATTAGCGGCAGTCACCCCCCCCCCTAAACCACCCAAACCCGCGCGACCCAGCCTCATGAAGATTCCTGCATCCGCCCACGACGCACGTTTTGACGCCTTCCCCGGTGTTCCCCACGCCTCCCTTCCCTCGCCCTTGACGACACCTGGCCCGCAGCCGCCGCCTTTGCAGGTGAACCAGCAGTTCCAGCAGCAGCAGCAGCCAAGCTCGATTTACCCTGCTCTCTCTGCGTACAAGGGTTGCGAATGGCAAGCGCATGGGCAGTACCAGCAGCAGCAGGTAACACAGATACAGCAGGAGCGACACTTCCCGCAGCTAGAGAAGCAGCGGCAGACGCAACCTTCGACGCAAATGCAATGGCAACAACAACAGCAGCAGCAACAGATGGGGCCCTGTATGCAGCAGCAGCAACAACAGCAGCACCAGCCTCAAAACTTCAATCCGTACAATATAAATAATAGCATACTAGAAACTTCAAGCCCACAAAAAGTAGACGCGTGGTCGACGTCTCCGCAGCAGCAGCCCAGCTTGCCCTTGCAAGGTCATTTGTCTCCCCCCCCTTATGCCTACTTCTTGAACGGGAGAGACTCGAACGATTTCGCTGGCAATCAAGATAACAATGGAATCGCCACTGCACATGTTCAGACCGGCGTTAGGTCTCAACAGGGACGGGATCGACCTCAATCGCTGGAACGGCCAGGAGGGGGGCAACATAGCAGGGGGAATACTGACGGCAGCTTCGGTGGCAACAGCCGCCACTCTGAGCCGGTGTTTCGATCGTCTTTTTCAAGTGCATCATCGAACGGATCCAATCAGGCGGACGCCTTTGGGTACAATCTCAGCTCCACCTTTCCCACGACTCGTAAGGACGCAGGAGAGTACTCTCCATGTCCGAAGGCGCAGCAGGAGGAGGACCGGGATCCCTTTGAAATTTGAACCGAACGGGCCTTTGGGAGAGGTTGTATGGCAATGAATAAACAAATATGTCTCTTTAACGTGGAACGAGTACACAAAAGTGTGGAATTCCAGCTAGGAGAGCGAAATCCGCACAAGCCACCTGTTGAGCGTTGCTTTCCCGGACGTGAGCGTCGAGCCCGCCCTTTCTATTTTTATGTACATCCCATTTGTAAGTAGCTTCACATCATCTGTTTTGTACACTCATACCGCGAAGACATCCTCAGCCTCCCCTAGCCTCTTCTATATGCTCTCCTCGCGCCACTTTCCATCCACACTAATCACCACGCCAGTCCCGTGTCGCCACGAAAAGTCTTCGCCCTTCCCGTGTCTCACTCCCAACCAATTGACATCTGCTCCGATTGCATTCGCGTCCCAGGCTGGCTGCAACAGCAAACAAGCACGCCCCGCCTAGACCGGCCCTTCCTCGTAGAGGTGCAGCAGGCTGTCGCACCATGCTTGGACGTCCTTTCCTTGGGCCCCCAACACGTTCCACATGCGGGAATTTACTCTCAACTCCCCGGGATCATGACAGTTAAAGTCAAGTGGTTCGAATTTCCCGTCTTGACTGAATCTTCCTTCGCTCTTGTGACCCTGACGGCTGTATGCTACAGTCCTTGCAGTAGACGTGCTTAAATTCGCAAAGGTGTGTTTCTTGAGCTGACCTTTCCCTCCGACGCCTGTGCTTGTCTCCCTTATAGGAGCCATGTCCTTGTCAATTGCCAGCTTCAGCCCACCTCGTTGCCCGGGTGGTCCGTCCTCATTTTCGCCGTCGCGGTCCCCCCCCGCCGCCGTGAGGAGTCGTTGCGCCAAGTCCAAGGCCGCCACCGCTTGAGCATGGGAGGGAAGAGCCAGGCAGCAGGCAGGAGAAAACAAGGAATCGTTCAAAAGTGCCCACGCCACTTCCACTAAGACTGGCCGCGCACGGAGAGAACGAGCGTAGTTCAGGAGGAGACGATAGGACATAAAGGTTTCCAGGTCAAAGCCCAAGATCCGCAGGACAAGTTGCTCAGTGTCTACCACGCTTTCCTTCAGGTCCCAGTACCCACGATCCAGGGACAGAATGTTGCCCTTGACGGACCTGGCCAAATCCGTGTTCCCCTTGAGCTCTCCTGGCGCACCCCCGTTGCCGTTACCATGTACCCAACCCCGTTCAGACAATGTTTCCGCATCGCCACCCTCACTGGGTGCACAAGTATCAACGAAGCGGGTTCCTTGGGCTTGGGCAAGCAGTTGTTTTCGCACCACATACACGCAGTTTATTGCGTCTCGGATCCGCCGGGGTTGCTCCTCCACTTTTGAGGCCAGGAACAGGCAGGTGGTGAGCACAACGTCGAGGCGTCTGTTTCTCGCATACTCACGTAGACTCCGCACGGCAAAAAATCGATGAAAGATCAAAGCTGCCGTAGCAATAGTTTCCTAAATTGTGCCAATGATGTAAAATTATGATGGATCGAAGAATTGAAAATTGCAAAACTAGGATTATAAAGAAGAAGGCTTTCCATAAGAGCAGATGTTGCTTAAAAAGAACTGCCCAGTGACCACGGGACGAAGCGATCTTCCTTCATACCTGCGGTAGTCGGAGACGTCTTCCTGCATCAAGAAGTACCCTTACACTATCTTGTCGAATGTCAGTGAGCTTACGCCCACCTGGCGGAGAAGGAGTTCTTACTTTGTTTCTTGTTGGTAGGATAGCTGCATGGTCCCCCCCTCGCGCAGCCACAGACATTTCAGTGAGCGACTGGGCTCTGACTAAATTCAAAACATGTTTAAGTAGTTATAGAGGTGGATCAGTTCTCCGACTCCAAGCTTGTGGCTGAGATATGGAGGGTTTTGTCTTAGGGGGGTATACCAGCTGAGTGGGGAGGTTGGATCATGTGGCATGTACTGCAAAGCGTCCAACAAGACTGATGCACGAACGATCGCAAGCATTTACGACCCCAAATACACAGCACAGGCATATCCTTATAAATTTCCATGTTGTATCAACCCACCGTTTGTGACGCGCCCGAGGACGAGGGAGTACAAGGGACTTTGTGCGCCGATGCCAGGGGCCTCTGCGTTCAAGCGGGAGGGGTTGCAGATCCCAATGTTGCAGGTTTCTTCACGGCGTTGATGCGCCGTGCTTCCACACTAGGAGGACCAGTGGTAGAAGAGGGAAGCACCGGGACGGAGGGATTGACGGTTTTGATCGAGACTGACAAACGGTAAGTGTGGTCAAGGCACTGAGAAAACGGGGTGAGGGAAATGCGTCAGGTAAAGAAAAAGGCGACGATGCATCGAGTGCCGTAAGTCTTTCTCACTACAATGTTCAATCGAGATTGTTGTTCAAGCTCACTATTCTTCAGTTTTGGTTCCCGTGCGTAAATAGTACCCGGGGTGCGGAGATCGGCTTGAATGGTTTGATCTGCTTTTGTGCACCTTCATCTAAGTCGAGGCCCCTCTCCCCTTCCCGTCCCTGCACACAGCTCCATCGTGGTCAAGGAATACGATGATTTAACCCTGGCCGTGTACCATGCATGCTAAGCGAATGTGGATGGATGCGTAGGAGACAGGCCCCTATGCTTTTTTGAGAATCTAAAAGATTAGACCGTGTCGAGCCCCAGGTTGACGTTGCGATTGTGTCACGGATAGAAACTTGATGAGCGATAGTGTATTGAATGTAAAATTAAGCGAAAGACATAAGGATTGCGACGCTGTGCATACAAGTGATGAGGTGGAAACGCAATATAAATGTGCGTCGACCTTTTCTTGGGGAGAGCTTCAAGCTCGATGGAAAGTTAAGATATGGCACATTTGCCGACACGTTGCACCATACATGGACATGTCCAAGCAGCATGTTGCATCTAGCTGCCATAGCAGCTTCCACGCTCGGGTCATGCCCTCTTTTTGGTTTTTGGCGTCCTCTCACCGCCTCCGCCTGCTCCTCTCGCAATCACCCCCCCCCCCAGGAGAATCGGAGGTCTTACGCCCGGGCTCCGTCCCTTTCTCCATAGAAATTTCACATGGACAGCAACGGGAACAACAGTGTTGAGGACGTGGTTCGCTCCCTGGATGCCTTCTTCTCCTCCTCCTCTTCCTCTCCCCCCTCTTCCGCCCCTCGCCCCGTCCCCCTTGACATCGCCGACGGGCTGACATTGCTGTCGCCCCCTACCGCTGCTGGTGCTACACTCAATTGGGGCATTATGGGAGCGGGCCGGGTCTCGCATGACTTTGTCCAGGCCCTCAAGGCCCTTCCACAGGCGCGCGTGGTAGCAGTGGGTGCCAGCACGCTCCCTAAAGCCGAGGCCTTTGCGAGCACCCACAAGATACCCGGAGCCCATGGTTCATACGAGGCGTTGGCACGAGATCCTGAGGTCCAGATCGTGTACGTGGGGACGCTGCACGCTTTTCACAAGGTGCGTGTTGTCGCCAAAGAAGAGTCCGGTTGGACAAAAGCACGCTGGGCAAAGAAGAGAGAAAGAGAGAAAGGAGGAAGGGGAAGGGGCGGGGTAGAATCGCTCTGGGACTTTCGCTGGGATGACAAGAGGGTTACTCATCCGACGCTCTCTTCCGTTTAGGAGCATGCATTGCTTGCCTTGGAGGCAGGGAAGCACGTGTTGGTGGAGAAGCCAGTGGCCTGCCGGGCGGAGGACGGGGTGGTCATGGTGGGGCGGGCGCGGGAGAAGAAGCTTCTGTTTCTAGAAGGAATGTGGACAAGGTTCTTCCCGGTGGTGGAAATGGCCAGATATCTGATCAGTAGTGGGGCTATCGGCCGGGTGGTTGCATTGCATGCGGATTTTGGTGCGTTTCGGGGAGGGGAAAGGATTGTGGGAATCTAGCGTGGAAAGATACCGCGACCGAGGTCGATGGTAGTTTGAAGCGAGTGGAAGACAGCGATCTTAATCCTTGTCCTTGCCTTAACCCT
>Ga0102934_1000325_pt1 | contig 30734 bp, 26 predicted proteins | sample SalPonR2_A_D1_MG_FD_78175 | JGI IMG/M metagenome (GOLD analysis project Ga0102934, IMG submission 78175) | Salt pond soil microbial communities from South San Francisco under conditions of wetland restoration - Salt Pond MetaG R2_A_D1_MG | ecosystem: Environmental > Aquatic > Marine > Intertidal... | reverse complement strand
GCGATTTCCTCCGCGGCCGCGTCGGCGCGCGACGCCGGGGCGGTGTCCTCCGTCGGCGGGCCGCCGCAGCCGGCGGCGATCAGTACGAGAGCGAGTGGCGGGGTCAGGCGGCGGAGCATGGGGCCTCCTTCAGCGGGGACGGTCGTCGGTGTGAGTGGGGACGTCGGCGTCGAAGGCGCCGGGCTCGTCCTCCCGGGTGTAGCGGGCGTCTTCGTCTTCCACCTGGTCGAGGGCGGCGATCTTCTTCAGCCACGGCGTGGCGATCAGGAAGCCGATGAAGACCACCGTGCAGAAGATCACGATCTGGCGGTAGCGCTCCGGGAACTCGGCCACGTTGTCGCCGCGGAACTCGCCGGCGAGCAGGCCGGCCAGCAGGTTGCCGAGCGCGGCGCCGAAGAACCACATGCCCATCATCTGACTGTAGTAGCTGCGCGGCGCCAGCTTGGAGGTGGCCGACAGGCCGATGGGGCTCAGGCACAGCTCGCCGGTGGTGTGGAAGAGATAGGTCATCAGCAGCCATACGGGCAGCACCTTGCCGCCGTCCTGGATCAGCGAGGCGGCGAACCACATGAAGCCGAAGCCGATGCCGAGCTGCAGAAAGCCCAGCGCGAACTTCAGCGGGATGGACGGATCCAGGTTGCGCCGGCCGAGGTTGATCCAGAGGGCGGAGAAGAACGGCGCCAGGATCAGGATGTAGAGCGGGTTCAGAGACTGGAAGACTTCCGGCGGGATCACGAGACCCAGCATCTCCCGGGCGGTGTAGCGCTCCGCGAACAGGTTCAGCGAGGACCCGGCCTGTTCGAAGCCGGACCAGAACAGCGCGGCGCCGATGAACAGCGCCACCAGCACGATGGTGCGGTTGCGTTCCAGGCGGGTGAGCTTCGGGTCGAACAGCACGCGGCCGAAGAACAGCACGGCGACGGCCACGATCACGTAGACGGTGGTCGCGGCGAGACCGACGGCGTCGAAGACGATCAGGCCTTCCAGGCCCAGGACCGCGAGCAGGAACAGCGCCGCCGTCGCCACGTAGATGGCCAGCTTCAGGTTGCGCACCTTGCGCTCGTCGCCGGGCGGAGTGGGGAACGGTTGCTTGCCGAAGTCGCCGAGGTGCTTCTGGGTGGCCCGGTAGACCACCAGGCCCGCGATCATGCCGACTGCGGCGGCGGCGAAGCCCCAGTGCCAGCCCATATTCACGCGCAGGAGACCGCAGATCAGCGGACCGAGGAAGGCGCCCAGGTTGATGCCCATGTAGTAGAGCACGTAGCCGGCGTCCCGGCGGGCGCCGCCCTCCGGATAGAGCTCGCCGACGCAGCTCGAGATGTTCGGTTTCAGGAGCCCCGTGCCGACCACGATGAGGATGAGCCCGAAGAAGAAGCCGTAGGCCTCGCTGACGAGCCCGAAGCCCGGCAGCGACAGCACGATGTGTCCCGCCGCGATGATGATGCCGCCGTACCAGATGGAATTCTGCTGGCCGAATACCCGGTCGGCGAGCCAGCCGCCGGGCAGCGCCGCGAGATACACGCCGGCCGTGTACAGGCCGTAGATGGCGGTGGCCGTCGCGTCGTCGAAACCCAGCCCGCCCTCGGCGATGCTCGCCACCATGAACAGCACCAGCAGCGCGCGCATGCCGTAGTAGCTGAAGCGCTCCCACAGTTCGGTGAAGAACAGCGTGCCCAGGCCGGCGGGATGACCGAAGAAGGTCTTGCCGGGCGTGCCGGCGGCGGGTTCGGGTTGACTCATCCGGATGCTCCCCTTTGCGCGAACGGAATCGACGCCGACGAACGGCGGAGGGGGCCTATCCTACCTTCTGACGGCCGGGTTGTGGGCCGGACGGCGGCCATGCGCCGTGGCGGGGGATGCTATTCGGCGCTCAGGAATACGACCGGGACCTCGGCGAAGTAACGGCTGCCGTCGGCGCTCACGACGATCTGCAGCACCGCGCCTTCGCCCCGCGGCGCCGGCAGCGTTCCCGACCACACGGTGGCATCGTCGCCGGCGGGAGAGAACGCCACGGGATCGGAGGAGACGCCGGCCGCCGGGGCCAGCCCCACGGTGGCCGCTGACAGGGGGAAGCGCGACTCGATGCGGAGCCGCAGCGCCGTCGCGTCGAGTGCCGCCGGCGTCAGCGTCAGGCGGAAGGACTCGTTGATCAGGTCACAGGCGCCGCTGGGCCAGCGGCAGTTCGACTTCGCCACCAGCGAATAGTCCTGCCCCGGCTTTGCGACATGGGGGCGCTCGGCCACGAAGCGGTCCACCGCGAACCAGGCGAGGATGGCGAGCACCGGTGCCACCAGCAGCGCGGCCACGACGTGCCAGTTCTTCCACATCATCTTCTCGCTCCGGTGCCTGCCGCGGGTGCGGTCCCCGCCGACACCTTAAAAGAAAAGGGGCTCCGGGCGGAGCCCCTGCCCGTGCGGGCACTCGTGCGTCAGTGCCCGACCGCCGCTCCTGCGCCGCCCGGCACCCGGATGTCCTCGACCAGGTGCTGGATATGCTCCGGCGGCGCGGCGGTGACCCGGGACACCGCGAAGGCGACGGCGAAGTTGACGATGGCCCCGACGGCGCCGAAGGCGTTCGGCTCGATGCCGAAGAACCAGTTCTCCGGCATCCCGCCCAGATACTCGGTGCCCGGGATGAACATGATGCCCTTGTGCTGGAACACGTACAGCAGCGTGACGCCGAGGCCGCTCACCATGCCGGCGATGGCTCCCTCCTTGTTCATGCGCTGACTGAAGATGCCCATCATCAGCGCCGGGAAGATGGAGGAGGCCGCTAGGCCGAAGGCCAGCGCCACGGTGCCCGCCGCGAAGTCGGGCGGGTTGAAACCAAGATATCCGGCCACCACGATGGCGCCGGCCATGGCGATGCGGCTGGCTCTCAATTCCTGGCGTTCCGTGATCTGCGGCATGAAGACGCCCTTCAGCAGATCGTGGGAGATGGCCGAAGAGATGGCGAGCAGCAGTCCCGCGGCCGTCGACAGCGCCGCCGCCAGACCGCCCGCGGCCACCAGGGCGATGACCCAGTTCGGCAGTTTCGCGATCTCCGGGTTGGCCAGCACCATGATGTCGTTGTCCACCTTCGTGAGCTCGTTGACCGCCGGGTCGGCGGAGTAGCGGATGCGCCCGTCGTCGTTCTTGTCCGTCACGTCCAGCAGTCCGGTGGTCTCCCACTTCTTGAACCAGCTGGGCCGCTCCTCGTAAACCAGATACTCACCTTCCTTCGGCTCCATGGTCTCCATGAGGTTCAGGCGGGCCATGGCCGCGACGCCGGGTGCCGTCGTGTAGAGGATGGCGATGAATACCAGCGCCCAGCCGGCGGAGGAGCGCGCGTCCTTCACCTTCGGCACGGTGAAGAAGCGGATGATCACATGAGGCAGACCGGCCGTGCCGATCATGAGCGACATCGTGTACATGAACATGTTCAGCAGGCTGAGCCGGGCGTTGGTGGTGTACTCGGCGAAGCCGAGATCCGTCACCATGCGGTCCAGCTTGTCCAGCAGGAATGTCTCCGACCCCGCCATGGTGGAGCCCAGCCCGATCTGCGGGATGGGGTTGCCGGTGAGATTCAGCGAGATGAAGATGGCCGGGATGGTGTAGGCGAGGATCAGCACGCAGTACTGGGCGATCTGGGTGTAGGTGATGCCCTTCATGCCGCCCATCACCGCATAGAAGAAGACGATGGCCATGCCGATGCCGAGGCCCAGGTCGTAGTCCACCTCCAGGAAGCGTGAGAAGGCCACGCCGATCCCCTTCATCTGTCCGATCACGTAGGTGATGGAGGCGACGATGAGGCAGATCACCGCCACGATGCGCGCCGTGCGCGAGTAGTAACGGTCGCCGATGAACTCGGGCACCGTGAACTTGCCGAACTTGCGCAGATACGGCGCGAGCAGCATGGCGAGCAGCACATAGCCACCGGTCCAGCCCATCAGGAAGACGGAGCCGCCGTAGCCCATGAAGGCGATCAGGCCGGCCATTGAGATGAACGAGGCGGCCGACATCCAGTCCGCGGCGGTCGCCATACCGTTGGAGATGGGGTGTACGCCGCCGCCGGCCACGTAGAAGTCTTTCGTGGTGCCGGCACGGGCCCAGATGGCAATACCGATGTAGAGCGCGAAGGTGGCGCCGACCACGAGGTAGGTGAGTGTCTGCAGTGTCATGGCCGGCTCCTATTCCTCTTCCTGCAAGCCGAACTCGCGGTCCAGCTTGTTCATCCGTCTGGCGTAGAAGAAGATCAGCGCCACGAATACGTAGATGGAGCCCTGCTGTGCGAACCAGAAGCCGAGCTTGTAGCCGCCGATGCGGATGTTGTTCAGGGGCTCCACCAGGATGATCCCGAACAAGTAGGAGACGATGAACCAGATCACCATGCAGACTGCGACGAGTCTGAGATTACGGCGCCAGTAGGCCTTGCGGTCGGACATGTTTCCCCCTGTGGCGTGTTACCGCCTGTTCCTGCCGAGCACCGAACTTAGCAAAGGCCGTTGTTCGCGGGGATAAGACGTTAGTATTAGACTCGTCTCTCGCAGCGGCTGCGACGGCCGCGGCAGGCGGGGGGAATGGGCATTTGATCAGCTGGTGGTTGCTCGTTGCGCTGTCGGTGGCCTACGTGGCCCTGCTGTTCGCCATCGCCTCCTGGGGCGACCGGGTGGACGTGCGCCGCTATGGTCCCTGGGTCGGGCCGCTGATCTACAGCCTCTCGCTGGCGGTCTATTGCACCTCCTGGACTTTCTACGGCGCCGTCGGCAGCGCGTCCCAGGAGGGCTGGAGCTTCCTCCCCATCTACCTCGGTCCCGCGCTGGTGTTCCTGTTCGGCTGGAGCGTCATCCGGCGCATCATCGCCATCAGCAAGCGTCAGAATCTGACCTCCATTGCCGACTTCATCGCGGCCCGCTACGGCAAGGCGAGGAGCCTCGCCGTGCTGGTGACGGTGATCGCCATCGTCGGCTCCGTCCCCTACATTGCGCTGCAGTTCAAGGCCGTGGTCGCCGGCTTCGATACCATCAGCGATTACTACACGCGCCCGGGGCCCGCCTGGGATACGGCACTGGTGGTGGCCGGCGCACTGGCGCTGTTCGCCATCCTGTTCGGCACCCGCCGGGTGGATGCCACGGAGCATCATCACGGCATGATCCTGGCCATCGCCTTCGAGTCGGCGGTGAAGCTCGCGGCCTTTGCGGCGGTGGGGCTGTTCGCCCTGTGGCTGCTGGGTAGTGACGGGGCGGCGATGCTGGCGCCGGTCGGCGGTGCCGCAGGCGCGCCCGGCCCGTTTTCCGCGGCCGACCTGCCGCAGGCGTTCGTCACGCAGACGCTGCTGGCCAGCGCCGCCATCTTCTGCCTGCCGCGCCAGTTCCACGTGGCCGTGGTGGAGGCCCACGAGGGTGCCGACAACCGCTCGGCCCGGTGGATGTTCCCGCTCTACCTCGTGATCTTCTGCCTGTTCGTCGTGCCAATCACGCTGGCCGGCCTGCGTTTCCTGCCGCCGGGGCTGTTCGCCGGCGACACCTACGTACTCGCCCTGCCGATGCAGGGCGGCCTGGACTGGCTCACTGCGCTGGCCTTCCTGGGCGGCTTTTCAGCGGCCACCGGCATGGTCATCGTCGCCAGCGTCACGCTGTCGACGATGGTCAGCAATGAGATCGTGATGCCCCTCCTGCTGCGGGCGAACGCGCTCGGCGGCGGCGAGATCCGCACCTACCCGCGGCTGCTGCTGCACGTGCGCCGCATCGCCATCGTGGCCATCGCGCTGATTGCCTACGGTTACTACCGGGTGATCGATCAGAGCACGGAGCTCGCGTCCATCGGGCTGCTGTCCTTCGCCGCCGCCGCCCAGTTCGCACCGCTGATCCTGCTGGGCATGTACTGGCCACGCGCCACCCGCGCCGGCGCTATCGCGGGGCTGACGGCCGGTTTCGCGCTGTGGACCTACACGCTGATGATCCCTTCCGTCGCCCGTGCGGGCACGCTCGGCAGCGACTGGGTGGCGCAGGGCCCCTTCGGCCTCAGCTGGGCGCGGCCCGAGGCTCTCCTGCTCGATATCGGCATGGACCCGCTCACCCACGGCGTGTTCTGGGCCCTGGGCGCCAATCTGGGCGTGTTCCTGCTGGTCTCGCTCGCGTCCCGGCAGTCGGTGGTGGAACGCAGCCAGGCCCGGGCATTCACGGATGCCGGCCGGGAAGGGTGGGCGCCGGCCACGCCTTTCGGCGAGGGCGAGATCGTGGTGTCGGACCTGCGCGCGCTGGCCGGCCGTTTCGTCGGCGAGGACAATGCCCGCCGCGCGTTCGAGGATTTTGCCGCCCGCCGCGGCCGGGAGCTCGCGCCGTCGGCCACCGCCGATCGGGGCGTACTGCAGTTCACCGAGCGCCTCGTCGCGGGCACCATCGGTTCGGCCTCGGCCCGCATCGTCATGACCACGGCACTGCGCAAGACCGGCATGGAGATCGGCGACGTCCTGCTGCTGCTGGACGAGACCTCCCAGGCCATCCGCTTCAATCGCCGGCTGCTGGAGGCCACGCTGGAAAATCTGAGCCAGGGCGTCACCGTGGTGGACGCCTCCCAGCGCCTGATCGGCTGGAACTCCCGCTACGAGGAGATCATGGGTTACCCGCCGGGGCTGCTCAGTGTGGGCAAGCCGGTGACCGACCTGATGCGCTACAACGCCGCCCGGGGCCGTTACGGGCGCACCGACGTGGAGACCCGCGTCGCCCAGCGATCGCGCCTGCTGCGTGACGGGTCTCCTTTCCGCTACGAGAGCGAATTCTCCGACGGCCGGGTCATCGAGATCCGCGGCGAGCCCATGCCCGACGGCGGCTATGTGACCACTTACAGCGACATCACCGAGTCCAAGCAGACCGAGCGTGCGCTGCGCACGAGCGAGCGGCAGGTGCGCACCTACACCGACAACGCACCCGCGCTGATTGCCTACGTGGACGCCGCGCGGTGCTATCGTTTCGCCAACAAGGCCTACCTGGCCTACGCGGGCATGAGCCGCGACGAAATTATCGGCGCGCCGCTGAGCGGAGTACTCGACGAGGGACAGCTCATGGCCCGCTCGCCCTGGCTCGATGCTGCTTTCGGCGGCGAGCGTCAAGCCTTCGAGCTGGAGATGACCGGCGCCGACGGCGAGTCCCGTTACATGCTGGGCACCTATATCCCGGATATCGACGGGGACGGCGATGTCATGGGCGTCTACGCGGTATTCCAGGACATCACCGAGCGCCGCCGCGCCGAACTCGGCCTGGAAGAGGCCAAGGCGATGCTGGAGCAGCGGGTCGCCGACCGCACCGCCGAGCTGGAGCGGGCCATGAGCGCGCTGGCCGAGGCGAAGGCACAGGCGGAGGCAGCCAACGCGTCGAAGACCCGCTTCCTGGCCGCCGCTGCCCACGATCTGCTGCAGCCGCTGAACGCGGCGAAACTCTTCACCGCCCTGCTGGAGGAGAAGAGCGCCGGCATGAGCGAGGAGCAGCGCCGTCTCGTGTCACGGGTGGAGAGCGGGCTGATCGCGGTGGAGGACCTGCTGAGTGCGCTGCTCGACATCGCCCGCCTGGATACCCGCGCGCCCCGGCCGAAACCGGAGAGTTTCCCCGCGGCCGAGATGTTCGCCACGCTGGAGGCGCAGTTCAGCGAGGCCTTCGCCGAGCGGGGACTCCCGCTGCGGTTCGCGCCGACCCGGCTCTGGCTGCACACCGATCCGGCGCTGCTGCGCCGCATCCTGCAGAACTTCATCAGCAACGCCCGGCGCTACACCCGCAGCGGCGGTGTGCTGGTAGGCTGCCGCCGCCGCGGCGATGCCGTGGCCATCCAGGTCTGCGACACCGGCGTGGGCATCGCACCGGAGCACCGGGAGGCCGTATTCGAGGAATTCCGGCGCCTCGCCGGTAGCGACGAGGGCTCGAAGCGCGGTCTGGGGCTCGGCCTCGCCATCGTCCAGCGCATCGCGCGCCTGCTGGAGCATCCTCTGAACATGCGCTCCGAACTCGGCAGTGGCAGCTGTTTCGAGATCGTGGTGCCCCGCGCCGAGCCGGGCCGGCGCCCTGCGCCCTCCATGGCCGAGTCGAGGCCGCTCTCTTCCATGGACGGACAGCACGTACTCTGCATCGACAACGAGCCGGATATCCTGGACGGCATGCAGGGCCTGCTCGCCCGCTGGGGCGCGCGCCCCCTGCCGGCGGGAGACCTGGAGGAGGCAAGCCGGCGCATCGCCGCCCTGCATGAGGAAGCCGGCGAACGCCCGGCGGTCCTGCTGGTGGACTACCACCTGAACGACGGCGTGACCGGCCTGGAGGCCATCGAGGCCGTGCGCGTCATGACCGCCAGCCCGGTACCCGCGGTGATCCTCACCGCCGATCACAGCCAGGAAGTCGCCGACGCAGTAAGGGAAGCCGGCCATGCACTGCTGCACAAGCCGGTGAAACCGGCGGCCCTGCGCGCGCTGGTAACCCGCATCATCGCCAGAACGTAGGAGGGCCTTCAGGCCCGATCCGCTTTCCTTCTGACGTCGGCCCGGACGACTCCCGCAGGGCGGCCGCAATGGAAAGGGTCGGGCCTGAAGGCCCTCCTACAAAGGCTGGTCGTCGATGGTGAGCTTCTGCATCGCCAGCACGGCCTGGGTGCGGTTGGTCACCTTCAGTTTGCGCAGGATGGCGGTGACGTGGGCCTTGATGGTGGCCTCGGAGACGCCCAGCTCGTAGGCGATCTGCTTGTTCATCAGCCCTTCGGCCAGCATGAGCAGAACGCGGAACTGGTGCGGCGTCAGAGCCGCCAGCCGGGCGGCGATGTCCGCCTCCTCGCCGCCGAGTTCGCCGCCGTTCAGGCCAACGCCTTCCGGCAGCCACACCTCGCCTTCCAGCACCGCCGTGATGGCCGACTCGATGCGGGCGATGGGCGAGGACTTGGGGATGAATCCGCTGGCGCCGTGACTGATGGCCCGGCGGATGATCGCCGGCTCGTCGGTGGCGGAGACGATGACCGTGGGTAGCGTCGCGAAGGTGCTGCGGATCCAGGCCAGGGCCGAGAAGCCGTTCACGCCTGGCATGTTCAGGTCCAGTAGCAGGAGGTCGGCTTCCGGGTTCGCCTCCACGGCCTGCTGCAGCGTCTCCAGGCTCTCCGCCTCGACGATGCCGGCGCCGTCCACGCAGTTGCGCACGGCCTGGATCATCGCCTCCCGGAACAGCGGATGATCGTCGGCGATGATGAAGGTGCTTGGGCTCGGTGCTGACATCTCCGCGGCCGGCGGCTCCTGGTATTCCGGTGCAACCTCGGTTGCAAGCTCGGTTGCAACGATGGTGGCAGCTATGGTCGGTTCCTGCGATTGGCGATGAGATCGTCGACGACGCCCGGATCCGCCAGCGTCGACGTGTCCCCCAGGCTGCCGTAATCGTTCTCCGCCACCTTGCGCAGTATCCTGCGCATGATCTTGCCGGAGCGGGTCTTCGGCAGCCCCGGCGCCCATTGCACCAGGTCCGGCGTGGCGATGGGCCCGATCTCCTTGCGCACCCATTTCCTGAGCTCGGCCAGCAACTCGTCGCTGGGATCGACCCCTTCCATCAGAGTCACGTAAGCATAGATGCCCTGACCCTTGATGTCGTGGGGATAGCCCACCACGGCCGCTTCCGCCACCGCCGTGTGCGCCACCAGCGCGCTCTCGATCTCGGCCGTGCCCATGCGATGCCCGGAGACGTTCAGCACGTCGTCCACCCGCCCGGTGATCCAATAGTAGCCATCCTCGTCGCGCCTGGCACCATCGCCGGTGAAGTAGCGTCCGGGGAAGGTCGAGAAATAGGTATCGACGAAGCGCTGGTGGTCGCCGTACACCGTGCGCATCTGGCCGGGCCAGCTGTCGAGGATGACGAGATTGCCCTCCGTCGCCCCTTCCAGCACCTGGCCTTCGCCGTCGACCAGCGCCGGCCGGATCCCGAACAGGGGCTGCGTGGCGGAGCCGGGCTTCAGCGCCGTGGCGCCCGGCAGCGGTGTGATCAGGATGCCGCCGGTCTCGGTCTGCCACCAGGTATCCACGATGGGGCAGCGGTCCTCGCCGACCACGTGGTAATACCACTCCCAGGCCTCCGGGTTGATGGGCTCGCCCACCGAGCCGAGCAGCCTCAACGATTTGCGTGAGGTCTTGTGCACCGGCTCCTCGCCCTCGCGCATCAGCGCGCGGATGGCCGTGGGTGCCGTGTAGCAGATGTTCACTTCGTGTTTGTCGCAGACCTGCCAGAGTCGGCTCGCGTCCGGGTAGTTCGGCACGCCCTCGAACATGAGCGTGACGGCGCCGTTGGCGAGCGGGCCGTAGACGATGTAGCTGTGGCCGGTGACCCAGCCCACGTCGGCGGTGCACCAGTAGACGTCGCCAGGCTCGTAGTTGAAGACGTAGCGGAACGTGAAGGCGGCATAGACCAGGTAGCCGCCGCTGGTGTGCAGCACGCCCTTCGGCTGGCCGGTGGATCCGGAGGTGTAGAGGATGAACAGCGGGTCTTCCGCGTTCATCGGTTCCGGCGGGCAGTCGGCTCCCACCGATTCCTGCGCCTCGTGCAGCCAGACGTCGCGGCCTTCGGTCCAGGCCACGTCGCCGCCGGTATTGCGTACCACCAGCACCTTCTGCAGCGTGGTCACGCCGGGTTTGGCGGCTGCGGCATCCACGTTGGCCTTCAGCGGTACCTTGCGGCCGCCGCGCAGGCCCTCGTCGGCGGTGATCACCACGCTGGAGTCGCAGTCGACGATGCGCCCGGCCAGCGCATCCGGCGAGAAGCCGCCGAACACCACCGAGTGCACCGCGCCGATGCGCGCGCAGGCCAGCATGGACACGGCGGCATCGGGGATCATCGGCATGTAGATGGTGACCCGGTCGCCCTTCGAGACGCCAAGGGATTTCAGCACGTTGGCGAAGCGGCAGACCCGCTCGTGCAATTGGCGGTAGCTGATGGTCTCGTCCCGCGCCGGGTCGTCGCCCTCCCAGATGATCGCGGTCTCGTCACCCCTGTCGTCGAGGTGACGGTCGACGCAGTTGTAGCAGACGTTGAGCTCGCCGTCCTCGTACCAGCGGATGTGCAGGTCGGCGGCGGCGTAGGAGACGTCCTTGACCTTCGTGAACGGCTTCGACCAGTCCAGAATGCCGGCCTGCTCCCGCCAGAATCCCTCGTTGTCCTCGACGGAGCGGCGGTACATCTCCCGGTATTTGCTCTCGTCGACGTGACCGTGCTCCCGGTAGTACCGGTTGACCGGATAGATCTCGTTCATTGGCAGCCTCCGCTCGCTGATGCGCCCGCGGCGCCCGCATGACACCGCGCCTGTTCACATTCTGGGGCGCCCGCCCGCCGTCGGCATTAGACATTCGTCTAGCCCGGCCCCGTATGCGCCCGCGATTCGACCTTTGGCTAATGGTCAGCTCCCCTGCGCTCGGGGACTATCGGCTTGCCTGCAGAAGAACGAGGGGGACTGCGACGATGACCAGAGGAACCAGACAACTGACCGCGGCGGCGCTGGCCGCGGGCCTCGTGCTCGCCGCCGGCGGCCCTGCCGCATTGGCACAGGAGTCGAGCGAGAGCGATATCCGGCGGCTGGAGGCTCGGGTGGCCGAGCTGGAGGCACTGGTGCGCCAGCTCGTCGGCGTGCGCGAGACCGAGGCCGGCCCCACCTCCGTGTCCGAGCGGGAACCCACCGTGGAGACGCCGGCGGAGACACGCTACGGGTTCGGCGGCTACGTGAAGGCGGATGCCATGTTCAGCGACTACGGCGCCGGGGACCTTGCGCCGGGCAGCGCCGGCACCCAGTTCTACATCCCGGCCACCATTCCGGTGGGCGGCGAGGGCGAGGGCTACGACGCCGACTTCCAGGCGCGCGAGTCGCGCATCAACTTTCGTGCCGACCACGAGACGGCAGACGGCGATCAGCTCTCCGCCTACATAGAAATGGACTTCTTCCTGAGTCCGGGCGGCGACGAGCGCATCAGCAACTCCTACAACCCGCGTCTGCGCCACGCCTTCGTGAAGTACAACAACTGGACCTTCGGCCAGACCTGGACCACGTTCCAGGACGTGGGTGCGCTGCCGGATCAGCTGGACTTCATCGGCCCGTCCGAGGGCACGACCTTCGGCCGCCAGGACCTGATTCGCTACACCAGCGGCGCCTGGGAATTCGCGGCGGAGAATCCGGAGACCACCATCACGCCGTTCGGTGGCGGGGCGCGCATCGTCAGCGACGACGGCACGATCCCGGACCTGGTGGCTCGTTATACCCACAACCTGTCGGACGGGTACCTGAAAGCGGCCGCGCTGGTGCGCCAGCTGGACTACGACATCGGCGGGCAGAGCGATACGCAGACGGCCTGGGGTCTGTCGCTGTCCGGCAAGCACCGCTTCGGGCAGGACGATATCCGCTGGATGGCGACCTGGGGCAGCGGCACCGGGCGCTATCTCGGCCTGAACACGGCCAACGACGCCGTGCTGGATGCCGACGGCAACCTGAAGGCCATCGACCAGTTCGGCGGCTTCGTCGCGTACCGCCACTTCTGGCGGCCGAAATGGCGCTCGAGCTTCACGCTGTCGTATCTGACCATCGACAACGACACCGCGCTGACCGGCACCGGCGTGACGAAAGACGTCTACAGCATCCACGCCAATCTTCTCTACGAGCCGGTGCCGAAGCTCGTGATCGGCGGCGAGATCATGTACGCGGAGCGCGAGATCGAGTCGGGCCTGGACGGCGACCTGACCCGGTTCCTGTTCTCCACCAAGTACGGGTTCTGAGGCGACGCAGTGCATCTCCCCCGGCGGCCGGCGGCATCCGCGTGATGTCGCCGGCCTTCCTTTCTCTGCGCCCAGTCGTGTAACAATCGTCCCATGAACGAGATCCCGGAGATCGAAGCCTTCCTCGGCCGGCTGCCCGGCTTCGATCATCTCGACGCGACCGAATTGCACCGGGCTGCCCGCGCGGTCTCCGTGGCCTACTACCGGCGCGGCCAGGACATCCTGTCGATCGGCGTCGGCAATACGCAGCTCAATATCGTGCGCAGCGGCGCCGTGGAGCTGACAGACGGCAACGGCGACCTGGTGACACGTCTGGCCGAGGGCGAGTGCTTCGGCTTCCCCTCGCTCATGAACAGCGCGCCCACCCGCAACCATTCCGTGGCGCTGGAAGACACGCTGATCTACCACCTGAAGGGCGAGGCGTTCGAGGGGCTGCGCCGCGACAACCGGGAGTTCGACACCTGGTTCATCCGCGCACTGTCCGATCGGCTCACGATGCGGCCGGTGGCCGGCGAGATCCGCGGCGCCGCCGCCGGCAGCGTACGCGACCTGGTCAGCCGCGGACCGGTCACCATCGACGGCTCGGCCAGCATCCGCGAGACCGCGAAGAAGATGGTGGCCGAGCGGGTTTCGGCCATGCTGATCACTGATGGCGGCCGCATGACGGGCATCGTCACCGACCGGGATCTGCGCAGCCGTGTGGTGGCGGAGGAGTTTTCGCCGGACCGCCCCGTGGCCGAGATCATGACGCCGGAGCCGATCTCGCTGGACGCCGAGTCCCACGCCTACGAGGCGGCGCTGGTGATGATGCAGAACGTCATCCATCATCTGCCCATCACCGACGACGGCGAGCTGCTGGGCATGGTCGCGCGCAGCGATTTCATGCGTCTGGAGACCGAGCATCCGCTTTATCTGGTGAGCGATATCGGCAAGCAGGAGTCGGTGGAGGGGCTGGTCGAGGCCTGCTCGCGGCTGCCCGGCCTGATTGCCGGCCAGATCGACGCCGACATCGCGGCGGAACAGCTCGGCAAGTTCATCACCGCCATCACTGACAGCGTCACCCGCCGGCTGATCCGCATCGCCCGGGCCGAGCTGGGGCCGCCGCCCTGCCGCTACGCCTGGATCGCGCTGGGCTCACAGGCCCGCCACGAGCAGTCCGCCGTTAGCGATCAGGACAACGCGCTGGTGCTGGAGGACGGCGCGGGTGACGAGGCGGAGGCCTGGTTCGAGCGCCTCGCGCGCATCGTCAACGACGGGCTCGACGCCTGCGGCTGGGTGCACTGCCCGGGCGGCGTCATGGCGATGAACCCGCGCTGGCGGGTAACGGTGAGCCGGTGGAAGGAGCATTTCACCCGCTGGATCACCGTGCCGGAGGAAAAGGCGCTGATGCACGCCAACATCTTCTTCGACCTGCGTGCGGTGGACGGCGAGGCCGAGCTGGTGGAGGAGATCAAGGACAGCATCCGCGCGACGGCGCGGAAGAACGAGCTGTTCCTGGCGCTGATGGCGAAGAACGCCATGAACTTCCAGCCGCCGCTCGGCTTCTTCCGCCAGTTCGTGCTGGAGAAATCCGGCGAGCACAAGAACACGCTGAACCTGAAGCTGCACGGCATCATCCCCATCGTGGAGACCGCCCGCATCCGCAGCCTCGCCGCAGGGGAGATGCGGGTGAGCACGCGCAACCGGCTGCGTGCGGCCGCCCGCCAGGGGGAACTCACGCCCGCGGATGCCGAGAGTCTCATCGACGCGCTGGACTTCATCGAGAAGCTCCGGCTGGAGCATCAGAGCCGGCAGATGAGTGCCGGCGAGAAGCCGGACAACCATCTCTCGCCGTCGGAGCTCTCGCCGCTGGCGCGGCAGAACCTGAAGGCCGCTTTCTCCCAGATCCGTACCAGCCAGGCGGCATTGCTGAACCGATTCCATCTGGCATGAGGCAGGCGTCGCTGAAGTTCCGGCGCTGGCTGGCCATACGGCGGGTCGTCCACGACGCACTCGCGCGCCTGCTGTCCTCTTCATTGCCGGCCGGCTCCGCCGCGTTCGTCGACACGGAGTTCCTCTGCCTGGACATCGAGACCACCGGCGTCGATGCCCGTAACGCGTCGATGCTCAGTGTCGGCTGGGTGATCATCCGCGGCGCCCGGGTGGAAATGGCGACCGCCGAGTCCTGCATCGTGCGCCCGCCGGGGGAGGTGGGCGAGAGCGCCACGGTGCACGGACTCACCGATACCCTGTGCGAAGCCGGAGAGGATGTGGCGGGCGTCCTCGAACACCTGCTAGAGGTCCTGCGCGGCCGCGTGCTCGTAGTGCACTACGCCGGGCTCGACAAGGCTCTACTCGACCGGTTGTGCCGCAGGCATTTCGGTGCACCGCTGCTGGTGCCGGTGGTGGACACCCTTGCCCTGGAGCGCCGGGCCCGGAGCAGCCGGCATCACCTCGACGAGCAGCAGTCGCTGAGGCTGAGCGCGCTCCGCAGCGCCTATCATCTGCCCCACTACTCCCAGCATGATGCGCTTGCCGACGCGATAGCGACGGCGGAACTGCTGCTGGCCATGGTGGCGGCCCGGGGGACGCCGCAGAGCGTCCGGCTGCGGGACCTGCTGTCGTGACCGACCTGCGGGCATGGCCGCGCTACGCCGTCGTGCCGTCTCGCCGGCTGCCGCGCCTGAGCCGATACCACTGCTGAATCCACAGGGCCGACATCGCGAGCAGGAGTGTACCCATTGCTCCCGCCGCTCCCAGGAAGTAGACGTCGGTATAGACCATGTCCGGGCGTTACCGTGGTTGTGCCGGATGAGGCGGCGGAGTACCCGGGGCGGGAGGCCTCTGGTACCCAGGGTCGGCGGCTGCGGATTTCGGGGGAGAGAATCCGCAGCGCGCCGGACCCGGGATTTTCGCTGAGCTATGGGTCATCGCGGGGGAATACCGGGCAACGAGCCTAGTCTGCCTGGCCCGCCGCCGCTTCGGTGATCCGCAGCCATCTGACTCTGGCGCGGCTGTCGACCACGCACTCGCCCTTCCACAGGACGGGGCCGCCGGACTTCTCGGTGACTTCGAGCGTGTAGCGGTAATTCCGGGCCCCGGCCGGTGACCGGAAGAGCTTGCTGGTGAAGTCCTCCTGTGTGCCGTGCTGGCCGGCTATCTGGTAGGTCGGCGGCCCGCCCTGCAGCTCGCCGATGCCCTCGATCAGCCTGGCGGTACAGGCTTCGACTGCGTCGCGTTCCGTCGCACTGGCGTTGGCCAGGCCGGTGCCAGCGGCCGATGCGGCCGATAACGCGACCACCAGCATCGCTCTGCGCAGAATACGACTCATCGCTAATCTCCTTCGCGACCGTTGTTCCGTGGACGCGGAACAGACTATGGCCCGCGTGCGGCGGCGGCAAACGTTCAATTCTCGTCTGCGGACGAATCCTGCTCATTCCTCCGTATAGAAGTTGTCCAGCAGCCAGGTCTTGAGGTTCCGCACCTCCTGCCGCGTGCTCTCCTCGGGTCTGAGGACGAGGAAGAAACTGTCGCCGGTGTCGAATTCTTCCTCGAACACACGGGTCAGCCCGCCGGAGTCGAACCAGGCCTTGCCGAGTGGCCACGACACCAGCGCGATGCCGAGTCCCTTCTCCGCAGCGCGGGCGATGGCAGACATGGAGTCCAGGCGGATCAGCTTTCCCGGCCGTACCCTGGGTACGCCGACGGAGTCGCTCCACCGGTCCCAGGCGTTGCGCCTGCCTTCGTGCACGATCAGCGTCTGACCGTCGAGCTGGTCGGCAGACCGCAGGTCGATCTCGGCGAGCAGCGACGGTGCGCATGCCACGACGAAGCGATGGGCGAACAGGCGGTGTGCCTCGAGCCCCTGCCACTGACCGTTCCCCACCAGGATCGAGATATCCGCCTCTGCAGGGTGCACGTCCATGCTGCTGGGCTGGGTCACAATGCGGATATCCGTGTCCGGATGCTGCTCCTGATAGGAAGCGATCGCCGGCAGCAGCGCCTCGCTGGCGAAGAACGGCGGCAGCGAGAGCCTCAGGATGTCGCGGCCGTAGCGGTCGCGGAGCTGGTCCGTCTCGGATTCCAGCCGCGCGAACAGCGAGTCGAGTATGGAGAAATAGGCTTGCCCGGCCTCCGTGAGTTCCAGTGAGCGGGTCTTGCGGTCGAACAGGGCGACGCCGAGCCGGCCCTCGAGCGCGCGGACCTGATGGCTGACGGCCGAGGGGGTCACGAACAGCTCCTCCGCAGCATTCTTGAAGCTGAGATGGCGAGCTGCCAGCTGAAAGGTTCGCAGATGGTTCAGGGACGGCAAGCGCATGATCTGTCGTGCATGGGTACCGAACGCCCTCTCTCCTCCGGCCGGCGACGGCAGCCCGCCGCAACCGCCCGGCGGGCGTAGAGGCGGACGGCGTCGACAGTGGTCAGGGCTACAGGCAATAAAAGCAAGAACTATGCCAGGCGTATCCTCTGACATCGCCTGTATTCCGCGGACCGAGACGGGTGAGCATCGCCTGCAAGTGGTGCAATGCAACAAACTGACGCACCGTAGCGGTGCCGATCCGATCCGGAGCGCCGCCGCCTCGCAATGATCGGCTTGGGGCCGGGACGGAGCTTCCCCGGGCGGCTCACAGGGCAATCACTCGTCCTGCGACGGCAACGAGTCCGTCAAGCCGCTATCCGGGTCGGGCCGACACGACCAACGTAAGACCCTGACGCTCGACCACACTCACCGACATCCCAATGGTGAGGGTCCCGGCGTCCCCGGGCGCGCGAATGGCCCGCCACGTCTCGCCCCGTATCGAGACCAAGCCGTGCGGCAGCGGGTCGAAACCGGAAATGACGGTGGCTCTTTCCGCAGCCGTATCGGATACCAGATACTTTTCGCCCGGGCCGATATGTATCCGGGTCGGTGCAATAGCCTCCATCCAGGCAGCGATCGCGAGATCGGCCAGTGATGTGGCAAGCACGGCGACGGCAACACGCGCAAAGAGACTCCAGTCCGTGAGAATGCTCGTGAGCAGGATCGAACTTCCGCCGACGGTGATCGAGGTGGGAAGAATGACCAGCCACCAGGTCAACGAATAGCGCTTCATGACGGTACAGACTTCGTTGGCCGCACTAGCGGTCCTGCATCTCGCGCTGCCGCATCGGCATTCCGTCGATGAGCGTATAGATCTCGGCCATCGGCACCGCCTGTGCGCGCGACAGCTTGACCGTGCCGTCCTTGCCGATCAGCCTGAGCGCGAACGCCTCCGGCCGGATGTCGAGGTCATCGCGCGCTGCCGCAACCTCGTCGCCGGTCAGCGCCCGATCGCCGGCCGTCGAAACGGCATCGTCCAGCAGCACCACCAGGACCATGTCACGCTCCCCGAATGCCTCACGCGTTGCCGAAACCGCGTCCAGCTGATCTCGCAGCTGCCGATCGTCATGCCGCGGCGCGCTGACCACCAGCACGCGCTTCTGCCAGCGATACCGATCCAGGGAGAATGGCGGCTGGTCGGCGACGGCCCGCACGCTCGCCACGCGTAGCTCGAACGGTCCGTCGCGTTTGTCGTAGATCATCAGGCCCATGCCCGTGATGTCACTGACATCGAGCGGCGGGCCGTCGAGCTCGGCGCCGCGGAATCTCGGCACGAAACGCGAGAATGGCACGTCCACGGTATGCCAGACGCCCGCCACCGTATCGAAATCGGCCCAGTAGGCAATCGGCCTGCCGAAATGGCGCGCATCCGTGGTCAGGCGCCACGTGTAGCGGCGACCGTCGCCGCGCACGCGAAGGCGGATCGCCGCATACTGCGACAGGTCGAGCTGCAGCGTTTCTGTGCGGATCGAGCTGAACCCGCCGCCTCGGGTATTGGTGCGCCCCGAGAAGTGCAACTCCCCCGCCTGCCGCTCGAACCCGCCCTCGCTTCTCCCGCCCATGACGTTGTCGTTCACGACGTACCAGCCGAGATCGGCGCTCGCAGCGGTGAAGTCGGTGAGCAGCCGCCCGTCCGGGGCGTCGTCGCCGGTGGCGGCCGGTGTTGCTGCAGACGCCATCAGGACGAATCCGGACAAAAGGGCACGGCCGATCACCGCGGACCGGGGGCCGATCGCGGCACGCGCCGGCTCACGGCAAGTCCGCGTCCCGGCAACCCTGTTCGTTGGAGGTTCGTTGTCATGCAGCGAGTTTGCGACGACTGGCCTGCGCCGGCAACCCACAGAATCGAGTCGGCTATACTATATCCGTCCGGTGACGCGGCACCGCGGAGGCGGACGACAGACATTGCGTAGCGGCGCCAGCATCACGGACATCTGCTCATGACGGCAAACACCCGCCGCGGCGAGGGCTTTTTCCCGGTGATGGGTCTCATACTCCTCGCCCTGGTCATCGCCGGCTTCGTGCCGCCCGCGTTCTCCCGGCCGGGCGGGCCTGCCGCCATGCCGTTCTTGCTCCACGTTCACGGCGCGATATTCGCCGGCTGGTTCGTGCTGTTCATCGCGCAGGCGCGATTGATCGGCGCCGGTAACGCGCAGCTGCACCGGCGCATCGGGACGGCGAGTCTCCTCTTCGCGCTGGCCATCATCGTGCTCGGGTTGGTGGTCATCGGCGGAGCCTACGCGCGCCCGGACTGGAGCATAGCCGGCCTGCCGCCTGCGGCATCGGTGATGTTCCCATTCACCGATATCGTGAACTTCACCGCCGCATTCGCGCTGGCCTTCGTCAATAGACACGACCCGGCTGCGCACAAGCGCTTCATGCTGCTTGCCGGGATCCTGATCATGGACCCCGCCGTCGCGCGGCTGGTCGCCACTGCCGGGCTGCCTGCGCCGACGATCCTCGTGATCGAGCTGGCGCTGCTTGCAGCGCTGATCGTCTACGACATACGCACGCGCCGTCGGCCGCATTGGGCGAGCCTGGCCGGCGTCGCTCTCTTCGCAGCGGCGATGTTCGCCAAGCTGGTCATTGCCCGCTCCAGCGGCTGGGCCGCATTCGTGGAGAACCTGTTCGGCTGATCGATCGCGGCGCCCGCGGACCGCGCTCACGGATCTCGCCGGGCAGCCGCTCTCCGCGCGTACAGCCTCAGACCCCAGATCAGAAGCGCGGCTGCACACAGCAGGAGCCCGCTGAACCGCCCGATGGTCTCGTCGCCGAACAAATGAAACATCAGGGCCCCGCCGGCGAGATAGAGCAGCGGCAGAAGCCGGTACAGCCACACGGGGAGCCAGGGACTCTGCATCGGGGCATCCTCTTCCATCGAATGGATTGAGGTTAGCCGTGGCCGGCGTCGCCCACCGGGAGTCACTTCACGGTTCCGGACTCTCGCCGCGGGCGACCCCTCATGAGAAACTTCGGCCGTTCATGGAGTGCAAGGGAATGACATACACCGTTCGGTTTTTCACAGCGGCCCTGCTGGTCTGCTTGTCGGCCGTTGCCACAGCGGGGGAGGAGTCCGGCGGGATGCTGATAGAGACGATCAGTGCCGAGACCCGACGGCCGCTCGCCGGCGTAACCGTGACCGTGACGGACCGCGAAGGCAATGCCGTCGAGGGTCTGACGACGGCGGAGGGTGTCGTCGAGTTCGATGCGCTCGATGCGGGTCTCTACGCCGTGAGGGCAGAGGGCGCAGGGCTGGTGACCGCCAGCGAACCCAGCGTGCGGGTAGTGCGCCGCAGGACAACGCCGCTCGCCCTCGAACTGCTCGCCATGGAAGAGAGGATAGACGAGATCGTCGTGCGGGCCCGGGCGCGCGTCGCAGATCCATATGGCCCGGTCAGCAGTTCCTATTTCAACCGCGAGGAGCTGCGCAGCGCCGTGGGTGCCGGCAGCGACGTCATGCGGGCGCTGGACGGGCTGCCGGGTCTGGTCTCCACCGGTGAATTCGCGAATTTCTCCGTCCGTGGCCGCGGACCCCGGGACAACCTCATCCTCATCGACGGGCTGCCGTTCGACCGGGTCGTGCACTTCGACCAGACCCTTGGCGAGGAGGAGGATATCGGTGGCGGCGGCAGATTCTCCATCTTCGCTCCCAACTCCGTCACGGGCGCGGAGTTCTCGCCGGGCGGCTGGAGCGCTGCCTACGGCGGGCGCGCCGGTTCCCTGCTGATGCTCGACGTGGCGGGGGGCAGTCCCACGCCCAGTGCGAGCCTGCGCGTCGATATCGCCGGGGTCGAAGTGGGCTACGAGGGACCCAGCGGCATCCACGACGAGACCACGGTGTTCCTGACCGCGCGGAACTTCGACTTTGGCCGTGTATTCGACACGATCGACGAGAAAGACATCGGCCAACCCGAGCTGACCGATGTGGTGCTGAAAACGGTAACCGAGCTGGATGCGAGTAACACGGTCGAGTTCCTGGGCATCTACGCCCCCGAGGAATATACGCGGGACATCGACAACGTTCTCGAGTCCCCGGACTTCGAGGACGTTGCCCTGATCGATGCCGAGCAGGACCTTTACCTCGCGGGGCTCACCTGGCGGCGACTGGTCGGGGAGAGCGGTGAATGGACCAACCGCTTGTATGTCCGGGCGAACGACAAAACCTCGTCGGAGGGCGAAGCCTACCCGGACCTGGTTCCGGACGGGACGCCGGCCGGGGCGGTCCCGGTGCGCGAGCGCCTCGTGACCGTCACGGAAAAAGAGACGGAGGCAGGCTGGCGCAGCGATTACGTGACGCAGAACCGGTTCGGTCAGGGCTCGGCCGGTCTGCGCGTCTGGCAGACCGATGTCGATTATTCGACTTTTCTCCGCGAGGACTGGGACCGTTTCGTCTACCGGTCGGCCGACCCGCGCCCGCCGGGCCAGCAGTACATCACGTGGACGCCGGAGAACATCAACTCGGTGTACGAGGCGAAGGAGACCAGCTATGCGGCATACGGCGAGCAGATCTTCGAACTCGGCCGCTGGGACCTCAGGGCAGGGCTTCGTTACGACCGCGACGGCTTCGCGGACGAGTCCCTGCTCTCTCCCCGTCTTGCCGCCAACTGGCGGCTCGAGTCCGGCCTGCGCTTGTCGGCGACCGCCGGGCTGTTCTACCAGTCGCCGCGCTTTCTGGTCCGTGCGGCGAGCCCGGACAACTTCGATATCGGCAATGAACGCATCACTCACCTGAGCGTCGGCTTCGAGCAGGACTACGGCCGCAACTGGTCGCTGCTGGTCGAACCCTACTACCAGTGGCTCGACAATCTCGTGGTGGAGGAGGGACGTACCAGCGGCCGCGTCACGAACGACGGCGAGGGCACCAACTTCGGCGTCGACGTGGTCCTCTCGCGGCGCTTTGCCGATGGCTGGTTCGGCAATGTGGTCTACGCCTGGAACAATGCGCGCATCGACGACAACGACGGACTCGGCGAGTACGACACCGACTTCAACCGGGAGCACTTCTTCTCGATCGGCGGGAGCTGGGAGATCAGCGAGCGCTGGAAGGTGGGTGCACGCTGGAAGTGGGCAACGGGGCGGCCGACCGACGATTTCATCATCCACGAGGACGTCCTCGGGCCCGGAGAACCTCTGCGCTACTCGAAGGAACTCACGCGGCAGAATGCGCTCCGGCTGGACGATTACCACTCGCTGAATATCCGCATCGATTACCGCCGGACGCTGGGCCCGGTGGACCTCGTTGCCTTTCTCGACGTCATCAACGTCTACGGCGGTCCTGGTGCCGGTTCGCAGGAGTTCGATCCGCGGCGGGGCGTCAACGTGATGGAGGAAGGGGACGTGTTCCCGATCATCGGGCTGATCTTCGAACGTTCCTGGTGAACACAGCCTCGTACGATGGCGTGCTGCGACCGGTCAGCGGGACGAGGCGGTCAGTGCCAGCACCAGGATGGAGCTGGCGGCCACCCACGAGCCGAGGATTCTGAGCCCGATGCGCTGCCACGGCTTCTTGCTGAAGAAATCGGCGATTCCGCAGGCATAGATCAGCCACAGGTTGAGGCCGACGCCGGTGCCGACCAGCGCCAGTATCCGCTCCCGGCCCGCCAGTGCCTCGGGCGCCGAGTCGAGGCCGAGGAAGAGGCCGGCGAAGGCGCCCGCCGCCGGATAGAGCGCCAGCGGCGCCCGGCGGCCGAGAGCGGTCAGCAGGCCCATCGCCATCGCGCCGGCCAGCACGAATCCCCGGACCGTATCGGGCGCCACGCCAGAGCCGGCGAGGCCCAGGCCCGTCGCCCCCGCCAGTAAGAACGCGGGCAGCGCGAGCCGGTTCTCCCGCGGTCCCCGCTGACCGAGGAAGAGGCCGGTGGCGAGTATCAGCAGTATGTGTGCCGGCACCAGCAGCGGGTGCAATACGCCGTTGTAGAACTCGTTCATCCCCTCCACGGGGCTGTGGGCATGGCCCGTGACCGGCAATATGGTCAGGGCCGCGGCGAGGAGGGCGCCCGCCCGTATCACAGCACCCCGGTCAGGAAGCCCACCCCCGCGAGGGCGATCGCCCCGCCGCCGGCCCGGATGGCAACGCGGCCGGCGCGCCAGCGTGCCGCGAGCCCGAGGGCGATGCCCGATAGGTGCAGCAGACCGGTGGAGATGACGAAACCGGCGCTGTAGGCCAGCGGATTGGCGGCGTGCGGCAATTCGGTGCCGTGGGCATGGCCGTGGAATACGGCGAACACGCCGACGATGACGGCGGCGGCCCACAGCGGCGGCCGCGCGGCCAGGGCTACCATGGCGCCCAGCACCAGAGCCGATGCCGCGATGCCCGCTTCCACGGCCGGCAATGGCATGCCTGCCACGCCGGCCGCACCGCCGACGGCCATCACCAGCGGGAATACCACCGGCAGCAGCCAGATGGCCGGCACGCCCAGGAACGCACCCCACAGGCCGACGGCGACCATGGCGACGACGTGATCCCAGCCGAACAGGGGATGCAGGAAGCCGCTGACGAAGCCGCCGGCGAAGCCTTCCGCCTCGTGGGCCAGGGCTGCGTCGGCGAGCAGCAGAAAAAACAGCGCGCCGATGATGGTTCTTGTCATGATCATGGTTCCGTCTTCCTCCTCTTTCCCGGGTGCCCGCGACGGCGTCTCGCGCTGGCTATTCCGGCGTCCTGTCGAAGAACTGGATGATAGCGCCGTCCAGGGTCTTTACGTCGAACAGACGCACGGTGCCGCGGGGTTCCAGCGACAGTGTCCGGATCGGCGCGGCGATCGCCCATCCCCGGGCCTGGATCGTCGCCAGCGTCGACTCGACGTCGTCCACCGGGAAGCGCACGGCGAGGATACCGAGGTTGGGGGCGTGGCAGCGGTCGGCGTAATCCCGACCGTCCAGCCCCATGATCTCGATCATTTCCATGCGGCCGAACTCGCCCGGCGTGGGATACACAATGCCGGCCCGGTAGGGAATCTGCGTGGTCAGATTCACCGGGATGCCCAGCGGCATCGGCGTGGGCTCTTCGGCGACGTAGGCCGGGCCGTTGAAGAAGGTGGCGAAGCCGAGCACGTCGGTGAAGAAACGGTACGCCGCGTCACGGTCGCGCACCATCTGCATCACGTTGAACGGTCCGGTCATGCGCTCGAAATCGGGGATGGTCTCGGGCAGCGGCGGCTCCAGGCGCTCGTAGCCCTGCACCTGGACCCCGTCCGGACCCCGGTAGATCACCACGTTCAGCTTCGAGGTGCCCCACTCGAGATAGGTGATCGGGGTCTCCGTCCACCAGCCGAGGCGGATGGCATCGGCGTAAACGGCCTCCATGTCCTTCATGCGGACCATGAGGCTGAAATAGCAACCGGTGTCCCAGGCGCGGGCTCCGGGGCGCATCGGCACCCTGCGGCCTGCGTTATCGAAGCGCACCAGCCGGACGAGCCCGCTGTCGTAGCCCGGCGGGCCGATCAGCAGTGCCTCCCCGGTTGCCGTCGCCGGCAGACCCCAGGCCGCGATGGCGTCCTCGCCGAGCGCTCCGCGCCACTTCACCTCGTAACCGCCGATCTCCCGGAAGAAGCGCGCAGTGCGGTCGAGGTCGGTGACGCTGATCACGGTCTCCTGCCAGTCCGACGTGGTGATCGGCGGCAGCCCGTTCGCATTGCCGTCGGCATTACCTGCGGCTGCGGCCGTCGCTGTCAGCCAGAGCGCGAGTGCTCCGCAGAGCCCGGCGCAGAGCCCGGTGCGTCTCTCCATGAGCGTCTTCCTCTTGCTGCGATGTCGTCAGTTCGCGGGCGGGCTGTGGTCGCCGAGAACCCGGATCGGCTCGCCGACGACGCCCTGCACCCAGAGCATCTGCACCAGCACGATCACCACGATGGCGAGCGGCGTGGCCAGCAGCACTCCGAACAGGCCGTAGAACAGCCCCAGCGCGAACTGCGCCAGCAAGAGTACCGCAGGTGGCAGCGAGACGGCGCGTCGCTGGATGAGCGGCGTGAGGAAATTGCCCTCGATGAACTGCACGGCGACGTAGACCACCGTGACCCACAGTGCCATGGGCAGGGACTCGGTGAGGGCGATCAACAACGCGGGAACGATGGACGTGATGGGCCCGATGTAAGGGACGAAGGAGAAAAGCCCGGCGATGACGCCGAGCACCAGCGCCAGCGGCATGTCGATGAGCCAGAGCCCGAGGGTGGTCAGCAGACCCACCCCCGCCATGGAGGCGAAGCGCCCCACCAGCCACCAGCGCAGGGCATGGCCCAGCGAGAAGAGAATCTCCCGCGCCCGCGCCCGTCTGTGCTCGGGCACGAGATGCAGCACGCCGCGGACGTAGATGCGGGGCTGCAGCGCCAGGTAGAAGCCGATGATCAGGATGGCGGCGATGTTTGCGACCAGGGTGAAGACGGTGGAGAAGACGCCGGTGAGACCTGCCACGATGTCCTTGCCGCTGGGTGCGAGGGCGCCCGGGTTCAGGTTTTCCAGCTGGGACTGGAGCGGAGGGTGGGAGACGGCGTCGCGGACCTGGTCGATGGCGGAGGGCAGCCGGTCGGCCAGCTCGGAGGCCTGCTCGCTGAAGCGGGGCCCGACCAGCAGGAAGAACGCGAGCACCGCCAGCCCCAGCAGTGCGACCACGATCAGCCGTGCCAGGGTGGCCGGCACCGGCACGAAGCGCATCAGCAGGTAGGCGAGGCCATCCAGCAGCAGCGCCACGAGGATGGCCGAGAAGGCGACCAGGAAGACCGGTGACCCCGGCCATACCAGCAGCGCCGCCAGGGCCGTGATCAGCACGGCCCCGAACACCGTCGTCCAGCGCGCGGGTCGGGTTGCGCTGCCGGTCATCCGGCCGTCAGCGCCGTCGCCGTCCGGGCTGCCTGTCCTCGTCGTCGTCCGCCTGTCCGAAGCGCTCGCGCAGCGCCGGTGCCACACCCAGGGCGACTCCGGCCACCAGAGCCGCGATCACCACGTCGGTGGAGCGCACGCCGCGGCGGCTGAGATTCTCGCCGAGACTGCGGCCCATGCGGGACGCGAGTTCCACCGGCGGCGCCTCGGTTTGCCGGGCTGGCGGCGTGGCGGGCCGGCGCAGCGGCCGCCGCGCGTAGCTGTTCGCGACCAGCCCCGCGATCAGGGCCAGCAGGAGCAGGATACCCGCAGTGACCAGCGCCGCCGCCCAGGCGGGCATGGCCACGCTCAGGGCCAGGTAGCCGGCCATGACGGCAAAGCCGATCGCGGCCAGCCCGATGGCGGCGCAGACCACCAGCAGTACCGCGGCCACGGCCTGGTGCTGCCACCAGGCCTGGAAGCGCTCCGCGATGCGGGCGGCGAGCCTGTGGAATCCTTCCACGAGCGCGCCGCTCAGTGTCTGCGGTCGAGGATCAGCCCCATCACGAAGCCGGTGCCGAAGGCGGTGAGGATGCTCGTCAAAGGGCGCTCCTCCACCTCCTTCTCGATGGCGCCGTAGGCGTCCGTGGCCCGCTTGCGGGCCTCGTCGCGGGCGTGCTTTGCCCGTTCGCTCGCCTCCTCGTAGAGGTGCTGACCCTCGCTGACGCCGGCATCCTTCATGGTCTTGACCAGTGCTGCCATGTCCTTGCGCAGGTCGGCCATGTCCGAACGTAACTGGTTCAGTTCCTTGTCGAAGTCGGTGTTCGTGTTTGCCATGGTTCTCTGCCTCTCCGGTTCCGTCCGGTTCTGTTCACGATTCTGCTTTCCGCGGCCGGCGTCGAGGCTGCCGGGTGCGTTCGTCGTCCCGGCAGCGGCGCCAGCCCGTACTCACACCCGACTTCATTCTATGACTGTCCGAGGGGGGCGGGTATTGCGAAAAATCAATACGTCACCGGGGGTCGACCGCAATCGGTTGCTTCCGCGGGCGGGTGACCGTAGGCTCCCCGGCACCATGCCGGCCGACCCCAACGCCTCGCGATTGCTCGACACCGCCCGCAGCGTCCTGCCGGGGCTGGCCATCGCCGTCACGGTTGCCATGGCGGCCCAGTTCGTGGCCGAGCACTACGGCGGGCCGGTCATGCTGCTCGCGCTGCTGCTCGGGATCGCGTTCAATTTCCTCTCCGAGCCGGGGACGCGGACGGCTGCGGGCATCGAGTTCTCGTCGAAGCGCGTACTCAGGATCGGTGTGGCGCTGCTGGGGCTGCGCATCACCTTCGACGATATCGCTGCGCTGGGCACGCTGCCGCTGGTGCTGGTGGTCGCCGGCGTCGCAGGCACCATCGGTATCGGCCTCCTGCTGGCGATGCTGCTGCGCATGCCCAGATCCTTCGGCATGCTGACCGCGGGCGCGACGGCCATCTGCGGGGCGTCGGCGGCGCTTGCCATCTCCGCCGTGCTGCCGAAGCATGCCCGGCTGGAGCGGGACACGGTGTTCACCGTGGTCGCCGTCACCGGTCTCAGCACCATCGCGATGATCGTCTATCCGATCGTCGTCTCCTGGTTCGCGATGGACGACACGAGCGCCGGCATCTTCCTTGGCGGCACCATCCACGACGTGGCCCAGGTGGTGGGCGCGGGCTACATGGTGTCCCAGGAGGCGGGCGACGTGGCCACCTTCACCAAGCTGCTGCGGGTCTCCATGCTGGTGCCGGTGGTGTTTCTGATCCTGGCGGCGACCCACCGGCGTTCCGGCAGCGCCGGCGGCACGCTGCGCTCCACGCTGCCGGTGTTCCTGGTCGTATTCGTGCTGCTGGTGGTCGTCGGCAGCTACGGGCTCGTGCCGGAGGGCGCCCGGGACTGGCTGATCGGCCTGTCGCGGGGCTGCCTGGTCACGGCCATCGCCGCGCTCGGCATGAAGACCTCGCTGAAGGACCTCGCCGCCGTCGGCCCGAAGGCCATCGGCCTGGTGATCGCCGAGACGCTCTGCCTGGCCGCCTTCTTCCTGATCGTGCTCGCGTGAGCGAATCCGCCCGGGCGGATTCGCCGGGGCGTCAGGGCGTGCCGGCCGGCGACGGCGCCGGCACAGGCGCGGCGCCCGGCCCGGGGACTTGCTCGGATATGGGCTCGGAAGTGGGCTCGGGAATGGGCTCGTCCAGCATCAGGGCGCGCACGTAGCGTCCGGGCGGCGAGCCGAACGACAGCAGCCTGTCGTGGTAGCGGCGCAGGCTGAAGTCCTCGCCCCGGCGTGCCTCCACCTCCCGGCGCAGGTCGGCATGCTCCTGGTAGCCGACGAAGTAGGTGGAGAGTTGGGCGGAGGTGAGCTGCGCCCGGGTCCACTTGCCGGCGGCCTCGCTCTCTTCCTGGAAGGCGCCTTCCACCATCAGCCGCATGGCCTCGTCCCGGGTCATGCCGTCGACGTGGATGGCCTGGTCGAGGATGGCGTTGACCACGCCGCGCAGATACCACTTCAGGTTGATGAGGCGCATCAGCGGATCGCCGTCCAGGTAGCCCTCTTCGATCATCAGCCGCTCGGCGTACACCGCCCAGCCCTCGATGAACGGGCCCGAGGAGAGCACGGAGCGCAGCACGGAAGGATACTCGTTGGCGTGGGCCAGCTGCAGGTAGTGCCCGGGCATGGCTTCGTGGATGGTGAGGTCCTGCAGCGAGTACAGGTTGTACTCCCGCAGGAAGGACTCCACCTGCTCCTCGGTCCAGTCCTCGGGCAGGGGCGCCACGGCATAGAAGGTCTTCTGGCCCTTGTCGAGGGGCCCGGGCGGGTCGAGATACGCTACCGCGATACCGCGCTGGAACTCCGGCATGACGATGATCTCGATGGGCTCCTCGGGCACGCGAACGAGGTTCTTCTCGCGCACGAAGGCGGTGGTCTGGGCGAGTTGGCGCTTCACCACCTCGACGATCTCGCCCCGTTCCGGCAGCGCGTCATAGGCCACCTCCAGCGCGGAGCGGATCACCGCCTGCTTGAAATGCTCCGTCGGCGTGTCGGGGAACTGGGTGTAGGGGTAGCGCTCGGCATAGACGGTCCTGGCCACCTCGTACATCTCGCCCCGCACCCGCTGATATTCCCGCTCCGCCCGTTCACGGACCTCGGCGCGGCCGAGAGGCGAATCCAGGGCGAAGGCAAGCTTGCGCTCGAACAGCTCCCGGCCCAGCCGGAAGTCGCCGGCGGCCGCCGGCAGCAGCGTCTCCTCGAGCCAGACCTGGTGTTCCTCGATGGCGGCACGGGCGGCGCCCACCGCCGCATCCAGCCGCTGGCGCGCACCGGCGTCCAGCGCATCGGCTGCCGGCAGCACCATGGCCTCGATGACCGTCAGCACGCCCGGGTTCTGGGCGACGGCGGTCTCGGCGTGCACGGGGGGCACCCGGGACGGCTCGAGGGTGGCGCGGACCTCGGCCAGGAAACGGGGCATGGCCTCCAGACGGCTGGCGGCGCTGGCAAGCCGCTGCTCCAGTGGGGCGAACTCGCGGGCCATGAGCGCATAGATCGAACTGCCAGCGAGGCCGGTGTAGACGAGGGGGTCCCAGGCCCAGTCGCGGAGCTGCTCCAGCCGCCAGATCGCATAGCGGGACTCGTGCTCCAGCAGGCCCGCATCCACCCGGGCGGCGCGGGAGAGTTCGCCCCGATCGATGGCGGCCAGCTCCTCCAGCACGCTGCTATAGAACGCGGTCTCCGCGGCGCGAGCCTGCGGCGTGATGCGGTCCAGCTCGCCGTCGAAGCGATGATCGCCCAGGCGGGTGGCCGTGACCGGCGACAGAGCCGGCATCTCGTCGAGATAGCGCGCGGCCAGGGCCTCGAAGCGCTCGTCCGCGGATTTCTGCGCGCCCATCAGGGGTGTGGCGGCGGCGAGCAGGGCGAGGCAGGCGGCGGTCAGGACAGGGCGCAGCACGGGGCCGGCGTCCCTAGGCGCGCCCGCCGGCGCCGGCGTGCCATTGCTGCTCCGCTGCGGAAGCCTGCTCCAGCAGGCTGTCGAACAGGGCCCGTGCGCTCTCCATGGGCACCGGCAGCATGCCGAGCCGGATCGACGTCACCATGGCCAGCGCCTGCACGACGTCGCCGTTGCTCACCGGCGTGTCGGCGGTCACGTATTCGCTGAGCGTATCGAGAAGTGCCTCCAGCATATCGCCGACCGCCGCCGGGTCGCCGGTCTCCGGGTGCAGCGGGAACTCGATCGTCCGTTCTTTGCCGTCGGCGGTCTTCAGGCTGAATGCAAGGGCGTCCATAGTCTCTCCTTCGGCGGGCGTCGGGCGCCCCGTTCGATGCCGGTCCGGCCCCGGCACACTCTCAAAACAAAAAAACCGCTGCAACTCGGCCGGAGCGGCAGCGGTCTTCTTCCTCGCCGGCCCGGTGACGGGCCGGCCAGACGTTCCCGGTTGTAGTGTCGCGTGGCGACGCCTCGCAAGGACCGGACGACTGGATGATCAGGTGCGCTCGGTGGCCACCAGCTCGTCGATCACCTCCAGCAGCGTATCGTAGCCGCCGGCTTCCTGGCCGCCGGTGCGATACTTGCCGTTCACCACGATGGCCGGCACGCCGGTGATGCCGTAACGGCGGTTCAGGTCGGCGGCGCGGCGCAGCTTCTGGTCCACCTCGAACGAGTTCCAGGCCTTGTCGAAGCTCTCCTCGTCGACGCCGAAGCGGGCGAAGAACTCCTTCAGCCGGCCCTCGGTGGCCAGCGTGTTGCCGTTGCCGTGATACTCGGTGAAGAACGCCTTGTGCAGGCCCTCGTGGTCCTCCAGCGCGCCGGTCCTGGCCAGCACCTCGGCCGTGTAGAACGCCCGGGCGTG
>Ga0102934_1000324_pt1 | contig 30752 bp, 24 predicted proteins | sample SalPonR2_A_D1_MG_FD_78175 | JGI IMG/M metagenome (GOLD analysis project Ga0102934, IMG submission 78175) | Salt pond soil microbial communities from South San Francisco under conditions of wetland restoration - Salt Pond MetaG R2_A_D1_MG | ecosystem: Environmental > Aquatic > Marine > Intertidal... | reverse complement strand
GGTTGCTTTTTTCGCTGGGAATTTGAAAAAAAACCTGCTGGAAGCAGACTTGATATTTTAGCATTTGAGCCTAGCAACAGAAAGTATAATATTTATTTTGTACCTGACATTGCTGGAGAATATATTGTTGAATGTTTACTGATTGAATCCAATGGTGATGTTCGAGCTTCGCAAAAATTCTATTGTAATGTCAAGGAGGATACTCTTGAGGGTGAAAAGGTCCCTGCTGAAGAAAAAGATACTGCTGGTATTACACCCGAGTATGGGGAAGTAGAAGATACAACCGAAATGGTTAGTGAAACAACTGCTGTGGCTGAAAAAGAAAAGAGTAAAATCAGAGAAACAGAAAAACTGGATGTTCCAGCCAAAGCAGGTGCCAAATACACTATCCAGCTCATAGCAAGAAAAACATATGCAAAAGCAAAAAAGGATATGAAAAAACTGGAAAGTCATAATCTGGATGTCTATTTACAGAAACAACATTTTGAAGAAACTGGAGAAACCTGGTACAGAGTCAGAACAGGAACTTTTGATGATTATGAAGAAGCCAAAAAGAACGCTGATGGTTTGGGAGAAAAGTTCAAAAAATACGGTTATTCTCACCTTTGGGTAGATTATTTAAGAAAGTAAGAGTAAAAAATAAATATGGGAGGTATCATTGAAGGATTTATATTTTGATGTAAGAGATGTTCTTAGAACAAGCCGTTTGGCTTTGAGTGGTAAAAAGATCTGGGTTCATTTGATGGGATTATTCTCTGGATGGCTGGTCTATTTGATTTTGACTTATGTGGCTTTTTTGGCAGCAGGTCAATCTATTGCTGAAGTCTGGCAAGCTCACCATCTTTTCCCTGCCCTAGGATGCACTGCAGGAGCTCTTCCCTGGTTTTCATGGCTGATCTATGGACTGGCAATATTAGCCTGGATTTTGATATTCCTTTACTTTTCTGTTGCTGTTGCCAGGATAACTTATAAACAATTGAAAGGTGATGAATTCTTCTCTTCTGGTGACTCTCTGGGCTATGCTAAAAAGCATGGTAGTTCTGCAATTTTTGCCCCTATTTCAGTTGTACTGATCATAGCCTTCTTTATCATTATGGCGATAATTGCCGCCTGGATAGCAAAATGGCCAGTACTGGATATTATCTTTTTTGGATTACCTTATATTCTCTATTTTGTTGTGGCTGTTTTTGTAATCTATACAGCTTTCTCCTTGATAGTTAGCCTAATAATGGGGCCGGCTATTGTTGGCTCTGCTGAAGAGGATACTATGGAAACTGTATTTCAAAGTTATTCAACCCTCTGGTCTCAGCCCTGGCGCCTGGTCTGTTATGAAAGTGTTGTAGCGGCTACAACTGCTCTGGCTACTTTTATTTATGGTTACTTCATGATTGCCGGTTATAAGTTTTTTAACTATGTTTTCGGGCAAAGCTGGTTAATGGGCGACAAACTCGATAATATTGTCAAAACAGCATCTTCCTTCATTGTTGGCAGCAATTCTCCACTTGCCCAAAAATTTGCTGCTTTTTTCAGAATTAACAATGAGCTCACTTTGGGTATGACCGGAAGTGCTACTCTCGGAGTTACTGAAATAATTGCTACTGTCCTTGTTACCGTAGCATTGTTTGTAGTTTTTGCTTCAATTGTTGGATATGCTTTGACTAATATTACTGTAGGACAGACTTTGATCTATGTTGTGCTGCGTAAGAAAAAGGACGAAGAAAATCTTCTAGAACGTAAAGACGAAGATGAACTCGAAGAAGAGGAAGAAGATTTCGATTTTGATGAAGATCTTGATACTGAACTGGAAGAAGATGAAGAAGAACTGGAAGATGAGTCTGAAGAAGAGGAAGACGAGGACGAAGAAGAGGAAGAAAAAGAATAGCATATTAATATATATTATTGTTAAAAAGCTCTCTGATTTTATAAATCAGAGGGCTTTTTGCATTTTGAATCTCAACTTTTTGATATATAGGCCTGAACATACATCAAAATCATCTATTGTTTAAATCAACCAACTGGGTTAATTTTGAAATATGAGTAAATTAAAAGATAAATTAAACCAGATATATCACCAGGAAAATCAGGATCATGGTGGAAAACAAGACCAAAATCCTGAAATCCGGAAGCAGCTAAATCGTCTCTATCGCAATAGGGAAAATAAAATTAAGAGTAGACAGAACCAGCGACCAAATTTCAAAAAATTAATTGATGAGATGGGTGGAAAATTTATAAAAGAGGAAGAGCAAGAACTGATCCTGGTGGCTGACCGATTTGACATGCTTGATAAATATGGTGAAATAGACCTGCGTGAGATTTATAATTATACGCAAAAAGATTATTATCAGTATCTTCATATTCAAAACATCAAATATCCTGAACAGCTTCTGTTTATCGATACGGAAACCACAGGTTTGGCCGGTGGAACTGGAACAATTGCTTTTCTTGTAGGCATTGGCTGGATTGAAAAAGAGGTCTTTCATCTCCAGCAATATTTTCTACCGGAGTTTAAATCTGAAGACCTGATGTTGAAAAAAATAGCCGAAAAAATTGAGAATTTTTCAGCTCTTGTCTCTTATAACGGCAAAAGCTTTGATATTCCGCTCCTTACATCACGATATTTGCTGAATAAACAAAAGCCGATTTTGGAAAATTATCCCCATATCGATCTGCTCCACCCCAATCGTTCTCTATGGCGCTACTCATCAGACAATTGTAAATTGCAGACTATTGAAGGCGATAAGATAGGACTCTATCGAGAAGATGATATTCCTGGTGAATTGATACCAGCAGTCTATTTTAATTACATCAATAATCGAGGAAAACTCCAGCAAGTTGTGAATATTTTTGAACACAACCGTCTTGATATAATTTCTATGTTGGCCAATCTTATCTGTTTGTTTCAATCTTTTAAACACTCCGGACCTTCTGAAAATCCTTTAGAAGATTTTGCCAAGGGACGGCATTTTAAAAAGCGCAAAGAAATTAAGCGCAGTATCAGGCATTATGAAAATGTTTTACAATCAGATATTACTGAGAATAGACGATTTAAAACCTTGATGGAATTGGCGGGTGTCTATAAAAAAGAGAAAGAATATGAAAAAGCCGTCCCACTCTGGGAAAAGGCGGCCGATATGGATTTTCCAGCAGTTAAACCGCTGGTCGAGCTGGCAAAATATTATGAACATAAGGTTAAAGATTTTCAAAAGGCGATTCAATGGACAGAAAATGCTCTAGAAATTGTTGATGAGGAAGATGTGACTACCCTGGCCAAATTAAATAAACGGCTCAAGAGAGTTCAGCGTAAGAACAAAAAGAGAGATAAATAATGGCAGAAATAGAAGAAGTAATTCGTTCCGATCCTAATCTGGGTAAAAATGTACAATATGTTTATGAAATTGAAGGAAGTGCGGGGCAATATGCTCCTTTTCCGGACAAATTAGCCAGTAAAATCAAGTCAGTGCTTCAGGAAAAAGGAATAGAGCAGCTATATTCTCATCAGGCTCAAGCATGGGAACTTGCTCAAAATGAGGATAATTTTACAGTAGTAACTCCAACAGCATCAGGCAAGACTCTTTGTTATAATTTACCTGTTCTTCAGAAAATTCTGGATAAGCCGGCCTCTAAAGCTATGTATATTTTTCCAACCAAAGCTCTCAGTCAGGATCAAATGAATGAACTCCACGAACTAATAACACTTATGGAGGAGGATATAAAAGTTTATACCTTTGATGGCGATACGCCTACCAGCGCTCGAAAAGCAATCCGCAAACAGGGCCAGGTTGTGGTCACCAATCCTGATATGCTTCATCAGGGTATTTTACCCCATCACTCTAAATGGATGCAATTTTTTCAAAATCTGGAATATGTGATCATTGATGAAGTCCATACCTATCGAGGTGTTTTTGGATCGCATATGACCAATTTATTGCGTCGGTTAAAACGAGTATGCCAATTTTATCGCTCTGACCCGTTATTTATTTTTTCGTCAGCAACTATTGCCAATCCTAAAAGACATAGTGAAAAATTGCTTGAGGAGCCTGTCAAGATTATTGATAAATCTGGTGCTCCTGTAAGTCCAAAAAAGATTCTGTTCTACAATCCACCAGTAGTTAATAAAGAACTGGGAATTCGAGCTTCTTATATAAATCAGGCTCGCAAAATCAGCCAGAGACTAATTGATAATAATATTCAGACAATTACTTTTGCTCTCTCAAGGTTGAATGTTGAAGTGCTTACCAAATATTTAAAAGATATATTTGAATCTGATCGTGAATCTATGAGTCAAAATGAAAAAATTGCCGGTTATCGAGGTGGGTATTTGCCCAACCGTCGAAGAGCCATAGAAAAAGGCTTGAGGGAAGGTACCATAAAAGGAGTGATCTCCACAAATGCTCTTGAACTGGGAATTGATATTGGCAGTCTAGATGCTGCTGTTCTGGCTGGTTATCCGGGGACAGTTTCCAGTACCTGGCAGCAAATCGGTCGAGCTGGGCGAACTGGCGATGCTGCCTTGGGAGTTTATGTGGCCCGATCTCGTCCTATTGATCAATTTCTGATCACCAATCCTGAATATTTTTTTTCCAGTTCTCCTGAACATGCCCGAATTAATCCTGATAATCTAATGATCCTTGTTGACCATATTAAATGCGCCTCCTTTGAATTGCCCTTCGAAGATGGAGATAGCTATGGAGAGGTGGAACCTAAAGATCTGCAGGAAATATTAAAATTTTTACAGGAAGGTGGTATTCTTCATAAAAGTGGTGATCGCTATTACTGGGCTGAAGATGTTTATCCGGCTGCAGATGTAAATCTACGTAGAATTCCAGAAGGCAACTTTGTTGTTGTAGATACAAGCAAGGATAATAAAATTGTAGGAGAGGTTGACTATAGTTCCGCTCCTATGACTATCTATCCGGATGCGATTTATATGGCTTCCGGACGGGAATATATTGTGGACGATCTAGATTGGGACGGTAGAAAAGCATACGTGCGGGAAACTGATTCCGATTATTATACTGATGCTATTGATTACACAAATGTCAAAGTGCTCTCGGAAGATGAAAAACGCAAAAGTGGAAATATTGAAATTTTCCAGGGCGAAGTTCAAGTTGTAACTAGAGTTATAGGATTTAAAAAGATTAAATTCTATACTAATGAAAACGTTGGTTATGGGAAAATTAATTTACCAGACCTGGAAATGGCTACAAGCTCCTATTGGTTCACGATTCCTGAGTATGTTGTTGAAACTTTGCCCTATCAGCGAGCCGATATAATCGACGGTTTGCTAGGAATTAGTAAAGCATTGCATTCTATTGCTGCTATCAAGATTATGAGTGAACGGCATGACATTCGCCGAGCAGTCGGTGATAAGACCTCAGAATGGTTCGCCATGAATAAGATTACTGAAAGAGGTATCTATACGCCTGAAACTCCTGATTCACCTTCCAAAAAGTTAAACCCTGAAGACCTGGATAATTTCCAACCAACGATTTTTCTATATGACAATTACCCCGGGGGAATTGGATTTACACCGCTCTTGTTTGATTCTCATGAAGAAATGCTTGATGAAACTATGAAAATGCTGACCAGCTGTAGTTGCGAAAATGGCTGCCCTTCTTGTGTTGGTCCTACCAAAGAGGTCGGTAAAAATAGTAAGCATATTGGAATTGCAATTCTGGAATTATTGACCAGCCAAAAGGTTAAAAGTCAAGAGCGATCTGAGAGCCCTCTCGATTCTCAGAAGAAGTATTTAAATTAGATATTGATATTCCTAGCAGGCGGATTGGCCTTTCCGGTAGATCAGAATATAAAAGCAGATCCCGGGCTAAAGTAAAAATATCGTCCTTACTCGTTAGATAGCGGTTAATGGTTTTTGAACGGCTGCGATTAACAAAATCATGATATTTAACCTTGAGAGTGACTGTTTTGCCAGTGACCTGAGCCTTTTTCATTCTCTCCCACAAAATCTCATTGATGTTTTGTAGGCGCCTTATTAACTCCGATTTTTTGATAATGTCTTTCCGAAAAGTGCGTTCGGCACCAATGGATTTCCGAATACGATCAGGACTTACTTTACGGTCATCTATTCCTCGAGCAATATTATAATAGTATATACCATTTTTTCCAAATAATTTCATTAATTCCGGTAAACTTTTTTGGAGGAGATCTTTACCATTATAAATACCGGCTTTTTTCATTTTTTTCTCTGTGACTTCACCAACGCCAAAAAATTCACCAATATCGAGAGATTTAATAAAATCCTGAACCTGATCAGGAGTGATCACTGTCAATCCATCGGGCTTCTCTTTATCAGAAGCTACTTTGGCAACAAATTTATTAACTGAAACACCTGCCGAAGCTGTCAAGCCGGTTCGCTCTTTTATTTTGGCCTTGATCTCTTGAGCAATATGAGTCGCTGATTGCATCTTTTTCTTATTAGTAGTGACATCAAGATAGGCTTCATCCAGAGATAAGGGTTCAACAAGATCGGTATATTCCAGAAAAATTTCACGAATTTGCCGGGAAACTTTTTTATACACATCAAAGCGGGGCTTAACGAAAATTAAATGAGGACATTTTTTGCGGGCAATTACTGAGGGCATGGCTGAATGAACACCATATTTACGAGCTTCATAACTAGCAGTAGAAACCACTCCTCTTTTAGAAGAACTTCCAATAGCAATGGCTTTTCCTCTATATCGAGGATCATCACGTTGTTCGATAGCAGCGTAATAGGCGTCCATATCAACATGGATAATTTTTCTACAATGCTGCTTTTCTTTGTTATGAGAATCGGCTACCATTGTTTTGTGAAAGTTGAAATTTATTTAAATAATATTTTGGAAATGATTAATATTAAAAATAATGGATTTATTTTTGATGCTTTAATAACCAGTCAAAGATATTTTCATCATTGTAAGCTTGTTTCCAGCTGTCATGTCCGGTTTCGGGATAAATGGTCAACTTTACATTGGTGCCACCACACTCTTTGACCGCTTTAACCATTGTTTTTGACTCTTCAACTGATACAACCTGATCTTGCTTACCATGAAATGCCCAGATCGGGATATCTTTGAGTTTGCATCCCCATTCCGGTTTTCCTCCTCCACAAACAGGAGCAATAGCTGTGAAAGTTTCTGGCCTTTGAGCAGCTAATTTCCAGGTTCCATAGCCTCCCATACTCAGTCCCGTCAAATAAACCCGCTTGTTATCTATTTTGTAATTTTTTAGAGTATATTCAACCAATTTTTGGAGAGTTTCTATCTGTTTATCATCTGTCCACCAGGCTTCAGCGGGACATTGGGGAGCAACCATTAGAAAAGGGAATTCATCACTCTCTTCTGCAATTTTGGGCGGGCCCCAGGTTTTTACTTTTGTTAGATCATTACCACGTTCTCCGGCGCCATGCAGAAAAAGCAAAAAAGGAATGTTTTCACCAGACTCAAAATAGGATTCTGGGACATAGAGATAATAGTTCATACTATCGATTGTCATGGCCTGAAAGCCTACTTCAGGTTGTTTATATTTCATTAAAAAACCACAATTTGTTAAAAAGAAAAAAGATGAAATCAGGATTCCAAAAATGATGAAATTTTTTATAATTTTCCTAGAACTGTCCATTTTTCTAAACAGATAGTGCAAATATTTTTGCATTTTTAAAAATCTAAGCTATTATTTTGGTTTGTTACTATTTTGAAAAATATCATTGACCATTTCAAATAACTGTTCCATTTTAATTGGTTTTGCAATCCAGTGGGTATCAAGTTCTTTTAATTTTTTCTGAATTTCAGGCTTATATTTAAAACCAGTCATAAAAATAATAGGGATGTCAAAATCGCTTTTTTCGACCTCATCATAAATGGTAAAGCCCTTACCATCGGGTAACATGACATCGGCCAGAATCAAATCAATAGATGCCTGGTTTTCTTCTAAAACGTTTAGTGTTTCCCGCAGATTCATTGTTGTTAAAACTTTGTAATTCTTTTGGATGAAAAAATCACTATACAGCTCCAGTATGAGCGCTTCATCGTCAACAATCAAAATGGTTTTATTTGAATTCTCTTTTTTTGTCATGTTTTACATCTCTTCTTTTGTCATCCATTTTTTTGCCAATAATAGTGCGATTGGAGTGATCATCGCAATTAATGCATGGAAAAACCACATTCTGCCAGGCTGCATTTGTTCAACCGGTGTATCTTTAGGGATGTAGGCATGCAGGAAAAATCCAGCATACAAACCAGTTATAACTTTGGTTAAAAACCAGGGTAATTGGCCAATTCCCATATAAGCACCCGTTTTTCCTTCAGGAGCAATTTCAGCAATCCATTCCAGAAAACGAGGCTGCCACATGGCTTCGCCAATAGTCATTAATAAAATGTAGGTTAAAAATAAAATTGCATTTGGTTCAAAAGCCAATAAAAAGGTTGGGATTGCCATGACAAAAGTTCCGTAAACTACCATATTGTAAATCTTGGCTCCCCGGGTTAATCCTGCTACCATTGGTGCCAGAATAAAAATGAGAAGCGGGTTAATATTGGCTAATAGTTCATAATATTCTGAAACTATGCTGCCCTGAAATGCCCGATGGAGATAGGGAGGAAGGCTTAACCAGTTGTGGGCGAACAGTGTCTGAACAGGAATTAAAATAAAGATAAAAAACACGAATTTCATATCTCGAAAAGGATGCTCCGGCCTGCGCTTTAAGAAATCGTTAATGGCCAGAAAACCAAATAAAGCGAAAAGTGCTATATAAATTAAATTATGAAAGCTGTTGTCAATGTTGCCAATTAATTTTCCTGATCTGAAAAATACATATAGTAAAACAAAAGCTCCGGCCAGAAGGCCAAAAACTATAGTCCAGGTATTATCAATATATTTGTCTTCATCATTAGGATCTTTTCTTTTATCACCTTCTTCATTTTTTGCATTCTCTTTATCCCGCTCGTCTTTAGCCTTTTTATAAGCCTTTTTGTCTGCTGATTTGGTTATCAGGGTAATTGTCAGAACAAGAGCAAGGAGGTTGATGATTGACAGGATCCAGAAAACGGCGGTAATCCCATTGGGAGGAAAAGTTTTTTCAAAAGGTACGCGAATAAATTTGGCCATTATCCCAAATAAAAAAGCGCCCAGGTTCATGAGCGCATAGACAACTGCATAGCCCATAGACTTGGTTTTGGGTGTAGTATAGCGTTTTATTCCTGCGTAAGCTGCCGGTTGATATAGACCATATCCCATAATAATAAAGATTAGTCCACCGATTAGTACAAAAAACGCAGGTGAAAAAATACCTGTCCCTAAGTGTAAAGTTCCGGATAAAGCCAATATAAAACGACCTATCAGAAGCGTAGCAAAGGCTATTGACAAAGATTTGCGAATACCGAATTTATCTGCTACTCCTCCTAGTACAACCATAGCCAGAGTAATTCCACCAGTTAGGAAACTAAGGACCCAGCCGGCTTGCGGATCTGTAAGGAGAATATTCTGGGAAAGATAGATTTGCATTTCTGTGAGTACTCCAAAATATACTATCCCTTCTAAAAGATAGGGTAAATTGATTCCCCATAATGCTCGGGGAGCAGTGAAAAAGGCGACAAAGGTTTCACCTAATTCATTGAAAGCATCACTGACAACTTTACCTAAAGACTTATGTTCTTTTTCTTTTTGCTGATTTTCCATTTGCTGTCTCCAATTACGTGAAATAATAGAAAAGATACGAGATAAATTTAAAAAAATTGCTACAATATCAAAATTAATTTATTCCAGAGAAATAGAACTTTATAAAAATTTAGATAGAAATCACTTTTAGTGTGAAAATAGAAGCGTTTTTCGTGATTTTCCTTGCTGCTAGTGATTTTCTTTATTATTTTGTTAACTATGTAATAAAATTTGACAGGGAGATAAAAATATGAAGAAACTCATCTTAGTTCTTAGTTTGATTGCGCTGATCAGCACTGTACTTATTGGACGACCTATGAAATTTGAAGATCTGGTTAATTGTAAACGAGTATCCGCCCCCCATTATTCACCGGATGGTGAAAAAATTGCCTTTACAATGCGGCGGGCTTATTTGGATGAAAATAGTTATTCGAGCTGGATTAATATACTTGATGAAGAAGGGCAGGAAACAGGACAGGTTAAGCTGGATTCCTTTTCTGTCTGGCATCCTCGTTGGTCGCCTGATGGGAAAAAACTGGCCTATCTCTCGGATAAAACGGGAACGCCTCAGATCTGGTATTATTATCCAAGAAGTGATAAAAAGGAACAATTTACAGACCATTATACAGGTGTAAATTCTTTTGTATGGTCTAATAAAGGCGAGAAGATTGCCTTTGCAACTCGGGTTTATCCGGACTGTAAATCTCAACAGGCCATAAAAGAACGGGATCAAAAGAAGGAAGATTCTCAGGTTAATGTCAGGGTTTATGAAGAGCTAATGTTTCGCCATTGGGATAGATGGTGGGATCATAAACGCTCCCATATTTTTGTAATCAATACTGAAAACAAACAAATGCAGGATGTCACTCCCGGAAATCACGATGCACCTCCCATATCGCTCGGTTCCGGATACACATTCTCTCCTGATGATAGCAAGTTGTACTTTACAAGTAATCATGATGAGGTTGTTGCTACCAGTACGAATAATGATATCTGGTCCGTACCAGTTGTGGGAGGCCAGGTTGAACTTATAACTGATGCCTGCTCTGGTCGGGAATTTAATGGCAGTGACTATGCTCCACAATTTTCACCAGATGGAAAGCACCTGGCATTTATCTCTATGAAAAGAGCCGGCTATGAATCAGATAAACATGATCTGTTTTTGAAAAATATGGAAGATGGTAGTTTTACAAAATTGACTGAATATTTTGATTATTCTATCAGTTCCTATGAATGGATGCCGAATAGCAAACAGATTTTGTGCCGGGTAGATCATCAGGGTAACTACAAGATATTCAAACTGGACATATCTAAAAAAGAATTTGAGCCATTAATCAAAGAAGGTTATAATTCCTCTATTGAAATTGCACCTTCTGGAGATAAATTTTTATACTTGCACAATACATTTACCAGACCATCGGAAATATATGAAGCTGATCCTCAAACTGGCGATTTTACGCAAGTGACATCTTATAATGATGCCAGTTTTGCTGATGTAGATATGCATGCTGCAGAAGAATTTTGGTATAAAGGTGCTAAAAATGATCGGGTGCACGGCTTTTTGATCAAGCCCCCCAATTTTGATCCTGATAAGGAGTACCCAATGGTATATATGGTCCATGGTGGTCCGCAGGGAGCCTGGCATAATGGTTGGCATTATCGCTGGAATCCGGAATTGTGGGCTGCTCAAGGTTACGTACTTGTGTTAGTGAATCCTCGTGGCAGTACGGGTTATGGGCAAGAATTCAAATATGAAATATCGAAAGATTGGGGCGGTAAAGTCTTCACTGATCTGGTCAAAGGTCAGGAGTATATCATTGAAAATTATGATTTCATTGATGAGGATAATATTGCAGCTGCAGGTGCCTCATTTGGTGGTTATATGATGAATTGGTTTGAAGGCCATATGAACGCCTTTGAATATCCTTTTAATACACTGGTTAATCATGATGGTGCTTTTAATCTATATTCTAAATATCTGACCACTGAGGAACTCTGGTTTCCTGAGTGGGAATTTGATGGTCCATTCTGGGAAAATAATAAATACTACAAAAAGTTTTCGCCCCATAATTATATTGAAAATTTTAATACACCCATGCTAATAATTCATGGAGAAAAGGATTATCGTCTTGATTTTGGAGAAGGGTTGATGCCTTTTACAGCATTACGTAGAAAAGGAATACCGGCCAAATTGGTACTTTTCCCTGATGAAGACCATTGGGTGCAAAAACCTAAAAACAGCCAATTCTGGCATGAAACCATTTTCCAATGGCTGAATCAGTATATTGGAAAATAATAGGATGAAATTAGGTTTTTTAAAAATGGATTTGAATCCGGCTAAATCAAGTGCAGTCTGTTTATATTTTCGCTTTTATTAGCCCGATTTTAGCTTTAATTTCTAAGGAATTTGATAGCAACAGGTAAAGGAGAAAAGATAATGAACCCTTATATTTTTAGAAAATACGATATTCGAGGAGTTGTAGAAGAGGATTTTACAGATGATGTAGTCATAAATATTGGCAAAGCTTACGGTACATTAGTCAAAGAGAGAGGCGGAAAGAAAATTGCATTGAGTGGAGATGTTCGTAAAACTACGCCTCGTCTCAAAAAATTGATCAGCAAAGGTATTCTGTCCACTGGTATAGATGTTGTTGATATTGGTATTTTGCCTACACCTGCTAATTATTTTAGCATGTACACTATGGATGTTCAGGGAGCCGTTCAGGTAACTGGAAGTCACAATCCTCCTGATATGAACGGTTTTAAGATGTCTTATAACAAACAATCTGTTTATGGCGATGATATCCAAAAATTAAAAGAAATTATCGAAAATGAAGAATTTGCCGAAGGTAAAGGTAATTTTAGCGAAGAAGATATTCTGGAAAAATATAATGAAGAAATAGTATCAAATATTAAGCTGGAAAAGGATATTAAAGTGGCAGTAGATTGTGGTAATGGCGCGGCCTGTCTTTCTGCTCCTGAGGCGCTAAAAGCAATTGGCTGTGAAACTACTGAATTTTACTGCGATGTAGATGGCTCTTTTCCAAATCATCATCCTGATCCTACTGTCAAAGAATATATTCAGGATCTGATCAAAGAAGTTGAAAATGGCGATTATGATTTTGGAGTTGCTTTTGACGGTGATGCTGATCGGATTGGTGTCATTGATGATACAGGCTCCATAATTTGGGCTGATTACATAATGATATTGTTCCTGGATGAGGTTATAAAAGATGGTGAAAAAGTAATATTTGACGTGAAATGCTCTCAGGCTCTGGAAGATATGATCAAAGAAAAAGGCGGGACCCCGTTCATGTGGAAGACCGGCCATTCTTTGATCAAAGAAAAGATGAGAGAAGAAAACATAGATTTTGCTGGCGAAATGAGTGGACATATTTGTTTTGCTGATGATTATTATGGCTATGATGATGCCATTTATGCAGCGCTTCGTTTTGCCCAAATGTTGTCCCGCAAATCAGAAAAATTATCTGAGATAATGGCAAAATTGCCTCATTATCAATCTACACCTGAGATGCGCCTGGAATGTCCTGATGATAAAGCCAAATTTGAGATTGCAGAAAAAGCAGCTGCTTACTTCAAAGAAAACTATGAATGTATTGATGTAGATGGCGTAAGAATTAAGTTTGGAGACGGCTGGGGACTGGTTCGAGCTTCCAATACTCAACCTGTGATTGTTACTCGTTTTGAAGCCCAGACTGAAGAGCGTTTAGAGGAAATTAAAGAGCTTGTCCTGAGCAAATTGAAATCCTTTGGCGAAATTGAGATGCCTTGACTTTATTGTTTATCAAGACCAATCTGATATTAACTAGATAGAAATACAGGTAACCGGGAAATACATTAAATGAATGACCTTAATCAGCGATATTATGAGTTTCGCAATAGAATAAATGATAGACTCCGTCATCTTGATATGCCGGAGTCTATTCAAGCCTTTAGAAAATCGCTTGAATATGCCCTTCAAGGAGAAGGAAAAAGAATCCGACCAGTTCTTTTATTGTTGGTAGGAACTTCGATGGATAAATCTGTAGATGAACTTATGCCTGCTGCTCTGGCTATAGAAATTTTGCATACCTTTACTCTTGTACATGATGACATTATGGATGAAGATGATATGCGGAGGGGACAAGCGACTATTCATAAAAAATGGAATGCTAATACTGCCATTCTTTCCGGTGATGGTTTGTTTGCTCTCGCTTATCGAGAATTAATGAGAGCAAAGCATTCCAAAATTGATGAAATTGGAATACAATTCAGTGAGGCTCTACTCAAAATATGTGAAGGGCAGGCTCGTGACATGAATTTTGAGCAGCGGGATGATGTGACTCCCGGTGAGTACCTTGCTATGGTAGAATTAAAGACGGGCGAACTGCTGGGTTTATCCTGTAAAATCGGAGCTATGCTGGCTGATGCTGATCCGAAAATAGTTACTTGGCTTGACGACTTTGGCAGGAAACTGGGGCAGGCTTTCCAAATACAGGACGATGTTCTGGAGATTAGTTCTGATGAGGAGCAAATGGGCAAAAGCCTGGGCAGTGATTTTGCCGCTGGAAAGAAAACCTATCCATTGACATTAGTGCTTTCGCGATTGAATCAAGATGAAAAGAAAAAGTTTATATCATTTTTGAAAAATAATTCCTATAATAGAAAAGAGGTATTGCGAAAGTTTCGGCACTATGAAGCTCTTATGGAGTCTAAAAGAGTTATACTGGAATTGATAAATAGCGCACTTGCTGATCTGGATAAATGTCCAAATGCGATCAGTCAAAATCTGAAATTTTTAGTTGATTTAATTTCTAATAGGGACCATTAAATTGAAAAAGAAAGAACTTACTATTAATAATAAATATGGATTGCACTCTCGTCCAGCCTCGGAACTAGTCAAAACAGCTTCTAAGTTTGACTCTGATATAAAGTTGCATTACAATGGACAGGAGGCCAATGCAAAGAGTATTTTAGGTATAATGGTTCTTGCTGTTGAGCCGGGAGCGAAAGTTCAAGTATCGGCTGATGGTCAGGATGAAGATGGAGCTCTGCAAGCTATTGAAGAATTAATTTCGAACAAGTTTTATGTAGAGTATAAGGATGAAAATAATTAAAGGCAGAAACATATCACAGGGAATCGCCATAGGAAATGTTCACTGGCACCGATCAAACGTTCTTGTAATACCTGATGAACAAGTAAGTGATCAAGCCCAGATTGAAAAGGAGATGGAAAATCTGCAATCTGCTATTGATAATTGCATCAGTGAATTAGAGCAGACCAGAAAGCTTGTAGTTCGGCATCTAGATGAAGAACATGCTCAAATAATTGATAGCCAACTCATGATTCTGAAAGATCCCTACCTCAAGAAAGAAGTTAAAGAACTCATAGAAGAAGAAAAATTCAATGTAATCAAAGCCTTTAATATTGTAATTGCCAATTATGAGGAGCGGCTTTCCGGAAGTCAATCTGACTATCATCGCCAGCGGGATCTCGATATCAAAGACATTCGTAAAAGGATAGTCCATTATCTAATAAAACGTGAAGACTATATAAATAAACAAATTCAGGAACCCTCTATTTTAGTTAGTGAATCGGTTTCACCTTCTGATTTATTTACTCTCGATCCTGAAAATGTTATGGGAATTATTACCCATGATGGAGGAGCTGATTCCCATCTTGCCATTATGGCTAAGGCCTTTAAATTGCCCTATCTTTCAGGCGTGGAAGATCTGGAAAGAATTGACGAAGATGAAGAAATTATTTTAGATGCCTATAAAGGCAAGATCATCAAAAATCCTGTTTCTAAAACCAAACAACTTTACCTTGACAAACTCAGGAAGTATGAATTAGAGCGCAATAAAAAGATAGAATTAATTGAACAAACAAAAGATGGTACTCCTTTTGGAATTTATATTAATGTTGAGTTTATCAACGAGCTCGATGCTCTGGATAGGGATTCTTATAGTGGAATAGGATTATTCAGAACGGAGTTTCTGGGCCTTGAACGCAATGCCTTCCCTTCTGAGCAGGAACAGGTTGAGGTTTATAGTGAAGTGCTCGATAAAATAGGTGATAAGCCAATTGTTTTTCGCACCTTTGATTTTGGACGCGATAAATTCATTGATATGTTAGATATGGAAATGTTTCATGTTGACAGTTCCTATCAGGATTGGGGGGGGATTAAACTATGCCTGGAAAACCCTGAGATTTTGAAGACTCAGTTTCGAGCCCTTCTCAAAGTCAGCTCCCAACGGGATCTCCATATAATGTTGCCTATGATCTCTAATCTGGATGAGGTGGAAGCTGCCAAAGAATTATTCCAGGAAGCACAACAAGAACTTGACAAAAAAAATATTAATTATAGTGAAGTCAAGTTAGGTGCTATGGTAGAAACCAAGGAAATTCTGGAGAACCTGGATGAATTGGCTTCTAGTGTAGAATTCTTCAGCATTGGTACTAATGATCTGGCTCATTTTATACTGGGAACGAGTCGAGATTCTGACTCAGTTACCCATCATTACCATCCTTTTATGTTCAAGGCCATCAGCGGAATTGTTGAAGCAGGTCAACGCAATCAAATACCTGTAACCTTGTGTGGAGAAATGGGTGCTGATCCCTACGCCTTAATCGGACTGGCAGCCGTCGGAATCAGAAATATTAGTGTTAACACCAGCTCGCTGGCTAGTATTACCAGAGAAGTAAAAAATATAGATTTAAAAAAGATGGAAAATCTGGATTCGCTCATTTATAGTTGTGATGATCCGGAAACAGTTCAATCTATTTTAATTGAATATTACGAACAATATATTGGGAAAAATGAATAAAATATGCAGGATAATAAAGACATAGCAGTCGAACTAGAAAAATTGATGTACTATCCTCCCAGCAAAGGATATGCTCTTATTCTTGTAAAAAAGCAAGTACCAGAGGAGGAAAGGAGCCTAAAACTACCAATTATCATAGGTGCTTTTGAGGCACAGGCAATCGCCCTTGCTCTGGAAAAACTCAACATGCCACGTCCCCTGACTCACGATCTATTTGCCAGCTTTTTAGATAGAATGAAATATAACGTCAACAAGGTAGTTGTTAGCGATCTGGTTGACGGAACTTTTTATGCTAACATCTATATGGAATCTGAGGATAATGTAAACTATGTAATGGATTCACGTCCTAGTGATGCAATTGCCCTGGCGCTGCGAGTTAATGCAGAGATTTATGTCAAAGAAAAAGTCTTTAATGAAGCCGGTCAGGAACTGGAAACTCCGGAATTGGCCACTGATGAAGATTCCCAGCGAACCTACCATGAAGGCAATAAAAATTTCGATCAGTTGTTTGATCTGCAAATGAAGCTTCAGGAAGCCATCGACAATGAAAATTATGAATTAGCCGCTAAAATTAGAGATAAAATTGCTCAAATTGAAGATACTGATGCTGGTAAAGATGATGATTTCGAGGATGATGAAGATTGATATAAGTTCGATGTACAAAAAACCAATAAAGTCATGCTAAGTAAAGGCAAAGCAAGACTAAACAATTTTTATACTAGAATTCTGGATCTGGACCAGGAAGTGATTGGATTTTTTCCAGTGTTTTTTTTGCAGCCATTTGCTCAGCAGATTTTTTGGTCGTAGAAGTGGCACTGCCGTATTTCTTACCATTCAAAAATAGACCAATTCTATATTTTCTTTTATGATCAGGTCCGGATACTTTTATTATCCGAAAGTCTATATCTGTGATCTTATTTTTCTGGCAATATTCAATAAGATTGCCTTTATAATTGATCTTTCTGGCTGAATTATCAATTTCTTTGTTTTCCATGACCCAATTAATAATAAAATTTGATGTCTTTTTGAGCCCTTTGTCCAGATACATTGCGCCAATAACAGATTCTAAAATTTCAGCCAGGATTTTTTTTCTAGTAGGAAGGTTCTCCATATCGACGCTTTTGTCAACGATACAATCATCTTCAAGATTCAAAGTTTCAGCAACGCGATAAAGATAATGACCATTTACATATTTCATGCGCTTTTTGGTTAACTGGCCTTCTTTTTCATCAGGGAATTTTTTATATAAATATTCTGAGGCCACCAGATCAAGGACAGCATCGCCTAGAAATTCCAGCCGTTCATAGGGCACGGGATTTACATTTAATGTGGAAGGATGGGTGAAAGCCCGCTTCAAAAGTTCGGGATTAGTAAAATAAAAACCCACCCGTTTTTCAAAAACAGATGGGTTTTTTCTTTTTATAAAGATTTTTGATAAAAAAGAATTCATTCCATAAAAATCGGGTATTGTTTATTGTTCATATTTTTTAACCGCAACAGTAGCATTGTGGCCACCGAATCCAAAGTTATTGCTTATACCGGCATGAAACTCAAGTTTTCGAGCTTCATTGGGAGTATAATCAAGATCACATTCTGGGTCAGGATTTTCATAATTAATAGTAGGTGGGATGATCTGATCCTGTAGAGATTTACAGAGAGCAATAAACTCCACTCCACCTGTTGCTCCCAGAATATGGCCGGTCATGGATTTTGTTGAACTGATCGGAATCTCTTTTGCCCGATCGCCAAAAACCTTTTTAATCGCTTTGGTTTCAATAGGGTCATTGGCAGGAGTAGATGTACCATGAGCATTAATGTAACCAATGTCTTCCAGCTTGAGATCAGAGTTCTCAATAGCCTGATTCATGGCTTGAGCGGCTCCGGCTCCATCTGGATGTGGCGCGGTTATATGATGGGCATCTGCTGAAAACCCATATCCTGTTATCTCTCCAAAAATAGGAGCGCCACGTTTTTGGGCATGCTCCAATTCTTCCAAAATAACAATTCCTGCACCTTCGCTCATGACAAATCCATCTCTCTCTTTGTCAAAGGGACGGCTTGCTTTTTGCGGATCATCATTGCGTTTGGATAAAGCCTGCATATTGGTAAAACCTGCCAGAGCAAGAGGGGTAACACTTGCTTCGGAACCGCCGGTGACAACAATGTCAGAATCACCAGTGATAATATGGTTATATGCAACACCAATAGCATGGCTAGCAGTGGCACACGCTGAAGTAACCGAATAGTTCGGGCCGGTAAAATTCCAGCGCATTGAAATTCGACCAGGGATCATATCGGGGATCATCATAGGTACAAAAAGTGGGCTAACATAGCGGGCTCTCTTTTTCAGAAGCCTTTCATGCTGAGCCTCAAGTGTACTTATCCCTCCGATACCAGAACCCGTTACAACTCCAATCCGGGCCGGGTCAAGATCATGGTCTTCCAGATGACTGCTTTTTACAGCCTCTTCAGCTGCCACCATACCTAGCTGGCAAACTCGATCCATTCGTTTGGCCTGTTTCCTTTCAAAGTAGTCTAAAGGATCAAAATCCCGGACTTCACCAGCAATTCTTACCCTTAAACCTTCAGTATCAAAGGCCTGGATAATATCAATACCACTTTTTCCTTTTAATACATTTTCCCAGAATTCTGAGACATTTCTTCCAATCGGATTAATTGTCCCAATTCCGGTTACAACTACTCTCTTTTTACTCATATTCGATATACCAGTTTTAAATCAGACTTTGTCTTTTAAATATTCTACTACATCTTTGACAGTACGTAGATCATTTGCATCTTCGTCTGGAATTTCAATATCGAATTCCTCTTCCATCTCCATGACCAATTCAACTGTATCAAGAGAGTCAGCACCAAGGTCTTCGATGAAATTTGAATCTTCAGTAATCTTAGATTCTTCAACACCTAACTTATCAGCTGTTACTTCTTTCACTTTTTTGACTAAATCCATAGTATCCTCCTAATTTTAGTTGCCTACATATTCTAGTTACATGTTTTACATTACCATTCCACCGTCAACTTTGATGACCTGGCCAGTAATGTATTTAGCAAGGGGAGAAGCCAGGAATAAAACTGTATTGGCTACATCCTCAGGATCGCCAAAGTATTTGAGTGGAATATTATCTAAATATTTTTCCTTTATATCGTCAGGTAATTCTTGTGTCATTTTTGTTTTAATGAATCCGGGAGCGACTAGATTAACATTTATACTGCGGGGAGCAAGTTCTTGAGCAATAGATTTGGAAAAGCCAATTAATCCTGCTTTACTGGCTGAATAATTGCTTTGTCCAGCATTTCCAGTTATACCGACAACCGAACTGATATTGATTATACTTCCGGATCTCTGCTTGAGAAAATATCTAATTGCCGCCCTGGTCGTTAGGAAAGCGCCTTTAAGATTTGTCTCTAGAACAGAATCCCAGGCTTCATCTTTCATCCGCATGAGCAGGCCGTCACGTGTTATTCCCGCATTGTTTATTAATACATCAATACTACCACGTTCTTTGTAAGTAGTTTTTATAAGGTTCTGAACGTCATCTTTATCGGTAACATTACAAAGAATTGCAGAACAGGAATAGCCCTGATCAAGAAATTCCTGATGGGTTTGCTTCAGTTTTTCTTCAACAATATCGGTAAGAATTACATGAGCATTACAACTGGCAAAAGTCTTTGCTATTTGCTTGCCAATTCCTTGACTTGATCCGGTTACTATAACATTTTTTTCAGAAAAATCTATTCGCATGAAAAATTCTCCAGATCTTTATATTTTGAAATGCCATTTGTATTCAGATTTTTATTGATTCTGCGAATTAATCCCTGTAAAACTCGTCCGGGACCAATTTCATAATAATCTTCAATATCTTCCGCAATCATATTTTCAATAGTGTTAACCCACAAAACCGATGATGTAAGCTGCTGATCAAGTCGATCACGAATTTCATTCGGGTCTTGAGTTGCGGTTCCGGTTACATTGCTATAGATGGGATATTCTGGCTTTTTAAAATTGGCATTATCAAGGGCTTTTTTCAATTCTTCCCGGGCACTCCTCATTAAAGGAGAGTGAAAAGCACCACCCACTGATAATTCAATTGCTCTGCGGGCGCCTTCATCTTTCATTTTCATCATAGCCTTCTGAACAGCTGGGGTTTCTCCGCTGATTACTATCTGTTTTGGAGAATTGTGGTTGGCCAGTACGCAGATTCCATAGCTCTCCATATCGTTGAGAGTTGCCTTAACCTTTTCAAAATCAAGTCCAACAATGGCTGCCATTGTACCAGAACTATTTTCTGTTGCCATTTGCATCTGCTCTGATCTTATTTTGACCAGTTTTAAGGCCTCTTCAAAATCAAGAGAACCAGCAGCAGTTAATGCAGTATATTCACCCAAACTATGTCCGGCCACTGCATTCGGCTGACAATTTGCTTCTATTTCTTTAAAAAGAGCATAAGAGTTAATGAATATAGCAGGCTGAGTTACTTTGGTTTCAGTAAGCTCTTTCAAAGGGCCTTTGAAAGAAAGCTGTTTAATTGAAAAATCATCGAAAAGTTTTTCAGCACGATCATAAAGATTTTGAGCCTGAGTGCTATTGGCATACAGATCCTCACCCATGCCGACATACTGTGATGCCTGGCCAGGGAAGACAAATGCTTTTTTGCTCATTACTCAACACTCCATTTAATTAATGTAGCCCCCCAGGTAAATCCGCCCCCAAAGGAGGTAAGTAATATAAGATCGTCATTTTCAATGCGGCCTTCATCATAAGCGTCGATTATCCCCAGTGGAATTGTAGCAGCTGTAGTGTTTCCATATTTATCAATATTGATCATGACCTGCTCATCATCTAGGTCCAATTTGGATGCGCAAACATCAATAATTCGTTTATTAGCCTGATGAGGGATGAATAATTTTAGATCATTTTTGGAAACATTATTGCGTTTAAGTAATTCTTTACCTGTATCCACCATACTGTTAACAGCATATTTAAAAACTGGTCGTCCATTTTGATATATATAATGCATTTTTTTATCAACTGTTTCATGACTGGCGGGATTGCGGCTGCCTCCACCTTTCATATAGAGAAGATCCTGGCCCATTCCATCCATTCTTACTATAGAGTCAAGAACTCCTACATCTCTCTCAGTGGGCTCAATAAGAACAGCAGTACCTGCATCACCAAATAATACGCAGGTGCTTCTATCTTCATAATCAGTTATTGCGCTCATTTTTTCAGCACCAACAACCAGTACTTTTTCATGAGCACCGGATTCAACGAATTGTCGGGCAGTTTCCAGAGCATAAACAAATCCTGAACAGGCTGCTGATAGGTCAAATCCCCAGGCATTTTTAGCACCAATGTTTTCCTGGATAAGTGCGGCCGTGCTGGGAAAAAACATATCAGGGGTGATTGTAGCTACTATTATTACATCAATTTCTTCGGGATCAACATCAAACCGGGATTGCATATCTTCAAAAGCACGACTAGCCATATCAGATGAAGCTTCATCATCTGCAGCAATATGGCGCTCGCTAATTCCGGTTCTTTCACGAATCCACTTATCAGAAGTGTCCACCATCTTTTCAAAATCAAAATTATCGAGAATCTTTTCGGGTAAGTACTTGCCGAAAGCTGTAATAGTTGCATTCAAATTTTTCATGTTAGGCTCATTTTAAAATTATAAAAATACACAAAATCTATATTCAGGAAAATATAAATTTTGTGTACAATAAGCAATGATTAATTTTTTAGTGGCTATTCATTTTCAGCCGATATGACCTGTTTACCTTTATAATATCCACAATGGGGACATGCTCGGTGAGGCATCTTTTTGTCACCACATTGCGGGCAGGTGGAAAGGGCTGGCGCTTTTGCTTTCCAGTGGGTACGTCTTTTATGTTTTCTTGTACTTGAAGTCTTTTTCTTTGGTACAGCCAATTTATTAATCCTCCATTTTACTTTTAATTTCTTTTAACTTCTCCAATCTTGGATCGATACTCTCGATTTCACATTCACAGGATTGCTCATTCAGATTAACACCACATTGTGGACATAAACCTTTACACTTCGGGTCACACAAATGTTTGCTAGGAATGGCCAATAATAAAGAATCTTTTAAGAATTTGGCCAGGTCCAGAGTATCCGAAGTCACAATAAAAGTGTCTTCTTCCTGCTTATTGTCTTTCTCTTTCGGGTCAAATAGCAATCTAATTTTTTGCGAAACATCTTCCACAAAAGGTTCCAGGCAACGATCACAATTAGAATTAATATGGGCATTTACCTGACCTTCTAACCAGATCCGATTGGTTTCCTCTTTGATAACATGGGCTTCCAGGTTGATCTGGTTTACAAAACCTTCCTCTTCGAGACCTATTGCCTCAGGCTCGAAATCTTTGTCCAGTTTCGTTATTTTTTCTGTAAATGAACTTAATTCAATCTTCATAACGGGTAGGAATTTATAAGGACTAATATCTATTATCAAGTCTTATTTAGCAGTAGCCTCCATATTTGCAAATAAATTCTTCTGTAATTTCCTGATAGAACATTAATTAGATTGATTCCAATCTAAATCTTTGGCTTTACTAATTATTTAGATCAAATTGAAGAATTGACCATAAATATAAATAGGATTGATAATTTTGTTGCTAAAACCCAAAATAGCTTGAAATTACAATTTTGTAGTTGATTTAAGGGGCAATTACTATTACATTTCTGAACAGTTTTTAACTTTTTACAGGTGAAATAAGTAAATGGCAAAAGATTATCCTACAGTAAAAGATATTGCCCGGGAACTTGGATTACATCATTCTACTGTTTCCCGTGCTTTAAGAGATTATCCAGATATAAGTGAAGCCACAAAAGAAAAGGTGAAAAAAGCCGCCCGCCGTATGAATTACAGCCCCAATATTGTTGCTCAAAGTTTAAAAACTAAAAAGACAAAGTTGGTTGGCATTATTGTCCCTGAGATTATTCATGATTTTTTCTCCAAAGCTATAAGCGGAATTGAAAATGTTGTATATAATCATGGTTATGTACCCATTGTATTGCAATCCAATGAATCTTCATCGCGTGAGGAACTGAATGTTGATGCTATGATCACCAATCGTGTGGCCGGTTTAATTGTCTCTATTTCTCAGGATACAGAATCCAGTCAACATTTTCAGCGATTTATTGAAAAGGGCATTCCTCTGGTCTTTTTTGATCGGGTGATACAGGGCTTGAAAGCCGGGTACGTTATTTCAGACGATGAACAGGGTTCGTTTCAAGGAGCCCAATATTTAATTGATAAAGGCTACAAAAAAATAGCCTATTTTTCCGGCCCCAAAAATTTAACAATTTGCAAAAACAGATTACGCGGCTTCAAAAACGCACTGAAAAAGAATGATATTGCTTTAGATACTAATTTAATTTTTCATGGTTCGCTCCATGAAGAGAATGGCTATCAAACTATTGAAAAATTGATTGGCAAAAATGATATACCTGAGGCAATTTTTGCAGTCAATGATCCTGTTGCAATGGGAGCCTACAAAAAAATCAAAGAAGCCGGTCTCAAAATACCAGAAGATATCGCTGTACTTGGCTTTTCCAATAATGAAGTTTCTTCATATCTGGATCCAGCCCTATCTACAATTGACCAGTTTCCTGCTGAAATGGGAGAAAAAGCAGCTCAAATATTATTTACAAGAATGCAAAAAGAAAATCCCGATGAAGAAATTCAGAAAATGAGAACCGAGTTAATTGAACGACAGACAACTTGATTGTTATTTGCGATTTGGCAAGATTTACTTGATCAATATTGTACTTGAGCAATAATCAAATAAGGATTCCGATATGATTGTTAGCCTGAAACGAAGTTTGATTTTTATTGCCTTATTTTTAATATTCTTTCAGCTTTCCTGGAGCGACCAGAGAGGACAATATTTTTACAAAAAAAATTACACGCCTGAACCAATTCCGGAATACAATAAGATAAAAGATGATCTCCCGGTTCCTGTTCTAAGTGATAATCAGGAATGGATTGATATGTATTGGTATTCCTGGAAACTGGCCTATAATAGGATCAAATCGCCTCAAAAAGATTCTCCTTTTGTATCCAATTGGCTGGATGAGGCTTTTAGCCAGAATATTTTTCAGTGGGATACAATTTTTATGATCATGTTTGCTCGCTATGGGCACCATATTTTCCCTTCTGTCAATTCTCTTGATAATTTCTACTGCCTTCAGCATGAAAGTGGATATATAGGACGGGAATATAGAGAATCTGATGGGAAAGCAATTCATTTTAAAGATGGCAATCTGTTTCATCCCCAAGGCTGGCAAAATACCATTAATCCACCTCTTTTCAGCTGGGCTGAAATTGAGTCGTTCCAACTTAGCGGTGATACTGCCCGACTTACAAAAGTAATTCCTGTACTGGAAAAGTATGCGCAATGGTTAGAAAGAGAAGGTCGCCCAGGGGCCAAAAATTGGGAAAAAAATGGACGGCGGTCCCAATCTAAGCATCAATTATATTGGAATACTCCTTTAGGAAGTGGAATGGATAATACTCCTCGGCCAATTCAAAAGGGAAGTGGTTGGATTGATATGTCAGCTCAGATGGTGATAATGTATGATAATCTTGCAAAAATGTGTCGGATAACAGGCAAATTAGAAAAAGCCTCTCATTACGAACAAAAATCAAATATAATTACTAAAAAAATAAATAAATGGTGCTGGAATTCAGATGACGGAATCTATTATGATGTGGATAGGGAAGGAGAGCAATTCAGCAAAAAAACAGCCGCATCTTTTTGGCCTTTATTGGCTGAAGTCGCAGACTCTATGCAGGCTGAAAAATTAACCCAGCATCTCAAAGACCCGCAGGAATTCTGGCGTCCTTTTGTTTTTCCAACACTGGCTGCGGATGAACCCGAATACTCTCCTGATGGAAATTATTGGCGCGGCAGTGTCTGGGCTCCCACGAATGTCATGATCATTAAAGGCCTGGAAATATACGGTTATGAAAAATTTGCCCACCAGGCAACAGAAAAATATTTAAAGGGTATGTATAATGTATTCCAAAATACAGGAACAGTATGGGAAAATTATGCACCGGAAAAATTACAGCCTGGGGATCCTGCTCAACCAAATTTTGTTGGCTGGACGGGCTGCGGCCCCATTCAATTATTGATTGAGAATGTGCTGGGATTCCGTCCCTATGCTTCTGCTAATAAACTCGTTTGGCATTTGAATAGGACAGACCGACACGGGATTAAGAATTTGCGCTTTGGTAACATCAAAACTACATTAATTTGCCAAAAAAGGGAAAATATTCAGGAAACTCCTCAAATCGAAACCAATTCTAACCGTGCTTTTAATTTGATTATAAAATTTGGTGAGAAAAACTATAAAGTTAAGGTCGCTGCTGGTAAAGGCACAATTAAACTGAAATAAAACAAATAAAGAATAGAGGAATTTAACTATGAAAGGTAAATCGTCTATAATCCTTTTATTTTTGGTGATTACTATTGTAACTCAGTCCTTTGGATTTTATGCTTTCAATAGACGAAATCATCCTGAACTTGATTGGAAAGAAATTCAATCTGAGAATGTAACCATTGTTTATCATGATCCCCTTTACAAGACTGCTCAAGAAGCTCTTCAAGTAGCTGAAGCCTCATATCAATCATTATCGCAATCCTATGATCTGGAATTGGATAAAAAAGTAAAAATATTCATCTCGGATCAGGATGATATTACCAATGGCTTTTCCATGGCCGGACGTCACATTGTCATCTGGGTTGATGTGAATGACTATGTAAATATGTTTACCGGACGGGAAAGCTGGTTGAGGAAAGTGATAGCTCATGAAATGTCTCATCATTTTGTTTTTCATTCTGTTCGCTCCTGGATTGATATGTTTTTTCCAGTTTCAGCATTAAGCTTTCCCGGTGATTTCAATGAAGGTTACGCCATGTTTTTGAGCGGCGAAAAGTGGGGCTTTGGCCGCTCTGATGCTTCGCTGAGAAAAGCCGTCTATTCTAATAAAATGAGTTATAAATATAGAGATGGGTTCCATTATACAACAGGATTCTCAATGGTCCGTTATTTGTATGAATTTTATGGAATTGATAAATTACAGAAGCTCTTAAAATATAGGAATGAATTAAAAATCTATGAATTTAAAAAAGCTTTCAAAAAAGTATATGGTAAAAGTCTAAAGGATTTTAAAGAAGAATGGCGGAAATACATTTACACCTATTATTACGGTACGGGCTACGAATTAAAGCAAATTATCGATAGTGATACCAGTACTGCTATGACTTTCCGCTCCCTGCAAGGTGTTCCCATTGAGGGCTGGAATCATATTGAAAATCTGGTGATGAATGATTCCATGGCCGTTATTCTGGGTAAAAAATCCGAAAAACAATATTTTAAAAATATAGTTATGGCTAGCTATAATCCGGATACTCTGAACACTGATACACTGGAATTTGAAGAAATAACTTCCATAAAGAAATTACAGTATGCTTTCCATCTTGATATTAGTTCCAATTCTCGATATGTAACTTATGTTCGTGATATTCGTTATGAGAATGGTAGTATTCGCCCTGCTATTTTTCGATTTGATCGCCAAAACCCGAAAAATGAAAAAATAGTTCAAGGTGATCTTGCTCAGGTTGCAAACAATGGCGAAGTCTTTTTCCAAACCTTAATCAAAGGGAAAAATTATATAAAAAGAGCCAATAATAAGGAAATTGAAACTTTATTAACCTTTCCTGAATCTAAGATAGGTCGTTTGAGATTAAGTCCTGATAATCGTTTTCTGGCAATTACAAGGTTGGATAAGAAAAAGAAATTTCTATTTGAATTATATGATCTGAAGGGGACAAAGTTAATTTGTAAAAATGAACTCATGCGCCTGCCTAGTGAAGTGTTTTGGACTGATAATGACAATCTAATGTTGACGATTCCTTCGGAAAAAGATAGTCGCACAATTATAAAGAAATATTCTCGAACAAATAAAAAATGGACGCAATATTTATCACCGCCCTTCAATGTGATTCCTGTGCTTGAAGAAAAAACCGATAGCACTCACAAATTATTAGTGCAAGCTGAACTCGATCGTAAAGAAAGACAACTAGGTAAGGTTGATTTAACAATTGATACAACTGATATTTTTAAGAACTATCATCAGGATAATTATTATAATCGTTGGATAAGAGCGCAAAATCCCAATCCAATTACCCTGCCTGATACTATTCCTCAAATTATGGAGCAAAAAAATTATAAACCTGCTCTGGATATGAGTCCATTAATCAGCCTGCCATTACCGGATGAAGAAGGCTTCACACTTATGAATTTTTGGATGGATCCGCTCATGAAACACAGCCTAAATCTAGTCGGATATTTTCCCTATAATGGTGATGATCCCTACTATTTCATTAATTATCTAAATAATTGTCTAAAACCAACTTTCAGTTTGAGCTATGCCCGCTATAATTGGATTGGTGGTATCTGGGAAAATAAAATATTTTATCAGAAAGTTCAGGATGCTTCATTACTGGCCAGTTTTCCTGTCAATATTAATACTCCCTTCTTGAAGGTAAATATAGCACCTGGATTAAATTACCGCAAGGTGCAGCAAAAAGAGAAAAATTTTGAAGAGGAACCAATTTTCGAAAATGGTGAGGCCTTTGCACTTAGAGGCCAATTTGGCATAAGTTACGATCTGCCTTTTAAAAATCACCAATATCATCCCATCCGTAAACTGAGATTGAGTTACAAATCCCGGGCGGCCAGCACCAGTCTGGGCATGGATCGGGATTTTACCGACCATGAAATCAATATTGATGCTGGAATTGCGCCCTTTTATGATATATTTGGGCTCAATCTAGACAATTTTTCAATCACAAATCAGACTACTCTGGAATGGCTAAATGGCAATTATCTCGCTCAATATCAGCCCGGAATTGATACTTACGAGAATATTCCTATCACTGGTGGAGTTATTTCACAACGACAATATTTACGTGGTGTAGAAAAAACACTGGTCGGCGATCAATTACTCATTACAAAAAGTGAGTTATGGGCTAAAGTTTCCGATGATTTCAATATGAGTTTTATTTTAGGATTTCCCATCCTTGATCTCAAATATACTGGTGTTGGGGTCTGGTTTGATTATGGCAAATTATGGTTTAATGGACAAAATCGGTCGCCCCGCACATTCAAAACTATGGGCTATGAAATAAAAGGTGTGCTCAATATTTTACAGCTTCCCACCATTCAAAGATTTGGAAAAGCCTTTGATCTGGATGGCAATAGCAAGGGTTACTACTATCAGATTGATATTCCTTTTTATCAGAATATTTATTGAGAATGGATGAGTGGATGGCTGGAAAGTTGGATGGTTGGATAGCTGGATGACTGGGAGGTAAGATGATGAATTTGTCAAATTTTGATCATTGAATTATAATTTGGTGAAATTTACAATAATTTAGGCTTCTTGAAGCTCATCTTCATGAGATAAATGAACTGTCTGAGTTGGGAATGCGAATTTGATACCTTCTTCTTCGAATTTTCTTTTAATGGCAAGATTTACTTTTTGCTGAATATCCATATATTTGTTGTAATCGGCACCTTTGATATAGTAAACAATCTCAATTATCAAATTGAAATCTCCATATTTAGAAAAGTGACAACGGTCAAAGCGAGTATCTTCAATTTCACCAATAATAGATTTAATCATTTCGGGAATTTTTTCCAGTTTTTCAGCCGGAGTGGAGTAGGTCACGCCAATATTGAAAAGGACTCTTCGCTCCTCCATGGAAATGTAGTTTTTTATTCTGGAATTGAGAAGATCATTGTTGGCAAAAATAAGTTCCTCACCATGCAAACTTCGAATTCGGGTGGTCTTGATGCCAATATGTTCGACAACTCCCAAATAATTATCAATTATTAAAAAATCACCTTCTTTAAAAGGTTTGTCAAAAAGAATGGCGAAATATCCAAACAGATCTGCCAGAACTGTTTGAGTTGCTAGAGCGAGCGCAACACCTCCAATTCCAATTCCTGTCATTAAAGTCTTGACTTTGAAGCCCAAATTATCCAGCAGAAAAATAATACCAAAAATCCAGATCAAGGATTTGAAGATCAGGCTAACCCCATTGATCATCTCTTTTGTGAATTTTTTCTGCTTTGCATAATAATTGCCAAGAATGTATCCTACTAGCAAACTCACCGACCTAATGCCAAGGAAAGTAAGGATAATAACTAATCCAAATTTAAAGATTTGATTCACATTAGCACTAAAGGTCAGACGCTTTAGACTGATATAAAGAATACCAAAATATCCCAAAGGAATCAGAATTTTTTTGATAGCCGATTGGATATCTTTAACAATCTCATCTGAAACATATTTGCTGGATTTGCGAAAAATTCGCAGAATAAAATAGGTTACCAGTCTGAATAAAAGGCCCCCGCCAATTAAAATAATAAGTGAAATTATGTATTCGTGAATAGGATTACGTGACAATATCTCTCCTAATTTATCAACCATATTACCTCCTTTTATTTATAATTTTTAGTTTTGAGTATCCATTACTTTTTTCTTAAATAATTTGTTATAATTGTATTTGTCTGGTTTCCTTTTTTCTACTGGAACATCATGGGTACGATTCTCCCACTTTTTCAATTTATCTCTTAGTTTTGTTTTTATCACCGAATATTCGGATTTGTTAGCCAAATTTTTAAACTCATTCGGATCCTTGCTTAAATCATAAAGTTCCTCGACAGGTCGTGGCCAGCGAAAGATCAAGCGCTCCTTACCTGCTAATCGGCCATTCTGTTTGGCTTCCCGCATGGCCTGGAACGAGGGCGAACCATATACATCAGCCGGTTGTGTATATGGTTTCCAGGGTAGATAATTACGAATATACTTATATTTCTCAGTTCTAACGGAACGAATATGATCATCAAGATCATGCCAATTTCTCTCAGAATAAATATAATTACGATAAGCTTGCTTATTTCCTTTTAAAGCAGAGTAGAAACTACTGCCGTGGAGAGAGTTAGGGACTTTTATACCAGTTAAGTCCAGTAAAGTTGGTACAAAGTCAATTGTACTTGTCAGTTGATCATAAATGCCAGGCTCAATATGATCTTTCCAGTAAAAAATAATTGGACTACCAATTCCAGAATCATAAAGTTGACCTTTCGCCCGGGGAAAGGGAAGACCATTATCACTCCAGAAAAGAATTAGAGTATTATCCAGCAGATT
>Ga0102934_1000322_pt1 | contig 30797 bp, 26 predicted proteins | sample SalPonR2_A_D1_MG_FD_78175 | JGI IMG/M metagenome (GOLD analysis project Ga0102934, IMG submission 78175) | Salt pond soil microbial communities from South San Francisco under conditions of wetland restoration - Salt Pond MetaG R2_A_D1_MG | ecosystem: Environmental > Aquatic > Marine > Intertidal... | reverse complement strand
GCCAACTCCTGCAGTTTATCTGCCCGACGGGCGACAAGAATGACACCGAAGCCTCTTCTCGCTAGCTCCAAGCTTATCTCCCGCCCTATCCCGCTGCTGGCGCCAGTAATCAGTGCCAGCTCTTCTTCCCCCTGAGACAGTGCAGGACATATCGGATGACGTCGTCGTAGATGGTGGAAGCCAAAGGCCCCGGCACTCAAAGCCCCCATAGTCCCTAAGACTATCCGTTGTCCCAACCCCCCGTGAGGTAAGGCGGCGTACCCGCAAAGCAACGCTGTCACTGGAGGCACGTAAAGCTGAATTTGACGTGACGGCCCGGCGACCAGCGATATGGCAAGTAAACCAGCTCCCAAAGCTATCAGATTGGTCAGAAGAAAAAGAAAATGTATTCAGAAGTGTGTGTCAACATCCTCGGCCAGAAGAGAATAGTTAAGGAACATACGCCTTACATATTTGTCATGGCAAGCTTCACACAGCTTACCTTGCCAGCTTCCGGGCCCCGCTATCTTACTTTTAAGCATTTTTCGGCTTTGTAAGATCTTCGCAATTTAGTCCTGATCTGTGATGTACGCACATGATAATTTCAATCTGGAAAACGGACAGGAGGTTACGGAGTCGCCCCGGGGAGGCGAGCAGCGAGGGGGGTGTTCCTGGATATCAATTCTTCACGCCCAACAAACCTCCGCGACCGAATGAGGACGAGTCTGTAAATGAGAAAAATGTCACATTATTCGCTTGTGTCTCGTGCGATACCCGTTTCGATCAGCTCACGTATTTGCGCATCACCCCTCTCCTACACCTCAAGCCCAGGCTTCTCGTTGCAGCATCAAAGGACGCAGCGGCCTCAATATCTTCCAATGCTTCATTCAACGACGACATCGCTCTTTCTCGTACTAGGGGCAATGTTGTGTGCAGTTACCAAAAGTTTCATCCCTGTGCCGGCACGCGCGTCCCGCTCTGCAACTTACTTCCCTGCAAAGCCCACCGCCATCTCCCTCGTGGGCTCTACAATGAGACTGACGCCCTACATGTTCATGAGCACGAGCAATTTCGACGAGCCTCTCATTCTTACTGAGGAGAATGCAGCTTTGGTTCTGGAGGCCGCTCGGCAAGAGCTTGGTACCATGTTTGGGTACACCAAGGAGAACCAAGCTGTGGGCATTACTGGGGAGGTTGACCTGGTGGCCGTTGAGGGCATCAGCATCATCGTCCGTCTCAAGAACAGGTTTTGGCACGATCGAAAGATGGTGCTAACCCGTATCTCTAAGTTTATAACGGACCGTATTCCCGAAGCTATGGTGGAAATCGAGGATGTGGAACAATTGAAGGGGGATGACGCGAAGAGCGTCTCGGATTTTTACGCGCATTAAGGCACCAGAACGGAATTCGAGAGCAATTTTGACGATAACTTGCAAGCTTGTGCCTGTGTTGGTAGCTTTTTTCATCTATTTACCAGAATCCTTATCCTGTGCGAGCGTGGCTTTCCAATCCGCCTCCAGAACTCGCCAATTTACGTCGCCCTTGAAATTGCGCGGTACCGCACCCCACCGCATCCGAGACGGTTGTGCACCTTTGGACACGCATCCCTTAGCATCCCTCACAAAATTCTTCTCGACCTCCAGCCTCTTATCCTTGCTTACACCCCTCCCGTCATTGCCTTCCCCATGATCCTCCGCGGACTGTATCTCAATCGTCACCAGGCAGTCATCCTCATGCTCGCTCCCCACCCGCAACCCGACGGCCGCCAGCGCAAAACTACCCGGAAGCAAACCGTACCTCTCCTCCGTAAAGAGCGTAAGCTCCCGCGTGATCTGCTCGTACGAGTAGTTGGTGCCACCTCGGATCAAGAGGTTGGACGTGCGTGTCACCCAGTAGAAGTCCTTCTTCCTCCCGCCTCCTGCCCCGCTCCCTCCTTCCCTCCTCTCTCCGTCCCACAACCAGAAGCCCACGTCTCCAAGGTTTGTGTACCAGCCGCCCGCCTCCGTGTGGATCGCCTGCTTCGTCGCCGCCTCCCCTTGTACGTAGCCCGTCATCAAATTTCCCCGAGTCACAATAAACCCCTTTTGGCCTTCTCTGCACTCCTGCAAGTAGGACGCTGGCGCCGCGGGGTCGATGCCTTCCACCACCATTACTTCTGTGTAAGGTGGGTGCGGTCGGCCCACGTAGAAACCAGGTTCCTCGCCCGGCTGCTCCCCCACCGCCCAGCCCCTTTGGAAGGCGTGCAACCGCTCCTCTTCGCTCACGTCCGTGGGCGTACCCATCACCTGCAGGCACGTCTCGGTCGACCCGAAGCGCACGACAGGCAAGTGGCCCACGTATTTGAGGAGACGCTGCACCGTTGCGGGCCCCACCGGTGCCGAGCCCAGCAGGAAGGTGACGACCGGGGAAACCCACTTGAGGACGTCCGGGTTGGGGACGTCGGCAAGCTTCTTCTCCTCGATCAGGCTCTCCAAGAAATCGAAATGCCGGCTGACCGTGGGACACACAAGGCGAAGCTTGCTGGCTTGTTGGGCTGTGACCAGGGGCTGAGCCACGGAGGGCGTGGAAGGGATGGGCGCGGAGCGTGGGAGACCTAGGGCGAGACGTGCGAGGGCGGGCCAGTAGGACGTCGTGTAGCGTTCGAAGAGGTGCAGATGGGTGCCGGGGCGACGCAAGGCCCAGTCCGTGAAAGCGGTTGAGTTGGTGTGATGCAAGGGGTTGGCCAAAAAGGGCGTGAAGCGAGATGCGGGGTCTTGAAGGAGGAGGAAGGCCTCGAACGTCTCCCGGTTCCTCACGTAGTTCCCATAGGAAAGGCGGACGCCCTTGGGCTCACCCGAGCTCCCCGAGGTATAAATAATAATACGGGTGTCATCCTTGCCAAGGTCTGACTCAAACAAATCCTCGTCGGACGCAACGTCTGCTGCCTGCTGCCCCTCTTCGCCTCTGCCGTGCTCAAGCATGTCTTCCACAGCCATCACGGCTACCCCCGGTATCTTCGACCGCACTTCCGCTACCTGCTCTAGAGGTGTTTTGGCATGTATCAACACAACTTTCGCGCGACTGCTCTGCACTTTGAAGACGACGCGGTCGAGAGGGTCAGAGTCCCAGTTCACTGTTACGGGAACAGTCCCCGTCATCACGGACGCCAGACGTAAAGCAACATCTTCCGCGCTGTTTCCAGCAAATAAGTGCACTTGGCAGTCCCCTTTCTTAAGCTTTGCCTGCTTAGTCAGGACGTAGGCAAAGCGGCGACTCAGTTCCCATAGCTCCCGCCGGGACCAGGTCGTTTTGAAGGCGGGGGTGTGGCAGGAGGCGGAGGAGGAAGATGAGACGGGATAAAACGTCAAAAAAAGCTCGTCTTCGTGCGGTGGCCCGAACGCCGGTAGGTAGTCAAGCAAGGCTGACGAAAGCGGCATAATTTGACCTGTGGTATAGGGGGCAGGGGTCAGTATTCTTCAATCAACGGCGTCGCATTTAGTGAGAGCGAGGCAGGCGCGTGCGTCACGCGCTTGGGATTTAATGACTGTGCGCACCGTACACCCAAGAATTTGCACGTGCTCATTGAGAGGGGAATTTTCGACCCTCTAATGAAGCGCGAAATGCATCAGTCAGAGGAAAAACTGGCTCAGGCACGTGGGCTTAAGCGGGACCCTGTCGAAAACCCCTCGCCGTGACGTCCGACTCGAGTGCTCAAGTTATGCAGCATACCCCCCCCCGTGCAAGTCTGTGTCTTATTGCCAAACATCGCTCCGCTGAAATGAAAACCCCTCATAGAGTTAATTTGAGAGATTCTAACATTGTTTTCCACGTCGTGAGCAGCATGCAGACCTTGATGCTTTGAGTGTTTAAGCCTGTCCTGATGCAATATCGAACATTTGAGCGAAGTAAAATACACCTAAATGCCAAAAAAACTATTACCACATTATAAAAAAGTTTTTTAAATTATCCTCGTCACATATGTGAGACTGCATGCTGTTTAGAAGTTTGAGGACTGTTGTTGCCGTATTGTGGCTGTGTCGACGTACGATGAGTTGTCGTCGTGCAAAGCACACGCTCAGGACAGTGCACAAATGTGCTGCCTTATTCAGATTAAAATCCGTATCAAGTATTCGAGTCTTCCCAGATATGCATGAACGACTCTCGCACAACAAAAAAGCAAACCCTAACAGCCAGGAAAATCGCTTCTCGCCACGCAGGCCCCTTTAAAATTCCTTCTTTGGATCCGTCTAAACCCTTCATCCAGAGCGTCTTCCAGCGCACCAACTTTCAGGTTATACACGCATCATTCAACCCTTCACTGCATATCCAATTCTATCCCACAGTGTACCCGGCGCATGCGATACTCTAAGCAGACAGATCCTTAGGGTCGTAGGGGAGCCCAACACTTTTCTTGAAATCTGCTGTGAGAGCCGGATACACCATCCAGCAGACCATGATACCTGGGATGTAGTGTACCAACGACAGGAAATGAGCGGGCTGACTTGACGACATTCCAACACGTCTAACAGCACAAAAGGAGGCCAGATCTTGTGAAAGTGGAAAAAGCAAAGGTGGGACTAGATTCTCGCTACTTTTAGACTATCCCACGGAGTTCATCCAAGTGTCTCGAGAATTCTCCAAGGTGAACACCGGGCACACGCTGACAGCTCTATACTGCACAAATTCTCGGCATGTAAGATGGCTGAAAGCGACACCGTCCTACCGATTTTCGATGAGCACTCTTCATACCAACCTTTTCCCGCCCAATAGAATCCTTACCAGCTGGAGCACCCCAAGGTGCCAAGCGCATGGCCTCCCCGGTTACTTTCTTCATCATTTGAGATGCGTACTTCTGAGCCATCGCCGTGTTGACAGGAATCATCTTGAGCTCGTCTGGCCTTGAGCAAGGTTGGGCCTGGGAATAGGGCATAGAAGGAGTGGAATTAAATAAATGCGTTTCGGCTGACATTCATTTTAAAACAATTAAGGGTAACCAATGTTTTATACATAAAGTTGTACACCGATTAACGTTTGCCCCAGCAAACAATTGCCTAGCAAGGCCTGGTTATATACCGGTTTTCGAAGCGTCACGTTGTGCGACAACGGAGCAAGCAAACGAACTGGCTCTAACCTTGCCATTATGACCATTCATCTGTCTGTAAAAATGCAAGCGTAAGCGTTCTAGGGGTGCAGCACCGTTTTCATACTGATTTTGCGAAGGAAACGACGTGCATGGCCGCTGAATGTTACGCTGTGCATTCCTTGGCCTTGCGCTTTCTTCACTTCTCCCGCGATCCTCCGAGTCATGATTTTATGAAATTGATCGCAAGAAGTGTTTAGAGCCTGATAGTGACACGGACGTGAAATGGAGCGGCCTGGTGCATTCAAAGCATGTGCGCACCTGTGATACGAGGCGTTTGGCTTTGCCTGCCCGCCTTGCTGCTTTATTGGCTTTTTGCGCGAAACTCCCGGGTAGCTTAATGCGGCGACAGGGCAAAAACAGTAAAACAAATTGTTCTAAACTTTTCGTTCTGAGACGAGGTCTTGAACTTTTTTATAAACAATCATGATGCCAATTATTCGTTTTCCTTGACGAATTGACGCCCTCCTCGACGTTGCATGGAAAGTTCGTGTCAGTAGCGCTCTTGCGACATAATTAAATACATCCTGCGCTTGGCCAGGATTTTTTTACCACGGGATGGCTCTTCTTGCTCGATAGAAATATCCTCCATGACATTCCTTAGAATGAAGCACCGCCCATACGACATCTAATGCTGCTTGCTCGGGAGAAAGCGCGTCGTGTGCGGCATGCTCATCACACATGGCGGTGTTGACGTCTCCCGGACAGATGGCAACTATTCGGGGTTGATGCGCCCGCACTTTCATGTCTTTAGAAACTAGTGCATCAACCCTGCTTTGCAGCAGCCGAGTCGCTGCATTCAAAACTGCTTTCGAAAAGCTGTAAGCCGGCCAAGAAACGGGCGCCAAACCCTCACCGCGTGGCCACGGACCTTCCTGTTGCATCTGCGCGACCCAGTCCGAGAATTGTTTCAATTCAGCTAGGCTTCGCACTCTCTTTAACCTCTTGGCAACCTCACTGTGCAGGTATGCGAGCTCTCCGTCGCCACTTGATATATTTACAATGCAACCAAACCTGTGTTTACACATTCCGGGCAAGCAGGCCTCCATCAACGCCACCGGTGCCCATGTATTTATGTCGAAAACGGAGCGATAGACTCCCTCTCTTCCTCCACTGCCCTCTACGGCGGCAGCTGCGTCTTCATCTCTCACACATATGCCGGCATTGTTAATCAAAACGTGAGGCACCCCTCCCCGCATCTCCTCGTTCCGCTTCATTTGATCGACAAAAGCCTTGATGCTTTTAGGCTCACTGACGTCTAAAGCCATGAACTCACAACGATTTTGACCATGTCGGCGTTGTATGTCTGCCACACGAGCTTGGCCCTCCTCTGCATTCCGCGCAGTTAAAATGACATGGTACCCCACTTCAGCCAACAGATCGGAAATGGCCAGACCCAGACCGCGATTGCCACCCGTAACGACGGCGGTAATGCGCGGTGTGAATCCATGAACTAGTGGAAAGAGAAGAACAAAGAGCAAGACAGGAAACGCCATTACCTCCCCTTTTTTGAGGTCTCCACCCGGGGGACGAATCACCGCCACAAAAGCGGTGGTCCACTTTTACGTCATTGAGAGCCTGTGCGATAGATCACATGCGTAGACATCGGCGTTAGTGAGTCTCAAAGTGAAACAACAACCAATGTAATCGTTGGAAATAGGCTCCACACATCGCTGGGACCGAGGACATTCCATCGCCTCTGGCTGTTGCCAGTGAGGTTGCAGCTTGCGCTCTTGTGTGACACCAATAATTCTCCGGATCCCCGGACCCGTAAGATTTCATTCATGATTGAGTAAAATGGTCAGACACCGAGTCTCAAATTTCATAAAAGCCGGATATGTAATGCTTGCAGCACGGGTTCCAGAGTCGCGGAGTCAACAAACCAGCGCAAGCACAAGTATCCACGCGTGCTATCAAGCCTCGCCTTCTGTCTTGGCTGCCCCCACGCTCTCAGTGATGCCACACGCACCTTTCTTACGCCTCTTTGAAACCCTTCAGGCACGAATCTCCTCGCTGTTATTTGCATTGCCACCAGAGGTCGTGAATATGCGCTGTTGGTTGGCTACGGCCTCTGAGCTGGTGCTCATCTTGGCCCTGGTAAGCAGTCTTCCTTCAACGATGGCATTTGTACCGACAGCAACACGCCGCAACCCGCTCGTGCGACCATCGCTTGTTTCTTCCTCCTACACTGTCTCCCATCAGCAGCAGGTGAGCGTGTTGCGACTGAGTGGCGTGCGCGTGTGTGGGCATTGGCATTGAGATTTGTGACGTGGCGTGATAGTTCTCCCCCTCAATTTCTTCGCCTGGAACCCAATACTCTACGATTTCTTTAAATAGGTCCCGTTTCTGTCAGTCCGTGACTCGAAACTCTTTGCTTTGGACGACGCGGATGAAGTCACCAAGAAATACGGCCTGGAAGCAGGCCTCTTCTCCATTTTCAAGTCCGGAGGAAACAAGGAGGGAAAGACCGTGCAGGCAAAAGATCTACTTGCCAAGTATGGGTCAGCGTATCTGATTACTTCAATCTCTCTTTCTGCTGTCTCCTTCGGTCTGTGCTATGTCCTCGTGACCGCGGGTGTGGATGTACCAGCTCTCCTCGCACGGGTTGGTATCACGGCGAGCACTCAAACGGAGACTGCAGGAACGGTTGCTCTTGCCTATGCTGCCCACAAGGCGGCGTCACCCATACGTTTCCCACCCACAGTGGCATTGACTCCTTTCGTCGCAAATGCCATCGGAAAGAAGCCTGCTGATGGAGCAGACGAAGTAGAGTAGATTTTAAAGATTGGGGAAGATTTGCGAGTGCAGGGCAAGATGACTGGATGGACGAAAAGAAGTTGAGGAGGGTCCTGAACAAATTCGAAGAGTTAAAGGTTGGCTGGAATAGATGTGGAAGTGAAATAGTGAAAACTGGTGCAAAGGAAATCAGTTGACAGGCTTACATGAACAAAGGCCGCGCAGCGCACGAAATAAAATGTGGCCCGCGAGAAAATGTTGGAAACAGCTGCAGCAGGTAGACGATGTGAAATTTCTACATTGCAGGTATGGAATTCTACTCAAGGCACGATTACGACGAGTGCAATCTGGATACGCGTGTCCGACTACTTTGTCGCAATAAGGACTAGAGTTAAGCGATGATTATACGACAGGCGAGATCGGAAGATTCTTGGAATCTCACTGGAATGAAAAAGTTTCCTATATGTACATTGTCGGAGCAAGGGAATGATCCGTCATCCAGCTTTTTGATTTAAACTACTTTCTTTTTTGCTCAACAAAGGGAGGAAGGAGATGTGGCAATATCTAAGTTTGGTGCCATGACTGTAGTGATGACAAATTAGTCGATGTGGTGGTTGAACGGCATAGATACATCATATTTGTGTCATAACCTAGAATTTAAGCAGTTAAAAGGCATGGTGCCTTAGACGGCATGATCCTACCGGCTCCGTAATTACCGCCGTTCCACATCTCGACACCTGAAAAAAGGTGGAAATCGAAAAGAACCTGAAGGACATGCGTCTTTCAAAGCAAGGGGCGTATGTAAGGCCTTTCATGACATGAAAACAGCATTATAAGTCCTATCCTTCCTTCCCGTGCCTTCCCCTGTCCCCCCTCGCCAAACTTTCTTAGCGAGGAAGGGGAGTCGGGAGCCGCCTTGAATCCCGTAGGCCATGCGGAATAGAAAAGCACCAAACCATGTGCAAACACCTAGCGAATTAATATTTATACCTACGCTTATGGTGTGGTACACCGCCTTTGTCGCGCCCGTCGCCCATTTTGTTCTCGAAGCATCCCGCTCTCGCACGATGCGGAACAGAGCGCGAAGGCACCCATAAATATGGTATGACGCCGTTACGTGCACGTTAAGCGTCCGACCATCATTTTCAGGCATGCGAATAAGTGTACAGCTATGTCTGCTCCTTGCGTATAATTGCATCCTTGATGGCATACTTAGCATACCTGGCTTTGGAAAGTCGATGCGTCGGAAAGTAGAGGAGTTGAGCACTCCCTCTTTCGACAGGCGCTTGGCGTGCAGCAAGCGCGGGAGAAGTGCGCCAACGCACCGACCGCATCGAAGAGGTCATATGCTGATTCCTTCCTCCCCTGTCTCTCCGTAGCTGGCTTCCGCCTGGGCCTTCTGCTGTTCTTCCCCAGGAGATCTTGCGCGATGTTCGTGAAACAGGCAACAACAGACCGGTTGCTCGGTATGCTAGTTACCCTCGCCACGGGCGCTGCCATCTTCTACATCCAGGTGAGTTTGTGGTAAAATAAAGGATGCGGAAGGGCATTTAAGGGCAGTAATGTCCAACACTTGCCCTCCTGCTCCTTTAAATACGCACAGCATGGTATAAAGGCGTTTGTTAATCGGCGGAAGTCAGGCGCTAAATCCGAGCGGCCACGTCCCAAGGAGGTACGTGCAACGTCCAGCATGTTTCTGACTTATTAGCTTTATGGTCCCATGAGCATTTCTGCATCCGCGTCAATTCGTTCTTTGCAGAGACTCAAAGTAGGAGGTCGAAGCGTGTCACGGGCATGCCGCAACTTAGCTTTACTCGAGCTCTTTCCCTCCGCACTCAAAGCGATCATAGGCTTACGCTTTGCTATGCGCATCTCACCCATCCCGCTCCATACCATCCACATTTTCGGATACAACACAGGCCACTAACTACGGTGACCCATATTTTCGCGCACGGTGGGGCCATATGACTGGGAAAGGGGGCATTTTCGAGTTAATCCATCACTCGGGCGCCTGCATGTGCGGGCGGTTCGGCTTCCGACTCTTGGCACCTGCGGATTTGAAGGCTTTGGACTGTCCCGGTCCTGTACGCTATCCCCACGTCTTCGTCCCCGCGAGCGCCTTCCAGCCGTTGCAAGACCTGCGGCTTCTGACGCTGTACACGGCCCGGGGGCTCCTGGGGGGGCACGTAGTCGTGCACGCCTTCTGCACCGCCTGTGGGGTGCCCATCTTCCGCGCCTCGGACGGGGCGATCGACACCCTGGTGGTGAATGTCGAGTGTCTGCATGGCGCGAGTATTCGGAGTGTAGAAGTCACGTACTACGAGGACCTGCTCGGCTTCCCCCGAAGGAGCCGGGAGGCGGCCGGGGCGACAGCAGCGGGGGACGATCCTTGCAGAGCGAGGGCGTGGGAGAGGGGGAAGGCAGCCGGGCCCGAGGATGTCTCAGAGGGATCGAGACCAAAGTCACACGGTGGCAGCAGCAAGGTGGCGGCGGAGGGGGCGCTGGTAAAGAAGGGATGGGGCCAGGGAGTAGGCGTGGGAAGCGGCACGACGTGGGGCGGGCGGGTCTCAGGGCTGGTGGAGAATGCGCTTCCTTTCCGGAACGTCTTCGGTGGATCAGGCAGCAGCTTAGGGGGGAAAGTGCGCGACGGGCGTGGCTACCACTCCTCGGCTTCGGTCCAAACAACGGGCGCGACTTCCCTCCTATCCCATCTTCTCTCCCGCGCCTCCCTATCGATGCGGCCCGCGCCAGGCGGGCTGCTCTCGATCGAGGCGGGCGGGTCGGCAGCGGAGGAGGAGGGGCTCGCAGAGAGCGGAAGCCCGGCGGGCAGCCAGGAGACCAGCCCGGTCATGCCCACGGAGGGGTCCGCGGACAACATGTGGCTGGCGTGGGACGAGTCTTGCGAGATCAGGAGAGATCGAGGGGAGACTGACGGCGTTGGACGCAGGGGCTGGGGCCAGCCCCCCCCCCGACGAGTGACCAGCTCGACGAGGATGCTCATGTCAGGTGTGAGTGAGCTCACTGTCCCGCTGCCGGGGCAATCCGACGCCGCCTCCCAGCGAGTAATAGGACCAGCGCCCGGATGGGAGCGATTGGGTGACGGCTGCACGCCACCCTCCATGCACCAGCTCCGGTACCACTTAAAAAGGCACTTAAAACGCCGGCTAAACTGGCTGAGCTCGAACGGCGGGGGTGAAACCGGCCTGGGAAGAGGGGACTTGGAGGAGAGGGAGGACTTTGGAGAGACGAGGGCATATCCAGGCGACCAGCATTTTTTTCAACATCACGAGCACGAGCCGGCGCCGTTTATCGAGGAGGAAGAAACCATCCACTCGGCATATGGCCTCAAGAGCCGTCAGGTGGAGGGCTTGCCATCAAAACATCAGCGGCGGATGACCACGCCGACTCCGCCGCCATCGCCATCAGTAAGATCAAGTTTTGCCTCAACCCCAGCCACTCCACTAGCCGATGCCACTCACAAACACTCTGCCAACACAAGCATCTCCTCCAGTCCGCATTCACAACAAATTTTCCCATCTCCGCAGTCGGAAGAGGCCCGCACCAAAAAGGGTGGGCTTTGCGAGACGCCTCCGAATGGGATTAGAAAAAAATCAAAACAAGCTCGAGGGGGGAGGGAGAACAGAGCGACGGTGCCAAAAGGCACCAAAGCTGACTGACGGTGTTGAAAGATAACTGGTCATTGCAGGAATGTGTGCGCGCAGAAAGATGGAACAGATGGACCCAGAGACGCGCACACGCACGACAAGCATTCTTGAAGGTATGGGCCACAGTGCCGTAATGCGTACAATGTCTCTATCTTCCTAGTTGATAGGAAGTGAAACATAATGCAGGGAACTGAAGCGAGACAAAATTTTACATATGCATACGCAGACTAGCAGGTAAATTGTCTCTCGCCCTATCATGTTTCCTTTTGCCGATCCGGAGAAAGTTGTAAGTTTAGGATGCCTGACTGCTGTGCATTTTTTGGGATGACGAAGACCGAGACATTCATGTCCGTCCGCTTTTCTCTTAAGAATCGGGTATTTTTTATTGTAATGCAAAAGCTAAATCCAAAAGTTACTTTGTCAAGTGCTTCAATTGCCACAAAAAAACGTCAATGCGTCCACATCGAGAACATTCCCGTGGCTGTGTCGGTGGATCCTCCGAGCCCAGTTGAACCGACGGCGAGGAATTACTAGCCCGCCCGACCTGCAAAGTCGCCCAGCTCGTGTGTCGCACGGCGCATTAAATAAGCATCATATTGATGAATGATGCATCTAACTTCTTGTGTGTCACATGTTTTTTCGGGAAATTCAATGTCCTGTACGTCTCAAACGGGCCACATTTCTTGCGTCGGGACCGAGGCCGGAGGGAAAGAGGCGAGCGTTCCTGCAGGGACGGACATCGGCTTACCACGTCGCGCACGAATAACACATGACAATCCATCTTCCACCAGATCATGCCAGTGACTCCATACCAGTAAGCTCGAGAAGCAGGCTGCAGTACCCGGGATCTGCCGGTTTGATTTTGGAAGTGGTGTGTAGCAAGCTGTTTGCTGTCGGGTTGCGACGTCCTCGCTCGGTTGTTCCATAAAAAAGTCCTTTCCCAGAAGTGGCGCTCAATTATCAAATCATCCCACTATCAAGCTTGTAGAATGGATCGGGCTGCTTTTAACGCCACAAGCAGGGCAAGACGGTGGCATTATCTGCTACCTGGCCTGTTCGGATGCCTGCTCCTGGGCATTTCGTTGACTCCCACACCATTTTATCAAAGGGGTGTGGGGTCAAGTGATCGAGGCGTAGGCATCAAGAAATCGACGGATGATTTTTGGTTGCGTGCCAAGCTAACACAGTCCTCTCAAGAGGCTCTCGTCTCTCACACGGGGAAAGTGGCTGAGAAAGACGTCTCTTCGAGCTTATTGCAGTACTTCGCAGAGGCACGCAAAGAGGGGCAATTGAGCGCCTCGGCTTTCGGTGAAGTCGAGAGACTCCTCCAACAGCACGAGCAGCAACACAAGCCTACACAGAGAGATGCGACATTGTCTCAACCATCTTGGCCCTTGTCGGGGGCCTCTGGTGGCGGAAAGAGCCGTGACGTGGCGCTTCAGGACAAAATTTACTGGAAGGGCCGCGAGCGCCGAGAAGCCGAGTTGGCCAAACTCCATCACAACTACTCCGCAATCAAGCCTTTCGATGGATGGGGCCCCATCTACATCTGGGACTGGTTCAACCCCGACTACGTCTGTTCCAGCATGGAGCGCGTAGGCCGCGTGGGCGACGGAGGGAAGTGGATGTGTGACTTGGCGACCCTGCGGGCAAGGGCGGTCGAGGCGCACCGACCCTGCATCGTGTACGCCTTCGGCATCAACGACGACACCTCCTTCGAGGAGGAGCTCGTGAATCGCACAGGCTGCCAAGTCTTCGCCTTCGACCCCACCGTCAAGGATCTGCCAGCCTCCGCGGCTAACGTGACGCCCGCCCTGCAGTTCTACAAACAAGCCCTCGGTCCCCGGGATGGACCTTCGCGGAATTTCCTCATGGAGCGAAACTTGCTGAGCATCATGAAAGAACTGGGTCACACCTACGTGGACGTGCTCAAGGTGGACGTGGAAGGAGCGGAGTGGGCATCGTTCGCGCCCGTCTTCGGGGCGGGGCCCCTCCCTGTTGGGCAGCTCCTGATCGAGCTCCACTACAAGGACGTGGCCACCACGTTCGATTTTTTCACGAACCTGGAAGGGGCAGGCTTTCGGGCATTTTCCCGCGAGACCAACTACCACCCTTGCGTGACGGGCAAGATGCCCGTGGCGATAGAGTACTCCTTCGTGCACCCATACACTTATCCCACGGGCGACCCCACGCCGGCCTCCAAGGCCATGCTGGCCCGCCAACCCGACTACGAGCGCAAGAATGGCGTGATCTACATGCTCACACAGCAGGCACGTGTGCACACGCACCTTCTTGGCATGCTGGAGGGGCTCGACAAGCACTTCAACGCGGCCCCAGGGCGCGGTTACCCCGTCTTGATCTTCCACGACGACTATACTCCGGAGGACGAGGCGCTCGTGCGGGCCAGCACCACCAGCAACGTCTCCTTCCACCGCGTCTCCTTCCAGGTCCCGGCCTTTCTGGACAAGGAGCGTATCCCGGAGCGGACGGAGTGCAGCAAGCACTCGTCCACCCTCGGCTACCGACACATGTGTCGCTTCCTGGGCCTCCAAGTCCAGCACCTGCTCCAGGACTTCGAATGGCATTGGCGCCTGGACGACGACTCTGTTTTTCTGGCGCCCATCGGCTACGACCCTTTCCGGATGATGGCGGAGAACGGGAAGCGGTACGGGTTCAACCGCATCCTGCATGACAACGCGGACTGCGTGGTGGGCCTCTGGGACGTGGCCAAGAAGTTCGCCCGGAGCCGCGGCCTCTCCCCGACCTTCCTGGACAATTGGGATGCAGGCGTCACCTTTTACAACAACTTCGAAATCTCGCACCGGTCCATATGGACCGACCCCGTCGTGCAAGATTTCATGGATCACATCGATGCGCTTGGCGGGATCTACTACGTGCGGTGGGGGGATGCGCCCATTCGCTCGCTGGCAGTGGCCATGGTCGTGCCCGAGACGGAGGTCCACTTTTTCTCCGACGTGGGGTACGCGCATTTGCCCTACCATCGGCACGAGCCTCGTGCGTTGCCGTCGCCCTTGGAGGGCGCACTCTGGCACTTGGACGGAGCCCACGAATACATCCGGGACGTGGAGGAAGACCAACAGGTGAAAAAGGCGAGGACCATGGTGCGACGGCGGCAACACGGGGTCGTGGTCATCTTTAGCACGCGCGAGCGCTTTGACTACCTGAAGAGGTGCCTGGCATCCTTTGAAAAGCACTTCAACCAGCACCATGGATACCACGTGTGGGTATGGTCTCATGGACTTAGCTACGACCAGCGCCTGGAGCTCCGAGCCTTGTCATCGGCGCCCATGCGCATCGACCTGCTTGATCAGCCCCTGAACCTCACCGCCCCAACAAGCGCCACGGAGGCGGCCAGGACGCCGTGTGGACCCCGGGATGCCCACTCCTCGCGGCTCCGTGGGTGGGAGGTGTCGCGGGTCATCGCCAAGCGATACTTCTGGCAGTGGCGCCTTGCGGACGACGCCGTCTTTACGGAGGACCTGGTGGAGGACCCGTTTTTGAGGATGGCACGGAACAAAGCGACCTACGGCGTGGCGGCCGTGCGCCCTGTCCCCCTGTCGGCTGGCGCCTGTGTGGGACGCTTGGTCGAGGAGGCGACCAGAGGGTTGGGATTGGAAGGGGAGGCGGTAGCGGAGGTCCGTGACATGGTGGAGTCGGTCTACTTCGATCCAAGCTTTGAGGTCTCCCACCAGAGTGTCTGGACAGATTCCAAGTGGAATGCCCTGATCGAAGTCCTCGAGACCAGCGGGCTCGCTGTAGACGGGGACGGGGAGAGCCCAACGTCCTTTCTGGGGAATGTGGACGACGCTTTCCTCCGGAGTCTAGGCGTTACCTTACACCTGCAGGGAGGCATGGGCGCCTTCCACATTTTTGACGACTTGCACCCGGTGGACCTCTCCGCAAGCCTGTTGCCATGGTCGGAGCCGCCCTCCCACCCGACCCAGGAGTCGCATATCCGCGTGGGAGAACACCGGGTGACAGTGTCGCAGGACTCGCATTCGCTCACCGCCTTATTCCGCCCCCGGCACCTTGGCTTCCTGGATGCCGAACTGGGGCCGCCCGTCCCTATTCCGCGGCATGTGTCTTCTTCCGACGCCACTAGGTCGGGAGAGCCAGATACCGACTTGGATATCGCCTGGATTTTGGGTAAGACTCGCATTGGCCACTTGAATAACACCAAGCCAGAAGTCGCCTTCGAGCTGGATGACGCGGTGGCCATGCTCTCTGCCGCCGAGGGGGACGCTGACTTCTTTTGGAGGCACACGGGCAGTCAACGTGCACCCAACGCGATCTTCAACGACGGCACGTTGGGGGCTCACCAGGCCCTGGTGCCCACCGCGGGCTTGGCGGTGGTCCCTGAGGACCATCCGGATGAGCTCCGTCTTGTCGTGCGCTGCCAGATCCGAAATGTCAGCGGAAACGTCTATGAAGGACAGCGCACCCAACTGGGCTCGGCGATAGCGGTGGTGAGTAATGCCCATCAGAGGCCTGAACTGTGGGAGTACGACATGCGGCGGATCCCCGGTACACATACCTGGAGCGGATGGCACACCGCCCTGACCCTGGTCGATGGGAGCAGCGTCTCCCGAAGACCATCGACGGACTACGTTTACATCTTGGGGGAGCGAGCCGCCAACATCACGACACAGGACTCCTCTTACATCAAACGGGAGCACCTCGTGGGCAAGCTGCCTGTATCCTCGTTGCTGGCTATGTCGATGGAGGCCATGGAATTCTTCGTTGGCCGGGCCCCAGGGGATACGAGCCGGGAAACGAACGGGAGCAAGGGTCAGTGGGCGTCCTTCGCGGAGCATTTCCTGCCGGCCCATGGCCAAGTCGAGGCTGGCATGCCCTCGGTCGAGGCCCTCTTCCCGTCGGCGGACGGCAAGGCGACGGCCTTGGCGGCCGAGAGCGTGGGGATGGGCTATTTGCCAGGACCGAATCTGTGGTTCGTCGGCGACATTGTCCCGCCTGCCCAAGGGCGCCGAGGGCTCGGAAAACGTCTTGTCCTTAAAACGGCCGAGGCGGTCACGGGGCCCTGGGAGGACCACAGTGTGGTGGAGTTGCCTCTGGATTATTCAAGGCGCCAATACGTCTGCCCCAGCCTGTACGTCCTCCCCAGCTACTCGCGAGACCGGGCGTGGGAGGCCGCGATAGGCCTTGCGTGCTCGATCAAGGGCCACGGGGTTCGCCCGGTGATTGGAGGACGTTCCACTTCCACCGTCCAAGTCGGGCCCACCATGGTAAATGTGTTTCGACTCGGCTTTCAAGCTCTCTCCGATACAGAGGTGGATGCAATACCAACACGATAGAGGAGAGGACGCAAGCAATGCATGGTGAGCGTCATTGCAAGCGAGAATATTAGTGCACATTGTGAATAAAAGGCGAACGTGGCAAACTGAGTGAATGCGGGCGAGATGCCTGCGCATGTTTGTAGAGACACGCGAGGTGTTCACATATGCTTGTAATGGTTGGCGATAAAAACAACATGTCGATTAAAAATGCGAAAAATATGAACTAAAGTGACGACAATAGGTAGCTTGTCCCAACTTCTCAATTGAAAACGAAGCACTTAGTTACTTTCAATTTCTTGTCGGGCTGCCGGTCGTTCAGGTCGTTTTTTTTACATTGCCTTCAGCAAACTTACATCTTCGGAAATTTACATTCTCATACAATATACACGTCGGAGCGAGGCGTCCGTTAGTGAGTACCTTCGTGCCCTGGGGCCTTGACTTTCTCCACGCCTTCGCGCTGTCGCGCCTCTACGACACGACGACCCCCCTGAATGTCCTCCTCGGCCATCTCTCCCATGGATTTGAAAAAGGCCGCCTTCAGCACTAAAAGTCTAAGGAGACGAGCGTCCTGATCCAGATTATCTGCACGTGTCAAGTGAGCTACGTATTTGCCATCGTTGTAATTGAATAAGACCGCATCTTCTCCGCTATAGTAGCGCTTCACAAGCGCCTTTCCCATAGGATGTCTAGACAGCACGTCGTGGAACATCTGAAAGAGGAATTAAAAAGAAATATAATAAGAAATTAGATGATATGCCCCGTCCCATCCACCAAAAAAGTTGTCTCCTCCTCGGCACATGGCCGATAGGATGCGTAAGTCGGATTGACCCTCCGTAAGTCTCTTTTCGGCTCAGCGACGTTAGCCCCTTTTTTCTCCTTTACCTGCTGATCGTCCCGCACGCGCGGTCCTTGCCCCATGGTGATGTACGCTGCCGTGCCCCCCCCCCTTTCCAAGGTCCACGGCGCCACTTTTTGCACGGCTGCCATCCATTCCTTCATCAAACTTCCAAATTCCTTGTGCCGCAGATTGAAGAATGCAACGCCAATATTTATATCCCAGAATAGGTCGGGATCATCACCACCTCGGCAACCCAGCACGGCGTACCGATCGTCGAGCAAATCCTCCACATTCAAGCGTGGATCCCGGACTATGGCGTCTGGATCCAGGAAGAGGACCCACTCATACCGTCTCGACTCATGCAGCGCGTGCAGTAGAAAAATTCGATTGTAGGTGGCATGCCAGGCTTGTCGTCCTTTCATCAGCCCGTCCCACCGCAAGTAGTGGAAGCCACGTTGAGCAGCGTAAGCGAGATGAGTGCTTTGGAGAGCGTCCAGCATCTTGGAGTAAGTGCTCGTGGAGCCTCCGTCCGACGTTTGCAAAAGGAGAATGTTAGATTTGGCGCAACCACCTCCACAGTCATACGATACATAACTCCGCGCCTTGCCCAGCAAAGGCAGGTCTTGTCGTAGTCGAGCAGGCGCCCCCGCGTTTATGCCACCTAACCGAAGAAGATGCAGAAAATTGCCCCCACGACCATTCCTACGCTCTAATATCAAATTGGTGACGAGTAAGCACGTGACTAGTACTGCTATCCCACTGACAATCACACGCATGTGCGCCTTCCGGACGGCGGTCAAGGAACAAACGTTGTGCCACCCCCGGTGTTGCTTGATGTAATGATGGATAAGCCGCTTCGTTGGCCGGTTCGAATCCATTGTTAGGGTACCCTGGATGTAGAGAGGGCAGGAAGAGGGGTTATTGTATGTCAACGCATGCACGGATTGCTCGCACAACGCAAAACAATTTCTCGTAAGCTTTGATCCGATCGACAAGAGACTACGCACCGATCGCTCACTCGCACGGGCCTTTGCGTTGTGTCACAGCATGATTCAGCAGTTTTGGTGGAAAAATCGCTGGAGACACAAGCTATGCTTTACAAACATGGTTTTTACGAGTTCTAGAGGTTGCAATGAAATTATTGTCAGGGGGTGGATATCATTTTTAGATTGAGACGATCAGGTGGCGTCAACGCATGGAGGAGGTTGACAGAGAGGACTCAGCGCATTACCTCGAAAAAAAAAAACTCGTCCTTTTACAAATGTGAAGACGAAGACGTGCGAGCATAATCTTAATTTTATCCTTCGTGAGCAATCGGCATGCTGATTCAGAGCTCCGCACAAGTGACTTTTAATTGCAAGCTGCACCACGTCTGTAATCCTTTTTGCATTTCTCCCTGGCGTTCGTTTTCAAAAGCTCCATCCCCGCGAAAAAAGATTCCACCCCAGCGTATTATCTCTCTTTCAAAGGCAGCCTTCAATAAAAAAGCAAGCTCTTCTAATTTGAAAAAGAGATGTGCATTGTACCTCTGCCCAAAGCTTCCATCGACCTTGCAACTACGTCTTGCTCTGCTTTAATTCCACGAAGACTCGTTTTCCCTTTTTCGTATTCGCACCCTCATCAGTATAGAACTACGCGCGAAATATATGCTCCGTACGATTTTCTCTGCATCTCGAAGTCGAGTTATTTGTGCGCTTCCACAAGGCCCAAGAGCTTATCCTTGGCAGCACCCATCAGCTCCCCAACTTTCTTTCCATCCTTGTACACTTGAAAGGTAGGCATGGCCGATATTCCCGCAAAAGCTGCAACTTCCTCATTCTCATCCACATCGACCTGGGCGGCCGAGGGAGCACAGGTGGAAAAAGAGAAATTTGCGTGTGAGTGACGAGCTGGCAATTCGTCGCCTTCTTACGATAGACCTTTAAAGACCTTGGATATATCGATGCGGGCTGAGGGACGCATCGTTATTGCATTCAGGATCGTACCTTGATGAAAACGACGTCAGGAAATTTCGTCGATAGTTCCTCAAAATAAGGAGCAATCACCTTGCAAGGCCCGCACCAAGTGGCAAAAAAATCCACAATCACGGCCTTGTTGCCTGCGCTGTTCAACACCTCGTAGAATTCTGCCTTGCTAGATACAATCTTTACCATTGTTGAATATTTGTCTTCTTGACGCTGCAGGGAAATAGATAAGCCGTGGGCAGGAGGGTGGATCAGTGCGATGAACCCCCAAAAAACTAATCGCACATGCCATTTCTCGTGGAACTTTGTCACGTCGTTCCAAACTCTGCTTATTTAGCATACTACTATGAAAAAAAGTGGGGCGCTCCATAGAGGTCGTTGTTCTTCCTCGATTTGAAGAAAGGTAAGGAGGCCAGCGTGCTTCTTCCAATTCCGGCATCACTCACCAAGCATACGTCCCACACAGTCAAGATCAAAACATGCCATGTCTTTAAGAAACGACTTGTCCTTTCCACCCTGAAAAATCCCAGACTTCCTGTTGTCCAAGGCCCTGACGGCGGGTTTGCCTCGCCTCCTCGCTCAAGAAGAAAAACAACCGTACACGCCAAAGAAACCGTCACAGCGCCTTGTCGACACAACGCCCCCCTCGAGCGTCCCTGCAAGTTCGTACCGCCTTGACTCTTGCCCAGTGCTTCACTTGCTAGTCTAAAACGAAAGAGATCGACACCTGTCGCAGGCGTTCATTATCGAATTCACACTCAGCTCGTTGTGTCCTTGATTTCATATTTAACCTCCCCCGTTACCCACTTGCAATTGTCTAAGCAAGACCATTCAGTGTTCCGCCCAGGTACCATGCTGGTATACAAATATCTCTTTACAAATAACTTAAGAGAAAAATGGAAGCTCCATCTTCAGCAATGGGTTGGTTGATCTGTTGTACAATTTTTACTGTAAATATTCGAAATCGTTCTACAAGGCATATGAACAGTCAGTGAATTGGGTGCAAAAAGATATTAACTGGGTCACGGCCACATCAAAGTTCAGCACGGAGACATATCAGGGGACGATTAAAGGTTTCGGCGTGGTATTAGAGACTTGGTGAGCCTCGATACCGGGCAGCTACAGATTTCTCCTCACTGAGGCGCTGTTCCAAACGACCAATCTCCTTAGTAAAGCGAATCATGTCTGCTTTTCCAAGGAGGGGCTTCTCCCTCTTCTTGCTACGAGTGAGCCCTAGCTTCGTACCTTCTTTTTCAAGATACTGGAGACGGGTGGTGTCTTTGGAGTGATCGAAATGCTTATCAACCCCGTTGGGACCGACTGGTGTAGTAGAGTCGGTAAGGGTTCCGGTGCGCTTCCTCAAAGTCAAACTGTCTTCATCAGGGAGAGTCTCCTGCAGTCTTACTGGCTTCTCTTCTTTTTCGTGCGTCTCACGTACGGTCTGCTTTTCCGATGTTCGTTGCCTCTCGTCATCTCGTCCTGGTGAGTGCCTTGCCTTGAGCTTCTCCCTGGTCGTATTTGCTTTCCTTTTCAGCAAACGCAGCGAGGAAGCCGGTACTTGAGGCGCGGCCGATGTCTCTGCCATCGCTGAAAGACATTGTCGTGGACTCATGGTCTGCCGCTCCTTCTCACTTATAGATGTGTGGGTGTGAGGCAAAGATCCCGCGGTCTGGAGCTCTTTCTTACGTTGATCGAGAGATTTGCGGGAGATGGCGACCTGGTCCGAGAGCATCAGCATGCAATCATCAATGCTTCGCCTTTGCATAGCGAGCTGTGCACTGACTGCTTCCATGCGTTTGCGCTCCTCGACCAATCTTCGTCGCTGCGTTTTGAGGCGCTTTTCTTCGTCACGGAGGCTCGAGGCGTCGGGAATCGGGTAGTAATGCGGGAACGAGGCAGAGCGGTTGGGGTGTGACTCTTCGTGATCCAGGGGCTGCTGCTTTTCCCCCTCATTTTTCCCTCGTCGATTTGTTGCATGCCCCTCGGAAGGAGGAGCCGAGAGGGGATTCGGCGAAGGCGAAGGACAGGGGTGGTAAGAGCTTCCTGTGAGCCACTCGGTCGTCGCTGCGGGCATTGTGCCAGGCTTCGAATCGATCCATGCCTGTGCGTCCTGCTGGGAAATGAGCTCGTCTTCGAGTGAGGAGTGTGCCTCGAACTGCGCCCTCAGAGTGTCTTCCAGTTCAGCCTTGGTGGCGTGCAGGGCCCTCAAAATTTCCGTATCTGAGGCCAGACACACCCCGAAACCCTCGCCTTCCGGACTTTGGCCGCGGCCGACGCCATCCGCCCCTGTTTGAATGCCCGTCCTGCCATCTGAGCTGGTCCCGGATCCGGTGGAGCGTGTGTGGTCGGGGGCCCTCTGCAAGGACGGAGAGTTGCGCGTGCTCAGGAGAGCCTCGGCGTGGGCAACGAAGGCCGTCGCCTTGGCGCTGACGGCTTGAGTCATTTCTCGAAGACGCATGCAATGCTGGGCGAGTGGCGTTGGCCTGTCCGGCCACCAGGACCTCCGCCGGGGTGTCGTCATTTCCGCTTCGGCGATAGCTACTTTTCGGGCGAGGACGGTGGCGAGATGCAGGGCATTGTGGGTAAGGCGCTCGAACGGCTCGAGTTCTGACGTCTGTGTGCAAACGCTCGTACTTGGTTCATGCAGGTGACTCTCCCCTTGCCTCCCGTCGATTTCGCTCAGATCCTCGCGCGCCACAAGTTCCTCGGGCGGGAAGGACTGCCTGCTCGTCTCGCTTTCCGTGCTGCTACAACAGGTGGGCGCCCCTTCATCGAACACGAGGGGGGAAGCAGACAGGCACCCGCCTTTCTGGAGCCGCGCTTCCAGTTCGCCGAGGATGGCAACCAAATCGTGCGCCATGGTCGAGAGAGTACCGCCAACCCGACCACAAAGCTCCCGCGGCAAGAACGGCTCCTGGCCTTGTTCGGGGTCCTCTTTCCGCCCTTTATGATCCTGAGCCCACCAGAGTTTTTGCAAACCATCGCTTGTCTCACGCAATTCCGCTGCTTGTTGTTGGGCCTCCACCAGCATCCTTGTGGTTTCAGCGAGAGCCCCCCGCAGGCCATGTAGTTCCTCTTCAAGCTCCGCCTCTCGAGCGTTCGTTTTCAGGGAAGAGGAGGAATGCGCCCCGGACATCTCGCCGGACTTGGCTTGTGTCGTGTCAGCGGCGAAAGTCGTAGACTCCAAGGCCGCGGAGCTTTTGTCCACAGGCCCATGTGGGTCGAGGATTGCCTCCGCTTTCTCCTGCCCAAGTGCCCGGATACGATCTGCCTGTCGCGCACAGACCTCCTCCAAGCGGAGGCGCTCCTGGTGCCACTCCGCGCTCTGCCGGTCCCAGGATTCGAGCCGCTCTTGTAGCTTCTTCTCGACCCGGTCTCCCGAGGTGCAGCCCAGGAGTCGATGCACCAGGTGGAATTCACCGTCCATGAACTGCAACTTCTCCGACAGCGCCCGCTTCGCCTCCTCCACTGCAGCCGTGTCCCTCCGGAGCTGGGAAAGCGCAGACTCCAGTTCCGCGATTCTTTTGGCATTTTCCACATCTGCTGCCTTCTTCACGAAGCCCAATCTGGTCAATTGAAAATGCTCGGTGGACAATTGTCCTTCTAGTGCCGCCACCTTCTCGACTAAGTCCTTCTCTTTCTCCTCCCCTGTTCTCACGCTATTACGGAGGCGCTCTATCTCCCTCGTCTGCTCGGCAATCACGGTCATTGTATGGGAGGGCTGTTGGACGGAGTTGCTTTGAGATGGAGGGGTAGAAGATGGTGCGGTGGCGGGTTGACGCGGATATGGCGCTTCAGGAGGAACCGAGTCGACGGGGCACGATGTGGCAGAAACTGGGGATAAGTAGCCTGTGATGCCATCCGCTGTCAGCGGGGCTTCATTGCTTATCCTGGGCTCTTCATTGTTGACAGGTGGGGAAAGAAGAGGCAGGGGCGATTCGGCGCTAGGGATGAGGGGGCTCTTTCTAGCTAGCAGCTCGGGCGTCAAGAGAGGGTTCTGTGTATCGGTTTCCTTCACTCCCTCTTTGCTCTCTTCCGGAATATTTTCCATTTCAGCTTCATGATTGGGGCCCAGCGCTTGCTGCATTACGTTAGAAGGCATGTGGTTTGTGAACATGTCGGGTTCTTTAGAAGCTTTTCTTGCCATAATGGCAAGATGCAACGCTCCCGCCCATTCCTCCTTCTCAGTCATCTCTTCTACACGTAAGATCAAAGTACGCTCCTTTCCTAGTACTTTCAACTCAAATATGCTCTCGTCCTTAGCGCTTATATCGACGCTGCAGGTGGAGTCAAGGGCCACGGTTCCTAATGCCCTCTGTTTTCTCGTGCCAGCAGCCAAGGACGACAAAAAATCACCAGGCTGGCAGCTAAACCAACTTAATTGTGCCATGAAGGAAGTCTGCCGTTCGAGAATAAAGTATCGCCGCTGCCAAATGGGGTGTCGACTCCACAGGTGCCGGCGCATTGTTTGTTGCTTAAGCCATCCCTCCTTGAGACGCTGCGGGAACTGGACCTCTTCGGGGTCCTCAAGAGACAGGGTAGTGAACTCCTCCATGGCCATTGCAGGTCAACGCCAGAGCAGCTGTGATACCCTATAGCCTTTTTGGAACGAAGAGAAGTATTCAACGTGGGCAATGTACGTAAATCTGCAGGAAACCAGGTCGGACCCCAAAAACATGGCACGCGTTTCTGCGCTCGCTCATGAGTTACGGCGATGCGGAATTTGACCAAAGCGACAAACTGGTCACCCTCTTTCCACGGGCTTTCAAGGAAGCATTCCTGTCATCAGGTCACGGCTCAATGGTAGAACGGTCGTTGCAGGGGAGTGGTGGGCGCGATGAGACAACCAGGGACTGTTTATGTTGATGTGGACTGCGGTTGGCTTGTGCCAGCCGTAGATGGTGAGGAGTGTTTTTACGACAACGCGCATCTTCAACTGTGTACTTTGGTCCAGCATTGGTCCGTCGTCTTAATCTGAGAAAAAAAATCCTCAACATTGAGTTTCTTTGCCATGTCTCAATGCCATTTTGCATTTGTCCTTAATGTGGGGATAAAGGATCATATGCATGTGGCTAGCCTTCTCTGTACGGCCCATACACAGACAAGCCGGTGTCGCAGACTGAGATGCATTCACACGTGTTCTGCTTAAGTCTAGAGCGTATGTATGCGCATAAATATTGCCTTATGTCATTACATCGTGTTTTTGAAACAGACCGAATCGGAACGTCTTCGCCTCGTCCGCCATGCACGTCGACCATCCAGACAGTTTAAACGGTATCATGCCTTCTTGCCAATACACACCCAAGAATATTCTGGTGACCGGTGGTGCGGGTTTCATGTACGTCATTAAATGAGTCGCGTGTGCAAGCATTGAAATGTGAAATGGCTCATTTTGGCGTTTCTCCTTCCCATGCAGCGGGTCTCATGTCGCAATCCTGCTGGCGCACAGGTATCCGAAGTACAAAATTGTCGTTTTGGACAAGTTGGATTGTAAGTTTCCGTGTTTGTATTACTCGCAACGGACAAGAACGAAAAGATCTTTACAGTGGGCTATTGTATGACTCGAAAGTTGGAGTCGCACAGATGGCGCGAATGCCTTATGACGGAAAGCATATCATTCAACTGGAAATCATACCACCATCGATCATGTAACACCGTTAATAAAATTAACATAGATTGCGCTTCGTTAGAAAATCTCGCGGATGTCACCCGCCGAAGAAATTTCAAATTCGTGAAGGGCAACATCTGCTCCTCCGACTTGGTCAATTTCGTGTTGGAGGAGGAAGAAATTGACACGATCGTGCACCTGGCGGCGCAGACCCATGTGGACAACAGCTTTGGCAACTCCTTCTCCTTTACGCAGAACAACATTTTAGGTACGCACGTGCTTTTGGAGAGTGCCAAAGTGCATGGCATCCGGCGGTTCGTACACGTCTCCACTGACGAGGTGTACGGGGAAGGCGCCGCGGGCCAGGAGCCCATGTTCGAGGACAACGTCTTGGAGGTAAGACTAACCCTTCATAAGGATTGAGCGGAGGGGGAGGAGGTGGGGCGGTGGGGTACGTGCATGCTTTACTTCACCGTCTGCTCCCATGCGTGTTCACCTGGTTTTGCATCTCTTTCCTCCGGATCAGCCCACCAACCCGTACGCAGCGACCAAGGCCGGTGCCGAATTTCTGGCCAAGTCTTATCACCGCTCCTTCAATCTGCCCGTTATCATCACACGGGGGAACAACGTGTACGGTCCTCATCAGTACCCAGAGAAGCTCATTCCCAAGTTCATCAACCTCCTACTCCGAGGGCGCCGGCTGACGCTGCATGGGAATGGGCTCAACACGCGCAACTTCCTGTACGTGACGGACGTGGCGCGTGCCTACGATGTGGTCCTTCACTTTGGAGAGACGGGCAAGATCTACAACATTGGGGGCACGCACGAAATGGCCAACCTGGAGGTCGCCAAGGACGTGATCCGGAAGATGGGCCTCCTCTCTGGCCGCGAAGCCGGGGCCCAGGGGGCTGATGTGGACGGAGTCGTCGGCACCAACGCTGTTGTCGACCGGAGCCAGGTGGGACTTGAGAAGGACCAGGAAAAGGCTTCGATTGGAAAGGACGTGGGACAGGGCGATGCCTCGATTACACCGGGCGTCGCGGCCGCTGGGAACATCGAGGAAGATGCAGCATACGCAAGGCTCCTGACCTTTGTGGAGGATCGGCCCTTCAATGACCTTCGCTATTCGATCAATAGCGAGGCCTTGCGACGGCTGGGGTGGCGTGAGGAGGTAGCGTGGGAGGATGGGCTCGCTCGGACGATCGACTGGTACCGGCAGCAGGCGCAAGACCGGTGGGGCAACATCGAGGCCGCCCTGGTCGCGCACCCGCAGGGGCCCTCGCCGGACGATGGAGCTTGAGCGGGCTGTGAGGCTGCAGGGGATGGTCGCCAAGGGCTGTGTTTGTCTCGGGCATGACTACATCTTTCCAACGGGCGCTTCCACTCGCACGGGTGGGGGGAACGAACGCAGTGCACGACGTGGGGTGCTAGGGAAGATGAGGTTGTACATTAACTGAAGGCGACCAAAAAAAGACATGTGGCTCCTTCGGATTGTTGACTGTGGTATTCCCTTGCTTCTTTTCAGTACTTCCTCTTCTTGAACTTCGCGTAGACCTGGTCGTCGGTCATAGTGTCGCGACCTCTGGGGCCCTCACCGTCCTCGCGCCTGAATATCCCCTTGGGCTTCCCTTCGCGGGCCCGCATGTTGATCGCATACTCCTTTCGATGGTGGTGGTAATTGTGCGTCAAGCTCCCGATGATTTCGCCCTTCTTCTCCCCTTGCTGCCGGAGCAAGAGTTGCTCTTCTTGGAGCAGCCGTGCCTGCTCAGTGGCCTCAATGTTCTGCAGCTTGAACTCCACGGGCAGGGCCACCTCGGCGATCCCGGTGCTGAAAGCGATGGGGGCTCCCTCCCCCACGCCCCCCTCCGCGTCGGCGGCCTTGTCGCCCGCCGGGCCGCGAGCCCGGGCATGGATCTCTTCCGTGATGGCCAGAAGCTGCTCTCGGCGCGACACCTTCGAGGGCGGGACAGCCTCGCTCGGGACGACGACTGAGAAGAAGAGGTGCATTGCGCGATGGTTGGGAAAGGCACGAGTCAGCAGGCGGCATCGTGTTAGGGGCATGACTGTCATTGCACACGAATCATTCGCTCCATAACATAACTCGTCAGGTTCCGGTACATACCCTCAGGCGCCTTCTCTTTCACGTTGCCCAGCCTTTCTTCGATGTACTGCTCCATGATTCTTTCGTGGACGTTGGTATCGTCCTTTGTCACGTATTTCATTCCCGTGAAACTTGACTCCATCATCTAGGGATGCGAATGGCCACATAAGTTGCATTAGGCGTTCCAATCTTGTGACGAAGTGCGATATAGGGACAAAATCGCGAAAATCCCTCCCCCACACACACACGCGCATACGTGCGTAGACACTTATTCTTTTCCTTTCCGCACCCTACCTCTCCAATGCTGCGCTGTTGCTCGGCCTCATCTTCCTCCTCCTCCGCCGCCGCTTTGCTTTCCTTCCTGCTCCCGCCGGCCCCGGCACGCTCGGTCTCAAGGGTGGAGGCCGCCTGGATGCCCAGCCTAACTTTGCGCTGCTTCTGCTCTTCTCGTATCTGATTAGATAAAGTAAGAAGCAGCCATTCGTGCGTCACTCCCAGCGACAGCATACCCGGTAACACGGGCCGCGGGCAGGGTACCCCACACGCACACATCCTCACCCAGCTTCAGACCACTACAGACCTGGACAAGTTTTTTTATCTTGATGCCCGGGTTGTCGTTTTCCTCATCATCGGAGTTCTCTGCAGGGCGAATTTCAGAGTGTGAAGGAATGTTGAAATACTCGGGTTTGCGGAACAAATATACGGGCCATCCCTGCCTCCTTCCTGACTTACCTGCTCTCCTACGCCGCATTTGCTTCCCTCTCATGGTCAGAAAGTTCCTGTTGCGAAATTGTAAAACGCTGTGTAGCAAATTACAGGTGAAGACGGCGTGTCTGTCGGGAGCGCAGGATTCGGTCGGCCTGAGAAGCTATAAGAATACACACCCCTCTGACCGTCGTATACATCGTCGTATACATGTGATGCTATGTGTGCGCTCGCTTGGCCTCGTGACCCTTCCCCTGTGAAAATATCTAACACTTTACCCAAAAATATGTGCCTATCTCATCCAGACTTTCCCCCATTGAATCAATTCACGTCACCAGCGTACTTATTTACTTTTCCATTCGTAATTTTCGCCCCTCAACCGCAATATGCACATAGCGTCCCTAGGGCCATTTGCAGGCAGTCTTGAATCGACGCCCCGGACAATGGATGTCACAAAGGCCACATTTGCCGATGTTCTGCCTGAAATAGAGGCAGCATTGCAGAACTGTGAGTTTGTGGCTGTCGATTTTGAAATGTCAGGCATTAATCTTGCAGGGCAGCCGCGCATCACCTACGCTGACACCATGCAAGAAAGGTACGCACAACAGCGCGTGGTCGCCTCGCGCTTCAAGATCATCCAAATGGGAATAAGCATTGTTAGTAAAGTAGAAAAGACAGGGAGCAGCGGTAATTCTGCGTCGCATACTTTAGTGGCCTGTCCGTATAATTTCTACACCTTTGCTGCGGATGGCGACGACGTGATATTGAGCCTTTCAGCAATACATTTCCTGAAAGATCACGGGATGGATTTTAACAAATGGATCCGGGAGGGCGTATCGTACACTAACGCCGCGCGGGAGGAGGAGCTGATTAAAAGACTGGACTGTGAACGTGAAAGGGACGAGGAGGAAATAAAGAAACCGGAAGGCGGTGCCCCGGGGAAAACGCAGATGAACCTGACTAAACCGGCCGATGTTGAGTTTATGAAAAAGCAGATGGAGGTTGTGAAAGCATGGCGGGAGGAAAGCGAGATATTAGGTGGTGCAGAAAGTTTGTCGGAGGAGGAGAAAAGCGAAGCGGCGCGACGACGCAAGGAGTTGACGCTGGCTCGCACGAACGCTTTCATGAGGCGTGCACTTTTTGAAGCAATCGAGATTTACTACCCTGATCTGATCACAGAATCACGGAACAATCAAGTTATCGTCCTCCGCTTGAGCGCCGCGGAAAAAGAAGAGAGGATGGCAGCGCGGGAGGCGGCCAGACAGTCGCGGAGGCTCAGCACAGTGGGGATGCGATTGGTCTTCAAGGCCATGTCTGCCTGCGCCCGTCCCATCGTCGTTCACAATGGCTTCTTTGATCTGCTTTTCATGATGGCAGCTTTCCACAAACCATTGCCCGAGAAGCTGGTGGACTTCAAGGCCGACGTGCGGGCCTGCTTCCCAGCCGGCGTCTACGACACCCGCCTCATTTCCACGAGGGAGGACCTATTGGGCAAGTCCCTGGGCGACAAGGGACTCGAGGGCCTGTGCCAAGCTCTGGTCCAAGAAACGCCGGAGGGAGGTGTGGACCTGGTGTTGGCGGAGGGGTTCGAAAAATACGGGGGGAGCGAGCGGCAGGCGTTCGCGCACGAAGCGGGCTACGACGCCTACTTGACCGGAGCCGTCTTTGCGCGCATGCAGGTCTTGTTGGGAGACGCGGGCCTTGAAAAGCTGAAGATGATGGTGTTCTCCTTCCGGAGCATGTTCGTGACGAACCTGGGCGAAGACAGGGACTGGCCTGTGTACGGGCAGCAAGGGGAGCTGGTCTTCCATTTGGGGTGGGAAAAGGAGGCCGGCAAGGACCTGAAGGACGCGGACCTGATGAAGTTGTTCGGGGACCGCTCGGCGGACACCTGGATCCTCTGGATCGACGACTGCGGGGCCTTTGCCGTGCTGCAGGGGAAGGAAGGGGGGGAGGCGCTGAGGGGGGAGGACGTGCTTAAGGCTCTGCCGGAAACCTCCACCGTTGTCCGGGTAACCACCTTCAAGGACTGGTGTGCCGCGAAAGAGGCAGAGACGGAGGCTGCAAGGGAGCCTGTGGAGGTAGGGAAGGATGGATGGGAGAAGGGTAAGCGGCTTCGTGTCGCCTAGACTGCGGAAAAAGAGGTCGGAGATCACTCGCGTCCACGAAAAAGAGGCCAATCCCTACTGACCACATTTTCACAGGCCGCAGCGACTAAGTGAGGAAACACGAAAAGAGACTTGTGATTTTGGATCAGCTACCCAGAAGCAACTGGAGTGCTACGATATCTTGCGCGAGCTGTAAGAATTGCGTGATTTTGATGATTTTGTTAGGGTTAACCCTAACCCTAACTGATGATTTTGTTAGAGTCGTTGGATGGACTAGTCGCCAGATTATGTTTCAAAATCAAAGCCATCATGATTTCGATAATTAAGAAGGCGCCCTGTTAATTTTCTTTTTTCTTGTTCCCGGTTTTGTTCAAAGAAAGATCAATACACCTAATGCTTGCTCGCTGCCCAGTCTCTTTCTCGATCGATTCATGCGTGATAGCCCACCCGATTCTTCGACACCTCAACTTTCTTGCTCATGTCCACGAGCATCTCCCCCAGGATGTCCCCCTCACAAAATAGGCCGGTCCCCTCATGACCGACGGGAGCTAAGGGCCCTCCTATTCGTTTCCCCTCGTCCTCAAGGGTAAAATCACGCAAAGCTTCCTCCATAGAAACCATCAACGATCTAGAGACATTCCTGCCGAAGCAAACATAGG
>Ga0102934_1000321_pt1 | contig 30816 bp, 24 predicted proteins | sample SalPonR2_A_D1_MG_FD_78175 | JGI IMG/M metagenome (GOLD analysis project Ga0102934, IMG submission 78175) | Salt pond soil microbial communities from South San Francisco under conditions of wetland restoration - Salt Pond MetaG R2_A_D1_MG | ecosystem: Environmental > Aquatic > Marine > Intertidal... | reverse complement strand
TAACCATCTGAAAGCATATAAATTACATCATTTTCCTCTATATCTGTTTCATGATTTGTAAAAGGAACATTGTCTTTTATAAAATTACCTATAGGCATTCTGTCAGCCTTTAAGGTTGTCATTTCTCCTTTTCGAAACAAATACAAGTGGTTATAAGCACCTGCAAACTCCATTTTCATGTTTTCTCTGTCTAATATAATCAACGACAGATCCATTCCGTCGTCTTTCTTTTCACCCGATTGAGCAAGTGTACTTTTTACATAATCACGGAGCTTGTCAAGTATTTTTGATGCTTTTAAAGTCATATCAGAATTTACAATATGATTCAGGAAAGAGATGCCAAGCATACTCATGAAAGCCCCGGGTACTCCATGACCTGTACAATCTGCTGCAACCAGGACAAGTTTGTTTTGTCTTTCGGTCATCCAATAGAAATCACCGCTTACAACATCTCTTGGTTTTAAAAGAATAAAGTGATCTTGTGCATATTTTTCGATCAGATTCACATTGGGCATTACCGCATTCTGTATTCTGCTGGCATATTGAATACTGTCGTCAATATCCTCCTTTTGCTGTCTGACTTTTCTTTCAGCTTTTACTCTTTCTGTGATATCTGAAGCATATATCTGGCATACATTTAACTTAGATATGCCTCTTACCATTACTCTTAAAATCCTGTCTCCAACATTTTCAGTTATTGTAAGTAGTTTGTTGTTCTTAATAAATTTTTTTATTTCCAGGTCTGCAATTCCCGGTAAAAGTTCAGATACATAGTTCCCGTTCATCTGATCTTTTTCAAAGAGAACATTAGCAGCAGGATTAGACTGAAGGATCTTTCCATTCTCATCAAAACGAAATACCGGTTCGGGATTCAACTGCGCAAATAATGCCATAGACTCAGCATTTTTCTGAGCCTCTATCCTTTTCGTTATATCAGACCCATAAATCTGGCAAATTGCTATGTCTTTTATCCCCTTTATTATAAAACGGAAAACTTTATTTTGTTTTTGAACATCAATTGTTTCAATTTGATTATTATCTATAAACTGAGAAATATTAATTCCTTTAAGCTCATCAAATAGTTCCTTTACCTGCATACCCTCTATATTTTTCCTGCCAAGAGTTTCATTTGCAACCGGATTGGCTTGAAGGACAATACCCCTCTTGTCGAAACGCAAAACCGGTTCAGGATTTAATTGTGCAAACAATGCCATTGAGTGAGCTTGTTCTCTTGCACGTTTTTTTTCAGTAATATCTTCCTTTACCGAAATATAATTTCTAATTGTTCCCTCTGAATCTAAAATAGGGGTTATTGAAGCTTCTTCCCAGTAATTTATCCCATCTTTCTTACGGTTATAAAACTCACCTTTCCATACTTCCCCACTGCTAATAGTTTCCCATAGTTTCTTATAAGTTTCTTTTGAATGATAATTGGTTTTCAAAAACCTTGGGTTTCTTCCTATAACTTCATCTTTTGTATATCCGGAGATCTCTTCAAAAGCATCATTCACAAATTCAATGTTCCCATCAATATCTGTAACCATAACAGAATTAGATGATTGCTGTATTGCCTTAGACAACTTCTCATTTTCATACTGCGCCTTAACAATTTCAGTAATGTCGGCTCCATAGCCCTGAACAGATAACAAATCTCTTATTCCTTTCAATTCAAAACGATAAACTTTATCACTAAAATTTTGTACAAAAGAATCAATTTCTTCATTATAAATTAAATTTTGAATTTTTCCTTTTTCCAGTTCTGGAAATAGTTTAAAAATGTTAACCTCATCGTATTCACAGAATTCAGTAAATAATTCCTCAGCTTTTTTATTAGATTCAGTAATTTCTCCCAGCAAATTAAAGCGAAAAACTGGAGCAGGATTCATTTTGGCAAATAAGGCAATTGAATCAGCTTTTTTTTGAAGGGTGACCTTATCTGTGATGTCAGTACCATATAAATGGCAAAACTCATGTTCAGCAATACCTTTCAGTGTAAAACTGTAAAATTGATTATTCAGCACAAACTGATGCTTTTCTATCCTTTCTTCTTTTATAATTCCAGCAAAATCTATACTTTCAGAAGAAGGGATCAGATTCTGTATCTGCTTGCCTTTTATTTCTTTATTCTCCAGCAGTTCCTTCATTGTTGTATTTGCAAGCAGAATTTTCCCCGTTTTATCTGTACGCAAAATCGGTTCAGGATTCATCTCTGCAAATAATGCCATTGAATTTTCTAAATCTTTCATCTTATTAAAATTTTATTTTTAGTGGTCAGATGTAGTTCACAATGATCAGTAAAAATAAGGGACGCACACTATTTTTGGCTGTACTACAATCATCTCCGTTTGTGTCAATTTTTTGTCATTACGCGGTTCATAATCCGAATTCAAATTAAGACTGATTACTGTGAATCTTTTCTACCAGATAATTGATTGTAAAAGCTGAACTGACAACAGCTTCAACTAAAGTATGATCAAAATAGCCAATTGGGTTATCCTTGTTAAAAACAATGAATGAAATATTATTTTCATGATAATTAATAAAGTTATCAATTCTAAAATTTAAGAAATCAACTACATTATTATCAAATCTATGTTTTCTGTCAAAATCATCAGGATTCTTGTAATTACTTCTCGAATCACTAACAAGTCTGCTTTCTCTCCTTGAATCCCAAACAGGAGCATCAGAATCTTTTTCTATAATTATTTCATCAGATTTAACAAGTTCCTTGTTTATTAATTTGTAAACATTCCCTTTTAAATTATCCCTTTCATCTTTACTGGTAATGAAGACACCCTTATACCCGGATTTTAAAATAAAGCTGGCAAGTCTGTCATAGCTATCCTGCAACTTCACTTGCTCTGTTATACTTGTCATTGTCTGGGTAATAAAATTCCTTACTTTACTCAGTTTATAAATCAAACTCTTTCTTAAGGTAATATCATCAAGCCATACAAGTACATTGTTACTATAATCTTCAGCCTTAAGATGAACAGCAAACCATTTTCGCATACGCGGAGAATACCACTCATCTGTGATCTGTTTATTCTGCCTGCAGGTATTTGAAATTAATTCTTTAATAGCAGATACTTTGTGATCTTCAAAAATATCGAAAAAGGTCTCAATTTTGTTTTTAAAAAAGAGATCCTTCGTTTTGCCCTCTCTGGCAATAATCTGTCCTCTATTATTCATTACAAACGCAGGATCTTTTCTTTCCATTGGTAACTTCACCAGCAAATTCATATCACGGTTACTGAATTTAACCGAAGCTTTGGATATGGATTGTACAACTATTGGAACAACAAATGGCACAAATGATCCGAAAATAAAAAGTCCCTGAAAATAATTAATCGTAACACCAATTAAAAAGGCAATTAAGTAATTTAGCGGAGAAATAAGTTCTTTCATTAAAAACCGTAGATAAATTACCAGATATTTTAAATTTTGTTCCATTTTATTATGATTTCTATATCATTAGTAAAGAACGCACAAAATAGTTACATTTGAAATTAATTATTGTTTGAATTTTAGTAAAATTTATTTATGTTTTATCTAAACTCCTAAAAGCAAGACTTTAATAATGGGAAATAAGATATCCTGATTTAAGATAAGCTGAAATTAAAAGAATTGGCAAGTATATTGATTAATAATCCTGGGTATCGTACCAGCTTTGTTGTTTTTTATATTTCAAATCCTGCAGTATGGAAGCATTAACCCTGATTTCAAAGAAATAGCTCTTTCTATACCCAACAGGAATCCAATCGAAACTCATGGTCCAGCAATGAAGATCTCTTGTAATACCGATGCTTGTAGCTACTAATTTATCTTCCTGGATATCATAATTTGCAGAAACATCAAACTTCCATTTATCGGTAAGGCTGAAATTTCCACTTAGTCTTAACGATTGGGTAATATTTGATTTAAAAGCCCTTTTCGAGTAATTAAAGCTGTATCCAAATCTAAAGCTCCAGGGAACATCAAAATAATCATAATACGGACTTCTGCTCATCCCCGATGAACCATTATTTCCTGAGGATTCGTCTGTTTTTCCTTTGCTGGATTCCCAATTCATATCAAGACTAACCCGGGCATTGGTCAAACGACCTATAGAACCACTTTTGCCCCATTCAGAGTTATTTACAATATTTCCGTTCTCATTGATGGCATAAGGATTTACAGTACCCGAAAAGCTTAAGTTTACTTTATTTTTAAACAGAGAAGTCCTTCCCCGGATGCTAATTGGAGACCAGTTTAATGAATCGGCAAATAAATTATAACTGGATGAAAAGCTCAGGTCATTCAGCAAAGTTACTTTTTTAACATTATCAGCCGAATCCTGGGGCGTTCTAACCTTCATCTCGATATTATTTCCAAGGTTGAAATTAACATTCCCGCTTTGCCTGGGAGCAGATGGAGGACTATACAGCTGATTATCAAAGTAGGAATATTCATAGGACCTTCCTGTAGCTTCATTTGTGTATTCATCATAATACTTATCTGTCATATAACCCACATCCGGACGGTAAGAAAAACTAACCGAAGGAGATAACACGTGTCTTACAGCTTGTACTTTAGAATCTTCATTTTTAAATTGAAATATTCCGTATATTTTAGGTGAAAAGCCAAATCCAATTGAAGGTTCAATTGAATGGGCATATCTAAACTTTTCAACAGTATCTGTAACAACCACACTGTCGGTATTATTCCAGTATTTCTCCATATAACGGGGAAAAAGCACACCCTGGTAATTAACCCTGGGTGTAATATTAAAATATTTCAAAGTTTTAAAATTCAAGCTAACAGGTACCCGGTGTCTGAAACCACTTTCAAAATCTTTAAACTGGGTTTGAGTAAAAAGCAATGAATCTTTTGTTTTAATTCTGTTTTCCAAATCCGCATTATAACTTAACTGGATATTCTCATACCATTTCATCTCCCCTGAAGTTTTATTTTCAGGGCGAAAAGGATATATCCTGTTCATATTGAAAGACATTGTAGGTAGGGTCAGATTTACCTGCCTTGTTTTTGAATTCTGACTATGACGCAATTTGGCATTAAAACTAAATGGGCTGGAGGGCCATGTTTTACGATAACTAATACTCGAAGTTTTCGTGTTTGTTGTATAGTTCTGCATATCCCTGCTATGGTTTTTGTCATAAGAGGAAGAACTAATATTTACATTAGCATTAAAAGAGCTGTTTGGGTTAGCCTTAGCCGATTGCGAATGACTCCACTTTATGGAATAATCCCTGGATACCCTGTAATCCGGCGCTCCAATGTCTCCAAGAACTAATTTTTTAAAATCAGCACTCAGGTTGCTTGTAAATTTATATCTTTCCCTGTATCTATAAACCATATGAGCGCCCCACGTACCTTTTGAATAAACCTCCCCTGTTAATTGTAAATCCATTTTATCGCTTATACCAAAATAATAACCACCATTTCGCAGGAAAAAACCCCGGTTTTGCTCTTCTCCGTAGCTCGGAATAATTATCCCCGACGATTGTTTTTTCTGAACAGGAAAATAACCAAACGGAATTCCTATGGGTAATGGAATATCTCCCACCACAAAGTAAGAAGGCCCGGCAATAATTTTTTCTCCCGGAATTACCTTCCCTTTAGAAATAGCTATATAAAAATGCGGATGAGTTTTATCACAAGTCGTATATTTTCCCTTTTTAAAATGTATCTGGTCTCCGGCATGTTTCTTTGTTACCCGGCTGTGCAGATAACCTTGTTCTTCTTCTGTAACAACTTTGCGGATAAAACCCTTTTTTGTCTTAAAATTATACCTGATAAAGCGGGCATCATATATTTTACTACCTTCCTTGAAAATTGGCTGACCCACCATATTTCCTGCAGAATCCTTCATACCTCTTGCATAAACAATATTGCTATCCTGAATAAATTCAATATAATCTGCTTTCAGCTCAATATTTTTATAAGTAACCTTGGCATCTTTATACAAAAAAATTTTATTCTCATCTCTTGAGAGCACAATGGAATCTTTGGCATTATAGTTTACTTCAGCATCAAGAAAATCTTTGTCTTTTTTTTCGGATGCTTTTGTTGTATCAGATGCAGTTTTCGTTGTATCGTTATTAAGGGTGGTATCGTTTTTAATATCCGCTGTATCAATTGTGGATGCATCTTTAAAAAAAACTGTGTCTTCCTGAAAAGAAAAAATTCCATAAGACAAAGCATTTGCCTCTACAATCCATATCGTCAGAAATAAGATCAGAAACAAAAAACTTTTAAAAAATATTTTAATTAATTTTATATGCAATTTTGATATGCTATTTTTGCAATTGTTTGTGATTAGTTTCGCATCAAAGCTAATGAAAATATTACATCCAATCTTATGAAGTCACTAAAAATTCATGCCAAACATAATATTTTTAAAACAATATTTATTTTTTTTCTGATTTTAAACTTATTCCACACAGCCTATGGACAAAATGACAAAAAGGAGAAAAAATATAAACTGCAAACGGTAGTTATTGATCCCGGGCATGGAGGGAAAGATTCGGGTGCCAGGGGCAGTAAGAGTATGGAAAAAGACCTTGTTCTGGACATTGGAAAAAGAGTGGGAAAATATATTGAAAACAACCTTACGGAGGTAAAAGTTATATACACCAGAAAGACCGACACCTTTATTCCGCTTTACCGAAGAGCAGAAATAGCAAATAAGAATCAGGCAGATCTGTTTATTTCGCTCCATATTAATGCCAACCCAAATCATAAAGCCAGGGGAACCGAAACATATGCCATGGGTTTGCACAAAACTGAAAGCAACCTTGAAGTAGCCAAAAAAGAAAATGCTGTAATCTTGTATGAAGAAGATTATTCCCAAAAATACGAGGGTTTTAATCCTAAATCGGCAGAATCATACATACTTTTTTCACTTATACAAAATACTTATCTTGAGCAGAGTCTTAACTTTGCCTCTTTTGTCCAGGAGAAATTCACAAGCAACACTCACCTGAGAAACAGAGGTGTTAAACAGGCCGGGTTTCTTGTGCTATGGAAAACAACTATGCCAAGTGTTCTTGTTGAAGCAGGCTTTCTTTCAAATCCAAAAGAAGAAAATTACCTGTTAACTGAAAAAGGGAGAGATAAACTTGCAAAATCAATTTATGAAGCATTTAAAAATTATAAAAATAAAATAGAACAAAAAAGTGTAATGCTGGCAAAAGATGAACAAGATATTAAATTCTCAGTACAGGTTGCAGCCGCACATGATCCTATTCCTTTATCTTCCGATTATTTTAAAGGACATGATGATGTGCAACAACATAAAATCTCAGACACTTACAAATATACTATCGGAGAATCACCCGATTATGACAAAATCAATAAACTAAAAGAAAAAATAGAAAAAGATTTTCCGGATGCATTTATTATAGCTTTTAAAGAGAATAAAATCATTCCGGTTCAGAAAGCTTTGAAACTAAAAAATCAATAAAATAGAATGGCAAAAGAATTAAAAATAGGACTAATAGCAGCTTTTTTGATTGCACTGCTGATTTGGGGAATTAATTTTTTAAAAGGAAAAAATATCTTTTCACAAACAAATCATTATTATGCAGTTTATGATGGTGTCGGCGGACTTGAAAAGGCAAGCCCGATTTTTCTGAATGGCCTTGATGTTGGAACAATTGAAACTATAAAACTATACGGCAAGAACAACAGAGACATTATTGTAGTGTTTTCTCTCAGAAAAGACATTAAGATTCCAAAAAAATCCGAAGTGGTTGTTTTTAGTTCTGATTTCCTGGGAACAAAAGCTGTACGACTTGATTTTAATAACAATAATGAATACTATGAATCAGGAGACACAATACCGAGTAAACTGGAAGTGGATATTACAGAGCAAATCTATTCTGAAATTAAACCCATTAAGGAGAAATCGGAGAAAATGATAGAAACCATTGATTCTCTTACTGTCATGCTTAAAAATGCCACACGAACAGATGTTACAAAATCTCTCAGAAATCTGCATGTTATTACACAAAACCTGAAAAATTCCTCCACTACTCTCAATAACCTGATGAATGCTGAAAAAGATAATTTGCAAGCTGTAATAAAAAATACTAAAGAAATCTCTGAAAACCTCAAGAACAACAATGATAATATAGACAATACCTTAAATAATGTTTCTGCAATCACAGATTCGCTTAAACAGGCAAATCTTCACAATACACTTGGCAAACTTGAAAATACACTTACAAGAACAGACAGCATCCTGAATAAAATAAATCGCGGAGAAGGTTCGCTGGGTTTGCTCGTAAACAACGATTCACTTTACAATAATCTGAATTCTACTTCTAAAGACCTGGATATCCTTATAAAAGATATTAAAGAAAATCCGGGAAGATATATTAATGTTTCAGTTTTTGGTGGAAAAAATAAGAATAAGTAATTTTTATTTGGTCAAAATCTAATTATACAAATTAACATTAGCTTAACACTTTAATTAAATTAAGCAAATTTTTAATTAACAATTATTTAACTTACGCATTACGTAAAAAAATATAAATCAATACTTTATAAAATTTTGAAAAAAATAAAAAAATATTTGCTTGACTAAAAATGCCATAGAATTAATTTGAAAAATACAAGTAAAATTCTATTTTTTTTTAAAGAATTTTTTATCACATTTGTTTTACAGCAAAATAATCGTCGAAAAGTCTAAATAACTAAGAATTAATGAACGATAGAAAACATATCGATATTTGGAACCGCTGTCTGAAGATCATAAAAGATAATGTTCCAACTATTTCGTATAGGACATGGTTCGAACCAATCGTTCCTCTTAAGGTAGAAGAAAATGTATTAACCATCCAGGTGCCAAGTCCATTTTTCTATGAGTACCTTGAAGAACAGTATATCGATATACTGAGAAAAACCCTGAGAAAAGAACTCGGAGAAAAGGCAAAACTGGAATACAGTGTTGTTATGGAAAACAATACAACCTCCAGAAAAAAGCCTGTAACAGTCAGATTCCCAACCAACAACAAAACCGAACTAAAAAATAAGCCTGTTTCGGTACCTTTAAAAACAGAGGAAAACGAAATTAAAAACCCATTTGTAATCCCGGGAATCAAAAAATTACATGTTGATCCGAGGCTTAACCCTGATAACTCATTCACTAACTTTATTGAAGGTGAGTGTAACCGCCTGGCCAGATCAGCAGGAGAAGCCGTTGCAGACCAACCCGGTGGTACAGCTTTTAATCCCTTGTTTATTTATGGAGAATCAGGTCTTGGAAAAACTCACCTCTCCCACGCGATTGGAATAAAAGTCAAAGAAAAATTTCCCGAAAAAACAGTACTCTACGTAAATGCCAATAAATTTCAAACTCAGTTCGTAGAGTCGGTAAGAAATAACAACAAAAATGATTTTCTCCATTTCTATCAAATGATTGATGTCCTCATAATTGATGATATACATGAACTGGCAGGAAAAGAAAAAACACAGGACATCTTTTTCCACATATTCAACCATTTACACCAAACGGGTAAGCAGTTGATACTTACGTCGGACAAGCCGCCAATTGAAATGCAGGGAATTGAGCAACGACTCCTTTCCAGATTTAAATGGGGTTTATCTGCAGACTTACAATCTCCGGATTTTGAAACAAGAATTAAAATCCTTAAGCACAAAACATACCAGGATGGAATTGACATAAAGGAAGACATTGTTGAATACATTGCTTCAAACATCACTATTAATATCAGGGAACTGGAAGGAGCCTTAATTTCACTGTTAGCTCAATCAACACTTAATAAGAAAGAGATTACACTTGATCTTACCAAAAATGTAATCGATAAACTGGTTAAAAATTCGAAAAAAGAAATTTCCGTAGATTATATTCAGAAAATTGTTTGTGATTATTTCAATATATCGCCAGATCAGTTGCATTCGAAAACAAGAAAAAGAGAGATTGTACAGGCAAGACAAATTGCCATGTTTTTCTCAAAATCACTTACTAAATCCTCTTTGGCTTCAATAGGGTCGCAAATTGGTGGAAAAGACCATGCTACGGTATTACACGCCTGTAAAACGGTAAATAACTTAATTGATACTGATAAGCGGTTCAAACAAACTATCAAGAATATTGAGAAAAAACTTAAAATATAACAAATGAAAAATTTCATGTTGCAAAACAGGTTCTCCAATAAAAGAACCTGTTTTTTTTTATCAACTTTGCGCTTACTTTTGCTGACTAAAATAAATACAGTATGATATTTCTGGTTCTGAGTATACTCTCCTCTTCATCGCTTTTTGTCATATTTAAAATACTGGAAAGATATAATATAAAAACATTTGATGCGATCATTATCAATTATATTATTGCTTCAATTCTTGGCTTTTCAATAAGCCAATATGATCCATCTATCTTTCCGCTATATGAAAACCCCTGGTTCCCTTATGCCATAATAATAGGAATCCTGTTCATAATTGGTTTTATACTAATTGGTGAATCATCACAAAAGGTAGGAATTGCTATTACAACCGTGGCAAGCAAAATGTCTGTTATAATACCTATCTCCTTTTCAATCCTTTACGACCCTTTCGATATGCTGACAAACTTAAAAGCCCTGGGGATTTTGTTGGCATTAACTGCGGTTTTCCTGACAATTTACCGAAAAAGAAAAATTGATTTTGATCCGAAAAATTTAATTTTCCCTATCGTTTTGTTTTTTGGAATGGGAATAATTGATTCTATTATAAAATTTGCCCAGTTTAAATATATTGACAACGGAAGTTCTACCCTCTTCTCAGCAGTTCTTTTTTCTATGGCAGGAATTATTGGATTGTCAATCAATCTGATCAGAAAAAACAAATTCAGAACATTATTTTATCCCAAAACACTTCTATGGGGTTCTTTGCTTGGTATTGGAAATTACGGTTCAATCTACTTTCTAATCCTGGCGCTGAATCAAAAAACCGAAGGCGGCATCCCTATTGACGGGTCGGCTGTGTTTGGAATTAATAATATTGGAATAGTTGGTTTGTCTGTAATTATCGGACTCCTGGCTTTTAAAGAAAAATTAACTTTTGTCAACTGGATCGGGGTTGTACTTTCATTTATCGCAATTTATATCTTAGCTTCTGCAATTTAAACTTTCAGGTATGAAAGAAGATGAATATTTTACAATAAACAAATCATCTAAAGGAGTATACAAAGAAAAAGGGAGTAAATTTATTGCCCATGCCATCCCTGTTGAAAATGAAGAGGAAATAAAAGAAAAAATTGAAGAAATAAAGAACCAATACCATGATGCGCGACACCACTGTTATGCCTATCAAACTGGAATACAGCAGCCAAATTTCAGGATGAACGACGATGGCGAACCATCTTCCACAGCAGGCAAACCCATCTACGGACAAATACAATCATACAATATAACAAATGTGCTTATTGTTGTTGTTCGTTATTTTGGAGGCATAAAACTGGGAACCAGTGGTTTAATAAGAGCTTATAAAACAGCAGCCGAAGAAGCACTTAAAAAAAACAGAATTATAAAAAAAACTATAACCAGAAAACTCCGAATAGAATTTGAATACGGGGCAATGAACGAAGTAATGAAATTACTGCACGAGCTTAATATAGAACCAAAAGATAAAGAATTTACAGATAAATGTGTCTTTATATTTGACGTAAGAAAATCACTGACAGATAATACAATTAGCCGGTTTAAATTGATAAAAAACTTAAAAGCAGAAGAAACAGGGAATTAAAAAAGTCTTAATAAAATGTTATTAATTTTTCTCTTTTATTTTGGATTAATTCACAATCAGTCACTATTTTTATCACAGAATTCAGATAAGTACAATTTTTTTAATAAAAAAGCATCATTATTTATTGGTATGGTAAGTTCCATCCGAACCCAAAAAACTAACTTTAAAAGATGAAAAACAGAAGTCTAATTTCGATTAATGATTACAGCAAGGAAGACATAACTAAAGTGTTGGATCTGGCTGAAGAATTTGAAAAAAATCCTACTCAAAGTTTGCTGGAAAACAAAGTTATAGGTACTCTCTTTTTTGAACCTTCAACCCGTACCCGCTTAAGTTTTGAGAGCGCTGTAAATCGTTTGAATGGCCGGATTATTGGTTTTGCCAGTAAAGACAGTTCAAGTGTACAGAAAGGTGAATCTCTGAAAGACACAATAAAAACAGTCAACAACTATTGCGATTTAATTGTAATGAGACACCCGCTGGAAGGAAGTGCACGATTTGCAAGTGAGGTAGCAGATATACCAGTAGTAAATGCAGGAGACGGAGCCAATCAACATCCTACACAAACGCTTCTTGATTTATATTCAATTAGAAAAACCCAGGGAACCCTGGAGAACCTGAATGTTTTCCTGATAGGAGACCTTAAATATGGCAGAACAGTACACTCTCTGCTAATGGCAATGTCAAACTTTAACACGACCTTTAATTTCATCTCCCCGGAAGAACTTAAACTTCCTGATGAATATAAGATGTATCTTCAGGATAAAGGCCTAGAATATGAAGAACACATAGATATCACCGATAACATTAACAATGCAGATATTATATATATGACGAGGATTCAGCGTGAACGGTTTTCTGATCCCATGGAATACGAAAAAACAAAAAATTCTTATGTGCTCAAAAATGACATGCTGGATGGAACGAAAGAAAATATGAAAATTCTCCACCCATTACCAAGAGTCAATGAAATTCATGAAGATGTAGATGAAAATAAAAAATCATACTACTTTACCCAGGCTCTTAATGGAGTTTATACAAGAATGGCTATCATTACTTCAATTTTAGGAATTAAATAAAACTTATAAGAATATGTCAGATCAAAAAAAGAAATTACTGGTAAGCGCCATAGAAAATGGTACTGTAATTGATCATATACCTGCAAATCACTTATTTAAAGTTATTTCAATTTTAGGATTAGACAGTCTGAAAAAACAAATAACTTTCGGAACAAACCTGGAGAGTAAAAAACTAGGTCATAAGGCGATTATAAAATTATCTGAAGTGTATTTTAAGGATGAGGATATTAATAAAATTGCACTAATTGCTCCACATGCAAAGCTCAATATTATTCATAACTTCAAAGTAACCGATAAAAGGGATGTCCAGGTGCCAGAAAAAATAAAAGGGATTGCTAAATGCGGAAATCCAAAATGCATCACAAATAACGATAATGTAAACACTATTTTTTATGTGTTACCCAAAGACAGCGAAAAAGTAGCTCTCAAATGTCATTACTGTGAAAAAATTACTGATCCGGAAGACATGGAAGTATTTTAACGCTGGAAGAGAAAACAATGAATTCAATGCTGCCATAAATTAAAATCAACAGGTATATAAAATAGTTTTCCCGGCCTTTTTTTGGTCGGGAAAATTATTTTAATCGCAAATATCTTTTATCTTATCGTATTCTGTCTATGGAACGAACCAAAGCTTCATCTTTACCAATGGCCCGTATACCAAGGTATGTAAAAATCGCTGAAACAAATGGGAAGGCTGCAAAAATTTTATAATGAACAATATCCGTAACTATGCTTTCGTCAAATTTCCCATTTGCAAAGCTGGTGATATAAAAATAAGACAAGCCAGCAAAACCCAACATTAAAATCAAATTGATAAAATTAAGTCTCATCTGAATTACTCTCTTCTTATAAAGAAAGATAGTAACAAAGCTAATTGCCACAACTACAGAAAGCAGAATAATTAAAGGTACGGTCTGAATAAAAACAGTCTCTGAAAAAGACTTATAAAATCCGTCAAACATAACTGTAAAAATCTCATTTTCTGTGCGGACAACTGCTAAAGGCAAAAAGTACAATGAGCCCATTAAAAGAAATGCCAGGAGTATAAATAACGTTTGAATTCTTTGTAACATGTTTTTGTTTTTGACAAAAATAATGAATTTAACCCTACAAATATATCTTTATCCCTGAAATTTATCATTGAAAACAAAACTGTTTAAAGGCTTTCGGGTTCTTTCATTATTTTCCCTTGATACCAATTTTTCGGGAGCATTATCTTGATTTCCTTTATAACCCAAAGCAATCATAGCTACAGGTTTATAACTATCTGGTATTTTAAGCAATTCTCTCGCTTTTGACTTTGAATATCCACCCATCTGATGTACATATAAATCCATATCTGTGGCCTGAAATAAAAGATTAGATACAGCCATTCCTGTATCATGGAATGCATAAGGGTTTTCCTTTTGAGTGGTAGGTGATATAAGACTTGCAACACTAAGCATCAATACAGGTGCGCTTTTAGCCCACTCCTTGTTTGCATCCATCAAACACTCAAAAAGCAAATCATAAATTTCATCTTTGCCTTTTACACCATATATAAAATTCCATGGCTGATCATTAAAACTGGAAGGAGCCCACCGTGCAGCTTCAAACAACCGGTTAAGAACTTCTTCACCAACCTCTTTATCTGAAAATATAACAGGACTGTATCTTTTGCTTATTAATGGATGAATGTTTGATTTCATATTTATATCATTTATTTTGTTTAATATTTCTTACAAATAAAAACAGAAAAGGTTTACACCTGCAATTTCCCTTTCCCTTAATAAAAAAAATATGTTATAAAAAAGATGTCTGTTTTATAAAAATAATGAGTTTAGTCTTGAAAATCAAAAAAGATTTGATTAAGATTGTGCCACAAAAAGATAAATTTTATTAATCATTAAATATAATAAGGGCTATGGCTAAAATGACATCAAAAGATTACATGAAAAGAGAGGAGCAATTTGGTGCTCATAACTATCATCCGTTACCCGTAGTTTTAGACAAAGGTAAAGGCATATTTGTGTGGGATGTAGAAGGAAAAAAATATTATGATTTCCTGTCAGCTTATTCTGCAGTAAATCAGGGGCACTCACACCCAAAAATTGTGAAGGCTCTAACCGACCAGGCTAAAAAGCTGACTCTTACTTCAAGGGCATTTTTTAACAGTGTACTGGGAGAATATGAAGAATATGTAACCAAATATTTTGGTTACGACAAAGTTCTTCCTATGAACACAGGTGCTGAAGCTGATGAGACAGCAATCAAACTGTGCAGGAAATGGGCTTATCAGAAAAAAGGAGTACCTGAAAATCAAGCAAAAATTATTGTTTGTGAGGACAATTTCCACGGAAGAACAGTAACAATCGTTTCAATGTCTTCTGACCCGGACGCTAAGAAAGACTATGGTCCTTATACTCCCGGATTTGTTACCATTCCATATAATGATACAGAAGCACTTGAAAAAGAATTACAGGATCCAAACGTAGCCGGATTTCTCGTTGAACCAATCCAGGGCGAAGCTGGCGTAAACGTACCAGATGAAGGATACCTGAAAAAAGCTTATGAACTTTGTAAGGCCAATAATGTCCTTTTCATGGCTGATGAGGTACAAAGCGGTATTGCAAGAACTGGTAAGCTGCTGGCGTGCGATCACGAAGGTGTCCGCCCGGATGTGCTTATCCTTGGAAAAGCTATTTCTGGTGGTGTGTATCCTGTTTCTGCAGTTCTTGCCGATGACGACATTATGTTAACAATTAAACCCGGCGAACACGGATCTACTTTTGGTGGAAATCCTGTAGCTGCTAAAGTAGCTATTGCTGCATTAGATGTTATTAAAAACGAAAAGCTTGCAGAAAATGCGGAAAAACTGGGTAAAATTTTCCGTGAAGAGTTCAGAAGCATTCAGTCGGAAATGATTACCACAGTGCGCGGAAAAGGATTACTAAATGCAGTTGTTATAAAACCAAAAGAAGGTAAAACTGCATGGGATGTGTGCGTAGGAATGAAAGAACATGGCGTACTTGCCAAACCTACTCACGGTGATATTATCCGTTTTGCCCCACCACTGGTAATTAATGAAAAACAATTGCGTGAAGCAATGGATAAAATCAAAGAAACATTTAAAGAATTCGAATAATATAATAAGGATTAAACGTTAAAAAGAAAAAGCTGTCTAACCAATCGTTTAGACAGCTTTTTTAATATAAAAACAGAAAAATGAAAAAATTAACAAAATTAACCTTACTCGTTTTGGCAACGATTTCAATAATCTCATTACAAAATTGCCAGAAGGTACAAAAAGAAGAAAAAAATCTGAATGTTGAGTACATCAACGAGAACATTGATCCGGGGAACAATTTTTATAAGTATGCCAACGATGGATGGATGAAAGCATATCCAATTCCTGACGATGAAAGTCGTTTCGGATCTTTTGATTTATTAGGCAAAGAAACCAAAAAGAAAGTCAGAAAAATTCTTAAGGAATTCAGCCGGGGTGATTACGAAAAAGGAAGTATAGAACAAAAAATCGGGGATTTCTATAAACTAGGAATGAATACCGAACAGATAGAAAAGCAGGGAATTAAACCTTTAGAGGCTGAGATAGAAAGAATTAAATCTATAGAAAACAAGCAAGACCTTCAGGGTCAAATTGCAAATTTTCATAAACATAACATTGGATCAACTTTCCGAATTGGAGCCAGCGCAGATGCAAAAAACAGTGAAATGGTGATTGCTCAGTTAGCACAGGGAGGTTTAGGAATGTCAGACAGAGATTATTATCTGAGTGAGGATAATAGATCAGAAGAATTAAGACAAGCTTATAAAAAATATATGGACAAAATTTTTCAGCTTGCCGGGTATAATGAAAATGAGGCCAGAGAGAAAGTAAATACCATCATAAAAATTGAAACCCAGCTGGCCAAAGCATCAATGTCACGTCTGGAAAGGAGAGATCCACACAAAACGTATAACAAAGTTGATTTTAAAGGCCTTACCGAAATATGTCCAAATATCGACTGGAGAAGTTATTTCAACGAGTTAAATATTGAAGCTCCAGAAGAAATTAATGTTCAGCAACCTGCCTTCTTCAAAGAGGTGAACAAAATGATAGCTGATGAAAATCTGGATAACTGGAAAACATATTTTGAATGGAATCTTCTTAACAGAAGTGCTCAATATTTAACCCAAAACTTTGTAGATGCGCAATTTGAATTTTATGGAAAAACACTACAAGGTAAAAAAGAGATGCAACCAAGATGGCGAAGAGTACTGAATAGTACAAATCGTGCATTGGGGCAGGCTATAGGAAAAAAATTCGTTGAAAAACATTTTCCACCTGAAGCTAAGGAAAGAATGGTTACGCTTGTTGGTAATTTAAGAGAAGCCCTGGGACAAAGAATCGAGAAGCTTGAATGGATGAGTAATGAAACAAAGGAAAAAGCACTGGAGAAGCTTTCAGTGATGAATGTTAAAATAGGTTATCCAGACAAGTGGAGAGATTTTTCAGACATTGAGATTGTTACTTCCTCTTATTTTGAAAATGTTATGGCGAGCAGCAAATTTAACAAAGCATATCAACTAAATAAAATCGGAAAACCCGTAAATAAAGACGAATGGTTCTTTCCACCACAAACCGTAAACGCTTACTATGCACCTTCTATGAATGAAATATGTTTCCCTGCTGGTATTTTACAGCCTCCTTTCTTTTACTTAGATGGTGATAAAGCTATTAATTATGGAGCAATCGGAGCAGTTATTGGCCATGAAATGACTCATGGATTTGATGACCAGGGAAGACAGTACGACAAGGATGGGAACCTGAAAAGTTGGTGGACTAAAGAAGATGAAGAAAAATTTAATAACAGGGCTGATATTCTTGTAGAACAATACAACAATAAGATAGTCCTTGACACAGTACATGCAAATGGCAAATTGAGCCTGGGGGAAAACATAGCCGATCTTGGTGGTGTAAATATTGCATTCACAGCATTTAAGAATGCCACAAAAAATGAAACTCTGCCAGATAAAATTGATGGATATACTCCTGATCAAAGATTCTTCCTGGCATGGGCAAGAGTTTGGGCTCAGAATATAAGAGATAAAGAAATCCTGAGAAGAACGAAGGAAGATGTACACAGTCTGGGTGTGCACAGAGTGAATGGACCCCTTGTAAATGTTGATGCTTTCTATGAAGCCTTCAATATTACAAAAGATGACAAGCTCTACATCCCTGATGATAAACGTGCCAAGATCTGGTAAAAATATAAAAAGCATCCAACATAAATCGGATGCTTTTTTTTATTATCTTTCTTGTAAATTTTACCTAAAACCCCAAAATATTAACCTATGAAACGAATTATTAAAACAGACAAAGCTCCCGCGGCTATTGGACCATATAGCCAGGCAGTGGAGATTAATGATACGTTGTACATTTCCGGTCAACTACCCATAAATGTGGAGACCCAAGAAATGCCTGAAAGTATTTCGGATCAGGCCGAACAGGTTATGAAAAATATAGGAATTATTCTGAAAGAAGCAGGATACAACTATAACCAGGTAGTAAAATCAACTATTTTTTTGGCTGATATCAAAGACTTTCAAAAAATGAATGAAATATATGGCAATTATTATAAAGAAGATCCTCCAGCCAGGTCTGCATTTGAGGTAGCAAATTTACCCAAAGGAGCTAAAATTGAAATTGAAACCATCGCAGTGAAATAATACAACTGACGATAATTGAATTTTGAGATTAAAAAATTAACCCGGAGATTGCTTCAATCTCCGGGTTAATTTTTAATAAGAAACCTTTAATCAATAGGTTTGTATTCTCCTTTGCTTACTCCACATACCGGACAGGTCCAGTCATTAGGGACATGTTCGAATTCAGTTCCGGGTTCGATTCCCCCTTTAGGATCACCTTCTTTAGGGTCATACACATGACCACATACTGTACATTTATACTTCTTCATTGTAATATAAGATTAATAGTTCAACAAAATTTATTTTTTAACTTTTCTCACAACGTCAATAATTGTACCATCTACCCATTTAATGGCAGCAATAATTTCATCATCCAGTTCAGGCTTTTCAGGTTTACCGCATATTCTTTCCGCTTCCTCCTTTAATTCCTCAATAGTTTTTATTGGCAATCTTGATCCTTTTAATTTCTCCAGTAAATCTGTTCTTTTTGGATTAACTGCAATACCACGTTCGGTAACGATAACATCAATCAACTCACCTGGTCCACAAATTGTTGTAACCTCATCGGTAATCACAGGTATACGATCTCTGAATAGTGGAATAGGTAAAATAACATTTTTTGAAAACAAGCAGTTCTGCCATCCACCAATTCCATGTAACAAATAACCATCAGAGTGAGTAGCTACATTGGCATTAAAGTTTACATCCACTTCAGTAGCTCCCAGAACAACCACATCTACCATTCCTGCAAAGTTACCTTTGCCGTGGTAGTTATAGCTGGTAAATGGACTTGTCCATACATGAGCAGGATTGTCTCTCATCGAACGTACTCCCTCCAAATCAAAAGTTTGTCCATCAAGAATATAATCAACAAGGCCATCCTCCAGCATTTTTACGAGGTACTTATTACTTCCTCCCCGGGCAAACCTTGCCTTTATATTTTTCTCTTTCATTTTTTTAGCAAAAAATTCTCCTACAGCCAGAGAAGTTCCTCCTGCCCCTGACTGAAAGGAAAAACCATCTCTGAGAATACCGGTTTCTTCGCAAAAATCTGCAGTCAATTCTGCAAGAAGCAATCGATCAGGACTTTTAGTTATCCGGGTTGTACCTGATATTATTTTCTCAGGAATTCCTATTTTTCCCAGCTCTACAGTATAATCCACATAATTACCCTGGATCTGCCAGGGAATACATGGAAAATCTACCATATTATCAGTAGCAACAATAACTTTATCAGCGTATTGTGAATCAGCCAGGGCAAAACCCAATAAACCTGTGGCAGATTGGCCGTATAATCCATTTGCATTGCCAAACGAATCAGCACAACCAGCTCCAATTACAGCAATATCGATCTGAACCTCCCCATCTTGCACAGCCTGGTATCTTCCTCCATGCGACCGCAGAATTCCTGTTCCTTTCATGTTTCCTTCCGAGGTGAACTTTCCCAGGGGCCCGTTCATACTTCCTTCAATATGATGAATGGTTCCATCTTCCAGGTATTGCAGCAAGTGCTCATGACAGGGAAATGATGCTGATGGAAACCAACGCAGGTTTTTTATACCTAATTCATGAGCAGCATCAAAAACCATATTTGCCAGAAGATCTCCGTTCCGGAAATGGTGATGTGTTGATATAGTCATTCCATCCTTAATGCCTGCTTTTTTTAATGCTTCTTTAAGTGATTCGACACGCTTATCTCCATTAGATGGGTAATCGGCATACGATCTTATCTTTGGTGCATGCTTCCTTCCTTCCGGCTTATGTTTTCCAACTCCTTTAAAAGGAATTACTTCTTCACCGTTAATTTTATCGGGAATCATCCGCCCTGCTGCATTCTTTGTTAAATTTTTATAAGGTTGTCCCATATATTGTATTATTTTACCTGTTATTGTTTATGATTAAACTAATTTCATATTTACTCCTCTTTCATCTCTTCCCGCCAGTTTTCAGAAATTATTCCCAGATCAACAGCCAGGTCAATATTTCGTTTTGCTCTCTTTACTACCGGCGGGTCAATCATTTTGCTACCAAGAGAAACAACTCCAAGTCCCTTTTCTTCCGCTTCATAGAATGCATCAACAATTTTCTTGGCTTTTTCTAACTCCTCACTTTCAGGAGCAAAACTTTCATGAATTACTTTAATCTGACGGGGGTGAATACAACCCATACCTTCGAAGCCAAGAGATTTGCTTTCTTTTATAGTATCTCTCAAACCCTGTTCATCACCGACATCAGAAAAGACAGAGTCAATAGCCTGAATTCTGGCCGCTTTACAAGCATTAATCAGACGTGTTCTTGCGTAAAAAGATTCAACAGCCTTATTTGTTCTCTGGGCCCCAATATCAGCAGTATAATCCTCCAAACCAATAGCCAGGGCAACAACATTTTTTGATGCAGAAGCTATTTCAAATGCCTTCTCCACGCCAAGTGCACTCTCAATAATAGGCATAAAGAAAACTTCATTTTTAATTCCCCTTTCTTGCCTTATTTTATTAATCTCCTCTTCTACTTTCTGAATATGATCTTCTCCTTCACATTTTGGAATTAAAATTACATGAACATTATGCGGTACAACATATTTAAGATCTTCCAGTCCTTTAGGAAACTGATTGATCCTTACCATTCTTTCGGCTCCATAAAAATTAACTCCCCGCAACACATTTCTTACCAGGTATCTTGCTTCATGTTTTCTGTCTGGTGCAACAGAATCTTCCAGATCAAGTATTACTCCATTGGGTTCGTGAATACCAGCATTAAGCATCATTTTAGGCGTATTGCCGGGTAAATATAAGCGGGAAAATCTAAATTGTTCTTTTTCTGAAGCATAAGTATTTTCCTCAATTAAAGGAAGTAAATACTCCTTGTCAGTTTCTACCAGCTTCTTAATGGCTGCTTCTAACCGGGCTGCCTGAACAAGGGGGATTGCTCCGGTATCTTCAAGAGTAAGGCTGGCATTCTTAATATCAAAAAACGACAGAACATTATTCACCAATTCCCTGATATTATTACCAAAAAGGGTATCTACCTTACTTTGAATATCGATTGAAAGTCCGCCTGAGTCTTTTAATTCTAAAGTAACAAAACAGTCGGATCGGATTTTACTTCCTTTATTTCCTGCGTAAGCAATTTTCTTACTCATATATTTTATTTTTTTTTTGAACTTTTTTCAAATATAAAAAAACCAATCCCTAATTCCTTTAATTTATCCGGGAAGTTTTTCAAAGTTCAGTTTATTAAAATGGAAATCATTGCTTGGTAAATCAATTTTAAAACCAATCACCTCTCCTGCCGGATTAAAATCGAAAGTTACCAGTCCAAAAGGCAGAAAGGCATCGTTAAATTCTATTTTAAATGTATCATAATGCCAGTTTTCCATTGGACTTGTAAAAACTTCTTTTGCAGGTAGCAAAGTAAGGTTCAGGTTCCCGTCAATTATCTTAATCCGGGCTTTCCCATACATTTTATCTTTGTATGTACCAACATATCCCTCTTTGTTTAAAGATGGAGTAGTATTCTTTACTCTTGAAGCAATTCTCTTTTCTTTTCTCTTTTCCAATCTTTTTTCTCTCTGTTTCTTAAAATTCATAAAGGTTTCGTTCCAATTCCTGGTAATTTCATCTTTCAAATAATGCTCAAGAATAAATGTTTTAATAGCTTCATTTACATAAATCCCCATTCCATTATTCAGTATCGCAAATCCAAGTTTTTTTTCAGGCACTAATGTAACTTTACTTATATACCCGGGCATTCCACCATTATGCTCAATTACTTTTTGCCCTGAATAATCAAACATATTCCAACCCAGGCCATAATCTCTGAAATGTATTCCCATCTTCTCATTCTGCTCAGAAACACTTAACTGTGTATGAGGAGCAAAACATTTTCTAACAACAGATTTAGGAAGCACCTCCTTGTCATTATAATTACCATAATTTAACAGCATCATAACCCAGTGCGACAAATCCTTTACATTAGACATGATCGCCCCGGCGGGTTTGGATCCGTTAAAATCATAAGGTTCAATCTTTTGGTTTTCAATATGGGGGTATGCCAGATTATCAAACTGAGTCATCTCATCAATTGAAGGGTATGTATTCTTCATATCAAGAGGTTCAAAAATATTTTCCTGAATATATTCTGACCAGGTTTTTCCCGTTATTCTCTCAATAATTTCTCCTCCCAGCATAAACATATTATTCTGGTAACCGTAATCTTCCCTAAAATCATTTTCAATGGGCAGGTAACGCATTCTACGGATAATCTCTTCATTTGTATAATTTGTGCTATACCAGAGTAAATCTCCAGTAAAAGTTGACAATCCGGTACGGTGTGACAAGATATCTTCAATCGTCAATTCACTTGTAATGTAAGGATCGCTCAAACGAAATTCAGGAATATAATCAATCACCTTGTCTTCCCATGCTAATTTTTCTTCGCTTACTAATTTACCTACTGCAGCAGCAGTAAAAGCCTTTGAACAGGAGGCAATATTAAAAATTGAATTATTCTTAACTTTTTGTTTTTCCTGTTTTATTTTGTATCCAAATGAATTTATGTATTCAATCTTTCCATCTTTTACTATAACAACAGAAAGCCCTGATGGCTGAAATTTGTCATATGCCTTCTCAATAGTTTCTGATATTTTTTTTGAACTCTGAGAATATGCAAAAGTTACAGCACCAATAAAAAATAAGGTGATAATGAATCTGATTTTTTTCATGATTTATGTTTTAGGATTAAATGAATAGGCTTATAAAAATAAGAAAAAGATATGAAAAATTTAATGGAGCTGAAATTTTGCTGCTTCTGTTTTTTTTTATACTTTGTAAATTAGAAGAATATTCATGCTATGAATACATTCGACCTTTCTTACATACTTAATATAGAAGACAATAAAGAATTAATAGATCTTAATGAAATTCATCTAAAGCCCTTATACCATTTTAAGAGTTCAAAGATGAAGAATTATGCTGTTTTTTCTAAAAAAATTAAGAGCATACTTGACCATTTGAAAAAAATGAAAGCATCTTCGTCAATTCCCTTGCTTATTGTTGGGGACACAGGTGTGGGCAAAGAAATGATAGCAGAATTTATGCATTATGAAGTGGATCAGTCGGATGGACCTTACGTGGCAATAAATTGCTCCAACATAAACAAAGAACTATTTGAATCTGAACTGTTTGGGTATGTTAAAGGAGCATTTACCGGGGCTCACCCAAAAGGCTGGGAAGGATATATTAAGCAATCGCAGAATGGCACCCTCTTTCTGGATGAAATCTCAGAAATTAATGCCGATATACAATCAAAACTCCTTCGCGTACTTGAAACAGGAGAATACTTCAAGATTGGAGGTCAAACAAAACAAACTGTTCAATCAAGGCTCATCTTTGCAACAAATAAGAAGATGGAAAAAATGGTAGAACAAGGAGAGTTTAGAGAGGACTTATATTACCGGCTTAACATAGTTAAAGCCGATATTCCTCCACTTGTTAAGCGCAAAGAAGAAATCATTCCTTTGGTTATCTTCTTTATCCAGGAGCTGAATCAAAAATTCAATAAATCAGTTCAATATATAGAACCCCTTGTTTTGAAACTACTATACTCTTACAATTGGCCAGGTAATATCCGAGAATTAAAAAATTTTATTACACAACTTATGATCTTCGCTGATGGAGAGTCCATCAAATATGAACACCTTCAGAAAAAAGATGAGCTTGACAGATATTACACCCAAATGCAAAAACTACCTGATCAACAAAGCAATCAGGAAGATATTATTCAAACTCTGTTAGAAAAGCCCTTCGACCTTGAATCGTTTACGATGAAAATTGTAAAAAAAGCACTCGAAAAATTTGAAGGAAACAAAAGCAAAACTGCTAAATTCCTGGGTTTAAAAAGAGAACAATTATACAATCGATATAAACTTAAAAATGATTCTTAGCAGATATGAAAAAAATTATTATACTAACGTTTCTTACATTAGCAGTAATTCAAAGTACTAAAGGACAAATTACTATATATGAAAGTGATTTTCCTGCACTTGGAGATACATTCCTTACAGTAACGGATACTTTTGGAAGTTCAGAACAAGTTTATATCAATGACTTCCAGGAAAATGATCTCTGGAATTTCAGCTCACCAGAAGCAGATGGATTTGATACTACGAGATTTATTGATCCTTCAGAAACAAATTATGCATCCTCTTTTCCTCAATCCAACCTGGCAGAAAAAAACAATCCTGATAATATTGCTTACTTAATATCCACACAAGATTATTTTGAAGTTACAGGCTACCACAGTTCCGATCTGCAATCTGTTCAACGAGGGCCCGTAAACATTAACCTGGATAATAACCTGACACTGGCTGAATTTCCCTCAAATTACCAGGATTCTTTTTCAGATACAGCAGAAAAACAGAACATTACGCTGCCTTACAATGAAATGGAGGGAATTGATTCGGTCAGGTTCGATCTTTCAATTTACACAACCAGTTTAATTGATACATTTGGACCTCTTGCTTCTCTAACCGATACTGTTGAAACATTAAGAGAATTTAAAACCACCATTTCCGTAGTTCATAATTTTGAAGTTCATGATATTTATTTTGGTCTTTGGACCGCTTATGATACAACCAGCAGAGATACAAGTTATTTGTACAACTGGATGGCTAAAGAATCAGGGATTCCTGTAATTTCATGTGAAGTAGACAGCACAAACAAAATAAAAAAAATTACTTTCCCCTACCCTTCTTTCCTCAATCTTAATTATGAAAAACAAAACATACTGTGTCACGGGGACTCCAATGGCTGGATATCTGTAAGTCCTGCTGGCGGAATAGGCCCCTATTATTACCAGTGGAATACAGGCTCGAATGACTCAATAATTGAGAATCTGGAAGCAGGAAATTACAGCGTAACCGTAACCGATGATTACGGATTAACTAAAACAAAAAATTTTACAATTACTGAACCTGAAGCAATCACTATCGATGCAACCATTACACCTGCAAGTGATTCAATAACACCAGACGGATCAATAGCATTAGATGTTTCAGGAGGTACTTCTCCTTACTCTTACAGCTGGTCAAATGGTGCAGAATCTGCAATAAATGAAAACTTAAATTATGGAAAATACAATGTATCAATAACTGATGCCAATGGATGCATTGCACTTGATACGTTTCGTGTAGGAGTAAAAATCGATAGTATAACCATATCCTTCATAACTGAGCCTGTTAGTTGTTATGGGATGCAGGACGGCTCAATTGAAGCACAGGCAGAAGGGGGTATAAAACCTTATTCGTATTCATGGTCAACTGGAGCCACAACTTCTTTAATTAATAACCTGGGGGCAGGCACTTATTATCTGACAGTTACAGGGGATAGCATTTACCAGGTTACCGATAGCGTGCAACTAACTGAACCAGAACCTTTAAATGTAACTATTGAAGTCATTGAACACCCTGATGAAAACCAGGAAAATGGCAAACTAAATACTCAGGTTCAGGGAGGTACAGAACCCTATAATTATCTCTGGTCAACCGGAGAAACACAACAGGCTATCTCAGAATTAAGCCAGGGGAAATATTGGGTAGAAGTTACTGATTCAAATTCCTGTTCTTCTTCTGACACGATACAGCTCTCGACACTGGATATTACATCTTCAAGAGGACAAAATATACAGGTATATCCCACCTTCGTTCAAAATAAACTTATTGTTAAATTTACTGACAAACAAATTTATGATGGCTATATAGTTGTGTACAGTTCAACTGGAAAGTTTGTCAAAAAAACAAAACTGGAACAATTGAGAACAACCATAAAACTGGAAGATCTTAAGCCAGGAATATACTTTTATAACATCCTTGTCAACAAAAAAGCAGCAAAACAAGGAAAATTCGTAATCCACCGATAATTTACATAGAATAGAACAACCCGGCATCCGGACCCAATGGTAATCCGAATACAATCCAGATCACAAGGAGTACTATCCATATCAGCATAAACACAATGGTGTATGGCAACATGTTGGAAATAATTGTTCCAATTCCGGCTTTGCTGTCATATTTCTGGATGAATGCAATAATGAGTGCAAAAAAGCTCATCATTGGAGATATTATGTTGGTGGTACTGTCCCCGATTCGGTATACAACCTGTGAGAGTTCCGGAGAATACCCCAAAAACATAAACATCGGTATAAAAATTGGTGCAAGTATAGCCCATTTGGCGGATGCACTGCCCATCATAAGATTTATAAACCCGGCAAAAAGGACAAACAATATCATTAGAGGAATAATACCTAAATTACTTGCCATTATTGCCTTCGCTCCTTTTATGGCTATGATCATACCAAGATTACTCCACTTAAAATAGGCAACAAATTGTGCTGCAAAAAACACAAGAACGATATACATGGCAAGGGTCTTCATGCTTTCCCCCATGCCCTTCATAACATCGGCATCGTTTTTAAATTCCTTGGTAACAATGCCATAGACAAGACCTGTTAAGCCAAAAAGTATAAAAATAACTGTTATTATTCCTTTTATAACAGGCGAACTCAATATTGATCCATCTTCGGGTCTTAACAGCCCGTTTTCTGGTACAACACCCCACAATATTCCACCTATAATTAAAAGAAAAGTGATCAAAGCATAAAGAATACCTTTCTTTTCTTTAGATGAAAGTCTTTCAAGTTTCTCCTGTTCAACTTCATCAGCTTTGTATTTTCCAAGACGCGGGATAATAATTTTTTCTGTAACCCATGTACCCGCAAGAGCAATTATGAAGGTCGATGCCACCATAAAATAATAGTTTGCTGTAGGATTAACCACATAGGCAGGATCAACAATCCTTGCTGCCTCCTGTGAAAGACCTGCAAGCAAAGGATCAATGGTGCCAAGAATAAGATTTGCGCTAAAGCCCCCGGAAACACCAGCAAAAGCAGCTGCCATACCGGCAATCGGATGCCTGCCGACAGCATGAAAAATTACCCCGGCAAGGGGAACAAGTAATACATACCCTACATTACTGGCGATGTTGGAAAGTATACCAGCTAAAACAATTATAAAGGTAAGCGTTTTTCTTGGTGAAGAAAGCACCAACATACGAATTACTGCACCTATCAAACCACTTCTTTCAGCAATACCAATACCTAACATAGCAACCAGCACAATTCCCAAAGGCGCAAAATTGGTGAAGTTTTCCACCAGGTTAAGAATGATTTTATGAATCCCTTCCTTTGAAAGCAAATTAACTGGTTTGATAATCTCTTCAGTTGCCGGATGAACCGCCTGCCAGTTTAACAAATCTCCAAGTGAAGAAAGAACCAAAGCCAGAATAGCAAAAATTGCAAACAATGTAGCTGGATGTGGTAAAGCATTCCCTACTTTTTCTACTACGTTAAGAAATTTGGTGAATAGTTTCTGAAAGAATTGTTTTTTCATTGCAGATAATTTTTAGCCTGTAAAACTAAAAAAATAATTTAAAATCTTAAATTCCTATATCAATCAAATTTCCAACCGCATCAAAAAAAATGTTTGAAAAGTTCTAACTTCTTTGTATGAAAAAATTTGTAAATTAACAGATCAATTAAAACAATAAAATAATGAGTGATTTTATAAAACCTAAGATAATTATCAGTAAATGTCTTGGTTTTGAAAACTGCAGGTATGACGGTTCCGTAATCAATTCTGCAATTGTGGATCAACTTCAAAAATATGTGGATTTCATTACCGTATGTCCCGAAAAAGAAATAGGTTTAGGTGTTCCAAGGAAACCCGTCAGATTAGTTATGGAAAATAATCAGAAAAGATTGTACCAGCCTGCTACCGGGAATGATGTCACAAACGAGATGCAAAGATTCACCAAAGAATTTCTTGACAATACGGGCGATATAGACGGTTTTATCTTAAAACATCGTTCTCCCTCCTGCGGACTTAGCAGCGTTAAAATATACGATGGCAAAGAGGATCAAATGGGTGCCACAAGGGGAAAAGGAATGTTTGGAGAGGCAGTCCTTGAAAAATACCCCGACCTGCCAATTGAAGATGAAGGCAGACTAAGAAATTTCAGCATACGTGAAAATTTTCTTATTGGTATATTTACACTGGCTTCTTTCAGAAAAGTAAAAGAAAATAATACGATAAACGCACTTATTGATTTTCATACTAACAACAAACTGCTCTTTATGGCCTATAACCAGGAAAAAATGAGAAAACTGGGAAACATTACTGCTGGATATAATAAATCAAATATTGATGAGATATTGATAAATTATGAAAAAACACTGCAATCACTTTTAAGCAAACCTCCCAAATTTACAAACTGGATTAATATGCTGCAGCATGCACTGGGTTATGTTTCCGGCGAACTGGAATCGGATGAAAAAAAATTATTCCTGGATTCAATAGAAGAGTATCGCGACGAAAGAATACCATTAAAAGTTTTGTTTAAGTTATTGCATTCATGGGCACTCAGGTTTAAAACAGAATACTTGCTCAGACAAACCTTCCTCAGTCCCTATCCGCTTGAATTATTAGAAATCACAGATTCCGGAAAAGGAAGAAAAAAATAACAATACCATTAAATTATACACTATGAGAAAAATTAAAAATCTATTCATCCTGTTTCTGCTTATTTTATTTTCTTTTGCCTGCAAGCAGAAAGACAACAAAGAAGAACAAAAAATTACAAAAAAAGATATCAGCCATGCAGAAAAGCTGATTAATCTTCAATTTGATGAATCTGAAAAAGATTCTATGACAGACGGTCTATTGAGTCAAAGAAAAAGTTTTGACAAAATAAGGGAGGTAAATCTTCCCAACAAAACACCTTACGCCCTGCATTTTAATCCTGTTCCATCAGGAGAGCAGATCCAGATAGCTCAAAAACCAATTAAATGGGATATGCCGGGTAAGAATTCAGTACCAAAAGATATCAACAAACTGGCTTTTTATTCTGTCCCGGAGTTAGCATACTTGATCAAAAACAGAAAAATTACCTCTGTTGAACTTACCAAACTATATCTTAAGAGACTAAAGAAATATAGTGATACATTAAATTGTCTCATAACCCTCACTGAAGAGAGAGCTATGAAGCAAGCCAGGAAAGCAGATGAAGAACTAAGCAAGGGAAAATACAGGGGTCAGTTGCATGGAATTCCTTACGGCCTGAAAGACCTGGTAAGTGTTAAAGGATACAAAACTACATGGGGAGCAGCTCCGTTTAAAGAGCAACAATTCCAGGAAAATGCAACAATAGTAAATAAACTTGATGAAGCAGGAGCTGTACTCATTGCAAAGCTTTCTCTTGGGGCCCTGGCCATGGGTGATGTATGGTTTGAAGAAAAAACCCGAAATCCCTGGGACATAAATCAGGGCTCCAGTGGGTCCTCGGCTGGTTCTGCTGCAGCAACAACTGCAGGACTTGTTGGTTTTTCCATCGGAACAGAAACCTACGGTTCAATTGTTTCCCCCTCTACGCGCTGTGGAGCATCCGGATTAAGACCTACTTTCGGAAGGGTAAGCCGCTACGGTACTATGGCCTTAAGCTGGTCTATGGACAAAATCGGACCTATTTGCCGATCTGCTCAAGGTTGTGCAATGGTCTTTAATTCAATTAATGGCCCGGACGGAAAAGACCAGTCTGTAAAAGAATATCCTTTTAATGTTAACTTAAAAAAAGATGTAAAAAAGCTTAAAATCGGTTATCTGAAAAATCTCTTTTACCAGGATTACCGGGGAAGAGGACAGGACAGCCTGGCTTTGGAAACAATAAAAAAAATGGGTGTGAAATTACACCCCATTAGCCTTCCTGATAGCATTCCGGTAGGAAGTTTGTTGCCAATTCTGGAGGCAGAGGCTGCATCAGCATTCGACAAGCTAACACGATCGGGCAGAGATGATGAACTAGTGCGCCAAACAAAAAATGCATGGCCTAATCTTTTCCGAACGGCTCGCTTTATACCTGCAGTGGAATATATCCGTGCCAATCGCCTCAGATCTGTTTTGATGCAGCAAATACATGCTCTTTTTAAAAAATATGATGTTATTATCAGTCCGAGCTTCGGAGGATACCAGCTCTTAACCACCAACTTGACTGGTCATCCTTGTGTTGTGGTTCCAAACGGGTTCGATGAAAAAGGGCACCCAACAAGCATAAGCTTTTTAGGAAATCTGTATGATGAAGGTTCTCCCCTTGAACTGGCAAATGCTTTTCAAAAAGCCACTTCTTTTGAAGACAAACATCCTGAAAAGTTTGATGGCAATTACAAACCGGAGTAATGAGTGGATTATTTTATT
>Ga0102934_1000320_pt1 | contig 30850 bp, 28 predicted proteins | sample SalPonR2_A_D1_MG_FD_78175 | JGI IMG/M metagenome (GOLD analysis project Ga0102934, IMG submission 78175) | Salt pond soil microbial communities from South San Francisco under conditions of wetland restoration - Salt Pond MetaG R2_A_D1_MG | ecosystem: Environmental > Aquatic > Marine > Intertidal... | reverse complement strand
GCGACGGCGGTGGCGAGCCTCAAGGAACGTCTGGGGATGGAATTCCTGTAGCCTGGTTTCGTCGTTCGGTGCTCGGCATCCTCATTTACTCCCTATGTACACTGCGGTGCCTGCGCTTCGTGGTGCGATAAGCGCGTTAATATTGGCCTTCAACAGGTAATTGGCGGCTGCTTTTCCTATAATTCCGGGTTCGAATCGATACACGAGACATCAGGCAACCCATTTCATGATCCAGATCACGCTCCCGGACGGCAGCATCAAGTCCTTCGAATCGCCGGTCACCGTCCATCAGGTGGCCGAGTCCATCGGCCCTGGGCTGGCAAAAGCCACGCTGGCGGGCGAGGTTGATGGTGCGCTGGTCGACGCCTCCCATGAAATCGACGACGACGCAACACTGCGGATCATTACCGGCCGTGACGAAGAGGGCGTGGATCTGATCCGCCATTCGACCGCCCATCTGATGGCCCAGGCAGTCAAGCGTCTGTACCCTGAGACCCAGGTCACGATCGGCCCGGTGATCGAACACGGTTTCTATTACGATTTCGCCCGCGAAGCCCCCTTCAAGCCCGAGGACATCGAAGCCATCGAGGCCGAGATGAAGAAGATCGTGGACGAGGATCTGCCGGTCTTTCGCGAGATCATGGATCGAGACGATGCGATTCACTTCTTTCGCGATCAGGGCGAGGAGTACAAGGCCGAGATCATTTCCGATATCCCTGCCGGGGAGACAATCTCGCTGTATCGGCAGGGCGATTTCATCGATCTCTGCCGCGGTCCGCATATCCCATCCACCGGCAAGCTGGGAGCCTTCAAGCTGACCAAGCTGGCCGGGGCCTACTGGCGCGGCAGTTCGGACAACGAGATGCTGCAGCGCATCTACGGGACCGCCTGGGGCGACAACAAGCAGCTCAAGCAATATCTCAAGCGCCTTGAGGAGGCCGAAAAGCGCGATCACCGCAAGCTGGGTGCCCAGATGAATCTCTTCCATACCCAGCCCGAAGCGCCAGGAATGGTGTTCTGGCATGACCGCGGCTGGCGGATCTATCTCGAGGTCCAGAACTACATCCGCAAGCGCCTTCAGAGCGCTGGCTACCAGGAGATCCACACGCCCTCGATTGTCGATCGCAGCCTGTGGGAGAAATCGGGTCACTGGGAGAACTTCAAGGACGACATGTTCATTACCAGCTCGGAAGATCGTGTCTATGCGGTCAAGCCGATGAACTGTCCCTGCCATGTTCAGGTCTTCAATCAGGGCCTGAAAAGCTACCGTGACCTGCCGCTGCGCATGGCCGAGTTCGGCTCCTGTCACCGCAACGAGCCTTCCGGGGCACTGCACGGCCTGATGCGTGTGCGCAACTTCGTCCAGGACGATGCCCATATCTTCTGCACGGAGGACCAGATCCGTGACGAAGTCGTGGCCTTCAACGCGCTGGTCTTCGATGTCTACCGTGATTTCGGTTTCGAGGAGGTCCAGGTCAAGCTCTCAACCCGGCCGGAAAAGCGGGTCGGGTCGGATGAGGTCTGGGACAAGGCCGAACACGCCCTGGCCGAGGCGCTGAAAGCCGCCGACATCGACTACCAGCTGCAGCCCGGAGAGGGCGCGTTCTACGGGCCCAAGATCGAGTTCTCACTGACCGACTGCATCGGACGGATCTGGCAGTGCGGCACCATGCAGGTCGATTTCTCGATGCCGGGCCGTCTCGGTGCCAGCTATATCGACGAGCATGGAGAGAAGCAGGTGCCGGTGATGCTGCACCGGGCGATTCTGGGCTCGGTCGAGCGCTTCATCGGCGTACTGCTGGAGCACTATGCCGGTGACCTGCCGCTCTGGCTTGCGCCGGTTCAGACAGTGATCATGAACATCACGGACGCCCAGGCCGATTACGTGCTGGAAGTCCAGCAGGCGCTTCAGGCGCGCGGCATCCGGGCCGAGACCGATCTTCGCAACGAAAAGATCGGCTACAAGATCCGTGGCCACACACTGGACAAGGTGCCCTACCTGCTGGTGGTCGGGGACCGGGAGGTCGAGAACCGGGAGGTGGCGGTTCGCCTGCGCAACGGAAAGGACCTTGGCAGCATGCCGATGGACAGGCTCGTGGACCGATTGTCCGAAGAGGTAGCGCAGCGCCGCGCAATCAGCGATAATTGACGGCTGTAAAAATTTCAGAGTAGTCGAGGAGAAGCACACATCGCCAACGATAAGCATACTCGCCGCAACGAGGACATCACCGCACCCAAGGTGCGTGTTGTGGGTTCCGAGGGAGACCAGATTGGAGTCATGAGCGTCGCCGACGCGCTGGCCCGGGCCGAGCAGGAAGGCATGGACCTGGTGGAAATCGCCCCACAGGCCGATCCGCCCGTATGCCGGATCATGGACTGGGGCAAGTATCGCTTCGAAACGCAGAAGAAGGCCCAGGCCGCGCGCAAGAAGCAAAAGCAGATCCAGGTCAAGGAGATCAAGTTCCGTCCTGGCACCGACGACCATGATTACGATGTCAAGATGCGAAACTTGCGCCGCTTCATCGAAGAAGGCAACAAGGTCAAGGTCACGTTGCGCTTTCGTGGGCGTGAAATGGCGCATCAGGAACTGGGCAGAGATCTGCTCAAGCGAGTCGAGACCGACATGAATGAGGAAACGACGGTTGAACAGTTTCCGCGAATGGAAGGTCGGCAGATGGTGATGATGCTTTCACCGAAGAAGACTTAGGGCGCGATCGGGATACAAGCTCGGGCGTTCACTTAGGATGGCGCTGTGTCCGACAGGACGCAGCACCGAACGGCGTCTGGTGATGAACCAAGACGCTGCAACGAGCCAGACTGCAGCCGCGAAAAGATCTTCATGGCATCGGCATGCCTGAAGACGCTGCAGGACGGTGACATAAACCTTGAAAACAAGGAGACGACAATGCCGAAGATGAAGAGTAATCGGGGCGCAGCCAAGCGCTTCCGTGCCACGGGTAGCGGGCGCATCAAGCGCAAGCGCGCCTTCCACAGCCACATCCTGACCAAGAAGGACACCAAGCGCAAAAGGCGCCTGCGTTCTACTGTTCTGGTAGCGAAATGCGACGAGAAGTCGATTCGCCAGATGTTACCCAAGCTGTAAGGAAGGAGTACCGACATGGCACGAGTAAAAAGAGGCGTGGTCGCACGCCGCCGACACCGCAAGGTTCTCAATCGAGCGAAGGGCTACTACGGTGCCCGCCGCAAGATCTATCGCGTCGCCAAGCAGGCGGTCATCAAAGCGGGGCAGTACAGCTATCGTGACCGCCGTCAGCGCAAGCGCGACTTCCGCAGCCTGTGGATCACCCGCATCAATGCCGCTGCCCGCGAAAACGGCTTGTCCTACAGCCGGTTTATCAATGGCCTGAAGCGCGCCGAAGTCGAAATCGATCGTAAGGTCCTCGCCGACCTTGCCGTCCACGACAAGGCAGCCTTCAAGGCACTGGCCGAGAAAGCACAGGCCAGCCTGGGCTGAGGCGGTCATGGTGACCGCTGATCTGGAGGGCCTCCACGCGGAGGCCCTGGAACTTGTTGCGGGCGCAGTCGATCGACGAGCTCTGGATGAGATTCGGGTTCGTTTCCTCGGCAAGAAGGGCGAACTGACCGGACTGCTCAAGCAGCTCGGCCAACTACCGCATGAGCAGCGCAGGGAGGTCGGTCAGGCCGTCAATCGGGCCAAGCAGTCGCTCGAGCAGTCCATCGGCGAGCGTGAGGAAGCGCTTCGGGCCGACGAACTGACCAGGCGACTTGCCTCCGAACGAATCGACGTGACGCTGCCGGGTCGAGCCATCGAGCCGGGTGGCGGTCATCCGGTGAGCCGCGCACTTGATCGCATCCTGTCGATCTTTGCCCAGCTCGGCTTCAGCGTCGAAACCGGCCCAGAGGTCGAAGACGATTACCATAATTTCGAAGCACTGAATTTTCCAGAGCACCACCCGGCTCGAGCCATGCACGACACCTTCTATCTGCCGAACGGTGATCTGCTGCGAACGCATACCTCACCGGTTCAGATCCGGACGATGAAGGAGCAGCCGCCGCCGGTCCGCATCGTTGCCCCCGGGCGCGTATTCCGGGCGGACTCGGATCAGACCCACACCCCGCAGTTTCATCAGGTCGAGGGCCTGCTGGTCGACGATAACGTCAGTTTCGCCGACCTCAAGGGCCTGCTGTCCGAGTTCGTCAATGCATTTTTCGAAGATGAGCTGGATGTCCGTCTGCGCCCGTCGTATTTCCCGTTTACCGAGCCATCGGCCGAGGTGGACGTTCGCTGGCGCAACGCTGACGGGACCCCGGGCCGCTGGCTCGAGGTGCTGGGTTGCGGCATGGTCCATCCGAACGTCCTCGAGCACTGTGGCATCGACTCCGATCGCTACACCGGATATGCCTTCGGTCTTGGTGTCGAAAGATTTGCCATGTTACGTTACAAAGTCAATGATTTACGGCTCTTTTTTGATAATGATTTGAACTTTCTGCGCCAGTTCAGATAGCGCTAGTTTTAGGAGATTGTCGTGAAGGTCAGCTATCGCTGGTTGAAGTCATGGGTTCCCGTTACGCTCGGTCCGCAGGAACTGGCCGAACGGCTGACCCTGGCTGGTCTGGAAGTCGACGAGGTCGCGGCTGTCGCCCCCTCGCTCGAGGGTGTGGTGGTCGGCGAGATCATCGCCATCGAACCCCATCCGGACGCTGACCGGCTGCGCATCTGTCGGGTCCGGGGCGATGCCGAGGAGCGCACCATCGTCTGTGGTGCCCCCAATGCACGTCTGGGCCTGAAGGCACCGCTGGCAACGCTGGGTACGGTCCTGCCGGGCGGCCTGAAGATCAAGCCTGCCAAACTGCGCGGCGTGAATTCCGAAGGCATGCTGTGCTCGGAGCCCGAGCTGGGTCTGGGAGAGGATGGTAGCGGTCTGATGGAGCTTTCATCGGAGCTCCAGACCGGTGCATCACTCAGTCAGGCCCTCGAACTCGACGATCACGTCCTCGACATCGATCTGACACCCAACCGCGCTGACTGTCTGTCTATCAGGGGGCTGGCGCGCGAAATCGGCGCCATCCTCGAGCTGCCGGTGCAGGCGCCCGATATCCCCGCGATTCCCCCGCAGATCCAGGATCGACCCGACATCGAGCTCCAGGCCCCGGCGGACTGTCCGATCTATGTGGGGCGGATCATCCGCGGGGTCGATATCACTGCATCCACGCCGACCTGGATGGTGGAGGCGCTGCGCCGGTCCGGCATCCGCAGCCTCGGCCCGGTCGTGGATGTCACCAATTACGTGCTGCTCGAGCTCGGCCAACCGCTGCATGCCTTCGATCTTGCTCGCGTTGCCGGCGGAATTCGCGTCCGGCGGGCCAGGCAGGGTGAGTCCATGACGCTGCTCGATGGCCGGGAGGTTGCGCTGCAGGGGGATATGCTGCTCATCACCGATCACGAGAAACCACAGGCGCTGGCCGGGATCATGGGCGGCGCCGGTTCGATGGTTGACCATGAGACCCGCGATATCCTGCTCGAGTCGGCCTGGTTCAATCCGGATGTCATCGTCGGCAGGGCACGCCGTTTCGGGCTGGCGACCGAATCCTCCCATCGTTTCGAACGCGGTGTCGATCCCGAACTGCAGACACTGGCCTGTGAACGAGCTACCGCGCTGATCCTCGAGATTACCGGCGGTCAGCCCGGGCCCGTGGTTGCAGCGATCGATGAGGACTGTCAACCGAAACAGCAGCCCGTGGCACTGCGCCTGGACCGATTGAATCGACTGTTGGGCACGGCTTTTTCGATCGAGCATGCGGGATCTTTGCTCGAACGTCTGGGTATGAGCGTGGCGGTCGATGCTGACCGTTTGAGTGCGCTGGCACCGAGTGCACGCAGGGATATCGATATCGAGGTTGATCTGATCGAGGAAGTGGCCCGGGTCCACGGCTATGACCGCCTGCCGACGCGTCTGCCCGGTGGCGGCCTGAGGGTCAAGGTGGAATCCGAGATGGTGCTGCCCGAGACGCGTCTTCGCGCCCAGCTTGCCGCCCGTGGATTTCAGGAAGTCCTGACCTGGAGCTTCGTTTCCGAACGCGAGCTCGAACAGTTCGGGCTCAAGGAAGGCGCCCAGGCCCTGGCCAACCCCCTGAGTCGTGACATGGCGGTGCTCAGAACCAGCCTTTTGCCGGGTCTTGCCGGCACCGCCGGAAAGGCGCTGCGGCGTCAGCATCACGACATCCGGCTGTTCGAGATCGGCCACCGTTTCCGCAACGGGAAGGCTCGATTGGTCGAGGATCAGCGACTGGGGCTGTTGATGTCTGGCCGCCGCGATCCGGAGCATTTCAGTGCCAGACCAGCCGATCTCGATTTCTTCGACCTCAAGGGTGAAGTCGAGTACCTGGTCGAGAGCAACTCGGTTCGCGGCAGGCTGTCATTCGAGGCTGCACAGCACGCATGGCTCCACCCCGGGCAGTGTGCCGATGTCGCGCTGGACGGCCAGAGGATCGGCTGGATCGGGCAGCTGCACCCGGCGCTGATCGAAGCACTGGGTTGGTCTCAGACGGCCTTTGTGGCTGAACTCGATCTGGAGCGCGTCCGGCAGCGTCGATTACCCGAGGCGCAGCAGGTATCACGCCTGCCCTCGGTTCGGCGTGACCTGTCGCTGGTTGTTCGCGACAGCATTCCGGCAGCAGATCTGATCGCAAGCATCAGGGAATTGGCCGGCGAGCGGCTTGAAAAGTGTATAATTTTTGATCAGTACCGGGGTGCAGGAGTCGAAAAAGACTGCAGAAGCGTGTCTATAGGCTTGATTATTCGTGATGTTTCACGCACTCTAACCGAATCGGATGTGGAAGAGCTCACAGAAAACGTTCTATCGGGACTCAGCGAGCGGTTTGACGCCAAATTGAGAGGATAAGGGGATGTCACTGACCAAAGCGGACCTGGCGGCAACGCTGTTCGATGAAGTCGGCCTCAACAAGCGGGAGGCGAAGGAATTCGTCGACGCCTGGTTTGAAGCGATTCGTGAGGGCCTCGAGCGAGGAGACCATGTCAAGTTGTCCGGTTTCGGCAATTTCCAGCTGCGGGACAAGAGTGAACGTCCCGGGCGCAACCCGAAAACCGGAGAAGAGATCCCGATTTCAGCGCGTCGAGTCGTGACGTTCAAACCGGGCCAGAAGTTGAGAGCGAGGGTAGAGGCGTATGCTGGATCCGGGGAGTAATCAGGAACTTCCACCTATTCCGGCGAAGCGGTATTTCACGATCGGTGAAGTCAGTGAACTGTGTGCGGTCAAGCCACATGTACTGCGCTACTGGGAGCAGGAATTTCCGCAGCTCAAACCGGTCAAACGTCGCGGTAACCGTCGTTATTACCAGCGTCATGACGTCCTGATGATTCGCCAGATCCGCAGCTTGCTGCACGAACAGGGATTCACGATCCTGGGGGCTAGACAGCGACTCGAGGGAGAAAAGGCCCAGGACGACGTTTCGATGAGCCAGCAGCTTGTTCGCCAGTTGCGCACTGAACTCGAAGACGTACTTCACGTGTTACGCCGCTAACGGTAGAATCAAAGCTCCTGCAGAACATAGCTCTACAAAGTACAATTCAATCCTCGAAAGTTTTCCGGTCGGAGCGTGGCGCAGCCTGGTAGCGCACCACAATGGGGTTGTGGGGGTCGGAGGTTCGAATCCTCTCGCTCCGACCAATTCAAATTTCCGGGTCCGCGACCGTTGCGGGCCCATACTCACGTTTCATTTATTCCGTGAAGCTCTAATAAGCGTTGAGGCTTCGGTCTCCAAAGCGCTCTCCGAACTCTCCAGGAGTATTGAAAAACAATGAGCAAAGCGAACAAACTGGCGTCAATGCCGGATATTGCCAGTCACGCCAAGGCCCAGGTGGCCGGCAAGCTGGACTGGGTCGGCATGAACCATATCGAGATGCCGCTGATTCTCGAGGCCAAGGGTCAGCGCCCTGTCCAGGCATCGGCACGAATCAGTGCTTTCGTCGATCTGGACAAGGAGGATGCTCGTGGTATCCACATGTCCCGGCTCTATCTGCATCTAGATCGAACACTGGCCGAGCAGCCGTTGTCTCCGCTGATGCTGCGCCGGATTCTCAAGGATTTCATGGCCTCTCATTCGGACCTCAGCACGCGCGCCATGGTCCGCATGGACTTCGACTATCTGATCAAGCGAAAATCACTGGTCAGTGACAACGCCGGGTGGAAGAACTATCCCTTCAGCCTCATTGCGAGCATGCACGCTGGTGAGTTCGCGCTGGAGATGGCCTATCAGGTCATCTACTCTTCGACCTGTCCCTGTTCGGCAGCACTTGCGCGCCAGCTCATCCAGGATCAGTTCCGCAAGGATTTTGCCGGCCAGGACAGCCTGGATCCAGACGCTGTCATCCGATGGCTGGGAAGCGAGCAGGGCATCCTGGCAACTCCGCATTCACAGCGCAGCGCGGCCGATATCCGGCTTCAGCTTTCGCCGAGTTTCGAGGCTTTTCCCTTCGTCGAAATGATCGATGCCATCGAAGATGCGCTCAAGACACCGGTCCAGGCGGCGGTCAAGCGTGAGGACGAGCAGGCGTTCGCCTTGCTCAATGGACAGAACCTGATGTTCTGCGAGGATGCGGCAAGACGAGTCCAGGAGGCCCTGAACGCGAAAGATCGCGTGGTCGACTTCTGGGCCCGCTGCTCACATTTCGAGAGCCTCCATCCGCACAATGCAGTGAGCATCGTGACCAAGGGCGTTGAAGACGGTTACGAGCCGATCGACGGCCACCCGTCTGCCTGGGGAAACTGAGGCTGACTCGGGCGGAATCCCTGGCAACTCAGGGATTTCGCAAGCGTTCCAGGCCGACCTGAACTTCGGGGGTGGCCAGTCCGATGCGGCTGGCGCCTGGCTCGCTCCAGGTCCTGGCTATTGTTTCCTGTTGTTCTGCATCCAGAACGGTCAAGCGAACGATTGTCTGCTCCGTCTGACCCGGCATGACAGTCTGGTCGAGCTGCACGACGATGCCAAGGGACATGCCCGCGGCATCCAGCGGCTCGATACTCCCATTGGCCGTGTCGAGCTGGATATCCCGGGCGATTCGCCACTGATCGCCCTCCGAGACGCCAACCCAGCCGACATACTGGTTGAGGCGAAAGAATCGCAGCTCGGTCAAGGACACTTCGTCCTGCCCGGAATCGGTGACGCGGACCAGGCGATCGGCAATCCTGACCTGACTCCCACTGAACAGAAGTTCTTTGGCCAGGCCGACTCTCTCCGCGCCGGTGCCGAATTGACAGCTCGACACCTCGGTGCTGACGCTCAGCCCCATCGAACCGGTGCGGACGACCACAGGGCACTCGGCGATCGCCCGTCCGTCAGGATCCCGTGGCGCGAGGGTGCCGGTCAGCGGGTAGGTCGTCCCCGGGTCGGTCTCTTCAAGCGTCAGCCTGAAGCGTCGAGACGGTGCGTCGGCGGCTTGCTGGAAAAGATTCAGCACAACGGCGCGACTACCTGAAATCAGCGGCTCCGAAGAGACGGTCAGCAGAATTGCCGGGTCGGTTTCGTCGAGACTGGTCGCAAAGTCACCACTGGCCGTGGCTGAAATCTGCTGGAGCAGAGGGCTGGTTGTCCGTGATTCTGGTTCAGCAACGCTGGCGCATGCCGTTGCGAGCACCAGCAGGACAAGGGCCAGGCCCTGCCGGGCTGGCGCTGGGGGCAGACTCAAGGCCCGGTCTCCAGCAGCAGCGCCGGATCGATCCGGATGCTCCCGACGTTGATACGCCAGTCCAGATGCGGGCCGGTTGCCCGGCCGGTGGCCCCGATGAGACCGATTTCTTCGCCCTGGCCGACGCTCTGACCGACCTCGACCAGTATCTGGTCAAGATGGAGGAATGCCGACACCAGGCCATGACCATGATCGATGAACAGCGTTCCACCGGAAAAATACATGTCATCTTCGGCCAGCGTGATGAGTCCCGGGGCAGGCGCGACAACCGGGGTTCCCGTGGGCGCGGCGATGTCCAGACCCCAGTGAGGGTTGCGAGGCTCTCCGTTCAGGATCCGCTGGCTGCCATAGACGCCGGAAATCCGCCCCCGCGCCGGCCAGATCCAGCCCGCAAGCCAGTCGGTTCTTTCGTCTCGCCGCTCGCGTGCACGGCGGGTGAGTGCGGCGTCATCACGGATGCGCTGATAGACCTCGGGTGGCGGACTGACATGATTCTGGTCGAGCCCGTCAACGCGCTCGATATTGAACTCGCGCTGATCAGGCTCGAGGGTACGTGACCAGCGGTGCCCGCCCCCGAATTCAACGGCGAGCGTCTTTGCCTCGGTCTCGTCCCGGCCGAAACCGAAAACGAAATGGCCGTCGTTCGAATGCATCAGCAATTCATCATCGAGCTGGACCCGGACGGCTCCGGGCGCATGGCCGAAAATCAGGCCTCCCTGGACGATCCGGCCGTCGAGCCGGACCTCATCGGCCCACAGCGGAGCAGCAGCGATCAAGTACATCAGACAGAGAATCAGGCGCATCAGCTTTCTCGGTGAATGGTCAGGGTCTGGCCGGGCTGCAGAATGCTGGATTCGTCGAGACCGTTCCAGCGCATCAGGTCGTTCATGGAAACACGATGGCGCCGCGCAATCAACCACAGCGAGTCGCCGTTGCGAACCGTGTAGGAGACCGTTGGCGCCGGACCGGCAGGCCCGTCCATTTCGATCATCAGGCGCTGTCCCGGTCGGATCAGCGAAGAGCTGCCCAGGCGGTTCCAGCGACGAATGTCATCGACCCCGACCGAGTAATTGCGGGCAATCACCCAGAGGCTCTCCCCGGGGCGCACAACATGCCGGAATCGACGCGTCGGCAACAGTCTCTGCTGAAGCTGGGCCAGTTCGGCGTAGCGATCGGCAAAAGCGCTGTTTACCGGCCGACGATTGCCGTCCGGGATCCGCAACACCTGACCGACTCGCAGAAACCCGTCGCGGGACAAGCCGTTGGCGTCGGTCAGCGCCTGGATGCTGGTGTCATGACGAAGGGCAAGCTGGGACAGGGTATCGCCACGCTGAACCTCGATCTGTCGCCAGATCAGCATCTCCGACTGATCGAGTTCAGGCACGACCGACCGGACACGCTCGGCGGCCTGCCTCGGGACGATGATGTGATGGGGGCCGGTGGGCGAGGTCAGATGGCCGCTCAGACCGGCATTGAGTGCGACCAGTTCGGTCAGATCGAGATCGGCGTGGACCGACAGCTGCACGATGTCGATGGGGCCTTCCAGCTCGATCCTGCTGATCTGTGCCTGGTCGCGCCACTTCGGACGCTGCCAGCCGTAGCGCTCGGGAGTGCGAAAGAGACAGCCCAGGCCGTTGACCTTGGGAACATAGGCCAGTGTTTCGCGGGGCAGGCCAAGATCCGACCAGTGGGTCGAGCGGCCCCGTGATCGATTGCGACGTATCGCACGGGCGACGCGTCCCTGTCCGCCGTTGTAGGCAGCCAGGGCAAGGTTCCAGTCGCCGTCGAAGCGGCGACTCAGGGTCTCCAGGTACTCCAGGGCGGCCCGGGTTGCGGCATGCAGATCCCGACGCCCGTCGTAGTATTCATTGATCTCCAGCCCATACTCCCGGCCCGTCGCTGCAACGAACTGCCAGGCACCCGATGCCTGGCCGTGCGAGTAGGCGAACGGATCGTAAGCGCTCTCGACGATCGGCACCAGGGCCAGCTCTCCCGGCAGATCACGCGCCTCGATCTGCTCGGTAATGTCATGCAGCCAGGGATGGGCGCGGACCATGACCCGGCCCAGATAGTCCTGGCGCTCGCCGAACCACTCGGCCCACTGCTCGGCGCGACTACCCGCGGGACAACTGGAGAACTCGAAACGATCAACCAGGCGCTGCCAGATATCGATCGGTGGTTCCGTCGGCAGCTCGGCCGCGGACTCGGGTGCCGGCTGTGTCGAGCCAATGCGCTCGATTGCCCGGTCGATGCGCTCGAAGGGATCCTCGACTTGGGCTCTCAGGAAATAGGGGGGGAGCAGGTCCTGTTGATCATCGCCGGGTGCTTCCGGATCGGTCCGGGACGGGTTCGATACGCAGGCACTCAGCATCAGCGCCACGGCAAGGTAGATGACAAGGGATGGGATGGGTCGTTGCGAATAGGACATGCGGTCTGCTTTCTACGGCGCAACCGGCCATTATCCGGTCTCGCGAAACAAGGTCAAGCTGAACAGAATACAATGTTCGGACCAATTCACAGGCAATCTGTTCCATGACTCGATCCAAGGCGCGTCCTATCGACGCAGATAAAATTCGCGAACTGCTCAAGGAGTCCAGTCATCCGCTGACACGGCGCCACCTGTCGGACATTCTCGGTCTTGACAAGGCCGAGTCGGATGCCCGACTCAAGCCGGTCCTGAATGATTTGATTGCGGCCGGTGAAGTGGTCCGCAATCGACGCGCAGCCTACGGGCTGGCCGCCGACATGGACCTGGTCAGGGGCCGGATCAGCGCCCATGCCGATGGTTTCGGGTTCCTGATGCCTGATGACGGAGGGGATGATCTCTATCTCTCGCCCAGGCAGATGAGACAGGTCTTTCACGGCGATAGCGTTCTGGCGGCCATCACCGGCGTGGACCGGCGCGGACGAAAAGAGGGCGGCATCGTCGAGGTTGTCGAACGCGCTCATCGTCAGGTCGTCGGGCGTCTGATGCTGGAATCCGGCGTTGCCTCGGTGATTCCCGATGATCCGCGACTGACCCAGGACATCCTGATTCCGCTTGACAAGACCGGGCAGGGCAAGCCCGGGCAGATCGTGGTCGCGCGGATCGAGCGGATGCCGACGATCGAGCGTCAACCGACCGGTGAGGTGATTGCGGTTCTCGGACACGCCGATGAGCCGGGCATCGCGACCGATATCGCGATCTTCGGCCACGATCTGCCGCAGGAATTTCCCGATGAGGTTCTGCGTGAGGCGGAAGGCTTCGGCGAGCGCATCGATCAGTCGATAGCCGCGACCCGGAAGGACCTCAGGTCTCTGCCGCTGCTGACCATTGACGGGGCTGACGCACGGGACTTCGACGATGCAGTCTACGCCGAGCGGCTTGACGAGGGCTTCCGGCTGATCATCGCGATCGCCGATGTCGCCGAGTACGTGCAGCCTGCCTCGCCGCTGGATCAGGAGGCCCGGCAGCGCGGAACCTCCGTGTACTTCCCTGATCGCGTGATACCGATGCTGCCGGAGACCCTGTCGAACGGACTGTGCTCGCTGCGCCCGGATGAGGACCGTCTGAGCATGGTCTGCGACGTCCGGCTCGATGACAAGGGCAAGGTGCGCTCGAGCCGGTTTTATGAGGCCGTCATGCGCTCCCACGCCCGTCTGACCTACGATCAGGTCCAGGCAATGATGGTCAAGGGGGATACGGCGCTGCGCGAGAAGCATGCGCATGTGGTCGACAATCTGGCTGCGCTTTACGAGGTGTTCCGTGTGCTGTTCAAACGGCGAACCCGGCGCGGCGCCCTGGATTTCGACTCCAGCGACGTCTACTTCCAGTTCGATGCCGAGGGTCGGGTGGCCGATATTCGGCCGCGCACTCGACACGATGCCCATCGCCTGATCGAGGAGTGCATGATCCTGGCCAATGTCGAGGCCGCTCGCTTCGTTGGCAAGGCCGGTCTGCCGATGCTGTTCCGGGTGCATGACTCGCCACCGGCCGAGAAGCTGGAGAGCCTGGAACTGTTCCTGCGCGCCCAGGGCCTGAAGGTGGGCTGGTCCGAACAGCCCGAGCCCTCTCAGTTTGCCGCGATCCAGAGCCGGGTCGCCGGCAAGGACGATGCCCGCCTGGTCAATGCAGTGCTGATGCGCAGTCTGAGTCTGGCGGTCTATCAGCCCGAGAATATCGGTCATTTCGGCCTGGCGCTGAACGACTATGCCCATTTCACTTCGCCGATCCGGCGCTACCCGGATCTGCTGCTGCATCGGGCGCTGAAGCACCTGATCCGCAAGAAGCCGCGCACGGAATTCACCTACGACGCATCGACCATGGCCGAGTTCGGCCGTCATTGCTCGTGGACCGAGCGCCGCGCCGAGGAAGCCTCCAGAGACGTCGATGAGCGGCTCAAATGCCAGTTCATGCAGCGTCATCTGGGTGATGAGTTCGACGGGGTGATCACCGGTGTGACCAGCTTCGGCCTGTTCGTGGAGCTCACCCAATTCGGCGTTTCGGGGCTGGTTCACGTCACCGCCATGCCCAACGATTACTACAATTTCGACCCGGTCAGTCATCGCATGACCGGCAAGCGCCACGGCAAGGTGTTCAAACTGGCCGATCGGGTGCGCATCTCGGTTGCTGCGGTCAACGTCGATGAGCGCAAGATCGATCTGGCGCTGGTCAAAGGCGAGCGGTGAAACGAGAGCTTGCCATGGGGATCAATGCGGTCAGCGGCCTGGCCGAGGCGTCTCCGGAGAAGATCGTGCGGGTCTGGATCAAGCCGGGCAACGCGCGCCTGAAAGCGCTGGCAGAGCGTCTGGACGCCCTGGGGGTCACCTGCGAGCTGACCGAGCAAAGAGCGCTGGATCGTCGAGCCGGCGGCGTCAGGCACCAGGGGGTCATCGCCGAATTCAGTGCGCGCCAGGCGATCGATGAAGCCGGACTGATGTCGCTGATCGAGGCGCGTGATGCGCCCCCTCGGGTATTGATCCTTGATGGTGTTCAGGACCCGCACAATCTTGGCGCCTGCATGAGAAGCGCACTTGCGGCAGACTGCTGCTGCGTGATCGTACCCAGGGACCGTGCCGTGGGACTGACCCCGGTCACGCGCCGGGCTGCTGCAGGTGCCGCCGAGCAGCTTCCCCTGGCCATGGTGACCAATCTGGCGCGCTGCATGTCCAATCTGGCCGAGCACGGCCTGTTCCTGGTCGGCCTGGCGGGGGAGGCCGAGCGCGGCCTGGGAGAGCTCGATCTGACCGGGCCCCTGGCCCTGGTTCTCGGCAGCGAGGACAAGGGATTGCGCCGTCTCACGCGCGAGCGCTGCGATGTTCTGGCCAGGATCGAAATGCCCGGCCCGATGGAGAGCCTGAACGTCTCGGTGGCTGCCGGAATCGCCTTGTTCGAGTCGGTCCGCCAGGCCAGGTCATCGATCGCCCGAGTTTGATGAACCTCAACCCCATGCGAGCGTACTGATGATGCACCAGGCCGAATCCATCCGCATCGAACTGCCCAGCTGGCTGCGTTCTTTCCGCCGTCAATTGCCCGAGCGTCTTGATGGCCCCGAGGAGCGCATGCGCGTGGCGATCAGTCTGTCCAGACAGAATGTGCTTGAAGGCAGTGGCGGGCCCTTCGGCGCGCTGGTGGTGGGGCGTACTAGCGGCCGGGTCATTGCGCTCGGCGTCAATCGGGTCGAGCCGACGCATTGCTCATCGGCACATGCCGAAATCGTGGCCCTGACCCTGGCCCAGCAGTCTTTGGCCAACTGGAATCTTTCTGCAGGTGGCGCGGGGGAAATCGAGCTGGTCAGTTCCTGTGAGCCCTGCGCCATGTGTCTGGGTGCGATCCCCTGGTCCGGGGTCACTTCGCTGCTGTGCGGCGCCACCAAATCGGATGCCGAGGCAGCGGGGTTCGATGAAGGCGATCGGCCCGAGGCCTGGACTGATAAACTCCGGGCGCGGCGGATTCAGGTCACTACCGGTCTGCTGCGCGTCGAGGCTGCCGCCGTCCTCAGCGACTACGCGAAATCAGGGCTGACGATCTACAGCCCCTAGGTTATCGCGTCCCTAGGATTCCACAGCCGTGAGCGTGACGGCACCGGGCGAGAGTCCGACATCCTCACGCAGGATGCGGTGGTCCTTTTCGCTCAATCTCTCGTATTGACCGCCGCGCAGGCCTTTGGGCAGGAACACCGGGCCGAAGCGAACCCGCTTCAGGCGAGCGACTTGCGCACCCACAGCCTCCCAGAGACGGCGGACCTCTCGATTGCGCCCCTCCATGATGGTGACCGTGTACCAGGTATGTCCGCTGGTGGTCTCTCCGATGACCAGATCCGAGAAGCACGCTGGCCCGTCCTCGAGTTCGACGCCATCGAGCAGGGTCTGAAGCTGGGAATCACTGACCTCACCGCGGATCCGGCACAGGTATTCACGATCGACCTGGCCCGAGGGATGCATCATGCGATTGGCCAGTTCACCATCGGTGGTCAGAAGCAACAGCCCCGAGGTATTCAGGTCGAGCCGGCCGACTGCGACCCAGCGCCCGCGCGCCGGGCGCGGCAGGCGCTCGAAGACGGTCTTGCGGCCTTCCGGATCGCTCTTTGTCGTGATTTCACCCTCGGGCTTGAAGTAGATCAGGGTTTCTGACGGGGTTGCAACAGCGATCACCTCCAGCCTGCGCCCGTTGTAATCGATCCGGTCCCCCTGGGAAACAGCCTCGCCCAGGGTCGCGCGCGTACCATTGACGCGGATCGAGCCGGACTCGATTTCCTTTTCCAGCGCGCGTCTCGAACCCAGGCCGGCACCGGCCAGGACTTTCTGCAGACGCTCGCTAGCCTTGTGGTTCTCGATCCGCCGTGCCTGCCGGGTCGACTTCGTCTGTTCCGCCTGCGGGCGCTTCTTCGGACTCGTCCCGCCGGGCCTCGCGGTCCGGGTCGTCCGCTGTCTCGGCGGATTCGATCGCTCGTTCCGCGAGCTGCTCGTTGTCTTCGTCGTCCGGGTCTTTTTCTGCCTCATGGCTCATGTCCTTGCGTTCGTCGATTTCACTCTCATCCTGCTCGGCTGACGACTCGTCGTCCCCGACGTCCGGGTTCGCTTTACTGGCGTTATCCGGTGGTGCAGGGTGGGTGAGCTGGAGCTCCGGCTCCAGATTGTCGATGTCCTTGATTTCAGCCAGGGTCGGAAGCTGATCGAGTGATTTCAGATTGAAATAGTCGAGGAAGGCGCGGGTGGTGCCGAGCAGTTCGGGACGGCCCGGAACATCCCGATGCCCGACCACCTTGATCCAATCGCGCTCCTGCAGCGTGCGCAGAATATTGGAACTGACGGCCACCCCTCGAATCTGCTCGATATCGCCTCGGGTGATCGGCTGCCGGTAGGCAATGATGGCCAGGGTCTCGAGCAGCGCGCGCGAATAGCGCGGCGGTTTTTCCGACCAGAGCTGGGAGACCACAGGCATGAGTCCGGTCCGGATCTGGATGCGATATCCGCTGCCGACCTCAACCAGCTCGACGGCGCGCCCCTCCAGCTCGGCATCAAGGGCGGCCAGCGCCTCCTTGATTGGGCCGTGCCCGGGTTTTTCGTCGTCCGGAAACAGGGCATTGATCTGATTGAGGCTCAGCGGCCCGCCAGCGGCCAGCAGCACGCCCTCGACGATTTGCTTGAGAGATTGGATTTCCATGCGTTCAACCAGATTGGGGTTGTCAGGCCTCGGCCTGAGACGGACTGCGGAGGTAGATGCGGCCGAACAGTTCCTGCTGAACCAGATCGACCAGATGCTCGCGCAGCAGTTCCAGAAGCGCCAGAAAGGTCACCACTGCGCCAAGTCGGCCTTCTTCGAGATCGAAGCAATCCTCGAACTCGACAAAGGGCTTGGAGGAGATCAGTTGAGTAATCCGTGACATTCTCTCGCGCACCGAAAGCGGTTCGGACTGAATATGGTGGCTGGCCAGCATCTCAGCCCGCGCCATCACATCCTTGAGTGCCAGCAGAAGCTCTTTCAGATCGACATCGGGCGGCAGCTTGACCTGTTCGAGGTGTTCCACGCCGGCCGAGGCAACGGCAAGGTCCCGTTCCAGCCTCGGCAGCTCGTCGATATCCTCGGCCGCCTGCTTGAACCGCTCGTACTCCTGCAATCGACGGATCAGTTCGGCCCTTGGGTCACCCTCGTCATCCTCTTCCGGGATCGGGCGCGGCAGCAGCATCCGTGATTTGATCTCGGCGAGAATCGCGGCCATCACGAGATACTCTGCGGCAAGCTCGAGCCTGAGTCCCGCCATCATGTCGATATAACCGGTGTACTGACGCGTGATTTCAGCGATCGGGATATCCAGAATATCGAGATTCTGCCGTCGGATCAGGTAGAGCAGAAGATCGAGCGGTCCTTCGAAGGCTTCGAGAAAGACTTCCAGCGCATCCGGCGGAATATACAGATCGTCCGGCAGCTTCAGAACGGGCTGGCCCTGCACGATGGCGAAGGGCATTTCCGTCTGGCTGGCGGGTGAATCGACGATTTCAGTCATAGGCTGGCAAGTGTAGCGTGTTCTCCTTCGGGCGGGTGAGCGTTACAATGTCCGCCGCCAAACTCAGGAACGCCCATACCCGATGCTCTACATGATTCGAGGAGTCGATGCTGAAGGCAGTCTGTCGCGGCGGGCAAGCTCGCGCGAGGCTCACCTGTCAAGGCTGCGTGCCCTGGCCGACGAGGGCCGTCTGATCCTGGCCGGGCCGCTACCGGCCATCGATGCCGAGGACCCGGGGCCGGCCGGTTTTGTCGGATCACTGGTCGTGGCCGAGTTTTCCAGCCTCGAAGAAGCCCAGCACTGGACCGATGCTGACCCCTATCTCCAGGTCGGGGCATGGACGGGTGCCGAAGTCCAGCCCTTCAAGCAGGTTCTTCCATGACGGCCCAGCGGGTCGAGATGATCGAATCGCGCTTGCGCACGGCCTTCAACCCCGACCAGCTGGAAGTGATCGATGAATCGCATCTGCACGTCGGCCATCCTGGCGCCCGCGATGGACGAGGGCATTTCCGCGTGCGTATCGTCGCCGACCTCTTTCATGGTCTGCCGCGCCTGGCCAGACACCGCAGGGTGTATCGCTCGCTGGGAGAGCTGATGACCACCGAAATTCACGCACTGAATATTGAGGCAGTATCGAAAAATGAATTATAGAATCTTGATTTTAATGTCTTTTATTTTACTGACCGCCTGCCAGGATCAGTCTCCCACAGAGCCGTCTGATGGGTTGATCAGAGAAGATGATGTCCTGCTGGTGCTGGTCGACGGATCGCCCATCAGCCTGCCGATGCTGGAATCGGTGATGGCAGCCCGCGGCATCCGCGAGGATGATGAAGAAAGCATGCGTGACGTGCTCGAGGAGCTGATTCGCATGCAGGCAGTGGCCAATGCAGCCGGGGCTTCTGGCCTGAGCGATGAACCCCGCATTCGGGCGATGCGCCAGTTACGCAACCTCGAAGTGATCTGGACGAACTACATCGACCGTGTGGTTCAGGACGAGCCGGTCACCGAAGCGGAAATCCAGGAAGTCTATGCCACCCAGGCCAGCCAGACCGGGGGGCAGCAATATCAGATCGAGACGGTGGTCTACACCAATCAGCCGAGCATCCTAAGGGATCTGGCCCGGCTCGAGTCGGGGGAGGCGAGCTACGAGGAATTGCTCGCTGAGTCTCGCAGTTTCGAGCGTGCGATCGACCAACCCTTGTGGGTTGACCTCAGCCAGCTTCCGCCCGACATCGGGGCTCTGCTGGCCGAAGCCGAGCCGGGTGATGTCCTGAGCATTCCACTGCAGACGCCTCAGGGCTGGCGGATGGTGCAGCTGACAGATACCCGAGAGTTCCAGCCGCCGCCATTGTCGTCCGTGCGAGAGGGGATCGTTCAGACCATTCAGCGCCAGCGCGTCAACGCCCATATCGAAGCGCTGTACGATGCATCGGAAATCACCCCGATGCTGCCGCTGGGGGATGAAGTTGCCGAGGATTCCGACGACAGCTGATGCTGCCCGGTTTCCGGCATGATCAGGGCAGCGAGATCCTGTCGGCGGCTTCCCACCCGGCTTTTCGGTACTCGGCGATGACTTCGGTGTAGATACCACCTCGAACCTTGAAATCGGATCTGAGGCGCATGAACCGCGGTTGGGTCGCTTCCACCAGATCATCCAGGATCTGGTTGGTCACGGCTTCGTGAAAAGCGCCTTCATCGCGGAAGCTCCAGATATAGTTCTTCAGGGCCTTCAATTCGACACACAAACGATCGGGTACGTATTCAAGATGCAGCTCCGCGAAATCCGGCTGACCCGTCTTCGGACAGAGACAGGTAAACTCGGGCATTCGAATGCGAATGGTATAATCGCGTTCACTGTTGGGACTGGGAAAAACTTCCAGTTCCCGACTCGGTTGGCTGGGCATATAACAGTCTCGACAGGGATGACAATCCCGAAGATTAAAACAAAACGCAGGGAACCAGGGCGTCAATGCGACTGACCGCGATCAAATTGTCTGGCTTCAAGTCCTTCGTCGATCCAACGACGGTGACCTTTCCTTCCAACCTGATGGGCATCGTTGGCCCGAACGGTTGCGGCAAGTCCAACATCATCGACGCCGTGCGCTGGGTCATGGGCGAAAGTTCAGCTCGCCAGCTGCGTGGCGAGTCGATGAGCGATGTGATCTTTGCCGGCTCGGGTTCGCGCAAGCCGGTCGCCACGGCCACCGTCGAGCTGCTGTTCGACAACAGCGACGGACGCGCCGGCGGCGAATACGCCAGCTATACCGATATTTCGGTCAAGCGTCAGGTCAGCCGCGACGGCCAGTCGGCCTACTTCCTCAATGGCGCACGCTGCAGGCGCAAGGACATCACCGACCTGTTTCTCGGCACCGGCCTGGGTCCGCGCAGTTACGCGATCATTGAGCAGGGCATGATTTCCCAGATCGTCGAGGCCCGTCCGGAAGAATTGCGCGGATTTCTCGAAGAAGCGGCAGGCATATCCCGCTACAAGGAGCGCCGCCGAGAAACCGAGAACAGGATTCGTCACACGCGTGAGAACCTCGAGCGCCTGCTCGATCTGCGCGAGGAAGTCACCAAGCAGCTGGAAAAACTCAAGCGCCAGGCCCGCGCGGCGGAACGATACAAGGACTACAAGCAGCGCTATCGGCAGGACGAAGCACGGCTGACCGCGCTGCGCTGGCGCGATTTGCAGACCGTGGCCGAGCAGGAAACGCTGGCGCTGAAGAATGTCGAGACCCGATTGCAGGAGGCGCTGTCTCGTCAGCGTGGCGCCGAGAAGGAACTGGAGACGCTGCGCCAGAATCAGCACCAGGCCTCTGATCAGGCCAGCAAGGTGCAGGGTGAGCTCTACGAGGTCGGTGGCGAGATCGCCCGGCTCGAGCAGGCCATCGAACATCAGCGCGAAATCAGGCAGCGCCAGCAGTCCGAGTACGCCGATACCGAAAAGCAGCTCAATGAACTCAAGCAGCACATGGTGCTTGATCAGGCCCAGGTCAGGGAAACCTCCGAACTGATTGCCGAGCTGACCCCGAAGGTCGAAGCGGCGAAGGCCGACGAGGCATCGGCAAGTGAAGCGCTGGAGCAGGCCGAGAATGCGCTGAATCACTGGCAGACCCAGTGGCAGGAGCATCAGACAAGGGCCTCCCAGGCGCGCAATCAGGCCGATCTTCTGCGTCAGCGCATCGAGCACCTCGACGATCGCATGAATCGAGCCTCGGAGCGCCTCGAAACGCTCGAATCGCAGTCGGGTGACTCGGCATCCCGGCAGCTAGAAGAGGAGAAGGCTCGGGCCGAATCAGAACTCGAGGCCAGGGAAGAAGCGCTGACCGGACTCGCTGAGCGGATCGACGCATTGCGTGTCGAGATGACCGATCAGCGCTCGAAGATCGAATCGCTGCGAAATGACCTCGAGGCGGCCAGAGCGGAGAGACACGCCAGGCAGGCGCGCCTTGAATCGCTCAGAGTGCTCAATCGCGGCGAGGATGACAGCGCGCTTCAGGAGTGGCTGGTGTCCGCCGGACTGGACGCGGAGGCGCGGGTTCTGGAATCGCTGGAGATCGAGGATCCGCGCTGGACCAGCGCTGTCGAAACCGTCCTCGCCGGCTGGCTCAAGGGTCTGATGTCGGACAAGGCTTCGGCCATCATCGACGGTGATCTGCCGCGATCCGGGCTGGCCGTAACCGATGTGTCGGAAGTCGCGGCGCGGCAGGGATCGCTGGGTTCGGTCGTCAGTGGAGCAGGCGCACTCGGCGGCATCCTCAACAGGGTCTATTGCGAAGACGATCTGGCCCGCGCACGGCGTCGGTTGAGCACCCTCGAGGAAGGCGAATCGGTAGCGACACCCGACGGTCTCTGGATCGGCCCTGGCTGGTTCTGTCTTCCCTCGGGGGAGGAAGGCGAGTCGGGGCTGCTCGAGCGCGAACGCGAGATTCGTTCTCTGGAAAAGGACATCGAATCCGATTCGCAGCGGGTCGAATCGATCGAAGGCGAACTGGGACAGGCACGGGCTTCGCTCTCCGAGCAGGAAGGCGCGCTGCGAGACCTCGACGCACAGCTGCAGCAGGCGCAGCGCCACAGGGCGCAGGCGCAGGGCAACCTGGCCGGGCTGTCGTCGCGACTCGAAACTCTCAAACGCCAGCGCGAAGCCGCGGACGCAGAGCGTCAGGCGCTGGAAAAACGCCAGCAGGAAGATACCCAGGCCGTCGGCAAGTCCAGGGCGGAAATGGAGGAAATCCTGGCCCGGATGGAGGCTGCCGAGACAGAGCGCGAGCCGTTGAGGGAAGAAAAGACCCGCCTCGATGAGGCCAGAGAGGCCGCTCGCCTGGCCCAGCGGGAAGCCAGACAGCAGCGCGAGACCTGTTCCCTGAAGCTGGGTTCAGGCCGGGCAGGGCTGGAGTCCCTGCGTCAGTCGATCGCGCGCATGGACAATCAGGTCGGCCAGCTTCAAACGCGTTATCTGGAGCTCAGCGAGGCGCTGGCCAGCGGTGATGAGCCGGTTCGCGAGCATCAGCGCAAGCGCGATGAACTCCTTGATCAGCGACTGACCATCGAAAAGCGACTGCGCGAAGCACGGTCCGAAGTGGAGTCGATCGAGGCCAGGTGGCGCGAACAGGATCAGATTCGTCAGACGGCTTCCTCGGAAGCCGAGGGTATTCGCGGCGAACAGTCCGAGCGCCAGCTGGCGCTGAAGGAAACCCAGCTCAAGGCCCAGTCGCTTCAGGAGCGCATCGCGGCACTGGACGAGGACCTCGATGCTCTTCTCGGCGACCTGCCCGAGGGGGCCGAGCGGCAGAAGTATCAGGAAGGGCTGGAACGCCTCGAGGAAAAGATCCGCAAGCTCGAGCCGGTCAATCTGGCCGCCATCGAAGAGGCCGAAGCAGAGGCCGAACGCAAGGCCTATCTGGATCGTCAGCATGAGGATCTGGAGGAAGCGCTTTCCACGCTCGAGGCCGCGATCGCGAAGATCGATCGGGACTCTCGAACGCGATTTCGCGAGACCTTCGAGCAGATCAACAAGAACATGGAGACGCTGTTTCCGCGGCTGTTCGGGGGCGGGCACGGTCACCTTGAAATGGTCGGGGATGACTGGTTGTCGGCCGGTGTCGCCATCATGGCGCGCCCGCCGGGCAAGCGTATTGCCCGCATCCATCTGATGTCGGGAGGTGAGAAAGCCCTGACTGCAGTGGCCTTCGTCTTCTCGATCTTCAACCTGAATCCGGCGCCGTTCTGCCTGCTCGATGAGGTCGATGCACCGCTAGATGATGCCAACGTCGGGCGCTTCTCCGAGATGGTTCGAGAGATGTCCGAGCAGGTCCAGTTCCTGATTGTGACCCACAACAAGGTGACGATGGAAGTGGCCCATCAGATGCTCGGAGTGACGATGCGTGAGTCCGGCGTCTCGCGCCTGGTATCCGTCGATCTTGACAAGGCGGTGGCGCTGGCCGAGGCTTCAGCATGACTGGATTATCCGACTCCTGCCTGGGTGACCGTTGACTGTGGATAGCTTGCGCATCGTCCTGATCCTGATCGGATTGCTCGTACTCGCTGCGATCGTCCTGTTCCACAAGCCGGCCGGTGAGTCGAGACGCAACCATCAGCGCTGGCTCTCCACGCGCCGGGAGCCGAGGATGGACGCGGCCCATCAACGGGATCCGGATGATCGACAGGAGCCGAAGCTGGAGCCGGAAAGAGACACTCGATCCTCGCCCTCGAATCTCGCCGCCGGACTGGCTTCGGCCAGACTGACCACGCTCGCCTCGGAGGCGGAGGAAGAATCGACTGCCGCGAGTCCGCAGGGTGGCTCGGGCCGCGGTCATCGACAGGCCCCACCGGACAAGATCGTCACCCTGTACGTGCAGCGTCGCGAGGGTCGGCGGATCAATGGATCAGAGCTGCTCGATGCGGCGATCAAGGCCGGCATGGTATTCGGCGAGATGAATATCTTTCATCGCCTGCACGAGGGCGCCACCGAGCCGGTGTTCAGTATGGCCGACCTGACCGCTCCGGGTAATTTCGATCCCTCGAACTGGAACGTCTTTGATACCTCGGGCGTGACGTTCTTCATGACCCTGCCGGCGCCGATCAGCGCGCTCGATGCCTGGGATGCGATGTTGGCAACGGCCAGCAGGATGGGCGAACTGCTCGACGCCGACGTGCTCGACGACGCCCGTTGCCGGGTCAATCGTCAGAGAATCGCACAGCTCAGAGAATCCATGCGCGACTACGACCGCCGGCACGGTCTGGGAACATCTCGCTGAGCGAGCAGGCAGTGGGCCAGGTCGACATCACAGAGCAGCTCGAGGATCTGCGTACACAGATCAACGAACACAACCATCGCTACTACGTCCTGGACGATCCGCTGATCAGCGATGCCGAGTACGACCGCCTGCTGCGAAGGCTTGAAGCGCTCGAAGACAAGCACCCCGAACTGATCACCCGCGATTCGCCGACACAGCGGGTCGGTGCGGCACCCGCCGATGGCTTCGAGACGGTCGAGCATCGCGTCCCGATGCTTTCTCTCGGTAATGCCTTTTCCGAGGATGAGGTCGCAGAGTTCGACCAGCGAGTGCGCTCCACGCTGGATATCGAGTCGGTCGGATATCTGGCCGAGCCCAAGCTCGACGGCCTGGCCATCGCGCTGCGCTACGAGAAGGGAGAGCTCGTGCTCGGTGCTACCCGTGGGGATGGTCGGAAGGGTGAGGATGTGACCGGCAACGTCCGCACGATTCAGTCCATTCCGCTCAGATTGCGCGGCCCGGATGTGCCGGAGGCGCTCGAAGTCCGGGGAGAAGTCTTCATGTCGCGATCGGGCTTCGATGCGCTGAATCGTCGACTGGCCGACGCCGGCGAAAAGCAGTTCGTCAATCCGCGCAACGCCGCGGCGGGCAGCCTGCGCCAGCTCGATCCGTCGACCACGGCCCAGCGGCCCCTGCGCTTTTTCTGCTATGGCGCGGCCACCGAGGAGGGGATGCCCGATTCCCAGGCCGGGATTCTGGCCAGGATGCGCGATTTGGGTCTGCCGGTCAGTGCCCAGGTCGATCAGGTCGATGGCCTCGATGGCCTGCTTGCCTATCATGCCCGCATCGGCGAGCAACGGGCCACGCTCGACTACGATATCGACGGTGTGGTCTACAAGGTCAACGACATCGATCAGCAGCGCGAACTGGGTTTCGTCAGCCGGGCGCCGCGCTGGGCGCTGGCCCACAAGTTCCCGGCCCAGGAGGAATCCACTACCCTGATCGATATCGAAGTCCAGGTCGGGCGCACCGGCGCCCTGACGCCGGTCGCCCGCCTCGAGCCGGTGTTCGTTGGCGGCGTGACGGTCACCAATGCCACGCTGCACAATCTGGACGAAATCAGGCGCAAGGACGTGCGACCGGGCGATCGGGTGATCGTGCGACGCGCCGGAGATGTCATTCCGGAGGTCCTGCGCTCGGTTCCCGAGTTCCGGCCGGATGAGTCGAAACCCTGGCAGATGCCCGAGCAGTGCCCGGCCTGCGGATCTGCGGTCGAACAGGTCGAGGGAGAGGCCGTTGCCCGCTGCACGGGTGGGCTGGTCTGCCCGGCACAGCGCAAGCGCGCTCTGGAGCATTTCGTGAGCCGCGGAGCGATGGATATCGACGGCATGGGCAGCAAGCTGATCGACCAGCTGGTCGATCGGGATCTGGTCCACAGTCCGGCCGATCTGTATGGGCTCGATCTGGATACCCTGAGTTCACTCGACCGGATGGCGGAAAAATCTGCCAGGAACCTGATCACAGCGCTCGAAGCCAGCAAGCAAGTCGCCCTCGGCCGGCTTCTCTATGCCCTGGGCATTCGCGAGGTCGGCGAGGTGACCGCCCGCCAGCTGGCGCGGGCCTTCGGCTCGATCGAAAAGCTCGCCGAAGCAGACCTGGAGACGCTGTGTGAGGTTCCCGATGTCGGGCCGGTGGTCGCTCAGCATATCCATGCCTTCTTCCGGGAGCTCCACAACAAGGCCGTTATCGCAAAGCTGTTCGAAGCCGGCGTACGCTATGAGCAGGAGCAGGTCGTCGATCGATCGACATTGCCGCTGCAGGGAAGAACCTTCGTCCTGACCGGTGCGCTGGAATCGATGCCGCGCTCGGAGGCGAAGCAGGCGCTCGAAGCGCTCGGGGCGAAAGTCAGCTCCAGCGTGTCGAAGAACACCAGCGCCCTGATCGCCGGGTCAGAGCCCGGTTCGAAGCTGACTCGGGCAGAGGATCTGGGCATCGACATTCTCGACGAGGAGGCGCTTCTGGAATTGATCCAGGCGCATTGAATTGGCCTCGATCAAATCTTTCCTTGCCACTTGTCCTTAGAATGAGGGTTCAATCAGGCGCAAGATGCGGGAGATGAGCATGACTGAACACATCAAGGAAATTCTGGTGCCCGTCGACGGCTCGGAGAATTCGATCCGGGCGGTCAAATATGCGATCGAGCTGGCCAGGCCACTGTCGATCGGAATCAGGCTGTTCTACGTTTTCCCTGCAGCGTCGGTCGAAGTGATCGGCATGGCCGGGATGTCGAGAGCCGATATCGACCAGGCCGCGCAGGTTGCTGCACAGCGCGCATTCGATCAGACCCGTGAGGGGCTCGGGGCCGATATCATCGACGGCATGGAAGAGGAAACCTCCATGGGCGATCCCGCCGAAGAGATCATTCGCTATACCGAGGACGATCACGCTATCCTGGTCGTGATCGGCAGGAGAGGGCTGTCCAGAATGAAGTCACTGATGCTTGGAAGCGTCAGCGATCGGGTGCTCAGACATGCCCAGAGCCCAGTCATGGTCATTACCTGAAGTCTGTGGCTTGAGCCCGCGCGCCGTTGATCGTCGCCCGGGGCTATCCCGGACCCAAATGTCCGGGTTGGTTCAGGCGGATCCGTTGAAGTCTGCGTCAGATTTTGCGAGCAGACGCTGCAGGTAGGCATCCACCCGCTCCTCGAGCTGGCGCAGTGATCCGCTGTTGTCGATGACATGATCCGCGTGTTTCAGTCGCTCCTCGCGTCTGGTCTGTGCCGCGAGGATCTTGCCTGCCTGTTCTTCGGTGATGTCATCGCGCTCCAGCAGGCGATTGATCTGAACCGGCTCGGGTACATCGACCACCACGACCTCATCGGCTGTCTCGAACAGACCGCTTTCGATCAGAAGGGGCACGACCAGGACAATGACCGGCTCGGTACCGGCCGCCTCGATGTCCTTGTCTACCTGCTCCCTGATCAGGGGATGGGTGATCGCTTCGAGCTGCTTGCGGGCGGCCGGCGAGTCGAAGACCCGTTGCCGAAGCGCCCGCCGGTCAAGTGCCCCATCGGATTGAAGGACCTGCGGGCCAAAGACCTCGACGATCCTAGCCAGCCCCGGTGTGCCCGGCTTGACGACCTGCCTGGCAATCACATCGGTATCGATGATCGGAATGCCTGCCTCGGCCAGGCGATCCGAGACCGCGGTCTTGCCGGAGGCGATGCCACCGGTCAGGACGACGATTCGGGGCCTTTTCAGCGATGGGTCGTTCATTTCCAATAATGTTCTAGGGATTTCAGGGCGCTGGGCCGGGACGCTACAGGCTAACGGTTGAAGCCATCGCGAGTCCAGCGCCGCAGAGGGCTGGGTGTCGGCACGTGACCCTCGAACAAGCGCAGCCGCCGGAAGATTGGCGCTCCGGCGGCTGCTGAGAGGTCCAGAATCCTGGTCTGGATCAATCGCTGCCTTCGAAGCGATCATTGAAAAGGGTGTCGTCGAGTCGGATCAGATTCAGAACTCCACCGCAGCAACCGCTCGTCAGAGGCTGAAGGGAACTGCCGGCAGTGAGGACATCACTGGAGCCCTTCAGGCGAACGGCAATGCTTTCCAGAGGGCCGGAGTAGTCGCTTTCCAGTTCACCCCAGACCTCGAGGACAGCGATCGAGGAGGCAGTGAAGCCCGGCCCCGGGGGCGCGATGACCTCGGCGCCATCGGCTTCTTGAATCGTGAATAGAATCGGGCTGGATTCTTCGATGGCCGTGAGTTCAGCGATCATCACCGCGTTGCCTTCACGCCTCAGCACGAAGAGGCGAACGAACAGTTCGTCGATGGTCGCTGCATCGAGGGGGGCGCCGAAGAGGGACTCCTCAAAGGTAACGGCCAGAGCGTCGAGTTCGATCGGCTCGTCCGTCGGACGGCCCAGATGCTGGACGTCGATGCGCAATAGCTGGGCCTGCGTGCCGAATTCAATGGTCGTATCGGCAGGACGAGCCGGCTCGACTCGAATCTGCCCACGCACCGTCTCCACCCATTGGATCGCACCGCCGCCTTCTACGCCAGTAGGATCCTGATCACCGTCGCGGTCGACGTCGCCGAACTGGAGCAGGCCAGATTGCAATCCCCCGAGATCACGAGCAACGGGCGCCAACGCACCGCGTCGGTTTTCCAGCCAGATCGCGCCTGCGGAACGGCCGCCGAAGATATCGAGGTCGCCGTCTCGATCGATATCGATGGCGTGCAGGGTCTGGATCTGATCTTCGAAGGAAGTCACTATCCATGTCCAGATCCCGTTGTCATTATTCCGGTACAGATAGATTGACTCGGACGTCTGACCTATAACGTCGATATCACCGTCGACATCGAAGTCACCGGTCACGATGTGGTTGGTGTCTCGAGACGCGATCGTCTCCTCAGAAAACACCGTGTCGGCGATACGCGTCAAGGCCTTCATTGAACCATCGGAAGCGAGGATGAGTTCGGGCTGCGTGTCGGCGTCAAGGTCAACGGCGGCAACGTCTCTGTAAGTGGAAAGGGAACTGCGAATCGTATTGCGGAAGAAGCTCATGGCGTCGCCGAGATTCCGCCACCAGTAAAGGTCATTGGTGACGGAGTCGAAGGCGATCACGTCGAGATCACCATCGAGATTCAGATCGATAATCAGCACATCGCTGATGTTGTTCGAGGTGTTGTTCAGGGTGTTGCGGCTGAACTGGTTGCCGAAACCGTTGTTCTCGAGCCACTCGAGGCCGTCGTCCAGACCGAGGACCACATCGACGTCACCATCGTTGTCCATATCCGCCAGTGCGAAGGCCTGTGGATCGTTCAGAACCGCGCTGGTCGCCTGCAGCAGGGTGCCGGGATCGTTCATGTTGTCGCGGTAGCGCAGACGCTCGTCGGAGTCGTAGCTGACGACATCGATATCGCCGTCGCCGTCGAGGTCCGTCATGCCGAAGGCAATGGGGAACGCCGAGCCTCTGAAATCCCCCTGTGCGTCCTCGAATCGCACGCTGCTGCGGATCGTCTGGTTCTCGATTGTGTCAACCACGTTGCTGTTCCCCCCGGCGACGGCAAAGTCGAGGTCGCCGTCGAGATCGAAGTCGGCTGTAGCTGTGGCCCTCGGCGTCTGATAATCGCCGCCAAGATCCTGCTCGATAAAGGCGCCCGCTCCATCGTTCTGCCAGTAGCGGAGATCGCCGTTCGGGCTCCAGCGGGTGGCCAGGACATCCAGGTCGCCGTCCTGATCAAGGTCGCGCAGATCGACATCGGCAACCGCATAGCTGCTCTGGATCACGGTCTGCGTCCAGGCATCGGTGATCACCGGCGGGCGGTCGTAGAAGGCGAGGAGCGGCATATTGATCGCACCGAAGACGATCTCATCCTGCCCGTCGCCGTCGATATCCCCCGAATCGACGGCAATGCCGGCAGGTACATCTGAATCGATGTCGTGGACAAGCCAGGAGGTCGAGGGTTCATCCAAGCGGTTTTCCAGCCAGACGAGATTGGTGAAGGTCTGGGTGTAGGTCACGATCACGAGATCCTGATCGCCATCGAGATCGATGTCGCTGGCCACCGCATCGATCGGTGGGCCACCCGGCGTCGCGATCGACCCGTTGATCCAGCTCTCGCCGTCACCCTTGTTGATATGCAGGGAGACCTGGCCGGAGCCGAGTTCGCAGGACGCCGCATCGAGGTCGCCGTCATTGTCGGGGTCGAAGAGGGTGATGCAGATCGGCTGGTCGAGCGTATTGTCGATCGGGACCCTGAGCGTTGAGGCCCGATTCAGGACCTCGCCGATCCGGTCGTCGCTGCCGCTTGAGTCTCCAGCCGAATAGACGAAATCGGTGGTGCCGTCACCGTCGACATCGCCGACGTCGAGGTCGGTCACCGGGTGAGCGAAGGGGATGGTCTGCTCCACCCAGCCGAATTCCTGATTGCGCCAGACGCTCAGATCCCGACCGTCGAAGGCCCCTCCGACGATATCGAGCTTGCCCTCCTGGTCCCAATCCAGCACGTCGATGATCCGGGCGCCGACGAAGTTGGGATCGACGGTTTCGGGCGGGCCTGTCGGAATATCCGCCGCACACAAGGAGAAGGCGCTCAGGCAGGAAAAAGCGATAAGCGCTCGCCGCACAAGCTTGATGTCAGGCAAAAACTGTGATGCCGCACGATGCTTGAGTCCGTGTAGCCCTCGATGAATATTCTCGGCAGCCATAGTCAATTCCTCAGTCGCTGGCGAAAGAATGTCACCGCAAAGCTTGCTTGCGACACAGTTCTCGAACTTGAAAATATCTTGAAAGTTTCTTGAAAACTGGTGGCGGATTGACAAGCTTTCTTCGCTCCCTCGCAAGTGCTCCCTGTGCACGGATTTTCAAGATAGTTTCAGGTTAATTTCAAGTTAGCCCGATTTATTTGGCGCATTCTTTATGGCGTGGTGCCG
>Ga0102934_1000319_pt1 | contig 30896 bp, 33 predicted proteins | sample SalPonR2_A_D1_MG_FD_78175 | JGI IMG/M metagenome (GOLD analysis project Ga0102934, IMG submission 78175) | Salt pond soil microbial communities from South San Francisco under conditions of wetland restoration - Salt Pond MetaG R2_A_D1_MG | ecosystem: Environmental > Aquatic > Marine > Intertidal... | reverse complement strand
CGCCAGCATGATTCGCGCAATATTCCAGACCACGCGTTGCCGCGCCCGCTGCATTTGTATCCTCATCAGGGACATGCCCGGTTCCTCCTCCTCCTCCTCCAGAGCCTCCCCCCCGCCATCCCCCCCGCCCTCCTTCCCTTCCTGCCGGGCCAGCCACTCCTTCTTCACGTCCTCCTGGAAATCCAGGCGGGAGGAGGCGACGATCCCGATGAGCGAGCCCATGAAGCCCACCCCGACGAAGAGGAAGACGACGGTCAGGGCCTGCTCGATGGGCGTGCTGGGGGAAAAATAGCCGTACTGCCAGGGGGAAGGACCAGGGGGCGAAGGGGCGCGTCGGTGAAACGCAAATTCAAGTTTTCAAGTCTTTCAAACGTTCAAATGCACGGAGCCGACCCTCCTCCTCCCAAGATCCCAAGAGTCCCCCTCCCACCCAGGACACGTCCCTACCCCGACGGCGCTGAGGCTGTTGATGATCTGGAAGAGGGCGTTGTGGAAGTCGAGGGCCTTGAAGAACATGAAGTACCAGAGGCCGGCCAGCACGTACACGACGAAGAAGGCCCAGGCCATCTGCACGGGCCTGAGGGAGGGAGGGAGGGAGGGAGGGAGGGGAGGAGGGGGAGATGACTTCCAAGTCCGTATGGGACGGCCCAGGGAGCCGCCTGCAAGCTGAAACGCCCTCCCTCCCCATCACCCCCTGAAACGCCCTCCATCCCCATCACCCCAAGACACGCCCTCCGACCTCCACACCAGGCACCGCACCTCCGGTCCTGTTTCTTCAAAAAGTCCACGGAAACGGTTGACATCCGTTGCAAGGCCTGCCAGGACGCGGCGGAGGGCCGCTCAGGCAGACTCGAGGCGGAGGGCCGCTCAGGCAGACTCGAGGCGGAGGTTCGGGAGAAACGGACCCGTTTCTCCCCCCCTCCCCGCATGCCTGGCCACGCCCACCGCGGCCCCTCCTGAGGTTGCCCATCCTCCCTTCCTGCTTCTTCCGCTTCGTTCATTTTCCCCTCCTCCACCTCCGCCCCCTTGGCTTCCTCTTCCTCGACACCAAGGGCCCCGGGCTTTCCTTCCCACCTCCCTCTCCTCCTTCGCCACAGACAAAACAGGCCAGGGCCATGGTAAAGACTGGCCGTCCAGGGCTTCACACCGCCAAGCAATCCTGCAACACGCCCGCGCCTGTTCGCCTCCTCGTCTACTTCTTCAGCGTGGCCCCAGTATGAATTCTCGCCTGTCCCTTCCCCTTCCTCAGCCCCGCCAGCCTCGCAATAGTCGAAACCTTCATCTTCATGCCATGCCCAAGCAGGATGGGCAGCATCCTCGCATGGACGCCCACGCCGCCGCCGCTGCTGTTTCCGCACGACCGTTTCGCGGTGAGTGGGCGGGAAGGATCGGGGATGTTGAGGGAAGGTACTGGGTGCAGTCTGCAACCCTCCCCCATTATGAATGCCTTTGGGCTCGTATGTACTTAATGGATCGAGCAACGTCGTCTGTGGGTCGCTCTCCATCGCGGGCTTGGATATTTTAATTGAGAATGCAAGGCCTAGGACATGAACCTAGACCCGAAATGCCGCAGAAAAGGGATGTATGCCCCTTTTTCCGTCTCCTTTTTACACCCCCATGATGTGATAAAGGATCTTGATGCCGTCGAGTCCAGCGCTTTCACCACTGGCGCACCTGAGTCTCAAAAATGATGTCGAAAGAACGGGAAGAGTCCTGCGTAAAGGTTTGTGAGGAAGGCGTGAGCTGACCGTGACATGCCCCGGCGTTGCCAACGTCAAGCCCCACGATGGACGGCGCGTTTCTCGCCGACACCCGGGAGTCTTTTCCAGAAAAGGACCTCGCTCTATCCCCCGCCTCCGCAAAAGATTGAAAAGGCGTGATCATTGACTGCGGCACTAGCTTGTTTCCTTGGTCAGTGGAGGCCAAAGGAAATCCATGGCATGGACACAATGCACTCCAAGCACGACCCTACATCACGGTATTGCTTGCTTGCGTGATAAATGGGACACAACAAGAATCCATTCATCGGCACCATGCGAAAAAAAAAATCATTAAAAATTGCACCTTGTCCACAATACAATCTTTTCCGTGGATTATTCTTTGACAAAATGAGGTCGACGGCTTGATTCCAGCGCCAAAAGGTGCCAAGCAGGCAAAAAGCATCCGACTACTAGTATGCCTCGCCTTTTGCCTCCCTACTATTTTTTGTTTGCGTGTCTAAAATATTTACAAGCCCACCAAACGTGTGTTTTCTCAAAAATAGTCAGGCTTTCTATGGCACCAGATATTGCTTTTTACGATATAAGAAGTTTCAGGGCGACAGCTTTGTGGCAAGGTCTCTCTTAGACAATCCCCTTGTCGTCTTCCTTTTCTTTAGTTTACTTCTGTATTTCCCCCGCATCTGATAGTTTTTTACATTAAAGCCGTCCGAACGATAGAAATTACGTGTTGCATTTGGATTTGAGCGGCAGGCCAGTCGTTCTTTGCAGGTTTGGTTGTCGTTTTTTTTAAGGGCCTAAGAGAGGCCGAAATGTTTGGAGCAATGATCGTCAATTTGCAAGCAATAGAGTGGATGGCTCTTACAAGTTAGTTGACTACTACTAAATCATTTTTTCCTCCTCAGCTTCCTTCATTTAGCATTTGAAAGCTGTAACTTTCGGTTTAAATTCTCAAAACCACTCGAATGACAAGTTGTCTGTGTGTGGAGGCAGCATTATACCCGCATGCATGCACTTTACACACGTCTTCACATGCACCGCCGCTTCTGCCAGCACTCGAATGCCCTTTTTCATAACATGGTCGATCGCGTCAGGCCTTTCGGTCGGCTTGGGACCTTCATCGAGAGAGGTCAAATGCTTACTTGATCTTCAAGAGCGGTGGATTGGCCGCTCCAAATTCAACAGCGCTGCGTGTCTCGACTCTGGCAACTTTTATTGGCCATGAAGTTTTTTCAAAAAGCTGGACGACGAGAGAAAAATGGGCTTTCGATTTCATTTTTCATGAGAAAATGACGAAAATATCACGCGAGGGAGGATACGTACGCCTGTAGCCCGACTCTCCTAGTCGCCAAAGAACAAAGACACGCACAGACAATGCTACTACTAGTAGTACGAGCAAGGAGGTACAGGGATAGAGCTTACCAGCATCCTTTTCGAACACGGCCGCATAGTACCACAAGCCTTAGTTTCCTATCCTTCTGTTGTACAGGGGAGTGTTGGAGGAAGGAGAATTCAAAAAGGTCTTATGACTGATGGTAAAGTGATTGCTTCAATGCTGAAAGCTCATCACACAGGCATCACAATCACACAGCACTGTGCTATACAGCAATTGCTACAACATCAAGAGGAAAAAAGCGAACGGCGGAAAACATTGCGCGATGAGCAGCAGTGACGGAGAAGATAGCAGGGTGGGAAACGAGGGGGAAAGCCCTGGGAATGAAGGTGGGTAGTCCAAGTGAGGATTGCTACATCCGTAATTCTATTTCCTAAACGCTTCAATGAATGGCAATACATACAGCGACAACCTGGATGAGAATAATTACGCGGTGTGCGAATGTGATCACGAAAGTCTTCACCTCTGCCGTCTCAAGCGCCTTGTTGACCTTTCGCTATTTTGCTCTCTTCCTTTTTAACCCCCTTTCTTTTGGGCCTTACAGAGGGCAGACGGTTGAAGCACAAGTCAAAAAAGCACAAAAAGCACTTTACAACGGAGAAAGGGGAAAAAAGTCGGAAAAAGGAAAAAAAACACAGCCATCGAAAAGACCATCGGGTAAGCACGCCACACGGGCGGGTGCACGGTCTCGTAAGGCAAGGAGGCATGTGCAATTTGTGCGCCCGTCCAACCACTCTCGATACTTCCGGGTATTTGTTACAACACAGCATCGACGGGATCAAATGAGCGCAGAGAATGAGAGCAGAAAGGGCAGTAGCGAGGGTAAGCACACAGAGGAGGTTAGCATAGAGGACGGGAAGAGGAAGAAAAAGCGACACCGGCATGAGAGCGAGGAGGAGGAGAGGCGGCTGGTGAAAGCGGCCAAAAAGTATTTGGAGAAACATGGCGGAGGCGGACACGAAGAAAGGAAGACAAAAGCTGATAGAAAAGAGGAGAAGCACGAGAAACATCACAAGAAATCCCACGACAAGAAAGCAAAGAAGAAGAAAAAGGAAGGGAGGGACGAGGAAAAGGACGCAGAATTAGAGAAAAGCCCTCCTGCACGAGCTATTCCAGAGGTGCTGAGCGCGGAGGATGACTACTACCGTCGCCAGGCAGAGTTCAGGGTGTGGCTGCGACTGATCCGGAAATTGAACTTTGAGGTAACAGGGAAATGGTGCACCAGGGGTGTAAAGGGGGAAGAGCGACCGAGAGGGAGGCTGCTGAGTGGGAAGTGGGTGCAAGGACGTGGGTGGATGGAGGACCAAGGCGAGAAATGATGGCGATGACGCCCTCTTTGACCCCTCGCGGGTAGGGCAAGAGGAATATTGAGTAGGCGTCGGGAAGCTTCCCGTTCCCAACCTTCTCCGCGCGCTTCCCCCTCTCGTTCCCTCTCTTGTCCACGTTCGATGGCCTTTTTGGACACCGTCCTCACGCTTTCCCTCCCTCCCTTTACGCTCCGTGGCAGGACCTTCCCCGTGAGGAAGCTCAAGACCAATTTGCGCGTTTCGTCGCTCTCTGGAACCAGGGTCGCCTGCCCGACATGTACTACGACGGCGTCCCGGTCCACATGCAAACGGAGGCCCACAAAACCACCCATACCTGGGGTTTTGCGGCGAAGATGAGTGAGGACGAGAAGGACGCCTTGGACCGGATGGCCAACAGCATTGTCCGGAGCAGCACGGCGCCCCCCGGGGCGGGGAAAGCTGGAGGAGACGGCGTCAAGAATAGAAACGGGGCTTCCGCGGCCGCAAGCAGGATGGGGGGGGAAGGTGGGAACGGGGTTGGCTCAACGAGAAGTCAGCCGCAGCTCTCTCAGAGGGACTCGACGAGGGCAGGACCCAGTAGTGCCTTCGAAGAGGCGTATGCCAAGCCCACAGGTCGGGAGGCTGTGTTGGCGGCGCGACATGCGAAAGGTGAGCGGCTGCATGGGGCTGCCCGGGCGAAGGAGGAAGGGAGGGATGGCCTGGACATGCCAGAGGAGGCGCTGGGCTTGGGAGAGAGGGACACGGAGAAGGAGGAGGTCAGACGGCGGCAGGCTCGGCAGAATACACGCGTCAATCAACGGCAGACGGAGCAAGAAAGGCGGATGGAGGAGGCGGCGAGGAAGGAGAAGGACGCGATGCAGAAGCTAATGGACACGTTGGGGCTGCAGCCTGGCCAGAAAATCGTGATTCCGAAACGAGGGCCGACGGGGTAATACAGAAGGGGTTTGAATACGAAGGGAGAATACGGTACACAAAGAGGAAATAACCACAATGATAAAAGAGACCACATTGACGAACAGAAAGGCCGATAAGCAGTCGCAAAAAGCAAGTATCTGTCCTGTCAAAGACCTCTTGATATGCGTCATGAAAATGGAAAAAAATCACGACGCGTCTTGTCATCTGTTCATGAATGGCAGCTCTTGAAGAAGGTCGAGGACAGTACGTGAAGAATGGAATAATCGTAATCAAGGACAGTTGGTTTTGTACACTGACTGCTTATCAATATATGTACGTCTTATATGTGATGAGTAGAGGTTTGGCTTACTTGTGGGGGAAGAAGTTAAAGTACTGGTAACCCTTTTGATGAATATCGGACAGAGCTTATTCGTAGATATGTCTTTTTTGTAGCGGCGCACATACTTGGACACATCTGATACGCATCTCTCTACATAAATACTTTCTCTCCCATCGTTACAATAGAAATAGCCACAAGAATATCGCGAGCATTGTGAGTAAAAAAAGCATACACAACGAAGGTGTTGGAGGAAAGGAAACAGAAAAAATACATATTCGCGAACAATTATTTCCTTTACTACTATGCTCTCTCGTTTGTTGCAAGCTCCCTTCCTCTCATCTTATCTTGCATAGTTTGCTCTATCAAACTAATTACCCCGTTTTTGGCTTTCTCTCCTCCAACTCTTTGCTTTTTTACCACGACCTCCCCTCTTTTTCACGCTCGTGCTTTCCATGTTCACTACTTCATATTGGAAAGGATGTGCACCAGCAATGAACAAATTTCAACATGTTGCAAGGGATTGCAGTTTAACACCTGTCCAAACCACGAAACATCGCTTCCGAAATACGGGAGCGAGTGCGAAAACCTCCGGCTTTTTTCTCTTCAAGCTTTCTCTCTTGTCCGCTCTTCGCTCACGCCTCAACGAGACGCAGCGACGGTCGATACAACCGACCCATTCATTATGCCTTTCACAGCGATGGAATATCGAAGCTTTGTGAAGTGGAGTATGGCAAAATTGGACCTGCCCGCTAGGAGCCTTTTTGTTCATTATGTTTTCAGTCCTATTGCCGGGCGATAGACGAGTGGCGCCTGAAAGCTGCTTCCAAACATCGTTCAATTAATTCTCCTCTGTCTGCCACACAATGCATTCACTTTTGATCAAAAGAAATTCTACAAACAAAAAATGTGCAAATGCGACGCGTGGTCCGTTTTTTAAAAAATGTTGTCTATCCCCTTTCAATCACAGGGAGGAAGGCTGCTTCGACCGATCGAGACTCTAGTATCGGGAAATGCCAACACATCTGGTTTCGTCGTTTTTCCGAAAAACTGATGGCGAATCAATGGTGGCAGACATTCCTGACTGCTCGACTCCTGTGTCGAGTCAGAGCATAGTCGAAGCATTCGACGACAAAAGATGCTGTCCATCTTCATCTTGTCCTGCTGTCTCGCCTGGGGCAATCGGTGGCAGAGAAGAGAGCGCAATCGACATAGTTGACGAAGGAAAAGGATGGAGCAACGACGACAAGGAAGGAGGAAAACCACCAACGGCCCAAAGCAATGGAGCCAGGCCCCGGAAATGCGTCGACTCACCGCAGAGAGTCCCAGCGGCTCGGGGTTTGAAGTCACGAAAAGTCTTGCGCTTTGTCATCTATACGGGCTGTCTGCTCACCCTCTTCTTCCTGGCCCTGCTCTTTGCCTATCTAGGGATGGTGGCGACGATACCGCGTGAGTATCTATTTGCTGGGCCCAGACATTGGAATGAGTGAAAAGTGCAGTGGTAGTTGCATATACTGCGGCAAACACTTTGCATCGACTTTGTGGCCCCATGCAACGCGCGTTCATCTCTGCCCCCCTCCTTCCTTTCCTCTCTTCAGCTCCCTTCATCACGCTACAACCTAGTACCTTGAAGCATTTGGCATTCGATGGTCCCTACATGAACGCCGTGGTCTCTCTGGGGGCAGAGATCGAGAACAAAAGCAACTTTCAAGTCACAATCCAGGCCTCCACCGTCCTGATCACGTACCACCAGGCAGCCTTGGGCATGGTGAGATGGAAAGGGTTCATGGGAAGGGCATGGTGGGGGGGTTGCGGGGGTAAAGCGCTCAGAGGAGCAGGGTCGATGTCTCCTGGCAAAGTGAAGTCTTTCTCTCTCCACAATTCCCCCCTTCCTCCTCTCTCCCCTTCCCCAGGTCCAACTACCGACCATGCACCTGCATCCCTCCAGAAGTTTCGTCCACGACACCAACGCCACATTCTACCGCGTCAATACTATAACGGGTCCCACCACCCCTGGGAAGAGGGAGCGGGAAGGGGAGGAAGGGGGGGAGGAAGGGGGTTCAGCGACGACTCCCTTGGGGAAGAGACTTATGGACGAGGTACTGGGCAAGCAATCCTCCACCTTGAAGCTAGAGGGACATGTGAGCGTGAGGGCGCACGTGGTGAAGCGCCAGGGGTTCCCGGCTGTCCCGATCAATCTCCGGCTGGCCTGTGTGTTTGAGAACCAATGGGGAGGGAGGGAGAACCGAGGGGAGGGCGGGAGGGAAGAAGAACGGGACAAATACGGGGCTGGCTGCGAGACGACGTTGCATCCATTTTGGTGGATCCCATGAGGGGCAGCGATGGGGCAAATGGGGGGAGGTTGAGTGATGAGGGAGGGGGGAAGGAGAGGGACGGAGGATAGGCGGCCGAAGGGCCCCCACGTCTTCTCTTTGTGTCCGTTATCTCGTTGTGGCTTTTCGGCTTCCTGTGCATTGTCTCTTCTTGGTGTTTCCTGTCTCTTTCCTGTTCCATTTTCCCCTTGTGCATGGAGAGCATATTTGTTTTATTTTTTCACGCATGATGGGATGGACAAGGGAATGTGCATGGTAGTGCTTATAAGGGTTCTATGGCAGTAGCTTTACGGGAATGGGGAGATAAGCAAGCAATCTTATTGATTGCTTTCCGGGGCGGGCCGTGCGTCGTGCACGAGACTGCACGCAGGTCCCTGACTCCATCCATCGAAGGGGCGATCCTTGCATTATTGTGTTCGGAACCGAATAGAGCTCTGTAACTTCAGCATCTGGCGTCATCGCTAGATCTTGCACCGCAAGCAGTAGTGTTAAGTGCGAACATCCCAGCAAGAACAAAGAGAAAGCAGGACTGCGTGCGTTTGGGTGGAGACTAGACGAAAGAATCGAGAGCATGCCCCTAGACAAGAATTAGAGCAGTTAAGGATAAATCGTGGAGAAACTGTCGATCACCCAGGCCAAGAGCACGGATACGTGTATGCATATTCCTGCGCATGTCAAGACGCTCGACTGGCATTTTCCACCAAAATCCCACGCAAAGCATGCGGAAGTTGCAGCATTTCAGGCGAGGGCGGAGATATAAGCTGCAGCAGCTTGGCATACAAGGCCAGACGTTGATTGTGAATAACGCGTGGGGCAAACCTCTTTGGAAGAATCAAAGTACTCTTGTTGTTGCGCTGACAGCGTAAGAGCTCTCCGTCGATTTTTTTATAGCCCAACTCCGGGTGGAAAACCAGAGGCGCGTTCCTACCCGCAAGAATGCTTACCGAAAAAAAGCGCTCCGTCTTCACACCCCTCCCCTTACATTAAAGCCATGGATCATCCTTCGAATCGTTCATTATGTTTTATGGTTCGACTCTTTGACCAACGTAAAACAAGATTGCGTCTTTTTCGACAAAAAAGCAATACGAGCCCTGACAAAGACTCTTTATCTCCGCAGCTGAGACATTCCTTCTTTCTTTTTCTGATTGACAACCCTGGCCTTCCACTACACTTTTCTTCCCTATCACATCCCAACGAGTGGTGATATCCACAGTCTCGGTCCGAGCAAATCAACGAGAAAGAGAAGGAAAGGAAACCTTCACTCGCAAAGTCTTCGCACCCTCCATGGTTGGTTTGGGTGCAACCGCATAGAGCTGCCAATTTATCGGAGACGACGGGCATCACGCTCCCATTCCAACAGGCACAGGACGTCACCCTGTGGTATCATAGGGGTGAGAGAGAGCAATGGCTGTGAGACGGCGTGACATGGAGGGGGTGGGCCGTCGCCTGTAAGGTGTATCATACCAGTCCTACCACCATTGTCGCGGGCAATGACCACATGCAACATTTCTTGAAGCCGCTCAATCATCGACACTGGTGTAACAAAACGGACACTCCTCTCGACCCATGTCTCTGTCCCACGCGTCTTCCTTCCATCCCGCACCTCCAGCCCTCTCTTCTGTTCTCCAGCAAGACCTTTTCTAAAAATGGTCCTTTTCGCTTCGCATCCTCCCTTCCCTTCCAAGAAATCCTACCTCGCGGACAGGGCCCTTCACGTTCCGCCGAATGCTACGAGTAGGGTCGTCCAGGAACTCCACGCGCACCTGCAAAAAATACGAGAGGACACGGTCACAGTGACAAATGAGTGTCATGTCCTCCCGTAAGCCAAAATGGATAATGTCAAGGGCAACAAAAGCAGAATTTGAGAAACATATCGAGCACATGCTGAGGGGATGGAGGGGCGCAAGACATCAGGCATGGGTGTGCCCGAATGCCTACCCCCTGCATACGTCTTCCGAAACCCTTTATCGTCCACATTTTCAAGTATCAACGGGAGCTTTAAAAAGCTGCCCAGCCAGTAAAGCAGGAAAAACATCCTACTTATTGATTCCTTCCGTGCCCCGAAATTCTGCTGACCTCCATCAGTTTCCGCTCTATCGTACCTGCGTGACATTTCCTGTGCTGCCTGTGCGAGCTTCTACGGACTTGACCTTGACAAGCTTGACTTGTTGCGAGTCCTGTCGATGTACAGGGCGACAGAGGCGAGTTAAGGTCAAGTACAGTTGCAAGGGCTGGGGGAAAGAATGAGAATGCTCAGGTTGTTTGGGACGACAGGGGGCAGAACGTTCGGTACGTACCATGATGACTGGGCGTATGACGAGAAAGGAGTAATTATGTCAATGTGCGGGGAAAAAATATGATATGCGTGAGTGTCAAAGGAGACGGGCATGTGCGTGTGGCAGAGCCGGGGAAAAGGATGGAATGCGGGTGGGTGGGCGTGGATGGTGGAGGGGGCAAGCGCAGAGTGTGAGAGCCGTCCAATCCCGCGAGGGGGCCGCAGGAGAATTTGAAAAAAATGCGCGAAAACTCCCTTTTGGTTTCAAAAAATTGCGCGAAAGGCCCATTTTGGGTTTTGAAACATTGCGCGAAATGTCCTTAGCCCTCGGAGTCTCCGAGTCGGAGAACCTTCCTACCTCCCACCGCCATATTTTGGGCTGGAACACGTGAACATTGGAATGTGGAGGCGTGTAAGAAGGGGGATATGCTTACGTACGAATATTTTTCACATTTTCGCTTGATGGTCTGTCGTAGAATGAGGCTAATTTTGTTTTTGTAAAGCAAAAGCGCAGTGTACGCTCAAACATTGCTCATATGCGATCTGGTTTCATTTTGCTTTTTCTGCATCATGCCTGTCACGCTCTCCTGTCTCTGACTTCTCCCCCTCTGCTGCTGTTTTCTGGCTTAACTCCTTCTCAAACTTTTTCTTTTTTTTCCTCCTTTCCCGACGCTTTGCCGCTCTACCTTGTTTGGGAGTTTCTTTCACGTTGTCCATCTCCAATCCAACGTGCCCATTCTCGTCCTCCGATGCCACCTCTCTTGTTCGCTTCTTTCTAATCTCACATCCGTCCGGCATTGCATTTCCACACATCTCTCCCTTCCTCTTCTTCTTTCCATCGCTGCCTCCTCCCTCTTTCCTTTCCACCTCCCTGCCCATCCCGCCCGTCCCTTGCCTCTCGAAGTACGCCACAAAAAATCCGTTCGTCAAGTCCTCCTTGGGGTCTGTTCTCAAGACACAGCGCGCTTCGTCTTCTGTCAGTCCCGTCTCGTTCCCATCTGATCCTCGACAGAGTCCTCTTCGAGGCCAAGAGGGCATCGCCGGCACGAGCTCAAAGAGTCTGGTGTGTGGTAGACTCATGTTTTCCTTTTTGTCCATCATCGCCCCTCCTTCGTTCATCTTATTCTCCTCTTCAATCCTCTCCAAACCCATCTCGGCTTCCATGGGCCGTCCTCCTCCCATTTGTGCCCTCAAGGCAGCCGCCACCACCATCTCATTCTCCTCCACATGCACCGAGCACGTGGAATACACGACCCGATTCACGAGCGGAAACGACGTCAAGGCCTGGGTCAAGACTTTAAATTGGAACTGTGCCAGCGCCCGCAAGCGTTGCGTGGACCCACCGTCTTTAACCACCGCCTTTGAACTCTGGAGTTCCTCCTCAACCTCCCCTCCACCCCGCATCTCCATTTCGTTTCCCTCCTCTACTTCTCCCTTTCCCATTTTCCGGCCTGACCTTTGCGCTTTCGTCTTTCGTCCCTCCTCCTCCTCTACCCGCCTCTCGATGCTCTTCACCATGCCTGATCCGGAGCATGAGGGATCCAGGAGGATCGCTCTCACATTCCTGAACCTCGCCCTCTTCTCATCCGCTTTGGCCTTTTCTTTTTCCTTCCTCCCAGGTCTTATTAGCTTCTCTCCCTTTTTCAAATTTGAATCCGGAACGCAACGGTCTTCCGAGGAAACCGCCAGGAAGTCTTGGAGCAAGGGTACGACGACGCCGTCCAATGCGCCCATCCCACGCAGACGCTCACAAAGGATTTTCAGGCGGCCCGGATCTCTGTCCATGGCAAACACGAGGGAGGGTGAGGAGGAGGAGGGAGAGGAAGGAGAAGAAAGGAAGGAGGAGGGAGCCCGCGGGCCTGGTGCTTCGTCTTGCCCGAGGCCATTCCCGCCATCCCCTCCCGCGAAAAGCTCCTTCTCGCCCCTCCCTGTGTCCTCTTCGTCCTTTCCTCTCCTCCTCCCTGGAGCAATTTCCTGCAGCAGGGCAGCCGCGTGCGACGTCTTGTTCCCCGGCGCCGCGCAGGCATCGATCACGTCCCCCCACCACCCTTGTCCTGTTCCCCTTTCCCTTCCCAACAGCACCTCGGCGGGGAAGCAGGAGGCCTTGTCTTGAAGGATGAGGATCCCCTCCTTGACGAGGGGGTGGTCGTGGAGGTCGGTGCCGGGAGGAAAGAGGAGCAAGTTGGGAATGTGGGTATCGTCGACAATGTCGTCGGCGTTGAAACGAGGGGGAGAGGAAAGCAGGGCTGCCCGTGCATCGGCCAGGGACATTTTGAGAGTATTAACCCTGGCATAACGTGGAAATTTCTTGGCGGGAGAGGAGGAGAAAGAGGAAACCAGCGAACCTCCTGCATCGCTGAGCTTTTGCCGCGACGGGGGAATGTACTTTTCCGGGAGGGGAAGTCCCTTAATCGCCCGGCGGAGCGCAGGTTCATGGGTCTTAAGCATGCGTTTGACCTGACCTCCACCCTGAATACCCTTTCCGAAGAGTAAGTCAAAAAGAAGCAGGGAGAGGAGGTTGGGATCTCGAACTTGCTTCCGAAGGGTGGTCTGGAGATCTGACCGGTGGAGGATGGCAGCTAGGGTCGATTTATACCGAAGCGTCTCGGTAACCAGGGCACTTACAAAGCGCTGCAAGGTTTCGGTCGGTTAGAATGGAGGAGAAATAGTTTTATTTGTCTCTTGGTAACCATTTTTTCGAGGGGGAGGTTGAGCAGTTGAATTGCAAGCACGCACCTTGTTACGGATGCCATCTGCTAAAGCCAAAGTTTTAACGCTCCCTTTCTTGGCCAAAACATCTTTAAGGACCCGTGAGGCTTGTTGGTAGTGGTCCATGCGCCTGAACGTGTAAAAATGTGGCGTGAGAGGGACGGGTGGACGCCGGGGCTGGGGGTGGGGAGGTTCGCCTGTTCGTCGAGGCTGCGGGACTCCAAATTGATGGCACCCGTCCCATTGTTTGTACAGGTAATTCCACTCACTCCCGCCTAGCTATTGCATAGGTAGGCTTGCAAAGTCTCCATGCCGCCTCTACGGGAGGGCCATGAGAGTTTTGACATCCCTCCGGACCGCGACCCCCATGCGCCTTCGTCATTCGAGCTTCAAAGCCCACGGTACCCGAAAGTCATCGCGAAAAAGCACGCCAGCAGCAGCCTCCTCCATCCCAGCCCCTGGGCTGCCAACGTTTTTCCGCATTCAGACGACAGCCTTGTGACCAGCAGTGTGAAACTTGGTAATCTTGCGACGGGCCTGGCGTTTACCTTGGCCGTGGCCCGCGGAGGCCTCTCAGCTATTCTATCTCCTCATGCCCGACGCGCAGCTTTTGTGTACGGATTTGCCGCGACATTCTCATTATATCTCCCAGCATTTTTGATGGGTGCATTTGCGGACCATGCGATGAGGAAGGCGCCGGGCAAGGGAGTGCGGCGGACACGGTCCTACGAGTACGATCTGCCTTAAAGCATGGCGTAGTTTGACGTTGCGCGTTACAGAGGATTTTCGGATGAGATAGTGCATCAAGTCCGTGTCGTATTAGTGGGTAGTCTAATCTCCCTGTAGTGGAGGAGGGGCGATCATGCCATGTACAAAAGAAGAAATCAAAAAGCAGGCAGCTGCAACGTACATCGATAAAGGAAAAAAATGCTGGAAGCAAAAGGCGCGAGCCTCCCATCCTTCACTTCCACATTTCAGTCTCTATTTCCCGTTTACATGCCTATGTACATGGCTGTCCCATCCCCGACAGCACGAGGCCCCTGTATCGACCACTCTAGGCGTCTCTCGTCCCCAGGCTTCGCTTGGCCTCCATCGCCAACACCTCCGTCTCCGTGGCTTGGTCCTCCACATCCTGCCAGTGATGCGTCAGGATCTCTGCACTCCGATCCTCATCCCTTCGAACCCGAACACGTCGGCCTTTCTGGGCGCGTTCGTTTTTGCTCCGTTTGGTCACGTAATTGAACAGGTAGACCAAGGAATGCGGTGTGATCCCCGAGATCTGGGAGGCCGCGTGAAATGTTGAGGGACGATGGGCCGCCAATTTCTGAATCTCTTCCGCGGAAAGGGAAGGGAAGTTCTCCCGGTTGTACAAGATGTCCATCGGGATCCGCAATGCCGAGTTCCGACGCCAGGCCTCCATCTCCTTCTCTTGCCGTTCCAGGTAAGCACGGTACTTGCACACCGCCTCCACGGTATCCTGACAGGCCTCGGGGGTCGGCACGATCCGCACGGGCCTCTCGCCCCTCTCCTCGTCCACGGGCAGGCCGGGCGCCACCTGCGCCATGACCGTTTCCATGGCCGGGAGGGTGATGTCCTTGAGGGACAGCACCTCGGCCGCCGCCTTGGGTGCTCCGTCCCTCACTGACATCTCCAGCCCTTTCAACCCTTCTAGCTGCATCCACGTCCGGACGGGCAGCACAAACGTCTCCAGCTGGGTCAAGGCGTGTTTTACGGTCTCCTCCCTTTCCCTCAACGCAGCGAGCCTGTCGGTACCCACCAGCCCCGCCCCATACCCCTTCTCAGTCAACCTCAGATCCGCATTGTCCGCCCGCAGACTCAGCCGGTACTCGGCCCGGGAAGTGAACATGCGGTAGGGCTCGTTGGTCCCCTTGGTGACCAGGTCGTCCACCAAGACGCCGATGTAGCCCTCGTCCCGGCCAATCACCACCCCTTCCCGCCCCAACGCCGCCAACCCGGCATTCCCCCCCGCGATCAAACCCTGCGCCGCCGCTTCTTCGTAGCCGGTGGTACCACAGATCTGCCCCGCCAGGTACAGACCCTCCACACTCTTCACCTCCAGCGTGTGAGAGAGGGCGCGCGGGTCCACATAGTCGTATTCCACGTCGTAGCCCGGCACCACGATGCCCACCTCCTCCAGGCCAGGAATGGAGTGCAAGATCTTCTCCTGCACCTCCACGGGGTACGGCCCCGACAGCCCGTTGGGGTAGACCACGTCCGTGTCCAGCCCCTCCGGCTCGAGCCAGACGATGTGCGAGCCTCGGTCGGGGAAACGTTCCACTTTCTTGAAGAGGGACGGACAGTACCGGGGCCCCACCCCGCGGCCGTTATCGCCGTCGTAGTCCGGCAGAAGGTGGGCGTTGGCCATGACCAAGGCGTGGGTGTCGGGCGTGGTGTAGGTCTTGTGGCATTTGATCAGCCGGTCCGCCAGCGCCACGCCTCTCTCCGCGTTTAGGTAGGAGAAAGCCCGGGGCGGGTCGTCGCTGGCTTGCTCCTCCAATGCCGACCAGTCGATGGTCCGACCGTCCAAGCGGGGGGGGGTCCCCGTCTTCAAACGGCCCAGCGGCAGGCGCAGCTTCTCCTCCAACGTGACACTGAGCCCGATCGAAGGTGCCTCCAGCTCTTGGCTGTTCCTTAAGTGCCGCCCCGCTGCGTACGTCTGCTTTCCTAGGTAGCACTTCCCTTTCAAGAACGTGCCAGTGGTAATCACCACCCGAGACGCCGAGAGCGTCTCTCCCGCCGCCGTCGTGATGCCCCGCACATTCATCTGCTTTCCCCCAACCCCGCCTGCGCCGCTGCCCCCGACCGCCTCATCCAAAACCAAGTCCTCCACACTCCCTTCGAAGAGGGTCAAATTGGGCGTGGCAGCCAGTTCCTGTCGCATCGCCGTCCGATACCGGTCCCGATCGGCTTGTGCCCGGGGCCCTCGCACCGCAGGGCCTTTGCGCGAGTTCAATATCTTGAAGTGGATCCCTGCTTGGTCGATCATCCGGCCCATGATCCCGTCCAAAGCGTCGATCTCGCGGACCAGGTGCCCCTTTCCGATCCCACCCACACTCGGGTTGCAAGACATTTCCCCCACGGTTTCCAGCTTCTGCGTCACCAGCACCGTCTTGGCCCCCGTGCGGGCACTGGCGGCGGCGGCTTCGCACCCAGCGTGTCCGCCTCCAACGATGATGACGTCGTATGAGGTTGAGCGGGGAGGGGTAGACGAGGTGGAGGATGACATGCACGTATACGCAGGTTTATGGGTAGCGCCTCGAGTATGTCCGATGCCCGCACGTGCACTGCAGATCGCATTCTTCATTCTTCTCAATGGCAACGATGATGATGGACGGGACAGGAAGAGACGCTGCATGGTAGTAGGTACGGGAGGCAATCGAAAAGCTAGCGTAGGTGAAGCGACCATAATACAGAGTGCAAAATTACCCCAAAAAATGGACCACCTCGCCATCAAAGCCGCTAGGGCCTACAGCAAAATTCTACAAGACTGCTATTGCTGAACAGGAGATCCGAAAATCGCTTTTGTACGGACTGGAATGCGCTCAGCAGCTGCTCGAGGAGGAGCTTGAGAATAGCAACAGCAACTTGAATATTGCCCTGGCTAGACGTGCCGCCAGAAGGCAAGTGGACTGTTGAGCACCACGTGATTGAAAGAGAAGAATGATTATATATGTTAGTAATGGTTTATAATCCACTGTGGGGATCTTAAAGAGCAAAATAGCGTTTGCCTTGTGGGTGGTGAGGCGACGCTGTGGTAGGATTGGATAACGAGTCTCGCGCCGACACGCAAGGCGGTCAGACAACAGCATCCAAATGAAAGCTACTATATAATCACGAAATGGTTTGGTTCTCTTTCTTTCTCTCGCTCGGCTGCCCCGGGGCCGGAATCTTTCTTTTCGGACACAAGGCAGGGGGGAAAGTAGTGGACGCCTGATACTTGGTGTGAAGTCAACCGTGGTTTGCTCTTTGCGAGGGCTTACGCAGACTTTTGGCTTTGCCCCGTGATAAGGGAAAGCAAAACCTATATGCACTGCCATCGCATCGGTCCCAAGATAATCTTACCATGATGGAACGGATTTTTTACTATAATCTGCCGCCTTGCGTATTCACGCTTAGTCGCTTCGTTATATACCTGCTGAAGTCGGTCTTGCCCGGCCATGCAACAGGCATGTAAGGCTGCGCGCTCTCCGTCGCATCCGAGTGAAACATAAAATGGCTTCTCTCGATGCCAAAAAAATAATCCATTTAGCCCGGCAAGTCAGTACTCGAAGGTACCCGTCACAAAATTTGGCTTCGAAGCGCAGTGCGAATGCATCGATTTACTAGGTCTGATGGTGCATGGCATGGCAGAAGGGGCAATTAATAGGTAGCAACATCTGCGCTCAAGGCATCATCAACCGCCTTAGCTCAGTGCACTGGATGTGGTAGAGCGTCGGGCTTTTAACCTGAAGGCCGAGGGTTCGAGTCCCTCAGGCGGTGACTGGTGATCGCTAGATACAAATTTTTTAAGATCACGTAGTCAAGCTCATTTTTTGGCCGCAACAATATGCCGACGAATGATCGGGTTGCTGTGTTACCGTATACTATTTTTTTTTATATGAATTTCCAGTCCATCAACTTGGAAAAGCCACTTGCACTCCCCTTGCACAGCCTCGAATCGTGCATCTATTTTGGCCCATACACACTATTTCAAGAAAAAAAGATATCCCTCGTCACCCAGTAAGGGGGTCGAACCCTTGGCCTTAAGATTAAGAGTCTTACGCTCTCTGTTGCCGGATGTGGGGAGTCAGCTTCTGCGACTCTTACCATCTCAGAACCAACTGAGCTAACCGGGTATGGTACGAGTGTATCTGGCGTCGGTGTTAGAGTATCCAGTTTATAAATGGATGTTCGAGCTAGTGTTATGTTCTATTCTCTCTATGTGCCCTTGTCTTTCCAACCCTCTTCGTGAAATACTGCTTAATTACCTTATCTTCCAAGAAGATATTGTTGAAAGGACTTTTACAAGGTATTTCATGGAAATGATGTGAGGCAGCAGCCACTGCGAGGAAAGGGCTTGTTGAAGCATCGCGCAGGAGGGAAGAGAGGGCCGTGAAATATGCTTCATCAATCCATTTATCCGTCCTATGCTTATTGCTCTTCACACATGCGCTAATTCACAGTCCAATCGCTGGGCAGAAAGTCTGGATGTTTCGTTAACATTCGGCAAGAACTCTTGAAAATGATTTTTGAAGGAAGTGTCTATCCTTTCTGGTGTTTTGTCGCTACTGCTGAAGTTTTGTGGGTTTTTCTTCAGACACGCAACGTAATTACGAAACTCCAACGCATTAATTTTATTTGTATATCATATGTCACCCGGTCTTTCTAGAGAAGTTCTAATGCTTCAAGAAGCGTGTACTACTTGCGCCCAGCGTCAAGGTGGTGGACCTATCTGCCGAGAAAAGTTTTAATATCCTGCGACTTGGTTAAATGAAAATTGTCGCAAGTGCTACGATACCTGAATCACACCAAAACACTTACGGTCGTTTATTGACTCGCGACTCGCGTTGAAGTGACTAGAGAAAAGCATTGCCAGGTCGCGTAAAGGGACCAGACTTGTATATTTCCTTTACAGCTTAAAAAATTATTCCTTTCGGGCAGCATTACCCTGGTTCACGGTGAAGTCAGAATTTGATGCAAATTCTCACAAGTACGACTTTCAATAGGTATCATTTGTCTTATATGAGATTGACTCCGGTGCCGAGTGCGCGTTCCGAGCCGTTCCTTCCCCGCACCAGGCTCGCCTCCTGTTGCCCTGAGATAGCCTCGCAAATCACCAGCATCAAAGACGGCAACCTGGGATTTCGCACGCAATTCCAGCGGAAGGACTTGTGAGCATTCTCATAGAAATGTGTAGGTGCCGTGTGCATTTCGTCGATGCTTCTTTGATGGAGACATGGCATGCAATGTTTTTGGAGACCCTTTTTTAGAGGAGGTACTAGATCCTTACCTAAGAAGTGTGGTTCATGTCCGTCCATCCCACCACAACGACTACATGTCATCAATGACACCGCGTGTCATTCTTCTAGAGTATTACATCTATACCATGTGTCTCCTGGTGTATGCATTGAATTTTTAGTGTTGAACGGGTGGCATTACCGGTTGATTTACGGATGTCCATCTAGCTTGTCCGTCATCTTAGGGTCCAACCCCCATACCCACCGATATTTCGATCTGAGAGCTTAGACATTTCCTTCCTTTGCATTGTACAGTGTATGCACGGCGCGAGATTTACATTTGCACTCGCGACCTCTAGCTTGTTCATTCTCCTGGTAATTTGCCTGTTGCCCCTGCAATCCATCGCCTTTGCCGTCCACACACCTCACCGTTCTCCGCAGTCACCAAGAGCACACATGTCCAAGACTAACGACCGAGGCAGTGTGCAGCTTGTACAAGCCTTCGAAAAGGCCCGGTCAAAAGGCACGGCAGCCTTGGTCGCATTTATCACGGCTGGTTATCCCAACCGCGGAGACACAGTACCACTTTTGCTCGCTCTTGAAGCCGGTGGTGCCGACATAATCGAGTTAGGCGTTCCTTTCACCGACCCTCAAGCCGATGGCACCACCATTCAACGCGCTAGTGAGGTCGCCTTGCGCAACAAAGTGCGTCTGCCAGATTGTTTGGAGTACATAAAGTCGGCGCGGGCACAGGGCCTCACGGTCCCGGTGGTTTTGATGGGCTATTTCAATCCCTTCCTCAACTACGGTTCAGAGAGACTCATGGATGATATGGTGGCTGCTGGCGGGGATGGCTTTATTGTGGTCGATCTGCCTCCGGAAGAAGGGGCTCTCTTTATCAAGCATTGCCAATCTCGCGCCCTGTCCTACGTCCCTCTCCTGACCCCGACCACCGCCGACCATCGTCTGGCCTACTTGGCCGCCAGCGCAGGCAGTTTCTGCTACTGCGTCTCTCTCACGGGGGTGACGGGGTCACGGAGCGACGTGCCTGTGGATCTGAAAGATTTCGTGGCGCGGATACGGGCGGTGACGGACAAGAACCTGGCGGTGGGATTTGGGATCTCGACACCGACCCATGTGGCTCAGGTCGCGGCCTTGGCCGACGGCGTCGTGGTGGGGAGTGCGATTTTGCACGCGATCGACAGCGCGGGTCCTCAGTCCGACACACAGGCACGCGCCGCCAAGGTGCAGGCTTTCATCGCGGAGCTTAAGGGGGGTGCGCAGAAGCCGGGGGCGGCGGGAGATGCGGGCCGGGTCACGCACAACGGGGAAGGGAACGGGAAGGCGGTGGCGGAAGATCGTGACGTCAGCCATCGGCATTTCGGTGAATTTGGGGGTCGGTACATTCCGGAGACGCTCGTGGAGGCGCACAGGGAATTGGAGGAAGCTTACGAGGCGGCGTTGAAGGACCCAGCTTTCCAGGAGGAGGTGGCTTTCTACCGGAAACAGTACATCGGGGGGCCCACGCCTATGTACCATGCCAAGCGACTGACGGAAGCGGTGGGCGGGGCCCAGATTTGGTTGAAACGCGAGGAGCTGGCGCACACGGGCGCGCACAAAATCAACAACGCGGTGGGGCAAGCCTTGTTGGCCAAGCGGCTGGGAAAGCAGAGGATCATCGCAGAGACGGGGGCAGGTCAACACGGTGTGGCCACCGCGACCGTCTGTGCCCTAATGGACATGGAATGCATCATCTACATGGGGGCTGCGGATTGCGAGCGGCAGGCCTTGAACGTGTTCCGGATGAAGATGCTGGGGGCCAAGGTGGTACCGGTCGAGAGCGGGAGTCGGACGTTGAAGGACGCGATCAACGAGGCGATGCGTGACTGGGTCACGAACGTGAAGACGACGCACTACTTGATCGGGAGCGCCATCGGGCCGCACCCTTTCCCGACCATCGTCCGGGACTTCCAATCCATCATTGGCAGCGAGGCCCGTGCCCAAATTGTGGAAATGACGGGCAAACTACCCGAGGTAGTGGTGGCCTGTGGGGGGGGAGGGTCCAACGCGATCGGCATGTTCCACGCCTTCAGGAACGACGCCTCGGTGCGCTTGGTGGGGGCGGAGGCGGGCGGGGAGGGACTGGATGGAAAGAATTCGGCGACCTTGAGCATGGGCCGCCCGGGGGTCTTGCACGGCACCCGGACCTACCTGCAGCAGGACATCGATGGGCAGATTTTGGAGACGCACTCCATCTCGGCGGGATTGGATTACCCGGGTGTGGGGCCGGAGCACGCGTTCCTGAAGGACTCGGGGCGGGCGACTTACGTAGCTGTCACGGACCAGCAGGCCTTGGAAGGGTTCAAGATGCTGTGCAAGACGGAGGGGATTATCCCTGCCCTAGAACCCTCGCACGCGCTGTTTACAGCCATGGAGGAAGCGAAAAAATTGCCCAAGGAGGCCACGGTGCTGATGAATTTGTGCGGGCGGGGCGACAAGGACATGATTACGGTGGCCAAGGCACTGGGGGTCAATTTGGACAACATCTTCAAGTAAGAAGAGACGCGTGGGGAAGGGCAGATGCCAGGAGGGGTTGGAAGGGACCGCGTCTGCCAAGGCATGATCGCCTCTGTTTTACGAGCTTGACAGCGAGAAGGTCGATGGCAGAAGAGAGAATTCGTTAGCATGCAGGGAGGATGGAGAGACCCGCCGTCGCAACATGCTACCCAGCGACGTCCAGGGGCGGTAGAGAGGAGAGAGTATGCCTTTGACATGACAGATAACCACTGGAAGTCCGAGTCGGGAAGAATACGTCGCCTTCACGCAAGCCTTGAGGCCCGCAACATCGTGCAGCGTCGATTAGGAGGTTGTCAGATGATATAAGAGTACTAGATAAGCTGAAGTCCCGTGGCATTTGAGCGTCAAGAAGTATGAAAAACTTAGACGACCAGGTCTAGCAAGGGGTTGGGCCCTACCTCCATTGTGTGGTTTATAGACGTCTCGCGCGACACACTTCTTTTTGAAATATTTACTCGCCGCATCCTTACATTCATAGTTGTGGCATTTCCACATTATAGATTATTTTGCTCCAAGTAGCTGTACAAAAGCTGAGTTGCCCCTGGAAAAAACCTCTAAATTTCTTGCTGCACGCCTCTCCTGTTTTTTCGCCTAAGTCTCTGTCATTTTTTTCACTTTGGGGTCTCTGGCGTCCCGCAGCTCTTCGTCAGCTTCCAGCAAATCTTTCATCCGTTTGTACCGTCGGCCGTCTTTCCTGATCAGAAAAATGAAATCGCTTGTCTGGACATCTCGCCGGCCGAGGCGGGCGACCTCGCAGGCCTGGGGGTTACGAGAATTTAAAGATTAAGGTCAGAAGGATCCACGTCCGTTGGTAATAAGCATCTTGTATGTATGAAATAAAATAAACGGCACGCAAACGTTCAAGGGTCGACATCAAACCCACTTCGTCGGGGACGGAAAACTTCCCTCTTGTTATCCCCGTCTCTCTCACAGCTAAGTCCACCCAAACGACGTACCTGGCGGCACATCTCCTCGAGGTACTCCTTCACTAAATCATCTAAGAGATCTACGGACTCCTGCATTGGTTGTTTCTCGTCTCCGTATCCGTAGACCATTTTTACGAGATCATTTCGTAGGCCTTTTCCTTGCTTGGAAGCAGCCACAGCCTGGGGAGGGATTGACGACGAAGAGTGGGCATTCCGGCCGGCCATACCCTGTTCGCACCTATCGCTTGTGTGGATCTGTGAGAGTTTCGTGCACGCCGACGGTGAGACCAACACCAGGGGCTCCCACTGTACGTCTGCAATCTGACAGGCTTGTGCGACTTAGCCTCTTGGTCATTTTCCTCTCGTAACGCTGCAATCTGAAACAGGACTGCGAAGACTTATGATCGGGCGCGATAATGGCGAAGCTTCTTCTCTTATCATTTATCGTCTCCATTCAGTCGGCTCGAATCCATTCATACAACTTTGTCGAATTGTTTCCTTTGTGCGGGAGGCGCTGTCTAGCCAATTAGCGCCTTCACCTCGGTCATGATGAACGGTGACGTCACAGCACGACATGCCCGTGGCCCATCTTCACAAAACTTCTAAATGTAAGTGGTGTATTGTGTGCATACATCATACAAGACGCCTATTTTTGGATTTTGAGTCTAAAGTGGTGAATTGCATCTTTATTGTACAATGTGCTTATTCTAGGTATTACATACAGAAAGTCGGGCAGAATTCTTTTTTTTTCTTTTAAAGTCTTAATAATGGTTGCTCCGAAGTCATTTCCACAATCCTTGTCAAATAAGCAGAAAGTCATCTGCGTTATTCGATAACGACGGGAGCTCCATGCTGCAATAAATCATCTTGCTTTAAAAGAAGACATGGTTCGAATACGCTTTACACCTAAAAAGCGTTTTCAAGTGTGTGTTTACGAGGGTTATGATTTTCTTTTCTGTTTTTACCAATGCATCGGTTTCACATGTTGCTTAAGGTATTGCGCATGATAAATTCCTTTGATAAAACCTACCATAGATTCATAATTTATTAATCTTTTGTGTCCCAGGGTATTGTAGGTGCTGTTCTGCTCCCGGTCTGCCCTGAAACGCCATCATTCGATGCTTATAAAAGAGTGACGGTGGGTAGCGCTACTCTCGCGCCCGTTGGTATCAGAGACGTTTTCATGATCAAGCTGGACCCCAGTGGCAGCCCTGTATGGGCTAAAAACATTGGAGGTAGCACTAATGACGCCGGACGCGGAATTTTCTTGGATGCATCGGGTATTTCCTACACGACCGGTGAATTTTCCGGAAGCATGGCAGTGGGTACCACATCTCTCACGGCTGTTGGTGGCAGAGACGTTTTCATGATCAAGCTGGACCCCAGTGGCAACCCTGTGTGGGCTCAGAACTTCGGAGGCAGCAGTACAGACACCGGATACGGCATTGCTGTGGATGCATCGGGCAGCTCCTACACCACCGGTCTATTCCGAGGAAGCATGACAGTGGGTGATACCACTCTTACTGCTCAAGGCGAGAATATGTTCGTGATCAAACTGATTCCCTAGTTCCATGACGAAAATGTTTGGGACATTTTCATGGTCAAGCTGATTCCCAAATATATGTATGCAACGAGGACTTCCTTTGAATTACCATCGAGTCGAATCCCAAACTATACTTTCGCGGACGCAGTAGAGAAAGCATGCTTACCAGGAGGGTACCCCCTGTGCGACTGTCAGCTCGTCAATGTCTCCGACCCGAGACCACATACGGAATACTCCCCCCCCAAAAAAAATCCAGCCGAATACAAGGGTTTGTACTTTGAACGCTCCCTCAGAGAATGCACATCTTCCCTTCTACCTCTATTGTATACCATCTGATCGACTCAAGGAGGGATCACAGGCATTGCTGGCCTCCTGATATTTATTTTCCTGCCTTTTTGACCTATTGTAAGCGTTCGAGCCAAGCGCCAATCTGATAACTTCCTCGTCTGTCTCTCTCTCTCCTGTTTTATGAACATATTACGTGCTCCTGGTCAACACTGCTCTACCTCCGTCGTGCATTGGAGTAGTATCATTGTTCAATACTCACACCATATTTGTTTGTAAACACTGTCTGGTTATCATTACAACTCTCTTTACATACTGGCATTCATTATCCTCATTGTTGTGATCCTTCATGTCCCCTGTTATGGCGATTTGAATGCCTGTAGGGTATCTCCTCGCCCCTCCTCTGTCCATCCTCATGCTTTCATGATCACAAACGCATCAATACCTCGACAACTTATACTCATCTGGCCGCAAATCACACGTGGCAATGACCAGAATACGTGCAACTCCAGTATCCATCTTTCTTATCCAAGGACGCTCTCATTGACAAATCAATATATCTGCACTCTGGCGGGCACACACGTAGACCTCAACGGTTCTGCAGTCACCACGCAAATGCCTCCCAAGATATACTTTGTGTGGCTTCAAGACAGTAACAACTGCACCTCAGTATACAATATCTATCTCTCCACTATATCAATACATTTTACAGTAGAATACTGACGCACTTCACGACAATAGATAGCGTCATGGTACATACATCACATCAAAGCTACCAAGTCCTTCCACCGGCTGCCTGTGTGAATCCTGGCTTCCTTCCGTTCACCTTACCCTCCGCCGCTTTGTCCAGGACTGCTCGCAACCTCGGTTTGAATAGCTCCATGAACCGCGGGTGGAATCGCTCGTCTTCTATCAAACTTTTCTCCCATGGAAGCCAGGCAACGGGACGGGAGGGTAACAGGTCGTCTGAGACCTCCGCAACTAGCGCCTCGTAGCTGTCCCTTACCGCTTGCTCAAGCTCCGACGGGCACTCGGGGTCTTCCCGCGTTACCAACAACGCCAGGTCGTGCAACGTCAGGGGAAACGCCTGCTCAGCACTCTCCTCCCCTTCCCCCTCCCCGCCTTGTCCCGGTCCTCGCCTCACCAGCAATCCTTCTTGCAACAAAGCTGTGCCGATGCGCAAAGTCAAAAAGCATGCGGGAGGCAGTCCTTCCCCTTCAACGGCCACATCGCCCAGGCAAGCCTTGAGGCGCGCAATGTCATCCTCCACATTCAAAGTGGACAGGAGCTGCCGCAACGAGGGAAGTAGGGGCGCCTTGGCAGCCTCCCAATTGACCCAGCACACTTCTACATCGTCCATCAGCAGAGGGTGAGGCAGGCAAAACCCATGGTCGATGGGCACGAGACATAAAGGGCTCGCCCCGTCTTCTCTCTCCTCTCCCTCAATCCCGGATGCCGACTCTTCGGAGAAAGGTTCGCGTCTCTTTGTCTTCTTCCTTCCAGTAGTATCTAGCAGTCGGCGGTGACGAATGAGCGCCCGGTAGGGGGAGGTAGAGGCCCAGGACGGGCGCGAGGGCGTGGAGTGGGGAGAGCTGAGGGAGGCAGAAGACGAGAGGGACAGGGAGACAGGATGGGAGCGTATGGACGGACGACGAGCCAAGAGCGTGCCCTCCTCTCTTTCCAGCACATCTACCGACTGTGTTCGACGGAGTCCCATGGGAGATAGGGGGCCGCTCTTGTCCATCGCGAGGTCCAGGGAGCGGGCGCAGGGGTCGGCATGGGGGGGAGGGGGCGAAAAAGGAGGAGAGGGTGGAAGCCCGCGGAGGTCCACTCTGTCCGCATGGGGTGGGAGCTCGTCCCGCTGCTGCTGCTCTTGGGTCTTTTCGACGGCAGCCACGAACAAGGGAGAGGGCTTGGTCGAGGCGGAGGCAAAAGAAGGACCCCGGCACACCAACATTTCAGACAGCCCACCAGTGTCACTGCCTCCTCGCGCCCCCCCCTTTCCTCCACCGCCCCTCCCATCCATCTCTCCTCCCGGCAATAGCATATCTGGGGGCGCCACCAAGATATTGCCGGCGTTCCTATCACTGTTCAGAAGCCTCAAGTCGAGCAAAGCCACGCGTTGCACGTCTTCCTCGGCAAACCTCCCCGGCCCATAATCGTCCGCGCACCCAACATGCCTCACGTACTGCTGCAGGGAGCCGACCTTCACCCTGTCCACCTCTCCCACACTTCCCGTCTTGCGCAGGGGCGGTGGAGAGAGGTGGTGGAACGGCTGGAGGGGCTCGAGGCTCATCGATTCCTCGGTGCGTGACCTGCGCAAGGAAGCCAAGGCCGTGGCAGGCACGCCGGCAAAGCCTTCGTCCAAGACAAAGGCAGCGGCCTCCCTCACCGCCGCCTTTCCAGGAGCCACTCCCGCTTTCAAGCCTTCCCTCCTTCCAGAGTCCCGGCCACCCCTCTCCCCGTTCCCTTTCGCCCGGGGCCTGTACTCGAGGCGAGGGTTGTTGACCGCGTAAGGCTCCTCGTCCATAGGCTTGAAGACCCCCACCAGCCTCCCCGATGCGTTCCGACAGAAGTAGGCCCCCGAGCAGGAGAGCTCCGCCATGATTAACTCGTTGCCCGCAACCAGCCCTTTCTCAACGTCGGCGGTCAGGTACTTGAGCAGCCGAGCCGAGGGGTACTGGGAGCGGCAGGAAGCAGGGATGGCGAGCTGGACCTTGGGTCGACAGGGGCGTCGAAACAGAGAGGAAGTGGAGGCGGAGAGGGCGGTGGGAGGGGTGGGAAGGTGCGGGAGGGGCTGGAGGTCCTCCATCGCTCTCACGCGCTTGGAAAGAAGCCCGAGGTCCTGGCCGCCACAGTTGATGGGCGAGGCCTCGACCGTCGCAGGAAAAGGAAGAGAAGCAGGAAACGGGCACGAAGGAAAAAATGGAAGTGAAGCAGGGGAGGTGGAGACAGGAAGCGGTGGGAACGGCGGAGGGAGGACGTGGTGCCGAGCGGGCTTGTCAGTCTCCGAGGGGGGGGGAATAAGTCTCGCAGCTTCCTCCGGGCAGGCGATTGAGGCAGCCGAAAACGAGAGACGATGGTCGATCAGGTAGCTAGAGGAGCCAGTAGAGGAAGCAGGGCAAGAGGTAGGGTGGCAATGCCCGGATTGGGAGTGCATGGAGAGGTGGCTGGAAAGGAGGGGGGCCTTCATGACGGCGGAGGCGAAGGGGGGGGAGGACACGGCGCAGCAGGTGCCAGAAGACGGAGACTTGGCATAGGAGGGCGTCGTGGGATATACAGACGTGGCAGGTAACGGGCTAGGGGGAGGAAAGACGCCCCGGCGCAACACCGAAGGAGGGGGGACGGTGCTGTTGACTGTGGTCGAGAGTGAGTACGCCCCAAGCCTCCTACTGAGATGCGCCGCAGCCACGGAGGATGGCGATGCATCCCTCCGTGGTGTGCTCAATCCAGCGGCACGAGGGCTCCCGAGAGTGCTCCCGACCTTGAGAACCGAGCAATCCTTGGGCATGGAAAAGCCGGAAGACCGAGAAATTGGGAGCAGCGGGAGGAAGGCGTCGTGGAGGACGCGGACGGCACGAAAGGGCACGAAGTGCAACGTTTCGCAGATTTTCGTTCTCAAGGATGGAAGGAAAAGGTGCGAGGACGTGCAACGTGATGCTTGCGGGAGCCCTCTTAAGGGAAGGGAGAAACTATGTCCCGAAATACCAGGATGTAGCTCACGATGATAAAGTCCACCGAAGGAGAAAGAAGCAGTCACGAAGTACCGCGCACAGTGCGGGTGTAGAAGTGATGATGAGGTATGGTACACTTGTGGGATCTCGCGTGATGCCCTCCAAGGGGGAACACACGGGCGGGCACGCTGAGCCTAGGAAGCTCCCCTCTTACTGGCACGGCGTCAGACAGGACACCACTCTGCGGTGCACTGATCTCTCCCCACCAACGGAAACCAGGACGTATGAATAATCTGGCGACCCTGTTTGTGGTGTGAAAAGGGAGGGAAATGACGAAAATTGAGATGCAATGTCGGAGGAGGAGAAGACAAATTGAGACAGAGGGGTCGAGCTCCTTCGAGCCAGATCCACATGCCGTCAAGTCCTAGTACTCATGTCATATACCCGGGGCTTTCTTGTGATATGCGAGAGGGTATGTGGCAAGTCCCACATTCGAAAGCTCGCAAAAGTCCCTCCGTATTGTTTCGCGGGTAAAATTTATGACACGAAATTTCCCAGCAGGAATCTTCCCCCCAGCGACTGCCGCGACAGCTGTGGCCTCGCCAAGAACGAGGCCATATAGGCACATACTACGTAGGAGACGTGAAGACAGAGGCATGGACAATGACACGGGTCTGCCCGTGACGAAGGCTGTGGTGGCTTCCGAAGTGGGCTTTGCGGTGACGGCGTCTAGAAAGATATCTAGACACTTTAGCCTCCCTCCTGCTCTCTTAGTCTCCTGAAGCTCTAGCAGGCACCATACCCTCCAGACATCGGTGCGACAAGTCTGTAATTACACTATATTAGGTGGAAAGACATCTTCATACGGACAAGTGCTGTTCCATCTTGGGCGATGCGGCTTTTGATGCGGGCAAAAGGTGAGGAACAATACTTCACGCATGATTTGAGGACATTCCAAACCGACGAGGAGGCGAGCCCCAACATTGAGCACCGCGCGCATACATTTGGGGAGGATGTAGTCATCTCACGGCACATATGCAAGTCAGGACCCCTTTCATTCATTTGAGAGAAAATTTAAGATCGTGTGTAGTAGCGCTAGCTGCTTTTTGCAACCGATAAACCTCCTTTTGCCCGGCTAAAATTGAGATCGTGTGTAGTAGCGCTAGCTGCTTTTGCAACCGATAAACCTCCTTTTGCCCGGCTAAAATTGAGATCGTGTGTAGTAGAGCTAGCTGCTTTTGCAACTGATGAACCTCCTTTTGCCCGGCTGACGATACATTTTAATTTCATATTACTAAAGTAACATTGTCGATATGGAATGTATTGCCACTGTAGAACAGGGCGCATGGACCGTTATTTTGTATGACCATGCACGTTGTTTGTTTTTACTCACTGCACATATATGCTCTGATAATTTGAGACATGAAGATTTCAAAATCATTCTCTCGATACTACCAGAAAACCAGATTGATCATGCAAGTTACCCTATGAACAGCCATAAGGGTACATACCTAAACTACAATCGCTGTCAGGCGTAGCATTCGTCGCCTCATGCTAAATTGATTGCACCCTGACGATAAGGTAGACAGTGCAGCAAAGGACAAAAGTAGAGTCAAAAGGGTTGCTCGGGGGGTTAAGTTTAAGGCGATCTCTATGGACGAGGGAGCCACTCCAATGTACAGCGAGCGTATGGAGTGCTTTCGTACAGTCGCTTGAGGGAGCCATGTCAGGCACGTCAACTCGACTACCAACCTTCAGAGGTTTACTTCGAATCCATCTCCTTATATAATAAATGCTGATAATTCCAGGGGGGGCATCGAGGGGAAAGAGAAAAGGACAAAAGAGGAATCAAAAGGGTTCTAGGATACCAGCTATAAGGCAATTTGGGTGGACGAGAGAGCCATTTCAATCAAGGCATGCTTATCCTAGCGATCAGGAATCAGGACTTGGGAAGCTCGCAAGGGCGAATGATACGCAAGCTCCAATACACCTTGGTGTGATGTCAATGTGCGTCTTGTAACTGAGTAGGGAAGCTGAGCCCAATATTCACCTTAACATGTGAAGTATCAATCCTTACTATGTCGACGTTGGTGTCGACTTAACTCTGAAGCTCAGTCGATAAAGAATGCATACTTATGGCTCCTACTCTTTCTTCTTGCGGTTTACTTCAAAGACATAGCACTCTCAATATTACGCACGTGGTCCTTTCTCAGCCGCCGCGACTATCTCATTTATTGCCCTTTCCATACTTTCCAACCCAATCTGTAACCTCGCCCTTGGTCAGCTCAAATTACATTCCACGTCATGGAGCACGCCAAAAGCCTGCCCATCTGACGTGATGACTTGAGCATTCGGCATAGATGGTTGCCTTACATATCGGAGAGTAGATCTCCTTCTACACTTGGCCTCCTTTCCGTGGTTTCCTTATTCGCAGTCTTTTGCTCCTTCCTATGCACGAGAGGTAAACGTAGCCAAGGTATCAATGTCATGTCACTAAGGCGCATTTACGACACTGAAGGAAGAGGGGCGAAGCTGCTGCAAGTCAAAGAAAGGAAGACACCAAGAAGGAACTTCTAAAATGTTCCACGCCTGAATCTAGTCGATGGAACAGAACATATTTAGTCTTTTTATTGCCCTGAACACACCCTTTCTCGCAAGATCGCGTCTCAATTATGGTCGACAATCCCTGTGCTAGTGCAAGTCACAAGAGCTAGCATATTCTTATCCTTCATGATGGATGGCCAAGCAGACATGCATCGTGCAATATTCCCGATTGCTCTCGACCATCAATATTTCTACACAAGGCCTCCTTTATGCGTTCCTACTTCCATCTATACCCCTCCCTTAGTGTAAGCCTGCCGATCATCACATCCCACTAGCACCGCCCAGAGGTGCCGACCCGCCCACCGCTCGCCACTCCATGCCGCTCCCCGTGTTGAAGCAGAGGAGGGAGTGCACGGACTGCAGG
>Ga0102934_1000317_pt1 | contig 30934 bp, 13 predicted proteins | sample SalPonR2_A_D1_MG_FD_78175 | JGI IMG/M metagenome (GOLD analysis project Ga0102934, IMG submission 78175) | Salt pond soil microbial communities from South San Francisco under conditions of wetland restoration - Salt Pond MetaG R2_A_D1_MG | ecosystem: Environmental > Aquatic > Marine > Intertidal... | reverse complement strand
CCCCCCCCGCATAGGTGGCCGAGGTGTTCTGTACTAGACCCCGAGGCCCCGGCCCACCAATCCGGAGGCCGCCATTGTCAAGCTTCGCTTGCAGCTCCAGCAGTGCATCGAAAGTCTTGCGGAAGTGTTTCAGCGCCTTTCCGGCGTGGCCCATAAATTCGTACCAGAAGGCTTGCTTCAGACGGTACCGCGCTATCAAAGGCAGCTGGGCATGCCGGTTCAGTGTGCTCTCCCAGCGCTTCACCCGCTTTCCATGCAAAAAATAATAGCCCGACGACAAATCTCGCACGTGCTTGTACAGCCGACGAAGCGCGGGCGCCGTGTGGGACAAGTCTTTCGGGTCTTGGAGCACGTACACCATTTTATTGGCCTCGAAGGCAGGTGGGGCGCGTCTACGAAAGCCCAACAAGCGTTCTTCGCTTTCCCGGTCTCCTGCAGCGCTGGCTGCACGTTGCACTAGCACTATGAAGATTCGGACATCCCGAGGCCCGACCTGTTGTCGCAAACGTTCCATGTCCTGTAGCAGCGCGTGCTCACGTTGAGTCCATTCGCCCGTCGACCATGCGTCGTCAAAAGGTGCCAATAGGATTGCCGCCGAGGGAAGTTGTGTGACGTGCTTCCTAATCCAATTTTGTTTGAACACGCCTTGCACTGTATACCCCTCTAAGGGCCTCCCGTCCGCGGCTTTCAATGCATGTGTCTGCTTCTTGGGTGGAAAGACGACGGTCTTGCTCAAACTCAAGAAGCGAAAAGGCACGTTCGCGATGCCATTCAATGGCGCTGTCACCATCGTCGTCGACAGCGAAGTGTTGATCCCAAGGCCGGCATTCGTCAATGCAGTCCCTAAAGCGCCGCCCGTACTGCCGCTACTAGTCTGTTCCAAGCTGACTGCGTGCAAGGCTCGGATGAAGACGTCGTGAATGTCAGGAGCCCAATCCACTTCTCCCTGAATGGAAAGCACCGGCTGCGCTTCTTTCCACACATCGTCGGCCAAGAGACTGTCCAGCATGGCTGAACGCACCTGTATTGAGAAAGGGAGATTGTTGATGAGGGTTTGGGTTGGAGTTGTTGCGGCGATGTTCTCGCTGCGTGCATGCCGAATGGGCGAGCAAGTACTACTAGTGCTACGACCACTTAATTATGTGCCTCCGCAGTCATGTGGTCGTCGTCCAACCCGTCCCAGAGCCTAAGGCACAAATTTAGATCTGGCACGGGGTCTGTGATCTAAGGCGACATAGCGCAACCCTTTCGCAGCACTCATTCCCCAGGCAAGCTATTTGCTTAGTCTCTGAATTTTACGATCTGCCGACCTGCGCTTGCTCAGGATAATAATATCCCTCCCAGGGCTATCGAAAGCCATTTTCGCCATCTACTCACCAATCAACTCAAAGCATTAATGCATAAGCTTGTTTGGAAGCTTTGGTTTGAGCTCGCTAATTGCTTTTCTGGCATTATCGAACAGGCAACATATTCAGGATGCCGCGAGCATGGAACGCACTGCCCTTCAGCTGCGATTGAGTGCTTAAGCCGCACCGTGCGTGCATCCATGCGGCCTAATGTCCACGCCAGCGAATGGCGACGGGCGCCACCATGGCCTTTGTCAAACCAAAACGCTGTTTTTGCCCTCACATTTCTGGTCTGGGTCACAGTACACGCCGGCCGCAAGTCTTATTCAATCGTCAAACCGGTACTCGTGGACATGGCCTGGTTTGGCACCAACACTTCTACAAAAGCATCGTATCCTGACACGTCTTTCTTCCTCTTCTATGCGCTGGGCTGCGGATTCGGCAAAGTGAACGACGCCATGGATCCCCGTTTGGTCATCACTTCGGCGCTTCTGGGGGCGGCATTGTTGCTAGTCTGCTTGGCGCTGGCAGACTTTGGGAATGTTCATGATTTGGGCATTTTCTGCCTGTTGTGGGGGTTGCAGGCTTGTGTTCAGGCCTTAGCATGGCCGGGTTGCATCGCTGTGCTGGGAGAATGGTTTCATTCCAAGCGTCGAGCCGCAGTGATGGGCTTGTGGTGCGTAGCCAATAACGTGGGCAATCTATTGGGCGCCAGTGTCGGAGAGGTGGCGGTGGCGGTCGCAGGAGACGAACGATGGGGTGCGGTCCTTGTTGCGAACGCGATCTTGATGCTGGTGGTCCCTGCCGTGGTGTTTCTGCACCTGGAGCCCTTCCCCCCTCCGCCGACGGTGCTGGACCTATCGCCTACATCGGACCCATGTCAGGGTGCAAGCCGTGAGAAGGGGCAGAAAGAAGGCGCACGAACAAGGAGGGACTGGCAGGCGGGACGCGCAGAGGGTCGAGAGGGGGATCGTGAGGCGCCACCTGACAAAGATCGCCGGGACACTCACTGCGCGGTCAAAGCCTCGGACTCTTCATCGCCCGTGGTTGATGACAGCCTCTTTTCCGAAGAAGGAAGCAGGACCTTGCTCCATCCCCTCCTCGACAGCGACGACGAGGCATTTCCGAGCCCTGTCCTAACGCCGCGGCCCTCCGTCCTCCCGCCCGTTGGCCTCGCACGGGCGCTCTGCACACCCGGGGTCCTGGAAGTAGGGCTTTCCTATGCCTGTCTCAAGGGCGGCGCGTACGCTTTCGTCTTCTGGCTACCGACCATGCTCGCCTCGGGCGGGTGGGGCTTGAACGCCAAGCAAGCCAACGCTTGGGCCATGCTCTTCGACCTGGGCTCCATCCTGGGTTCCGTTGCGGTCGGTGCTTTGGCCGCACGGGTGCGCCGTCCCATCGCGGTCTACTTCGTGAGTATCTTGGGCTCGACGCTTCCCACCTACCTTCTCGGGAGGCTCCCGCACGAGCAGCAGACTTCGAGGGTCTTGGCGCTGCTCCTTCTCCTGGTTGGCTTCTTTTCGGCCGCGCCGCAATACCTGCTGGTCACGTCGGTGGCGCAGGATCTCGGTCAAAGCCCAGACCTGAAGGGGAGCAGGCGGGCCATCGCCACCATGACGGGCGTGATCGATGGAGTCGGCTCGCTCGGAGCCGCATGCGTGCAGGTCCTGGTCGGCCACTTGGCGCATTGTACGTCAGAGGCGGATGCCGGCGTTGAGGGAGCGGCTAGGACACATTTAACCTCATGCGACTTGAAAGAGGTCTACTACTTCCTGACAGCGATCGCCTTCTTAGGCGCGCTCATGCTGTCCCGCTTGCTTTTGCGAGAGGTGCGGAGCGGCGCCTGGAGGGCCTGAGGGCGGGGGATTGATCGATATTCCCCAGTGACCAATGTAAATTAACATTTGACAAAAGAGCCCAGCCCATAGGCATAGCGTTTGTTTACAAAGCACAAATATAAAGAAAAAGTACTTGTCCAAAGCTCGTCTTCATTTTCGATTGGTACAAGGTCTTCAGATGAGAGACCTATCTTACTCACTAATAGGCGCCAGTCACCCTCGTGTCGTCCAGAGCAAATGTGATTGTTTTCCGTATTACTTTTTTCCTCCGGCTTATCCAGTTTTCACGCTCATCTGATCTGAACTGATGAAAATTCCCGCGCCACCATCTCGGAGGCATGATGGTAACGTAAGCCCTTGACACCACTCAAACGTGGAAGGTAGTTGTTCCGATCTCCCTCTACAAATGAAAAGCTGCTTCCATATTTTCGCTTTAAATGTTCTACTCTGATTTCATTATCTCATGTTGTTGGAACGATTGTTTGTAGATCAAAGATAAAGGTGTACGGTGGAAGGACTGTGCTACGCTCTCCGCTTGTTTTGTCCGAAGCGCTTTGGTAGAATATGTCACAAAACAATTCGAGCATAGTAGTACTTGGCGCCCTTACGTCGTCCTTTGGTCTCCTTTCTATCGTCTCATTTTCAAAAGCAAACCTGGCAGCCTGTTTGTTCGCATTTCTCTGTGTACAGTCAATCAATTGGCGCTCGATCGACTCGCTCCAGTCGGCCCATGTAGTGTCCGTGGCGTGTCGCAATACGGAGCGCTCGAGTAAAGAGGCTGAGGGAGAGGTCGCTCCTCGCCTCCTCGGATTATCATCAAGCTTCATGATTTTATAGCCGTATTACCTTGGCACACCCATGGAATTCTTCATCGAGAAGGGGAGCGGCCTGCAATGCTTTCTCGTGATGTATGTGGGACCCCAAATCTGCCCCTGGTTCAAGCACCTGACCGGGGAGTGCCGAGACGCTGGCCGGGGGCACTTTCGGAAAAGATCGTAAGGGAGCGATTTCAAGTTTTTGAAATATACCTTTCAGCCAGGCACCCCGGAGGGAAATGCGCACTGATTAGGCTGCCATCAATGCGCATGGCATCACCTTGGCGTGGCGAGATTTATGGCTTCAAAATTTAGATATGAAACCTGCGTGCAAAGGGGACGCTTTTTGTGCGGTTTAAATCGTTATAGTGGACGTCGAAAAGATGACACCTGGGGGTGCGTGCCCCGTCCTCATCGACAGGCGGCAAGTTTCCTGATGTCCAGTCCATTGAACATCTTGCTGGGTTTTTCTATGATTCCCTTGCGTTTTGTCATTTTGACTCCTACATACACATTCTCATATGTAGCCACAAGCTGTCCATTAAACATGGAAGAGGAGGAGAAATGGCGACGGACTCATGCTCTAAACTCAAGCTTCCGTGGAGGGAGCAGCAGGCTGGCCCCTTCACATCAAAACCATCATCACCACCCATTTTTCCATCACCACCACGCATCGTCGCCCTTCAGCAACAGCAGTGTCCGTTTAGCTGCGGGCTCTCCGCATTCGTGCCGGTACGTGGATACAAATAAGTCTTTGAGTCCATGTTCTGTTGTGGAGCAGATTTGAGGGGGTGTACGTTCCCCTTCTCTAGAGAGCACTCTACCAAGATATCGAATCGCCCCATCACTCAATGGCTTGTGACTCAAATTAAATGTACTCACGACATTCTATCATGAATGCCAAAGTAGCTCGACGAGGACCTAATTTTTGTTCACGCCCCTGCCACCTACCTTAACCTACTCCCTCCCACTCTTCTTCCCACCACAGAGCGCCCTTCAGCTCCCCACCACCTTCCCTTCACCCGCCATTTTCCTCTTCTCATGGCTCTAGCATGCGTGGACACCATGGGAGGGACAGCTTACATGCATCTGGGTTTGACGTCGGCTCTTCGTCGCCTTCGTCCTCACTTTTCCTCCCGAACAAGAGCGCCTACGTGGGCGCCTTCAGACACGCGCCGGCCACGCGCGGCTTCAAAGACCTTTGTTGGGAACCCTCCTTCCTTACCGCTCGTCCGTCACTGACGCAGATGGATATAGCTCGTCAGGAGCGATTCAAGACCCGTCACGTCGGCCCCCTGGAGCTTATGCAGCTGCCCACAACGCTGTACAAGGAGCTGATGGTGCGTAGGCGTCGCGAGCGTCTGCAACGGGAAATGGGTGTGAGTGTTATGCTCGACGAAGATGACGAGGAGGCAATTTTCGTGTTCGGGGAGGGGGAGGCCGCCCTCGAAGGGGAGGAAAGATGGGAAGATGATGAGGCGGGAGGGGAAAGGCACTTATGTGTGATTTGCTTGGAGGGTTTCACGCCTTGGGATCGAGTGCGGGAGCTACCTGCATGTCCACACATCCACCATCAACGCTGCTTGGACATCTGGCTCCGGGGCGCTGCTTCCTACGAAGCCTGTCACACTCGCAGCTGCCCAACATGCAAAACTCCCATCTCTTTTTCCGCTTCTTCCACGCCTACCACGCCTTCGGCAGCTGTGGAAGTTGCCGAGGAGGAAGGAAAGATGGGTGCGAAGACGGATGGGGGGCAGGCGTGTACGGTCAGCTCGCCGCGCTCCATATTATCCAATATCTTCGAAATTCCTCGCTGGGCATACGCGAGGGCGGGTAACTCTCTCATGCAAGACGCACAACACCGGCAGCTGTAGGTCCAAGTCACAGTATCAAGACTGCTGTTCGCTTGAATAGCAATCATACCTCCAAGTGCGACAAAGCTACATTCCGCCTCAAGAAAAGCCGCACACAACTCGCATGTAAGGAACAGATAGGGGATTCTTCCGAATACCCCGCCAAAAAGCTGGCGCCTTTTCAGCATAAAACGATACTCAAGGTGACAATGGCAGCCTTTCGTCATTGGAACAAAAATAAGATGTGTCCAGTAGCTTGCGTGTTTAGAGAGGGATATCACGGCCGATGCATGTGTGGAAAGTTCGTAGCAAGTGAGCCGTTCACAGGACATCGGGGAGTGGACAAAAAGCGTACTTTGTTGCGCGTGTAAATGGGTGTACAGGGGTCCACCGTTTGGACTCACGAGTTGTATGTCGTGTTAAAAAAGGTATCAAATTGGCAAGAACGTGAAAAATATAAGAGGGGTACGCAAATCCAAAAATAAGAGACTCGTGTGAAGACAGGGCTGTCGAGGAAGTGGAAGCTAACTCAAAGAGCAACACATCATGGTATAAAGGGATCAATAACGTGTCAGAAAATCATGAAAATCATATGCACATGTCAATATTCATTTATGTGTTACCGCTTCCACGTCTACTTGTCTAACTACATCGGATATGACACATTTTGTGATCTTTCTCGGTCTTGCTTGGCTTTCCCATCGATCCTTACCCTTCTTTGCGCCTACATTGATGACCGACTGGTATCTGGTACGGTCACTTTAAGGATATTTCGCAGAACACGGATGGCTTCCACCAGTTCCAGTTTCCTCCCACTGCCTTGCAGGTGCGTTGACTTACTTTTATTTTTTTCTGCCTCGGATTTGCGCTCCAGTAAACGAAGAGACCCTTGTAACCGTCTTTGCACATTCACGTGCGTCAGATCTGCTCGCGCGTGGGACCCGCTTTCGCAATCACAAGCTCGTAAGAGCAGCCGGCCGGCGGGAACAAAGACGTGGTCATCTGGTCGGTACGTCTGAAGCAGCTCTACGAGTGTCTCGACTGCGCTAGGTGCCTCAGCCAACTCGTTGAGAAAGGGCGGGTGCAATGCGACATTTTCCAATATGCGTAGAACATGCCGGAGGAGTTCCATATGGGGCTTGCTTCGATTGCACGAGCGAATCACCGCCAAAAGCTTCGGCAACCCTTCAACTTTTACCAAGGCCTCGCAACACTCACGAGCCAATGAAGTGGACACAACCAACGTCATACAGGAGCGAAGGATCTGAGCACAGCTTCTGCCCACCAGCAGCACTTCCAAAGCTGTGGAATGCCGCACACTGATGCGTAAGGAAGGGTCATTTTCTGCTCGTACCGCAGCGTCGTGAATTCGTTGCCGTAACATACGCACGTGGGGTGGCGATTGTCGACGCACCAGACAGCCGCGGACGACAGCCTGGGCCATTGAGACCGCCTTATGGGCGATCTTTATCCGCCAGCGGGCCTGCAGACACCGAATGGCCTTTAAAATGCGACGTCGCTTGAGACGTGATTGATGCACGCGCCATACGTTTTGAATTCGACTAACAGCGGCTCTATGAAGTAGTAGTGATCTCTCTGCGCTGCGTTGACGTGCACGACGTTGTAACGCGCGGATGCCCGTTAAGCAGATTTTGAAGTCACGGACTGCTTTAGCACGACGCAAGACAGCTTGTACCTTAACAACTACCCCACGCTTTCTGATAAATTGATTTCGAATCCGAGCAGATCGCCAGGCACTTTGCAAGCACACAGCAGCTTCCGTCCTAACGGCCAGCCGACGGCGGTGAAGAAACCCCCTACAGCAGCGCTGGAGGCAAATTGACGCTGCCAGCTTCTTTCGATAGGCCTTGAAAATAAGTTGCCGAATGAAGGTTTGAATGCAGAATAAAGCGCACCGTTGTTCTCGCGCCAATTTACGAGCCTGTCTGCCGCGTAGCAATGCCTGCAAGTACTTCATTCCACGCAGGGCAACGGCCCATGCACACCGGACGTGATGACCTCGCCATAACGCTTGTATCTTTACTGATGCAAAGCGTTGCTGTTGCACTTTTCGTCTATACGTCATACTCCGAAAGGCACTCTGCAGCCTGTGGACAGCTGCAATTCGGTTACGCACGAGCCTTCTCGCCTTCTTTTCTCGGACCAGTGCTTGCAGGTGGACAACCGCACGCAACGCTTTACTCCAGCGGAAACGTGCACGACGAAGTCGCCAAGCTCTTTGCATTTTGCGCGCTGCAATATCGTATCGGCTTGTTTTTCGACGATAAAGAAAACTGCAGACAATTTTCTTGATTACTAATATGGCTTTTAAACGCTGACGCGCCGCATGTCGTGCCGCATTCCCTCGCGCTACTGCTTGCAATGCAAGAACTCCACGATAGCTAGTCTTTAAACGGCGTTGTCTCCGATGAAGACGCCATGAGACTTGGATTATTCTCGCTGCTTTCTTTATCTGGAGCAGTCGCCGGCGAAGCAGCAGGCCCCTCACGAAACTTTGCAGGGCGAGCACAGCATGATTTTCTGCTTGGAATCGACGACGGGCCAAGTACCCGCGAGAACAGCGTTGCACCAACTCTGTTGCTTCTATCAACTGGGAAAATTGCTTTCTCGCTCGTCGGTACCGCCAGTAACGCTGAAGAACCACCGCGGCTATTTGTTCTTCGGTAATCTGATGCCGTTGCCGCCAACCTCGAATGAGGGCTTGTATACGAATTGCAGAGGCTCGAATATTCTCATACACACAATTTGCTTGATATGAACGGTACGCAGTTTGTATTGCTATTATTGCCCGATCCTGGCGGTGTCTCAATACACGCACACTATACCCTTTCCACACTGCAGAGATGAGAGTGGCTGCGCTGTTGTTTCGCCTTCGCTTAAACTTTAAAGCATATTCACGTGCTCGATGTCCTCGAACTCTCCGCTGAATTATAATGGCAGCATCATGTAAGGTCCTGCTTCGAGAACGCACAAGATAAGATCTCATACTCGCTTGGATTATACGTGCAGCGACTCGGAGCCTTGCCTGCTGACTGCGAACCAAGACACCCCGAAAGGCCGCCTGCACTAAAGTTGCCGCACGTTGCGCACGGATTCGGCGCCACGCACATTGTAACGCGATGGCGGCGCTAGGAGAAAATGAACGACATCGCAGAAGGATACGCCGGAGGCGATATTGACGTTGTAAGATCATGGCCGCGCGTTTGGTGGCAAGGAAATGACGTCGAGTGATGCATGTGCGGAATAAATTTTGCATTAGCGCAATGCCTGTCAAAGATGAGACGACATGATGAAGCTGAAAATGCTGCACGATTATCCAAAGCAGACGTATTGTATTTCCTCGATGCCCGTTCACAATGTCATTAGGGCAAAGTCCGTCCGGAAGCGATGCGCTATAGCTAGGCTGTCTGACATTGCGCTCTTGATTGATATGGTTGTGGTGAAGCCGATGAGACTGCAGCGCACTCACAACAAGCTTTACATTGTGTATTTTCTGCAGTCTTGATATTGCGGGCACACGAAGACGGCTACTCAGAAAGTCAAATTTCCCCGAAGAGGCGCCCCCCTCATTGGACACCAGTGATTCCACTAGCTTGACCAAGCGAACACCATCGCGCAAGTCGCAGCCCAAATCTGTAACCCGAAAGTTATAATCGTCGAGGTACCGCTGCTGAATCTCTACTCCGTATCCTAATCCCAGGAGGTGCCGAGCCAGATTGCCCTCACTCGCCATATAATCCTTGGCAAAGGAGTAGAGCATCTCCGCGGAGCTTTTAACGGCAGCAGTAGCATTGAAGAGCGGTGTGCGACGTGGAAAGGCCTCCATACGTTTGGCTCGGTCAAGTAGAATGACTAAGGTCAGAAACCGCTCTATGGTATGGGCCTGTAGCACAGATCTTAAAGAATCTCGTTTTTTGGAGTTGGTTTGGCCTGCGCGCTCCTGGATCACAGGATCGTTGAGAATCCGGGAGACGATTAGCTTGCGGACCTCGTTCAAACCAGCAATTCGAAACACTTCACCGTCTCGTGTCCTTATGACTCGAACATTCGCGATTCTCGTATTCAACATCACTTCCAGCCCGACCTGGAGCCAGGCCATATGATAGGAGAGCAAGAGCTCGAGGAAACTCTCCCGAAGGCCAATGTCTATGCGAGGGTCCTGGTCGTCCCGGAGTTGCAGGCGCTTGCTGGAAATTTCCAATCCTATGGCATGCTGCACAGCTTTCATTTCTGCCGAATCGTATATCTCTTGCACCTTGGCCCGGATCTCGTCACTTTCTTGCTCTTGGCTGAGATTGGAACAAGCTTGCGCATTTTTTGATGGACACAAAACAAAGTTCATCCATTCTGTCAGGATCTTTTCCTGTTGACCAAGCTTTCGTGCTTGCAGTCTTTGGCCTTGAGTATGAAAGGGAACGGTGCTATGGTTGATACTGCATCCTCTTGTTTCAAAGGAGCTAGACACAATTTTCCTCTTTGAAATTTTGTGCGTATTTTTGTTGCCCTTCTGAGAATTATAACGCCATTGCTCGGTGCAGCCGGAAGGCTCTGTGAGTGACGAGTCTTGATTTTCTTTATCATGCAATTCTACGGGGAAGCTGTGTTGTTTTGTTCGTTGTAATATGTTTGATGAGCGGTCCAGGTCATTTCCGCCGTGCTCGCCCGACAGCTTCAGGTCTTGGAATATGCCAGAGGGAATTATTTCGATGTCGGAGTCTATCGAGCGCTGCTTTTCGTCACCATGCTGCAGTCGCTGCTGTTTGTTGACTGCAGATCGTAGCGGTTGCTGGACAGTGGAAGAATTTCTCCTCAATAGTGTTGGCTTCATTTCGGCCGGCACCATTGAGGCCCCAGCCCAATCAACACAGCAACAGTGGAGCGTGATTTGGAATCGATGTCGCCTTTGGAAGCGCAACAAAAGATTTTCGCGCAATAGCCCTACTTTCGTTGGTGACCATTCCACTACACCGGTCGATCCGTTGAAGTGGACTTGAATGCCCTCCGAGATCCGATCAACCTCGATGCAGTCCTGGTCCAGGGCAGACGGAGCGACATCGAAAGTCATTATCTGACGATCACCTAAGGCAATTTGTCTAAAATCGAGGTAAAGGGGGACATGGAAGCCTTCCAAGTAAAGCGTCGGCTTTGTCACGTTAGGAAGGAGACAAGATCTATCGAACGCAGCCGCGAGGGGCCCATTTTCTTTTTCTTTCCCCGTTAAAGCCCGCATGATCAGCTAGTGTATTTCGTTCCCCATTAAATTCAGGAATTTCCCTAAATGGGAATAGATTAAGTAAATCGTACGTGAAAGTGTGAGATGGCCGTTAAGCGGCGTGGTCGTTGCATCATGCATAGCTCGTAACTTCCTCTCACAAATCAAATCGTCAGCATGAATGTCGCGAAAACACTCTTGAATAGAGACACTTTGGACTCAATGGTATGGCACTCCAAAGGCGGATGATATGGCCTTCCAAATGATTAGAGAGTTAGGGAAAAAATGGCCAGCATCAAGGCCTGCGTCATCGCTAAGGGGACTTCAATACTTCAAGTAGCGAGCGGCTGGCTGGGCTATCAGCTTGGTGATGATACACGAACCCTCGTTTGTCCCGGGACGAGTACTTGGATCTCTATTCATTCATGCCTGGTCCATGACGTTTAAATGACTGCCAAGGCTCATATTTGGTTTAGTGGGAGGGGCTCTTTTGCCGGTGGCGTCCGCTTTCGTTGAAGCTGGTAAATGGCCCTGTAAGTGAGTGGCAAGTAGAAGAACTCATGACAATCTGTTTTACCTCTAGATGACCCGCCTACGACTCAAGGTGTACACAGCGGTGACGACGATACCAAGTAATGAGGTAGATTTGGAGTTGAAGGACGACGCGTCTCGCGCGCCTTTCGCAATGTTGCAGACTTTAATCCAGGCCCATACTGGACTGCAACCTCGTGATCAGCATCTCATGTACGGAAAACCATCATTTCCTATTCAAGATGATATGGACGTTCAAGCATTAGTCCGTCGAATTGCCCATGCGGAGTTTTACACACATGAAACATCACCGCACCACTTTGTAAGCGTTTACCCTGCCAAGATTTTGATGACTGCAGTGCAGGACGCATGTTCTCGCGTTTATTTCGGAGACAACGCGGTTCTTCAACCCTGCTACATGTTTCCTGATAGTGATCATCCTGTATGCGAAAGTTGCCAGGCCAATTGTTTTCCCGAAGGGTTCTTGCAAGCTCAAAATTCTCCTCTGTTGCGACCCTTTGTTTGTGCTGCAGCAAGCTTGTGTGCCGAGGGATTGGGAAACTACATCTTCGCAGATAGATTGAAAGAGGCAGGCTCGCTTTGCTGCAGAAAAATCGAAGAAAATCCTGCCCTTAGGGGCTCAGAGAGTCCGCATTCAATGATTGCTGAAGGCGGTTCACTGGTGTTATCCCCTCCCGCTCTGGCCCTACTCGACAAGTTCCGTCAAGCGGCTCACTCGCAGCAAGCCTCGCAATTTGAGCGGCAGAGTCGCGAAGGGATGGATATGATGGGTCGCTTACAAAGTGGCTGTACCACATTTTCAGAGTATGAGTCGGCAGCTCTCAAAAATAAAGCTCTCGCAGCCATTCCTTTGGCTATGTTGCATGCCAATGCCCTGGCTGCTGGAGGTGATCCTTTCAGACGACCTCTCCAATTCCATGACATATTGTTGCGAGAGCTTCTTGCATGGTTTAAACGGGATTTTTTCGTTTGGGTTAACAATCCTCCGTGTGACGGCTGCGGTTCGACTGACACAAAGATTGTTGGGGGCGTGGCGCCGACAGTAAGTGAGGCAGCCGGTAAGGCCAGCCGGGTGGAGGTGTACGGATGCAAAACGTGCCCGAAACAGACGCGCTTTCCCAGATTCAACGACCCAGGTGTTCTGTTAGAGACGCGAAGGGGCCGTTGTGGGGAATGGGCGAACTGTTTTACGCTCTGTTGCGTCGCTATGGGGTTCGAATCACGCTACGTGATGGATTGGACTGACCATGTCTGGACGGAGGTGTGGTCGCCAGCACAGGAGCGTTTCATCCATTTGGACTCATGCGAGAATGCGGCCGACACGCCCTTGATGTACGAAGGAGGGTGGGGGAAGAAGCTGTCCTACGTCATTGCTTTCGGGAGGAACCATTGCGTGGATGTGTCCAGGCGGTACACCCGCAATTTCGAAAATGAGATGTTGAGCCGTCGGCAGAGTGTTCCAGAACAAATTTTGATTCAGCAAATTGCGTCACTAAATCAGCAGCTGTGTCGAAACGGTTTGTCGGTCCCCGTGCGTCAGAGTCAAGAACGGATGCGACAAGAGCAGTTCGAGTTGCACTCTCTCACGGTGTTGAAAGACGCAGGCGGCGGGATGAATATCAAAGCGTCTGAACGTCAGGGACGAATCTCGGGCGACGCAGCATGGAAGCGGGCACGCGGTGAGGATGGTGCGGATCTGCCAAGCGCCGGAGAGCAAGATCGGCGTTTGGCATCGGTTACGTCGGTTTCTCAGGCTTCGATAGGAAAGGTAGAAGGGAGCGATAAATTGTCGAATAAAATGGAAACTATCGAGCGGGAGGAAATGGCAGGCATGCCAATCTGGCCTTCTGTGCCAGGCCAGAGGTCTTGGTTCATCTCGGCCACCTCGGTTAGCTCGGTGACAAAAGAATCTGTCGCTCGTTTGGGCGCAAAAGCCGGTTTCGGTCCGGAAGCGATAACAGTGAATGGAATGCCAGTGGCTGTTGGAATCAGAGGACTGAATGTTGTGGTGTTAAACTTATCCTGTCACATCGTAGAGCAAAGCGTGGCGTTCAAGGCATCCGGTGCATCCGGGGAGGAAACTGAATCCGTGGACGACGAAAATCCAGCGCTCCTTTTTTTAAAGGAACATGCCGTGGAGGAAAAGTTGGTATTATGCGTCATGTTAGGCCAGGGCTCACGTGCATGTTGGGACGCGGCGGCGTACATGTTGGAAATAGCTAGAGGGGGTGCATCTGAAAGGCCCGAACACAGCCAACCTTGCATAGTCTTTGCTGGAATCAAAGCAGTCACCGAATTTGGACGCCCTCGGCAACATTTTGCACAAGTATTCGTGACCATCCCTTTATCGAATCAAAGCTTTCCAACACGATTTCGTAAAAATGCAGCATCAAGATGGGACGGCGCTATCGCTACCACACCAGTGATGCATCAACTGGGTCCTCTGGGCGACGGCATATTAAGCGACAGTCCTTTAAACATCTACAACACTCTATGCAGCACTTTTCCCAAAGCTCCATTGAAAGGATTCGCATACAAACCAGGTTATGGATTGGTAGGGATGGCCCAGGCAAGTGGTTTAAGGAGGGGAGATGGATGGATTACAGAGATGGCTTGGCCGTCGCGTCCATCTGCAGAAGATGACATTAAATTGCGTGTCAGACGGCTCTTTGATCTTTTGGTTTCGGAAGGTATGGAACCTAACGTCGCTGCCGCCAAGGCGTTACACGACATCACGCCGCAAGGGCCAAAGCATAGAGAAGAAGAGAATAGCCTGCGAGGTGATCAGCTGCAACAAGCGCCGCCAGATACTGGTGGCATGATATTGCGCTATATTTTTCTCAGCGAAAATCGATTGCGCTCTTGTCGTGGTACAATCGAAGCATTCGACGACTTCGAGGTCGCAACGCCTATTCAGGCCATGGTGGAGAGGCAACAAGGCGCTCCGATACTAAGACTGCAGCGACTGCGCGTGTGGAGCTCATCCAATGGCATTACAGGGCTTCAAGCAGGGTATGGACATCTAAAATCTGGTAGCCCGTTTCTCCTGTGGGCGCCAGTACACCATTGTTTAGCAGGATCGGCGGCATCGACGACATTTTCTCCTGATGCAGCCACTACCGAGATCGTGCTTGGTACCGAGGAAGGTTTAACGGAAATCAAAATCTCAAAAAGCGATGAATGTATTGTGGGGCTGTGTTTTAAAACGACTGCCTGTCGCGAGCTCTCTGTCGGTGTAACGGAGTCCGCCGGCAGTCGCACAAGCGATATTTCCGTACCCCCCGGGTGGCAAGTCACTGCTTTTTGGGGCACCTTGGGGCAGCACGGCTTACACAGTTTGGGTATGATTATTAGGCTGGGTAGTTTGGAAAGCTCAAGTTTATGGGCGTCAACATTGAGTCTACCCGCGGACGCATGGGGAGTCCACACGTCTTGCCGGGTAGACCGCGCCACATGTCAACTCTTGCGATGGACAGGAGAAGACATATCCGCGGTGCTGACGGTATTGCGTGCAGCCCGTCGTTATCTCGAAAATTGTTTAAAAGATCCTAGCAATACAAAATTCCGGCTCATACGCGTACGAAGCAAGTTTTTCTTCGACAATATCGGAAAAGTACCGGGATCGGGTCATTTAATGCAAGCCTTGGGATTTGAGCACATAGCGGCAGCAGCGACTGCCTTTTCTGCGACGGAATATGGAAAGCCAGAGGAGGAGGAGGCATGTTATACTCTTCCACTATTTCAAGTCGTTCCCTCACGCTTAAAACGAAATATTTATAGATTAGACGTCAACATCACAAGACTTGTCGATATGTCAGCAAGCTGATGCGAAGATACTGTGGATACATAAAGTTACGTAAAGAAATGAACAAACAAGCATTAGTACCATTCAAGGCTTAGTTGTGAAGGCTCCATCGCTCGTCGTGACATACATTTTCGGCCATGTCTTTGTGTCTCGTTTACTGCAACAGAAGTAGAGTAAATGAGGATCCGGAAATAAGAGAAGAGTATCTTGATGGTGAGTGCGCGGTCCAAAAGCATTACCTTTTGCATCACGAATATTTTTAAAGGCTCCCACCGTCCCTAATCGCATGCAGTTCTCCCTGAGTGCATAGTTGCCTTTTCCTTTTATATGTCTTAATGGCCCACTTTCCTGCCCGCTTTCAGCGACTCGCTGAGGTCCTCTCGGACGTCTCCCACTTCCTGCTGCGATGGGGCCTGGTGGGGACATGGGTAGAGCTCTTTGTGTTTAACGCGGAAATGTGCCAGGACCATGCACGAACATATAAGTCACATGTGCATGCCCCCACTCCTCCCCCCACAGCTGTATTGCTCCTGTTTACCCTTTCAAGGGACCAGGCCATGGCGACGGCGGGCGGGCTGGCGATGCGGGCAGAGGTCCTGCACGAGACCCTCCGGCTTTATGTGGACATAGCCCAACGACACATGCGGGGGCATGCCACTCTATGGATTTTGCTGCCTTCACCGCCAGCTGATGTCGGGGCGCCGGCTGAGGGAGACTTTTTCACGTACCGGTTGCACGCGCGGCAGATGGAAATCCATGAAGTGAGGGTGAACGACGAGGTGGCGTCCTACGTATACCCGCATCCTGTCGACTTACTCCGAGACTTCGTACCTTGCCAAAGGGAAGAGATTGGTGACAAAGAGGAGGGCCAAAAGATAGCGGAGACCTCGTTGGACTACGATGCCTTGGATATGCACTACAGGTGCGAGCTCATCGCCTCGCAGGAAGGAGAGCTCGGACTGCAGCTACCCAAACGCCAGACCTGGGCCCCCTCCCACCGAGACGACGTCGACATCCTTCCTCAAGTTGTATTAAATGCGCAGGCGGCTGCTCTTCGCATTGCCAAAGTTGACATTACGTACAGCCTGGATCATCCCGTGGCAGGCCTGCGCTTCGAGAGCCAGCCGGCGCATGCGTACAGTGTGCGTTGTCCCAGTGTGCTTCACGACGTCGATGGACCTCGCTGCTGGTTCCCCTGTGCGGACCGCACTACGGACGTGTTTACGCTGGACATGATCATATCTGTTCCTTGCTCTATTTCTGGAGTGGGCGAGGCAAATGGAGCGGAAGGGGGGGAGAGGGGGAACACTGGCAGCTTGGGGCACTCTGATCAAAAGGGTGCGACAGACGGCGTTGTTGACGGCTTCAGAACAGATTTGTGTGGCGACTGTACCCATCCTAACACGGCAAGGAACGCCCGCCCGCCGATCGTGTTGGTGGGAGGGGGGGAGCTTGTGGGCAAACGAATGACGTCGGGCGAGGAGGCGACGGAATGGCACTATGCCATCGAGACGCCAATCACCGCGTCAGCTGTCTCTCTGGTAGTAGGTCACTTCGGACGGTACGTGGATAGGGAGGTGCCATGGGTCTCGCACCACTATCTCTTGAGGGGTGCGGCCACAGGGTCTTCCGTTGCCGAGAGGGACTGTGGAGGGGGATCTGAAGCAACGCCAGCCTCCTCCCCGCCGCCGCCGCCGCGGTCGTGGGTCGCGCACAGCGTTGAGGGTATGGGTCCTGCTTTGAGTTTCTTGGCAGACTTCTTCCACCTTGCGCCGGGCGGGGCCGCAGCAGCACCCCCAGCCAAGAACGGCACAATCCTCGGTCCCCGTCCTGCCAGCTCGTCTCCGTGCCTCACCCATCGCACAGTCTTCGTCAGGGGCCTGCCCGACACCGCCATCGCCTTTCACGGCCTCTCCTTGCATCGCGCGGGGGACCTGCACCCCTGTCGGGTCTTCGATTCCTCCATGGCCCTTCACCTAGGAATGGCCGAGGCTTTCTTCGCGTCCTGGCTGCTCCCTCGCCTCCGGCCCCGCTTCAGCCGCGACCGCTGGATCTTCCACGGCGTGCTAGGCTACCTGCTCCTCTTGTATGTGCGACGACGCTTGGGCGAACACGAATACCGGTGTCGGCTCCTGCGGCTCATGGACGCCGTCATCGCGCTTGAGCGGGAGGGTCAGAGCATGCCTTTGCTGCCCCCTGATTCTCTGCTTCTGGCGCGGGAGATGTACAGTCCTGCAAATCTAGAGCTGGTTCGTGTGAAGCCCCCGATCATCATGCACATGATCGAGCAGCGCGTCGGGCGTAAGCCTTTGCGGGACGTTCTTCGCTCAGTGGCCTGCCCAACCCTGGCGGCCGCAAGCTCGACAGGCGAGCCTTCAGACGGCATCGACCCGGACGCGGCGGCAGCACGCGACATGGATGATCCTGATCCGTCTGCATCCTCTCCCAAGCATGCTGCCGGCATGACTCCCGTGTCCGCTGGGACCGTCCGCCCGCAGGCATTAAAGACGCTGGGCTTTCTCCGCCTCTGCCTCAAGACCAGCAGTCGGGGCGACTTTATCAAGAACCTGCGGGAATGCTGGCTGGAGGGTCGGGGTCCGGCCTACTTCTCGGTATTTCATGCCTTTGACCGTCGCGCTCCCAAGCCTGAATTGACTATCACTGTGAGACAGACTGTTCCGCCCTGGGGGCGCCTTTTCACGGGCCCTCTTCGCGTCCGCATAATGGAGGATGGAGGTCCCTACGACTACGACAGGGACATAAGTGAGGCCGAGCACGTCTTCACATTCAAGCTACACTCCAAGGTGCGAAAGGTGGGGGGCAGTCGGCAGCGCAAGCAGCAAATCTCGGCGAACTTGTCGGAAAAAGATCCAGGACCTGAGGCGGGTTCCAAAGCGAAGAAAGCCGCCAAAGCTGGAGCGCATGATGATGGTGATATGCCTTCAGGCATCGATGGAGGCGATCCCGCAACGGATGCTCCGAAGCCCAAAAAACGTCGGAAAAAGGCGAATGCAGCCGCAGAAGCTAGTTCGGCAGAACAGGAACAAGCGCTTGCCGGAGGATCAGCTACCCCGTCTGTGTCTGAAACGTTGACGGGTGGGGTTAGAGGCTCACGGCAGGAGGATGATGACTACACACTTTCACGCCGGGAGCACTATTGTCCCGTCGTTTGGTTGAGATTGGATCCGGATCTGCAATGGATAGCGGAATGGGAATGGGAGAACCTGCCGGAGTACATTTTCTTGGAGCAGCTTCATCGCGACCCGGACGCCGCCGCGCAATGCTTGGCTCTCCGAGCCCTGACAAGCTATCCCAAAGCCACACAAGACACAACAGCGCTAGTTGGCAGCGTTCAATCGGGCACGACGCTACGACCCAGCTTGGCGGCCCAGGCCATGAGCGATTGCGTGCGAGGCAAGCAGGGGCCAGGGTGGGTGGAGCCCTCCTTGAACGTGCGCATGGAGGCGGCTCGGGCGCTGGCGGCTTGGCAGAGCAACCACGCGCCAGGATCCATGATAACAGCAGATTCAGGATGGCGAGGTTTGGATTTCCTTTTTTGCGCTTATCGGGAGCGCTACTTCGATGCCACATCAAGGGTGCCTCTGCCCGCAGACTTCACGGATGAGGCAGAGTACCAGCTACAGAAGGCCTTACTTTACGCGATATCCCTTGTCCGCGGCAAAGACCGATACTCCCCGCGGATGGTCTGGGAATTCCTTCGCAGCGTCTTGGAAGGCCATGACAACTCTCGCAACCCCTTTGACGACTCTGCCTTCCTCAGGACCGTACTCTCCGCTGTTGCCAATCTCCGCGTCAACTCATCCCAGGAGCGTTCGGGAACAAGTCTGGTGGAGAATCTACACCCGCAAGTAATGCGACATCTGATCTGGCACCAGGAAGTTGGCTCTCATGACCATGCTGTGGAAGCTGCGGCACTTCGAGCCTTGTGGAACTTGGAGCTCGTTAGGGGAGGAAGCCAGGCTAAAGCTGTCGAATTTTTGCAGTACGTCAAAAGCATCCCCGACCAGGTGCTCAGCAAAAAAGCGCTGTCCGATCCCTCATCTCTCGTACCATTGCGACTGGCCGCCCTGGAGGCTGTGGTAAGATTGCAGATTCAGGAGGCGAAGCATTTCGATACCGATTCAAGTGCGGCTGAGGCTGCAGGAGCAGGGATTGAGGGGCCTCGAAAGGCATTGCATTGGGTGCTGACGATCCTGAGGCACGAAAAGGCATGCGGATCCATTATTTTTTGTTATAAGGCCCTTCAGGTCCTCTTTGAGGCACTCCGGCATCCGTTGGACTATCGTTCGGATGCTCTGAACTTCAACGCGCCTCTTGCGTTGGCGCCGACACACTTCCTTGATCACCTCGCTACCAACGGTCAGGCATATGATGAACTAGATGCTGCCGTTGCGAGCAATGCTTCCTTGAAATCCAAAGAGAATCCGTATTTGAGCTCGCTGCGATCGACTGAATTTGTTGGGCCTCATGAAGACGTCCGAAAAGAGATGTGGCATTTCATAACGACGGAAAGCTGGTACAGCCAACCGCTGCGTGGGATGGCTTTGTGGTTGTTTCAGGCAATCTGGGGATACCGGCCTCTGGAAGAAAGCAAGTTGCATGACAAAGAAGACCCTGTGGGGACCAATGAAGCCGGTTCCAGCGAGCTTAAAGAATTTATCGGACTGGAGGATGTATACATGGAGCTTTTGGGTCTGCGCGCCGATGGAGTATTCTCGTTGCGATCCACACTTTTCGACGACCATGACTGGAGAGTGTGGCGAGACCGGCGAGCCCGGCGATTAAGCGCTCAGCCTGGTGGTGGTAGGAAGGAAAACGTTGCAGGTAACAAGTCCTTGTCCTTGGAAGACCTCTCAGATACGGAGCGAAGTGAGCGGAAGATGTGCCTGGAATCCCGCAAGGCCATCATGAAAAGCAATTCAAAGGTCCGGCTGAAGGTATCGATTGCGAAGGCCTCTGTCTAATTTTGGACTGCAGCGAAAGTTGTTGAAAATACGTGTCTAGTTATTTAGCCAGTGTTGCACTTTGGGTTGTCCGAGTCCAGTGACCAAATTTTGATAGACGCTTTCACGCTTCCATTCTTGTCGACGCATAGCGAAGAAATTGGTCAGTGGAACTGCAGAGACATGTACTCATAGCATAGATAAGCATTCAATAATGTAAATAGGTCTGTGTCGTACATCCTGTTTTGTTTGTGCTGCACTTTATTTTAACCTCCCGTCCCTGCTGCTCTCTCGGACACCTTCGCTTCTAGTTGTACATCGACAGCGATTTGTCGCAAGTTTGCGTTAAGCGGCGACTGCCGTTGCTCGCAATACTTAATCGTTACTTTAGTGCAATTTTTATCAATAACTCACCCGTCTTCTCTATCTCCGGCCTGATGATGGTGGCATGTATCTTGACGTGTATCCACTCAAAAGTCGATTGGATACTAATTCATTATTCTGCTTCTTTTCCAGGCTCCACACCAAGTAACTCTGCGAATGAAAGGAGCAAGATGGGAGTACATAACTTGTGGCAATTGCTGTTGCCTGTGGGCAGGCGTGTGAATGTGGAGTCTTTGGAGAGGAAAACATTAGCTATCGATGTGAGCATTTGGCTTACGCAGTTTATTAAAGCGATGCGAGACGACGAAGGGAAGGTGGTTAAAAACGCGCACATCATTGGCACATTCCGGCGCATTGTAAAATTGTTATTCTACCGCATTCGTCCCATTTTTGTTTTTGACGGAGGTACACCGGAAATAAAACGACGCACAGTGATGTCTCGAAAGCGCCGTCGTGAAGATCAAGAGACGAGCGTGCGAAAGACAGCCCAGCGCCTGCTCCTGGCACAGTTGAAAAAACAACACATCCTTTCTGGGAGCACTGTATTAACAGGAGCCTCAGGGAAGAATAAAAAGCAAAAAGCGGATTTAGAGCCCGTAGGATCATTGGGAGCGGAGGCTGGTTTTGCCGCTGGATTCATCCCCGGGGCTCCTGAAAAGGCATGGGATCCTCCGGACGCCGAGGTGGCGGGGCGGGAGGAATTTGTGGCCGGGGATGGGTGCCAGGATGCCCGAAAGGGTGCAGAGAAGGTAGATGGCCATGGTATAAATGGTGATGGTGGCTCGATACGGCAAAGAAGTGCGGCCGCAGCGTTCGCTCAGGCCTTGCCGGCGGCTGCAAGTGACGAGGAGGAGGAGGTGGAGTGGGAGGAGGAAGAAGACAGCGGGACCGACGACGTCGGGGACATTCTTCTCGAAGACGACAATGTGGACGTGATGGTGCTGGCCTCTCTCCCGCCTGAGCTGCAGAAGGACGTCGTTGAATCGGCCAAACGCCGGCAGCGAATGCTCTCCCGCCAAGCTTTCATGCCGGTTGCAGGCAATCCCGCCCTGTATTCGCAGGCGCAAGTGTCGAATTTCTTGAAAAGCTCCCGACTCAACCAGAAGGTTTCGAGTCTGCGCGAGGTGCTAGGAGATGATGGCAATCGCGACGAGGGAGGCATCGGGGCAGGCGGCAAGGACCAGCCCGAGAGCTCTGCCGGTTCCGGCACCTGTATGGTGGAGCCTGATGGAGATGCGTCTGGGCTTAAGCGCGCAGAGTTTCAAGATGGTTGTAAAGATACCACCGAGGCCGTGTGGTCGAGGCCAGGGCATGCGCCCCAAAGCAGCGGGCTCGCGGGGGTGGGCGAAGGCGGGTGGTCGAGGGGAGGCCTTCGGGAGGATGATAGGAGGGACGGAGGAGGGGAAAAGGCGGTCGACTTGGTGCAGGGCGGTGGGTTTCTCCCCGAAGACGAGCACATAGATGGCCGCGGCGACGAGGGGAGGGGCGGGGGTATAGGGTCGATGGGAGGAGGAGGCTTTCTCCCGGAGTCGGGGGGGGAGGAGGGCGTGGAGGACGGAGCGACCGAGGGGGGCGTGCAGGGCGGTCCGAGGGTGATGGGTGGTGACGAAGAATGCGGACCGGTGGTGATGAAGGAGGCAGGTGCCCCCCTTCCCCGGGACGACTCCTCGTCGGGTCGGATGGATGCGAGCAGGGAAGGAGTCGGGGCGGGGGCGAACACCGCGGAGCAGTGGCTGGAGGAGGAGGAACGGGAGATGGCCCTGGCGGTGAGGATGTCTCTGGAGGAAGCGACAAGCCGGGGAGGGCGAGAGGGGCGGGGTGCAAGTGCGGTCGAGGCGGTCGACGACGCCGGGCAGGCAAGCGTGCCTGGCGTCGAAGAGGAGAAAGAGGGAGGCATGCGGCCGTTGCCGACGCTTGGCTCGTTGACGACGGCGAAGGGACCGAAGGAAGCTGACGACAGGGAGACCGGAGGCTTGGTCTTGTCCCTCCCCGATGCCCCCGCAAGCGTGGACGATGCCGCCTCCCTGGGAGATTTCCTCGCGGCCCTGGCGCCCGACCGCCCTCCCGCTCCAGCGCGTCCGTCGGGCCCGGGCCCCGGGAATCTCACACCCGTGTCCTTGCCAGCCAAGGGGCAGCAGTCTTGTGCCCCACCCTCGGCTTTTCCTGGAAAGACAGCCCCCCCGGTCAGTGCACGTGGGGGGGGCTTGAGGGATCCGAGGACGGCCGGTGCCAACCCCGCCTCCTCCCCTTCCTCCTCCTTGTCCAAGTCCGTGCTCCCCACCGAGGAAGCTTTCCAAAATGCGGTGGCGACCGCATCGCGCTTGACCACGTGGGCGGGAGTGGCGGTGCGGAGAGCGATCCAACAACACGTGCAGATGGCGGCGCCTGGGGTGGACCCTCCAGCATCCTTGCCGCCGACCCGGGGAGGACAGATGTATGGGAGAGAGAAAGCTGAGGGCCAGGTTGAGGAGGAGGCATCGTGGGATGAAACCTTGCCGTTCTTGCAGCGAGGGAGAGACGAGGGGAGCGATCATGATGAGGACAAGGAAGGGGAGGAAGACGACATAGAGTGGGAGGGTGGGGACGACAAGGAAGACCTGTCGGCGGAGGAAGAGAGGGACGAGAGCCTGGGAGAAGAAGGGATGACAGTCGACATTGATGGGGATGTCAGAGTAGGAACAACGTTTCCGGGCATGGTTGCACCGACAGAGGCGGCTGAGGCTCCCACAGGCGTGGCTTGGTCGCGACCGACTGGAGGAGGCAGTGGCGTGAGCGCGGAGGCCGGCCGAGGGTCTCTGCTGACATTGCTTGAGCCTGCGAATGCGGACTCAGGTGGCCGGAGGGATCTCGAAGAGGCGAGTGTGACGGTGAGGAAAAGTGAGGAACCGAAGCCGGTCGCGGAGTGGGGAGGCTTAGGCACGGGACAGGACGTCATGGGCCTTGGAAATGGAGGGAGAGTAGGTGACCAGACAGAGGCGAGGGCCCATGCGGAAGAAGCAAAGGAGCAGGAGGAAGAGGAGGGGAAGGTGGAATCACTGGCCATCGCGTCTGAAGTAAGCCATGCCGGCATGTTCCTGACTGGCAGCGACGACGTATTAGGGCAGGGGACTGAGGAGTACGAGGATATGAGCAGAGACCTGGATGACGAGGCCGCCCTCAGAAGCCGGATGCGCAAGGAGCTGCGGGACGCGGAGACCGTCTCCCAGGAGATGCGGGAAGATATTATGCACTTGCTGCAGCTCTTCGGTGTCCCCTACCTGGTGGCGCCCATGGAGGCGGAGGCCCAGTGCGCCGTGCTGGAGACCCTGGGGCTGGTCGACGGGGTGGTGTCGGACGACAGCGATTCCTTTCTTTTCGGGGCCCGCGCTGTCTACAAGAATATATTCGACGAACGAAAGTACGTAGAGGCGTACCGGGCCGAAGACCTTGAGAGGGAGCTGGGTCTGAAGCGGGTGGATCTGGTGTCTCTCGCCTTGTTGTTGGGCAGCGACTACACGGAGGGCGTGAAAGGCGTGGGCATCGTCAATGCGATGGAGGTGGTCCGGGCCTTCGCCCCGCGGGAAGAAGGAGAAGGAGAGACGGAGGTTAGGGGGGGGGAGCCAGAGGAGGGGCTGCAGCACTTCAAAGCCTGGCTGGACGGCTTTGATCCCTTGGGCGACCTGAGCATGCGCGCTGACCGGAAGCTCGTCGATGATAGGGAGGAGGACGAAGCGGAAGACAAGGCAGGAGAAGAAGGAGGCTCGACGAGGAGGAGAGCAGCGTGGGTCACACAGGAAGTGGAGGCCTTCCACAGCAAGCACAAAAGCGCGCGGACACGCTGGGTCGTGACTGAGCGCTTCCCGGATCCGGCCATCTACAGAGCTTACTTACAGCCGCAAGTGAATGCATCCACCGATTCATTCACGTGGGGCGTGCCAGATCTCGATGGCCTGCGCGTCCATTTGGCCCAGAAACTAGGGTGGCCGGTCAGTGAGACCGACAGCCACCTGTTGCCCATGCTAAGACGTATGCAAGAAACCGTCTGGCAAAGCAGACTGGATTCGTACTTTTTGGGATATCAGGACAATGTCAAATTCGCAAAGATCAAGTCGAAACGCTTGCAGAGGGCGGTGGCGGATCTCAAGCCCGGAGGATCGATAGCTTTGGAAAAGGAGGAAAACACAGAAAGTGGACAAGAGGGAGCGGAGACGATGGAGATCGAGAATGCGAGGAAGAACAGAAAGGGCTCGCGAAAAGGTGGGAATGCACGCCTGTGCGAGGGTACGAATGCTGATGTAAATCGGAATGAAGCGCAAAGGACAAAAGCACTCTCCCCATCCAAAAAGATGAGGCGCGTCCAAAAACGCAAAAAGTCTCTCGGACAATGCAGTAGTAGCAGCGGCGGCAGCAGCAGCGACGAGGGCGAAGAAAGGGAGGAAGGGTCGGTGAAGGGAAATGGGAGAGGGATAGCGGAGGCGGACACACGTGTGCCGGCTCGCTTGCGAGGACGAAGGGGCGGCCGTGGCCGCAAGGTAGTGATTTTGGACGATGAAGAGGCTAGCGGAAGCGAGCACATGGCGGAAGAATAGGACGCTCGACGCGAGACCTAAGCGCGTCAGCTTTGACAAATGACAAAGTTGTAACAAAGACAGATGAACCTCTGTAAAATCATACAATACGAAACGAGGTGGATCATGGGATCCTCGTGCACAGATAGTATTCGCCGAGTCCGAGCAAGGTCACCATACGCGCCATGAAGAACGCTTGCGGTGTCCCGTCGCCGGTCACCACGCATTATCCACTTGTTCTTTGCTTTTCGCGTCGTGTGCAGAAGTCACTTCCCTACGGGGCCTTCCCACGCACAGAGCATCCTAGGCACACGACCAGCCCCCCCCGTCGCAGGCTTCGCCGCCTTCGTCAGGCGATCCCTCCACATCCGCTGCAATCACTGTCTGACCCCCAGTCTGTTCCAGTCCGCTAGTCGGAAACATACACGCGGTGGACACCGCAACTGGATTCTCTCTTTTCCTCTTTCCTGCCATTCCTCGAGACCTTCCCCTCTTCCTGCACGATAATGCAAAGGCTTCTGACCCGCCGCCTCCTGCCTCCCTTCTCCAGAGGCCTCTCTCGTCCGAGCGCGAGGAGCGGGCGGGCACCACTACCCATCCGGAACCCTCAAGAGGTTACCGATATTTTTCGCCTTCGCTCAGCCTCTCGCCCACATGCAGCACGCTGGAGGGACATGGCATCGGTCGCTTCGATACTCTGCCTACCTCTGCAGCACGCTAAAGGACCACAAGGACGAGTGATACCTGCATAAAATGCCAAAAATGGATCGCAGGCGGGGGGTTCTCGCATACCATTCAGCACGGAGAGGGCCATGCCGGGCGGGGCAACAGTGCGACCGGCAGCAGTGCCGGCACAAACCTACTTAAGGTGAACCAGAGAGTTTCATTGACCAAGCGGAAGCACAGACGCGGATTACTGCGAAACTCGTTGACTTCCTCATCCGCGATGCTCGTCCAGCTGACAGGTGGTGAGGGCTTCTGAGGGTTTGATGCGTTATGGGATGAGCTTGCGGAGGAAAAGGAGCCGAAGCTGGACGCTGAATAGCTAAAATGTGTTGGAATGGTGGTTCGAGTGGAGGTCCGTCGAGCAAAAGGAAGTTTAGGATAAGCAGTTAGTGAGAAATGAAGGCAACAGGAGGTTAAGAGGGAAAAAAAACAAGTGAACAATACTGTGCCATGCTCACAATGGAACCAGAAAACAAACATATGCACACAAAATCGGACTGATACCCAACATTAATCGAAAAACAAGCTTTCAGAAAGATTTTCCTCTGAAATAATGAAAGGAAGACAAAAGCGCTCAGGCGCTCCGACCCGTGCCCTTGTGCGACGGTCGCACTGAGCTCTCTGGTTCCGTAGGCCAGGCAACTCAATCACTTGTCGTATAGCCTTTAAAAACACACCAGGAGCCTCCGTGGCCCTTACACGCCCTAAATTTTGTTGTTTCAATCGGTCTCAGATTGGACTAGTTCCCATCTTGTTTTTTTGATTTTGAGTCCAGGTCGGGACTCGGCCTTCGCGAGTCCGAACATCCCCTGCATCCATACCTCAGGATGATTCGGGGCAAAGACCTGATGCTTCGAGGCGTTTCAAAGGCCGACATTGTCGAGCTGCGTGAGTCTTGTTGGGCTTTATATTGAAGTGCCTAGCCCATTCTTTCATGCGACAGGCCGGCTCGAGGAGGGCTAGGAGCGGAGCGCGGAAGAGGCGCGACCGGTCCTCTAACATACCCCAGCGCCATGAGAATACGCCGCGAGCCCCTCCGGCTTGCGGCATTTCTAGTTATTGTAGTGGCTACAGGCATATGCTTGTCGCCTGTCGCTGCTTTCCGTCCAATTTATCCCCTCCTTCAGAGTCCGCGACCATGGGGCCTTCAAAACTTGCCTGAAACAGAGTCGTTCCTGGCACTTGTGCTGTCGCGAGACCTTGCGACCGCAGGCTCTCGTGAAGATCCGCACTCTGTCAGACCTAAGTACCGAATCTTCTCTTTGGTGCGACTCGCTGGCACCAAAAGTCTGGACTTGGAGGCCGAAACCTCGTCTGAGGCCTCCCTCCCTTTGTGGGAGGTTATAAGGGAACTCGGCCAACGCCAAGTGGACTTCAATGTCCTGCAGCCCAGGGAAGAGCTTGACGCCCTCCTATACCAGGCACGTCTAGGAAAGGTAAATACGAAAAGCGAGAGGGTGGCGTCGACTGGGACCGCGAGCTCATCAAGGCCTCTCCCAGGCGCGACGGAACGGAAAGAGGAAGCTGTCGCTCTGGCGTCGCAGGCAAAAAATGTCTCCCAGACACCACCACGAGGCGATTTGGAAGCCCGCCTTCCGTCCGTTTCGTTTGCGCCACCGTCTCTGGCGCCATTGCCGGTCTTCTCCGCCTCGGAGGCCGGGACAGCCTCCACCGGCCCATTGACCAGGCGCCCGCCTCCCCCCCCCAGCGTGGCTGCTGCCGCCCTCCCTCGCTTCCATTCGATCGCCGACGCCTTGGCCTGGGCGGGAAGCCTGTCCAAGGAGGAGATCGTGGTTGAGTTGGAATTTTTGCGCGTGAGGTACGAGGGGGGGGCAGCGGAAGCCCCGGGAAGTCACACCGAGCTCGCGCGGCTCCTGGCCCGCTCGGTGGTGTCGGAAGGCCGGGGACAGGGACCGAGGGGGCGCGAGGACACCGGAGTCGGCGCCATGAGGGTGGGCGACACGGGAGAGGCATTGGAGCCTGTTCTGAGGGTCGAGACGTACGAAGGAGGCGCTTCCATCGCGGAAGCGGCGGCGGGGCTCTGGGACGCGCGTTTGGAGGGAGAGAAGGGCACAGAGCAGGCGGGCGGGTCAGAGAGGGAAGTGGAGGCGGATGGGATGGAGGAGGAGGGCGAACCGGTGGATCTAGCCCGGGTGAGGGAGGATTTGGGAGCCCTCCGGTCGCGGGCATTGGGGGCGGCGGCCTCTCTGAGGGGCAGGGCCGACCCTCGCGGACGGCACAGGGACGGCGAGGATCACGCCGAGGATCCATGGACACAGGATAGGGCCCCTTTTGCTCCTATCCCCCCTGCCGGCGTCCGCCCCAAAAGCGCCGAACCCAGCCAAGCTCCCGGACGTGCACGCGCTGGAAGCCGCCGGCGAGGCGCGGGCCGGGCCCGACGCCGGGCATCGAGGGAGGAGGAAGGGTGGGACGGGGGGGAGGACAGGGACCTGGCGCTGCGCGTGTTGGAAGGGGTCTCGCGGAAGGCGGAGACGGCCTGGGAGTGGGCGACTCGGGCGAGGGGCGTGGCTCGAGGGGCCATGATGGCGGCCACCACTGCTGGCGTGGACTCGGACGGGCCCCGGCGTACGCCAGCGGGAAGCCGGAGGGCGGAGAAAGCGGCGACGTTGCGTCAACGGTCACGCACGTTGCTGGGCCCGCGAGGACGCCGGTGGTCGCGATTGACAGGGCTGATGGCGCGGGCCTGGGCCGAGTCCGCCTGGCAGATAGTGCTGGCCTCGGCGTCGTGGGCGGGGGGGGGGGTGCTGCCCGGGCAGAAGGTGTTGGTGGGGGCGGGCGCCCTGGCGTTGCTCCTGCGGCGGGGAGTAGGAGCGTACTTGGGCACCTTGCTGGTCGTGCGGACGTGTTCGTCCTCGTTGCGGAACCTGATGGAGGACGAGGAGGAGGACGAAGAGGAAGGGGAGGTCTAGGAACAAAGGGGTGTGTGGGTCGCAGAGGGCCGTTAGGGGAGGGGACAGAGAAGCGGTTGCGCTTCCTGTGTACATACGGGACCCGAATATGGGGTCAACGTGTATGGATGCTATTTTGTAAGCGAGGCAAAGACAGTGTGTAAAGCAAAGCTCACAATATTCAAGCGAGAAGACTCGACTGAGCCTTGTGATAGATGCCTTGTCCGGAGGTATCCCGGGATTAGACTATGTGCACCCTCCTTTCCATGCCTCGCTTCCCCCCCGCACCCCTTCCTTCCGCCTTTCGTACTCGATAAGGGCCCCGCCCCTCTCTCCTCATCGCACCCACGGCCAGCCCCCCCGAAGCCGCAGGACCAAGTGCAAGGTGGAGTCGTCGCCGATGTCGTAGTCAGACAGGGACTTGAGCCCGTCCAACTGCTTGCCTCCAAAGATGAGACGCTGCTGGTCAGGGGGAATGCCCTCCTTCTCCGCGATCTTGGCTTTCACCTCGTCGATGGAATCGCCTTCTTCCACGTCCACCGAGATGGTCTTCCCGTTGAGTGTCTTCACGTTGATCTGTGCGCAATCAAAGGAGGGACTGGGTGAGCACAAGGAACGTCCCGGGGACTGAGAAGAAGGTATATCACGTGCATCTCAGCACATCAAAGGGGCCAGGAGAAAAGTCATTCGTGATGGCCAGCAAAGCGCACGGCATCCACCCCGCCGAAGCCGATATCCATCCCCTACGTGTGTTGTTGCTGGGTCTCAATCCTCACACAACGTAGTATGGCAGGTCCCCGGAGCAAGACTGGTCTCTTTCTTTGCATCCCATAATCCACGTAATTTACTCTCTCTTTCACCTTTTCTCCTTGCGCCCTTTCCTCGATCCCATCAAAGGTTCACCCTCATCCGTCACTTGGCTTTATCCTCGCACGTACCTGCATGCCCCCACGAACGCTCATAAACCGTTGAAATGCTGGAGATTGCCGCCCATTACCCCGCTGAAAGGGTGTCACGGTGCAAAGGCGCGGAGAAATACCAATAGCGGCCCAGGTTGAGTGTGCAATGCAGACAAGGATCACCGTCACCAGCGCCAGAAGGCTCGAGCACCGGATGCGGTTTGGTCTTGAGGCCATGGCTCGTACAAAGAATGGCTGCTTTAACAAGATGAAACGAATGAGTCGTGGATGATTATTGTGGGAGATTACCACCGCCACATGATGCGTGATGAGCTTTCACGGGGTGTCCCGTGTCCTCAAGCCAAAGCGATAAAAAGTGCAACGTGGGAAGGCGGAGGCAGGAGGTTCTTCCACATGACAAGTAAAGTCACTGAATAAAAACCGAGACAACAACAAGAGCGATCTACCACGTGACTGATATTATTGCAACAGGTGGATGAGGAGTCGGACGCCCTTGTTGCAGTTCTTGGTGGCCTCTGTCTCTTCGTCCTCGTCGTTCGCTGCGGGACCTACGTCGCACGCGCACCCCCGTCCTCATCAGGCCCTAGCCTTCGTTACACATTCATTGGCTTGGGGTTCCATTCGGGCGATTTCTTCCTCTATCACACTAGCCTCTGCGTCTTCTGTGGGTGATCTTCCGGCGGCACTCAACGAAGGGGGAAAGGGCGGCACCTGTCGTTCTTTTTCAGGCGTTCCGCTCCACAGCGACAGCAACAGCAACAACATGGGGGACCCCTGCAAGGGCTCCGATGCCGCTGTCTCCTCGTGGCGACAGCGCATCACACTCTTGACACAAAAAGAAGCACAGGCTATCGACGAAGAGCTCATGGGTACGCCGGGTTTCTCGGTGGACCAACTGATGGAGTTGGCGGGTCTGAGTGTGGCGAGTGCCATCCATGATTTCCTAGCGCAGCCGACCCGGTCTGCCTCCATCTTGATCCTCTGCGGTCCTGGCAACAACGGAGGGGATGGCCTGGTCGCTGCGCGACATTTATATCACTTT